>WNGC01005169.1_pt1 | contig 11278 bp, 8 predicted proteins | sample 5400051 | NCBI WGS metagenome assembly WNGC01 (sample SAMN13153368, study PRJNA577476) | soil metagenome | isolation source: 20 cm soil or saprolite under grassland replicate 2 | place: USA:California | collected 2016-06-15 | reverse complement strand
CCGGTGGCGCCTTTGATCTTTAGCGGCTGCACGATGAAGGCGAATTCGTAAGCGCGCGCCGTCGCCAGCGCCTCAAGCTCCAAGTTCTCGATCAAGTAGATGCCGTGCTGGATCAGCATCATCGCGTGAACCGGCAGATTGTGCGGCGGCTCGGAAGGCCGCACTTCGACGCAGCAATTATCCGCCGCGATCATCATCGGAGCCTGTCCTACGAGCCACTGTGCCGCCGCGATGCCGATGCCGGGGTTGACCGAGCCATAACGCTGGTTCTCCTTGCCCATCAGCTTGGACCAGCCGGTGCGGATGACGACCGCGTCGCCAGGCTCGAGCTTCTGGTTTGCTTTTGCGAGCGCCTGCTGGAGATCGTCCGGCGTGATGTTATAGGAGGTCGGAAGCATATCGACGCCCTTCAATCCGGCAACGTCGATCAAGACGCCGCGGGCCATCAGGCTGCCGACGTTCTCGACTCCGAGCTTCTTGAATCCACTTCGCGTGCCGATCTCGCCGAGCTTGAAGCAATTGTAGAAACTATCGCCCCACATCTGATGGGCGAAGGCGTCGAACTGGGTGCCGATCTGGCCGAGCTCGGTGACGACCAGCTCTTCATTGGCCTGACGAGCATTCGCTGCCGGCAGTGCCGGTTTGGTGTAGATGTTGAAGACGCGGCCGGTATTGATGAAGAGATTGGTAGCATGGGTGCCACCAATCTCCAGATAAAAGGATCGGATTTATTTTTTTAGAAGCCGACATGGAGAACTGAAAACCGGCTCCCTCAGCCGCGTGCGAGCCAGCTATCAATCGCTTGATAGCGAGTCCTAGAAAAGAAAGCAGTCCGCTAATGCCCATTTTCGAGGCGGAGAGTATCCACAAAGGTAGCATTATGTCAACTTTTTTATCGCGCAATCGGCAGACCTGTAGAATCTCCTGACACCGACAGTCTCACGGCTTGAAACTATTTGAACCGTCTAGCAAACGGCTTTGCGCCGCGGCTTTAAGCGCAAATCGAAGCGGCAAGAACAAGGAGTTAATAATCAGGTGCGAACCCAAGCCTTAAGGATGCTTTTCCCGACTCATTCATTTATCTCTTCCCTCGCGAGGGTCGAAAGCGACCGTATAGTAGCATCGGCGCTCAAGACTCAATGATCGAGCCAAAAGGTGAGGATAGACATCGCTCCTATCCCGGAGTAATAAAGCTTCAGGTTGCTAGCTGGCAGACTGATCTGGCGGAAAGGAGACCAAATCATGGCGCGATGGTTCTCGATCAAACCGGCGATTACTCTAAAGGGTCGTAAGTTTAAAGGGCTTAGCGGCTGGTCTGGGAAGCCCCTCCATCCACCGCTTACTGACTTTCCTGTCACCTGCTACGTCCTGGTAGGACTATTCGATATCATCTCCTATGCGCTAGGCGGCGCAAGGTCGACGGCCAGGGACTTCTTCGTGTCAGGTACGCACGTCATCATCGCGGGCGCCGTCGTATCTGTCGGCACCGCGCTTACCGGCTTCTGGGACTGGCTAACGTCAACGCCCAAGCACACGCAGGCATGGAGAACGGCTAACTGGCATATGACAGTCATGCTGACCGTCACTGCGATAGTGGTCGTTGACATCATCGTTCGCTTACGCGGGTGGGACAGCGCCTACACAGGATTAGGCACGATGATTTTATCGGTTTTGGCGGCGGCGCTCGTTAGCTTTGGGGCGACGTATGGCGGATCGCTTGTTTACGATTACGGCTTTAACGTTGAGACATCCGGCGACCATCCCGTCTGGCACGAATCGGAAAAGGACATATTCCCGGGCGAGCACTAAAGCGCGGACCCTACGCCAGACGCGGCCTGGCGATCTCGGGCCTTAGAATTTTAAATCCGGCAGCGTCCTACTCTCCGGTACGGCGACCACGGTCCAACCGTGCTGGACGGCTTAACGGCCGAGTTTCAAAAAATTGACAAGACCGACCATGATAATTCAAAGTGCGGACGATGAGTGTCAGGCTGAGTCTAGACTTCAAAGCGTGCCTGGATCGAACATCTGAAGCAATCTTGAACCGGTTGAACGCTTTGAACAGCATGCGGCAAATTTGATCTCGGGGACGCGATGGTCGGCTTGCACTGACAGTGGAATTGCCCTATTGGTCAAGCTTACGCATTATCAGGAGAAACCATTGGCGAAAATTGACACTACGCAAACGTTCGCAGCGCCTCTTCCCGCTTGGGGCCGACTCGCGGCGAACTCCACAGCCCATATGGTCGAGCATCTTTTTGCCGGGGTGATCGCGGTCATCTTGCCGCTGATTACCACTTCATTGGGCTTAAGCCTGGCGCAAGCCGGCGCACTCGCTTCCGCTCGCACTTTGATGGCCGGCGCCGCCAGCTTTCCCTCGGGATTTCTTGCCGACCTTGCCAGCCGGCGAAACCTTCTTTTAGGCCTCTGTCTCGGGATGATCGGCCTCGGCTGTCTCGGCCTGAGCGCGGCTTGGAGTTTTCCCGTTTTGCTGATTTTCATGGCGCTAGGCGGCGCCGGGAGCGGAGGTTTTCATCCGCAGTCGCTAGCGATTCTATCCGCCGCGTATGGGGAGAAGCGCGCTTTTGCCTTGGGCGTGCACGATAGCAGCGCAAATCTCGGAGAAGTCATTGGGCCGCTCGCGCTGGGTCTCCTGATCACGTTTGTCGACTGGCGGACCGCGCTTCAGATCTGGGCGATTCCCGGTCTGGCCATCGGACTCCTTTACGCGCTGCTCGGCGCCGAAGACGGTGTTGAGGCGTCCGAGCGGCGCGATTATCGCCGCGCGCTTTGGGAAGATGTGCTCAAGAACAAAACCGTCTTCAGTCTGGTGGTGGTTTCCACGTTCCGCGCTATGGGGCAAACGGCGCTGAGCGCGTTCCTGCCGCTCTACTTGTCGTTGCACCTAAAACTCTCCGGCGGCGCTGCCGGAGCATACATGTCGTTACTCTTTTTCTTCGCCGGCGTGGCGCCGGCCTTCGTCGGCTGGGTTTCCGATCGTATCGGCCGCAAAAGCCTCATCGTTGCGTTCTCGATCGCGAGCGTGGTTGTCATCGTTGCCATTCCTCATCTCAGCACCGGGCCGTTCCTGGCGGTAGCGCTCGCCGCTCTCGGCGCGCTCCTCTGGGCGCTTCGTCCGGTGATCGTTACAGCAGCGATGGAAGCGGCGCCGCAAAATCTCGCCGGCAGCATCGTGGCGGTGCTTTACGGAGCCAATATGGGCGTATCTTTTCTCGCCCCGCTCATGGCCGGTCTGATCGCCGATGTCTACGGCCTCCCGGCAGCGCTGCTGTCGATCTCAGCCTTCCCGCTGCTCGCAGCCGTCGTCATGATACTGCTTTTTAAGCCCACCTGCTTCGTTGCGCTCAATCGCCTCGCTCCAACGTATCAGTAAATACGCCTCCGCTCGTCGATTTCTCGCGCGCCTCGCATCTGGACCTTTTTGAACAGCCTGGAATCATAGTTTTTCAACAGGCTCTAAAGATTTCACCAACCATGACATAGAATTTTTAGTTTCATCGCCGCTAGAAATTTCCACGACGCGCAATATTCAGATCGAGCTTCAGCTGCTATCATTTTTTGACCATAGCGGACAATTACGTCTATACCGGCTACCCCACCAATTTCTTAGTTTCTAGGAAAATCGCGGTAAATTTGACATTTTACTTCCGGTAGAAGCATGCCAACCAAGTTTATGGTCCGATGGCATAACCATTGCTGTGATCCAACCTTTTGAAGTCCCGATGTTAAGATTGACATTGTTAATTGCATTACTGGCCGGAGACGTTTCCTGGACGCAGGCAAACGAAGACGGCGAGAAGTGCGCCGCCGAAGCCGAACGAAACGACTTTAATCTCTCCATCGATTTTTGCACGGCGGCTATTCAATCAGGCCAGCTCTCGGATCAGGACCTCGCGATCACCTTCAACAACCGGGCCTTCGCCTACTACAACAAGAAAGACTACCAGCAGGCAATTCGAGATTACGATCGAGCGATCAGTTTACAACCCAACTATGGTCTCGCGCTCACAAGGCGAGGCGCTGCGTTATTGGAAAAGCATCAATATGAGCAGGCGCTCGCCGACTACGACGCAGCGACACAACTAGATGCAAAGTTGGTCTCAGGCCGTTCCAAGGGTTTTTTGTTTTTTTTCCTGGGCCGAATGACACAAAGCGCCGAGACGTTCGAGAACTGCCTAAAGTCGGATCCGGACGACATCGGGGTGATTCTCTTTCGTTATTTGGTGGAGGCTAAGATAGGAAACGCGCTCGCCGCTGCTCGTGAGCTGGAAGCCGACTCGGCGAAGCTTAAAGAGCGCCATTGGCCCACGCCGATCATAGATTTTCATTTAGGAAAAATCGACGAGAAGGCGATGTTCGCAGCCGCGAACGATCCCGATCCGAAGAAAAAGAGTGAACAAATCTGCGCGGCGAACTTTCATGCCGGCGAGGCCAGACTCTTCAGGGCCAACGTCACTACGGCGATTGCTTTACTGCGCGCCGCGGAGAAGGACTGCCCATCGCACCTTTATGAATCCCACGGCGCCAGCACAGAACTCAAACGGCTGGGGCAGAAACGATGACAACAACAGCATCCTGAAGATCGGTACCAGCCACGCCTTTAATATCATCCTTCGTGAGCACTGTGGTCTCTCCCCTCTGGTCAAATCTCCTTACTTCAAGCCAGAGAAAAAGTCTATTGAATGGCGGCGCAAAACCGATGATTCGGTTTCCAGCAACTCGGGTTGCTTTTCACTGTTGGACTAAATAAATAGGAAGCGAACAAAAGGCCGTCGAAGATGAACGTGAACGAAATTTCTGAATTGGTGCCCGGGGTGCCGAAAGGTTTGGAGATCGGTCTACGCAACTATTGGTATCCTATCGTGCAGTCCGAGGAGCTAGGTCAGGGCAAACCTATCGGCATCCAATGCCTGGGCGAAAACTTGGTAGTTTGGCGCGACGACCGTGGGTTTCCGGTTGTCTTGTCCGACCGTTGCCCGCATCGCTCCGCGAAGCTCTCCCTGGGTCGTGTCCTAGAAGGAAAGCTTCAATGCGCGCTGCACGGCTTGCGCTTTGACAGCGGCGGACAATGCGTGCTGATACCGTGGGAGGCCAATGATAGTCCGAGCCTGAATGAGGTCCATGCGCGTTCCTACCCGGCCGAGGAGTTGGGGGGATACATCTGGGCTTACCTTGGTGATGCAGCGAAGTTTCCGCCACCGCCCCTGACCGACGAAGTTCCGGAAGAGCTTAATCACGCTGATGAGTTCTTGTGGTTTCGAATGCCGACGGAGGTGTGGCAAACAAATTGGCTGCTGGCGATCGACGGCGGGGACGGATTTCATGCGGTGATCCTGCATGCCGAAACCCAGGCTGTGACAGACGGCTCTTGGCAGGGAGGAAGCCCCCAAGCTGCAACGGCTCCTCTGGCCGAGCGACGGGTAAAGATCGTTCAGACCTCATACGGGGTCCGCGGTGTCGCCACCGATCGTGACGGCAAGCCCATTCATCACGGGCACCTGCTTGAAGTCAAAGGGGACCGGTTCTTGTTTCCCTGCATCTCAACCAACGTGATCCGTCCCGTGCCCGGGGTAGAGCCCTACGTCTCAAGATTGTGGCAGTTCCCGATAGACGATAGCCGATGCATCATCCAGCGGTTCGCCGTGCAAAGGGCCCCTACCACTGAAGCGCGCGAACGCTGGGCGAAGCTTTTTACGGAGGTAGTCGGGCCGCGCTTCAAGAGCATATCCAGGGAGGACGCGATGATCGCCGAGTCCCAGGGCGATCTTGTGACCGCCAGGACAAACGAACACCTCTTCGAGCCGGACATCAGCATGTATGAAGTGCGCCAAAGGATAAGAGACGCTTTTTTAGCGCAGCTAAGCGGGAACCGCATGGCGCCCAGCAAAAACTCACTTGTTTGGCCAATAGCTTAAAATAGTGCGTTGGAGTACGGGAGTATTGGAGTGTTGGGTTTTAAATGCATCACTCCATTACTCCATCACTCCAACACTCCATCTTTTGTCCCGTAGCGCCACGATTGAGTGCGGCATATGACGTTTTTTCAGCAGGCAAAGCCAGAGGAGGGATAAAGAAATCTATGGCAGGCCGACTGGACGGCAAAATAGCGATGATCACCGGAGGCGGAAGCGGTATAGGAGCGGCTACGGCCCGTCTTTTCTGCCGGGAAGGCGCCAGAGTTGCGCTGGTCGATATCGACAGAAAAAAAGTTGAGAAGCAGGCGGCGCAGCTCTCCCACGAGATCCTCTCATCACGAATCTTACCGATCATGGCCGATGTATCCAGCCGTGAGCAGACAAACGAAGCAGTTTCACGAGCGGTTGCCGAATTCGGCGGGCTGGACGTGCTCGTCAACAATGCTACATTGCGGGAATATTTTCCATTAGCAGAGGCGCCGGAAGAGTCGTGGCAACGGATTATCGCCACGAATATTCTCGGTGTGGCAAACTGTTGCCAGGCTGCCATCCCCGCACTTCGCAGGGCCGGCGTCGCCAGCATCGTCAACCTGTCGTCGGTCTTCGGAGTCGTCGGACGTAAAGGTATGGGACAGTACGATGCCACCAAGGCGGCTATCTTAGGTCTCACCCGCGCGCTGGCCGCCGAAGAGGCCGAGCATGGAGTCCGTGTCAACGCTGTCTGTCCCGGCTCTACGTTGACGCCGTTTACGTTGGGCAGGGCCAAAGCGCGCGGTATGACGGAAGACGAGCTGAGGGTCAAAGGCTTCGCTCCATCGCTCCTGAATCGGTGGGCGACACCTGAGGAGATCGCCTATCCTGTCTTGTGGCTCGCTTCCGAGGAAGCTTCATTCATCACGGGAGCTGTGCTCATGGCCGACGGCGGTTTGTCCGCCATCTGATCGAGTGCAATTCACTTCAATCCCAATTCCGTCTGTATTTCTCTCAGGAGGCGAAAATCGGCCACCTCGTCGATCGATATCTCCTTCTTCAGACCCAATTGCTGCACCAGCAGAGAGATCTCAAACCGCAAGCCTTCTCTGCTGATGGATCCATTCGGGCTGTAGTAGTCTTTGGACTGCGCGTAGATTAACTCCGCGTCGCCCCGCGAGAGGTTTAAAAAATTGGCAAAGAACTCCGCCGCTTCCAATTTATTTCTATCTGACCTTATATACTGAAGGCTCTTAATGGTCCCACGCAGGAAACGCTTGATAGTATTCGAACGGTTTTTCAAGGTATCGACGCTCGTGGATATGCCGCCCAATCCCAAGGGGACATAATCGCTGGCTCGCGCTATGACGTGAAAACCCTTCGCCTCCGCCTTGATGCCCATTTCCGTGCCAACCAGAGCGGCATCAACCTGCCGCGCGAGTAGGGCTAACGTGCTGCTTTGCATGCTGCCCGTGGGGAACATCTCCGTGTCCTTGCCAAAACCGCCTAACCCATGCTTCTCGAGCATCATCTGCGATATGTAAGTTACGTTACCGCCGACATCGGTGACGGCAAGCACTTTACCTTTCAAATCCTCCACCCGCTTGATCTCAGGCTTTGCATACAGATGCCAGTTCAACCGATCCACCATGTAGCCGATCATGCGGATAGGTCTGCCGGTGACGGGCGCTCTAATTGCGGAGCTATGAAAATCCACCGCGACATCGCCTGTCATCATCCCGGTAATGGCCGGAGTGGAGCCCATCTGTACTACGTCAATCTCCAGACCCTCTTGCCGATAGAAGCCCTTTTTGACTCCCACCAGCAAAGGTACATTCGGCAAAGCTCGAACTGGAATCGCAGCAACGATTCTCTCGACTTTGGTCGACTTCTCCTCCGGTGCCTTTTGCGCCAGCGGGGTTTGCCCCATTTGCGCTGAAGATGTTCCAGGGCGATCAAGCCCAGCTACGGCGACGCCGTTTAGAACGACACCTGCTAAGATCAAAAGGAACGAAGGTGAAAATGATCTTGCTACGCTTAGCGCCATACGAGATTCCCTTCGGCTTTTTGGTTGTTTTCGGCGATGCCCAGCGAAACAGCGCATCCTAAGTTTGCCATCCAGGATCGGGTTCTCCTTCCATGGCGCGACGGATATCCGGCCGGGAGGGCCAGCCGTCCCCCAACGGTCGATAAGCTCAGGAGTCCTCGGCCATACTTTTGGTTGGTGCGATGCCTCGTCCTGAATGTAATCGATGTCCGATGTGTACTCGACAACGTAGTCTACCAGTTCCTTGAAGTAACAGAAAATATTATTTCCCGTGAAATCCGCTGATTACCTTGAACCTTGAACGATTCACAAGACTTTAATATATGCTCGTACAAATCAAAACATTCGGGAGGAAACCCATGCGGGATAACCAAATAACGAAAATGCTTCTGGCTGTTCTCCTTACGATTTGCGTTTCGGTGACTACGGCGCGGAGCGCCGAGCTGATCCCGCTGCGCGCGACCTACGCGGCGATCGGCGGCGCCTTTGCGCCGCTCTGGATCGCGCAAGACAAGGGAGTGTTCAACAAGTACGGTTTAGCGGTGGATTTGAAATATATGCTGTCGGCCACGGGCACCCAGGCGCTTTTGTCCGGCAGCATGGACATCGTCAATCCCGCCACCGAGCTGATCGAAGCCGGTTTGGGCGGAGCGCGGGTCGCTTTCATTATCGGCATTTTGAATCGCGCCGTGTTTTCCGTTTACAGCAAGCCCGATATTCGCCAGTTTTCCGATCTGCGCGGCAAGATTCTTGGCGTGACCGTACCGGGATCGACGACCGATTTGACTGCGCGTATCTTGCTTCAACAAGCGGGCATGGCCGCCGGCAAGGACGTGCAAGTGACCCACTTGCAAGGGATGCCCGACCTGATCACGGCGCTCACTCAAGGCCGGATCGACGCGGCGATTATATCGGCGCCGACGACATTGAAAGCGCGCCAGGCGGGTCTCAAAGAGCTAGTCGATATTACGGCGAGAAATATTCCGATGATTCACGCCGGCTTGGCGACGACGCGCGACTTCATCAAAACCAATCCCGACAAGGTGCGCCGCTATGTGCAGGCGTATATTGAAAGCAACAAAATCGCGCGCACCGACCCCGAAACGACCAAGCAGATCATTGGGAAATACACCAAGACGGAAAACCGGGAAGATCTGGACGAAACCTACAACACCTATGCGAAAGCGTGGGAGCAAGTGCCTTACGTTTCCGCGGCGGCCATGCAGACCTTGCTCAACTTTTCCATCAACCCGGCGGGCAAAACGGCCAAGCCCGAGCAGTTTATAGACAACTCCTTTGTCGCCGAGCTGGAAAAATCGGGTTTCATCAAGGACCTCTACAAACAATAAATGCGCATTGCTTGGTAATGGTCGCCGGCGCGGAAGAGACGTGTCTTTTCGGGACAGAGATAGCTCAGACTTCCCAGCCGCGAGCCCGGGAATCACGGAAAAGGTCACCGAAAAGGGTCAGTCTGATCGCAAATGACCGAACGACCAACCCTTGTAGCAACGGTCAATTGAAAATAGCTCTGCGATGAGAAGTCACAAATTGGCCGGCATTCACTGTTCCATCGTGTTCTTATGTGAGCAGGGCCGCTACCAGGCCGGATAAGACAATGCCGTCGAAAGTGCCCGCGCCGCCTATGCTCGCTATCGCGGGCGCGCCGACACGAGCCTGTGCAAGAAACTCGATGAAAGCGGCTTCATGGACCGGTTCTATCAGGGAAGTTGAGCGTGCTTGGACCGGCTCAAGCATGGGAAGGAGGTGTCAGACTTGCCTAACTCTATTAACTTTATTTTTCTCGCCGGGCCGTCTACAACCGCGCCACAAATCCGCTCTTGTCGAGTCGGCGAACTGCGATCAGGATAGTTTCATCCGCTCTAGCCGTTCAAGTCGTTCCAACGGTTTTAACAGATTCAAACGTTCAATGGAGCGCGGCAGCCGCGTAGTGTCCCAGAGTCCGAACTGTTATGTTGAGTAAACGCATTTTTATTTAACATCGGAGCCGACTAGAGACCGTTCATAGCGTTTAAGAAAAGTCTTCATGGAATTTTTCAATCCGCATTTTTTCGTGCTGACCTTGGGGCTGGTGGGCGTGGTCATTATCATCGCCGCGCTGCTCTCCGGGCTCATCGACCGCAGCGACCTGCCCCAGATCGGCGTCTTTTTGGCGCTCGGCGCGATGCTCGGCCCGGCGGGGTTGGGATTGCTCGATATCACTCTCGAGTCGCCGATCCTTCGCATCGTGGCCCCTTTGAGTCTGGTTCTGGTGCTGTTCACAGACGCCGTTGGCCTCAGCATTGCGGAAGTGCGCCGTCATGGCGCGCTGGCTTTTCGGGTTTTGGGCCCCGGCACCTTGCTCTCCGCCGGGCTTATCGCTCTCGCGGGATGGCTGATGCTAGGGCTCCCGCTTGCGGGCGCAGCCATTCTTGGCGCGGCGCTCGCCTCAACGGACCCGGTGATGCTGCGCGGTCTGCTGCGGCGTCCGGGTCTTCCCGAGTCCGTGCGGCTGGCTCTGCGGCTGGAAAGCGGTCTCAACGATGCCGTCCTGTTACCCGTCGTCCTGCTGGCGATGCCGTTTCTCGGTCATGGCGGGTTCCCGAGTCAAACCGAATGGGCGCGCCTGGGTCTCGATCTTGTTCTTCTTGGACCGGGCGCCGGGATCGCCGTGGGGCTGCTTGCGATCGCCGCGTTGGAAATGATCCGGCGCAAGACCGGAGTGCGCCGGGATTATGAATCCCTCTACTCTTTGGGCGTGGCCTTCGCGGCTTTTGCCGCGGCCGAGGCCGTTCACGGCAGCGGATTCCTCGCCGCTTTCGCCGCCGGGATAACGATTGCCGCCCTGGACGTCGAGCTTTGCGATTGTTTTCTTGAGTACGGCGAAACCACCGCTGAGATGACGCTCCTCTTTACTTTCGTTCTATTCGGTAGTTCGCTCATCTGGAGCGGATTCACGGTACTGAGCTGGCCGGTCTTTTTCTTCGCCGTAATCGTGGTGTCGATCCGGCCCATCGCCTTTTTCGTCTCCCTAGCCGGCACCCGGCTCGATTTCCGTAGTCGCCTCTTGATCGCCTGGTTTGGACCGCGCGGCCTGAGTTCGCTGCTCTTGATCCTGTTGCCAGTCTTCGCCGGCGTTCCCGGCACTGAGACTCTGTTTTTCATCTGTTGCCTTATCGTCTTGCTTTCCGTTGCGCTGCACGGCGGATCATTAATGTTAGTCCGGCGCGATGGAGCCACCGTAGCGGCGCCGCCGACAGCCTCCCGACAGAGTTGTCATCAAGTTCAATTTCCCGTGAAAATGAAAATCGGCAGGCGGAGCTGATCA
>WNGC01004629.1_pt1 | contig 11283 bp, 11 predicted proteins | sample 5400051 | NCBI WGS metagenome assembly WNGC01 (sample SAMN13153368, study PRJNA577476) | soil metagenome | isolation source: 20 cm soil or saprolite under grassland replicate 2 | place: USA:California | collected 2016-06-15 | reverse complement strand
CCAAGACCGGAGGTCCGAGCCGCGACTGGCTCAATCCCGCGCTCGGCTACATCAAGAGCTCGCGCGCACGCAACAAGGTGCGCCAGTGGTTCAACAGCAGCGAGATCGCAAGCGTCGTCGCCGCCGGCCGCGCCGCGGTCGAGCGCGAGCTGCAGCGCGAGGGCAGGCGCGCCGCGAGCCTCGAGGACTTGGCAAAGCGCCTCGGCTTCGCGGAGCCCGACAAGCTTTTCGCTGCGGTCGGGCGCGAGGAAGTCGGCTCGCGGCAACTGCAGATCGCGCTGCGCGGCGAAGCGGAGCAGGCGCCGCCGGCGGCCCAGCCGCAGCGGGCGAGCGCTGCAGAGCCGGGCCGCGGCGTTCTCGTCGTCGGCGTGGACCGGCTGCTCACGCAGCTCGCCCGCTGCTGCAAGCCCGCGCCGCCCGACCGGATTTCCGGGTTCGTCACCAAGGGGCGCGGCGTGTCGGTGCACCGGCGCGACTGCGCGAGCCTCGCGGCCCTCGTCGAGCGTTTTCCCGAGCGCATCATCGGAGCCGAATGGGGCAAACGCGGCGCCCAGGCCTACCCCGTGGACATCGTCGTTCGCGGGAACGACCGGCAAGGGCTGCTGCGCGACGTGACCGAAACGCTGGTGCGGGAAAAGACCAACCTGATCGCCGCCAAGACGCAGACTCGCAACGACGTCGCCTCCATGTACTTCACCGTCGAAGTCGAGGATATCGACCAGCTGCAGCGCGCCTTGTCCGCGATCGAGGACGTGCGCGGCGTACTCGCCGCGGCGCGGCGCTGATCGGTGCCGGCCCGGAAATTGCTGCCTTTCCTTCCGGCAACCAAGGGAGGAAACGTGAAAATCTTGCACAAGGAGGAGTTCCGGGATTTGGCGGCGAAAAACGGCTGGTCCGATGCATTTGCGGAGGGCTACCTCGACGGCACCGCGGCGCGCAGGTACGGCACGCAGACCCCGAACTATCCCGTGGGCGACCTGGACGAGTATCGCCAGGGATTTTTGGCCGGGTACTCCTTAACGAGAATGAAAAGGTCCTGAGGTACGATCCGGGATAGCTTCTTCGCAAGGCGCCTTGCGTATAGAGGAAGATTCAACGCACGCGGGGTGTGCGAGATCCGACAGCCTTTGTCGCACGGTCGACACGCAAGCATCCCGGCCGAGTCTTTCCCCCGGCGCTTCGAGTAGAATCGGCCAGAGTTCCAGACAAGCCGGTAGATGCGCATTCTGCTCAGCAACGACGACGGATACTTCGCGCCAGGCATCGCGATCCTTGCAGAAACGCTCTCCGGCCTTGCGAGCATCATCGTGGTCGCGCCCGAGCGCGACCGAAGCGGTGCCTCCAACTCGCTCACCCTGGATCGGCCGCTTTCGGTGCGCACGTCCGGGAACGGCTTCCGGTTCGTGAACGGCACGCCCACCGACTGCGTTCACCTCGCAGTGACCGGACTGCTCGAGGAAATGCCCGACATGATCATCTCGGGCATCAATCTCGGCGCCAATATGGGCGATGACACGATTTATTCGGGCACGGTGGCGGCGGCGACCGAAGGCTATCTGCTCGGAATCCCGTCGCTGGCGATCTCGCTCGCGAGCAAGGCCGGCAAGCACTACGAGACGGCGGCGCGCGTCACTCGCGAGCTGGTCGAGCGCTTCCAGAAACGGCCTCTGCGCGAGCCCGCCTTGCTCAATGTAAACGTCCCCGACATCGCCTACGAGGCGCTGAAGGGTTTCGAAGTCACGCGCCTCGGTAAACGGCACAAGGCGGAGCCCATGATCAAGACCAAGACTCCCCGCAACGAGACCGTGTACTGGGTGGGCGCGGCCGGCAGCGCGCAGGACGCCGGCCCGGGGACCGATTTTCACGCCGTGGCGTCGGACTGCGTGTCGCTCACCCCGCTGCAGATGGACCTGACGCATCAGCCGCAGATTCCCGTGATCAAAGCGTGGCTTGCGAAATAGTGCTCTCGAAAAGCCGTGGCATAGGGATGACTTCGCAGCGCACGCGCGACCGCATGGTCGTGCGTCTGCGTGAGAAGGGCATACGCGATGAGGCGGTGCTCGCCGCGATGGCCGCGGTTCCGCGCCATATTTTCATCGACGAAGCGCTCTCCAGCCGCGCCTATGAGGATACCGCCCTGCCGATCGGCTTCGAGCAGACCATTTCACAGCCCTTCGTTGTGGCGCGGATGCTCGAAGCCTTGCGCGGAGACAAGCCGCTGACAACCGTGCTCGAAATCGGAACCGGCTGCGGCTATCAGGCGGCCTTGCTCGCGCGGCTCGCAAAGGATGTCTATTCCGTCGAGCGCATCGCGGGATTGCTCGAAAAGGCGCGCGGCAACCTGCGCTCCTTGCGCCTGTCGAACCTGAGGCTGGTGCACGCCGACGGCACCGGTGGATTGCCCGAAGCGGCGCCCTTCGACGGCATCATCGTCGCGGCGGCGACGCCGGGGATTCCCGGCGCGCTTTTGCAGCAGCTTGTGCCGGGTGGCAGAATGATCGTGCCCGTGGGAAGCGGCGATCAGGCGCTGTGCCTCGTCGAGAGGACTCCGACCGGATTGACGGAAAAATGGCTCGACGCCGTGCGTTTTGTACCTTTGAGAGGAGGCAAGCAGTGAAGCTGCCCGGGGTTTTTTTGGCGGCACTCGCGTGCGCGTTTTTGGCCGGATGCGCGGGCCCTTATCGGGCACCGGTCGTCGAACGGACCGTCGCGCGCTCTCCCGCCGCGAAACCCTCCCCTCCGCCTGCGGAGCAGAGGCCCGAGAGCTACACCGTCAAGCGCGGGGATACCCTTTACAGCATCGCGCTCGACAATGGCCTCGACTATCGGGAGCTCGCCGCCTGGAATAACATCACCGATCCCGCCGACATCAAGGCCGGGCTGGCGCTGCGCATGCGCTCGGGGACGCAGGTCCAGGGGGTGCAGGTGCGGCCCGCGATGGTGCCGGGCACCGTGGAGTCCCGCTCTCTCGGTGGGGATCCGCGGGCGGCCGCTCAGCCGCGGGCGGGAGCGGAGCCGCCGCAGGTCGCGGGCGATCTCAAGACCGGACCCAAGGCGATGAAACTGCCTTATTCCGAGCAAAACCTCGCAATGCTGTTGCGGCAGTCCCCGGCGACGACGGCGCCGGAATCGCCGCCGCCGCAGCCGAGCGCCGAGGACGGGCAAGACACGGTGGCCTGGATGTGGCCGGCAACGGGCCGCGTTCTCGCGGGATTCTCCGAAGCGACCAACAAGGGCGTCGACATCCTCGGCAAGGTCGGCGACCCGGTCTTCGCCTCGGCGTCGGGACGCGTCGTCTACAGCGGCATAGGGCTGCGCGGCTACGGTAAACTCATCATCATCAAGCACAATCAGACCTATCTGTCCGCCTACGCCCACAACAGCAACCTATTGGTGAAGGAAGGACAGAACGTCGCGAGGGGCCAGAAAATCGCCGAAATCGGCAACAGCGATTCGTCCCAGGCGAAGCTTCATTTCGAGATCCGGCGCCTCGGCAAACCGGTCGACCCCCTGAAATTCCTGCCGGACCGGCCGTCGTGAACTCGCGCGCACCGGAGCACCAGGCGGATTGGGCCGCGAGCGACCTCGCAGGGGCGGTCGACCCGGCCTCTTCCGAGGAGCCTGGGCACGAAGCGCCTGATGGAGCGGCGGAAACCCCCTCGCGCGCGGAGCCCGAGGAAGTTGCGTCGGAAACCGAGGTCCTCAGCGACGCGACCCAGCTCTATCTGCATCAAATCGGTCTCAATCGCTTGTTCACTCCGGCGGAGGAGCTGCATTTCGCGCGGCGTACCGTCGCCGGGGATTTCTCCGCGCGGCAGAAAATGATCGAGCATAACCTGCGCCTGGTAGTCAACGTCGCCAAGGCCTATCTCAACCGCGGCATGCCGCTGCTGGACCTCGTGGAGGAGGGCAACCTCGGGCTGATGCACGCCCTCGACAAGTTCGATCCCGAGCGTGGCTTCCGGTTTTCCACGTATGCCACCTGGTGGATCCGGCAGAACATCGAGCGCGCCATCATGAACCAGTCGCGCACCATCCGGCTGCCGGTGCACGTGATCAGGGAGTTGAACACGGTGCTTCGCGCGAGACGACATTTGGAGGCGCACTCCGAGCGCGAGCCGACCGCGGAGGACATCGCGCACCTCGTCGGCAAGGACGCCGACGAGGTGCGCCGTCTGCTGTCGCGCAGCGAGCACACCGCTTCGCTCGATGCTCCGCTGGATGTCGATCCGATGCTCTCGATCGGCGAGTCGATCGCCGACGAGAGCGGAACGAGCCCGGAGCTGCAGCTGCATGCGGCCGAAATCGAGTCGCTCGTTCGCGAATGGCTCGTTCAGTTGAACGACAAGCAGCGCGCCGTGATCGAGCGGCGTTTCGGCTTGAACGGAAAGGAATTGCTCACGCTCGAGCAGCTCGCCTCGCAGCTCGCGCTCACGCGCGAGCGCGTACGCCAGATTCAGCTCGAGGCGCTTGCGCAGCTGCGGCGCATCCTGCGCCGGCACGGCCTGTCGAAGGAGGTGCTTCTCTAGACTCTGGGGGGCCGCGCGGGGATTCCCCGCGCCGGCGATCAGCGGACGTCGTTGGTGATGGTATTCGGGGGATTGCGCCTCAAGGCAGCGCCGTCGCCTTCATCGTCGATGGCCTGCGCGAACTCGATGTTCTTCGTGAGCTCCTCCAGGTAGAGGTGCTGCCCGCCGAAGTGATCCTGCGCGTATTTGTGGGCTCCGCCGAGGTCCGCGTCGAGTCGATGGCTCGCGCCCTGATAGAAACGCGGGGTCTTCCTCACCAGGTCCTCTCCCGATTCGTACAGGACTTCCTCGCCTCCGTCCGGAAGGCGCCTGCGAGCAATGCCGCCGGCGACGAATTCCGGATACAGCCGGTCGCGGCATTTTTCCAGGTAGCAGCGGTCCGACATCTGCGCGATGATGTCCGCCGAGCCGAGCAGGCTGCCGAGCAGCTTGTAGCCTAGGGACGGGACCTTGATTTCGGCGACCGGGATCTCGTAGCCGGTGAAGTGGATCAAGGAGGCGGCGACGTCCGCCACCTCGCCCATGCCGATCTTGGGCAAGTAGTCCCTCAAAAAGCGCGCGCCGCGGGAGACGTGCGTCAGCGTCAGCTCGCCTCCGTTCTTGTGCTGCCGGTCATCGAGCGTTCGTATGTAACCGCAGTCGTGGAACAGAGCCGTGATCACGCCCAGCCGGAACATGGCCGCGTCTAGGGGCTCCAGGCCGATGCGGGCGTGCTCGTAACCGTCGATCAGCCGGGCCATCGCGAGCGTGACGTCGAGCACGTGCTGGATGTCGTGATAAGCGGTATCGCAGGCGTGATAGCCGGGGCGTTCCCCGCGATACATCGTGGTGAGGTCGCGGAAAGCGCGGTCGATCTGAGCGGTCGACGCCTGGGGATAGAGCTCGAGGAAGATTCGGTCTATTTCCGAGTTGACCGTCGTCGGGTCGGTGGTATTGACCCGGCAGGAAACATCGAACTCGTTGCCGCGGCGGTTCACTTGACTTGCGCCCCTCTGGTTTGCCCCCAAGGGCAAACGAGGCCATTTTACCGCCGATTTTCAGGGGGATGGGTCAGGAAAGCGTGATTTGTTGGCATTCCATCCCTTTCTCAGGGTCGCGCCTTAGGCCTTGAGGGTGAAGGGATTGAAGTCGGTGTCCCGGTCGTAGTAGTCCTCTTGCTCTGCGCGCTTGAGCCAGCCGACCACGGCGTAGGTCAGCGGCGTGAACGCCACCTCCAATCCGACCTTGGAAACGAACTGGACCAGCATGATCTGCGGCAGCCTATCGTCGGGAATCAGCCCGCTTCCCCAGAACGCGAGCGGATAGAAGATCAGGGAATCGACTCCTTCGCCGAAGATCGTCGAGCCGATGGTGCGCGTCCAGAGCCACCGGCCCCGCGTGAGGATCTTCATCTTCGCCAGAACGAATGAGTTGACGAACTCTCCGGACAGGAACCCGATCAGGGAAGCCGCGGCGATGCGCCAGGTCGAACCGAAGGCGATTTCGTAGGCCCCCTGGTTCTTCCAGAAAGGTGCGGGGGGCAGCATGACGACGATCCAGGCCATGAAGGCGGCGAAAGCGAGGCCCGCGAAGCCGGCCCAGATCACCCGCCGGGACCGGGCATAACCATAGACCTCGGTGAGAATGTCGCCGAAGACGTAGGAAATCGGAAAAAACAGCACGCCCGCGCCGAACGACACGATCCCGACGAGCGGAAGCTGAACTTGAGCGATTTTCGCGGGGCCGATCAGGTTGGAGCAGATCAGCACCGTGACGAACGCCGCCATGATGAATTCGTAGTAGCGGTAGGAGCGCGGGTTCAGGAATTTTCCTTGGCGGGGATCGGGGGCGAAGCGGACGGTCCGGGCCTCGCTCGGGCGAGCTCCGCGGCGAGATCGAGCACCGCCGCGGCATAGAGATTGGAGCGGTTGTAGCGCGTCAGAACGAAGAAATTCTGCAGCGTCACACGAAAGTCGGACGGCTGGCCGGGCGTTTCCAACTCGATCAGCGCGCAGCGGGTGTCGGCAGGCAAGGCAACGGCGGGTTTCACGCCGAACCCGGGGAGCTCGGCGGCGCGGCTGCCTGGCGCGACTCCCGCCTCGGCGAGCTTGCGCCAGCCTTCACCGCTCACTTCGGCTGCGAAAGCCACCGGCTCCCCCCGGACCCAGCCATGCGCCTTCAGGAAATTGCCGATGCTGCCGATGGCGTCTGCAGGGCTGGTGGCGAGATCGCTCGATCCGTCGCCGTCGTAGTCCACTGCGAAACGCCGGTACGAGCCCGGCATGAACTGGGGAATCCCGATCGCCCCCGCGTACGATCCCTTGACGCGCAGGGGATCGATTCGCGCTTCGCGGCTGAGCACCAGGTAGTTTTCCAGCTCGCCGCGGAAGAACGGCGCGCGCTTCGGATAGTCGAACGCGAGCGTCGCGAGAGCATCGATCACGCGGTAGGTCCCTATGTTGCGGCCGTAAGTGGTCTCGACGCCGATGATGCCGACGATGATCTCCTCGGGTACGCCGAACTCCGCGGCCGCGCGCTTGAGCGGCTCTATGTTGCGGTTCCAGAACTGCACGCCCGCCTCGACGCGCTGGGGGTTGATGAATATCGCCCGGTATGCCTGCCAGGAGGCGAGCGCCGTTTCGGCGGGCTGTTCCATCGCCTTGATGATTGCGGGCTGAAACTGCGCCTTGTCGAAGACGTGGTTGAGTTCCCTGCGGGTGAAGCCGTGCTTTTTCATCATTTCGGCGATGAACTGTTTCACCTCCTTGCGCTGCGAATAAGCGGGAGAGTCCGCGGCGGCGGCCAAGCTTACGGGCAGCGCGAGCGCCACCGCGACCAAGAAACGGGTGCGGGCCTTCAAGGACTGAATTCCCGAACGAGGCGTTTCAGACGGGCACCCGAGCGGGTGTCGGGGCCCGGGCCGTAGCGCTGCTCGACGTAAAGCGTCGCGATCGCGCGCACAGCGGCTTCGCGCGCCGGAAACTTTCCGGCGACACGGCCGGCGTAGTCGAGCGGGCCCTCGGCGCTCGCTCGCGCTAGGCCTTTGCGAGCGAGCTTGTCGCATAAGCGCAGCCACGCGCGCTGCGCCGGGTCCTCGCGCCGCACCCCGCGAAGCAGCGCGAGCGCGGTCACCAGCAGAACCCCGCCCACGCTCCAGAACAGCATCACCGTCATCGTCTCCCAGCTCGGCTGTCGCACGCCCAGCCACGAAAGCATCTCGCGCTGGCGATCGGGGTTGAACCCGAGCACCCACTGGTTCCACTGGTTCGTGAGAGCCTCCCAGTTGTTGCGCAGGCTCTTCAGCCAGCCGAGGTTGGTGCGCATGAGCAGCGACGCTCCTTGCGGCGCGGCGGCCGTGATGCCGAGCTCGACGCGGACCGGGACCGCGGCGGCGGTGGGATCGACGCGAGTCCAGCCGTTCCCGGCGAGCCATACCTCGGCCCACGCGTGGGCGTCGGCCTGGCGCACGACCATGTAGCCGTCCACCGGGTTGGTGTCTCCGCCCTGGTAACCGGTCACCACGCGGGCGGGCACTCCGGCGGCGCGCATCAGGAACACGAAGCTCGAGGCGAAGTGCTCGCAGAATCCCTGCTTCGTGTCGAACAGGAACTCGTCCACCGAGTTCTGCCCGAGTGCCGGCGGCTGGAAGGTGTACTCGAGATGGCTGCCGCGGAAAAACTCGATGGCGCGGCGCACGATCGCGGCATTGTCGGGGAGCGACTCGCGCCACTCGCTCGCGAGCGTCCACGCACGAGGGTTGAAGCCGCGCGGAAGCCTCAGGGCCAGCGCAAGGTCCTCGGGACTGCCTCCGCTCGCCGCTTGGAATTGGGGAAAGGAGCGCATCTCGTAGCGGATCCGGCTGCGAATCGGCGCCAGTGAGATCACGAGGTACTCGGCGGTGAGGCGCGCGGTCGGCGGGATGCGCGTCGGCATTTCCAGCGCGAACATCCAGTTGCGGTTGTGCGCCTCGAGGGTCACTTCGTAGTCGGCCGGCGAACCTGAGGCCTCGACGCTCATATTCCGGCGCAGCTGGGGCAGACCCACGCGCCAGGTGAGACCGTCGAAGTCCGACAGCACGGGGCCGCGCCAGTAGAGCCGGGCTCGCGTGGGCGGATCGGTTTCGAACTTCACCCTGAAGGCGATCGCGTCCGACATGGACAGGACGCTGATCGAACCGGGTGACATGGTCTCCGACAGGCCGGTCACGCCGCTGTAGGCGTCCTGCGGCATTCCCCACAGCGGCCCTTGCACCCGGGGAAACAGGAAAAACAGGAGCAGCATTACCGGGCCCGCCTGGGCGAGCATGCGACCGGCTGTCTTCAGATCGTCCGCGATGGGCCGTTGTGGCGCGCTGAAGGCGACGAGCGCGGTCGTGGTGACGAGCACGGCGAGCAGCATCAGCCCCGCCATCGGGATGGACTGGGAGTAGAAAAAGTTGGCCAGGGCGACGAAGTAGACGAGAAAAGCCACGACGAAGACGTCGCGCCGAGCTCGCGTCTCCATCAGCTTGAGAAACAGAAGGAGCACGAGCAGCGTCACTCCCGGGTCGCGGCCCATGATCGTGCGGTAGGAGAAAAAGACGCCGATCGCGCCGGCGAAAGTCAGCGCGATCAGCAGCCAGCGCGCGGGCAGGGCGCGGCCGCGAATCGACGTGGAGGCCCGCCAGAGAAGAAGCGCAGCCGCGGTGACGTCGACCCAGAGGGGCAGCCACAAGGTATGCGAGGCCACCGTGAGAGCGGCGCCGGCGATCAAGGTCGCGAACGGCAGCAGCGGCAGCGACTCTTGGGTCCGGGTGTCAGCCACGGTAGAGCGCCAGCTCTTTCAGACAACGTTCCCGGTGCGGGAATCCTTCGCCGAGCGGCACGCTGACCCCCGGAAGCGCGAGGCCGTAGCGCAGGCCGCGCTCCTCGGCGAGCACGACCCAGCGGGCGAGTCGCGACAGCCGCGCCTCCGCGTGCATGGCGGGGGGGAGTCCATCCCAATCGAACCACAGCTCGGAGGCCGCGCGCCCCGCGAAGAGCTTGGTGAGCAAGAGCTCGCTGCGCGCCGAGGCCTTCCAGGCGATGTGGCGCGGAGAATCGCTCGCATGGTAGGGCCGCAGGCCGGCGAAATCGTCTGCGCCCGGGCCCGCCGAGATCGCGTCGCCGGCGTCCGCGTCGGAATGCGTGAGGGGCAAGTGGGCCGAATCGGGTCGCGGGTACACGAGAGCGCGCATGTCCGGCTGCACGTAGCTCCAGGCGCGCATCAGGCCCAGAGGAAACCGCGTATCGACGGTCACCCGTTCGAGCTGCAGCCAGCCCCGCTTCTCGGCTTTTACGGGCAGCGCCACCGAGCGGTGCGCTCGCGCGGGCGCATCGCAACTCACCTGGACTCCGCGACAGGCGAGAGCTAGGGAATGGCGATCGAAGTCGCTCTTGTTCTCGAAAACGAGCTCGAACTGCGCCGTGTCTCCGGCGAACACGGGCGCGACGCGCCCGGCGCTCACGTAGAGGTGCGCGAGATTACGGAACGTATGCAGGATCGAAACGATGCCCAGGCCCCCGAGCAGAAACGTCAGCACGTAACCGAGGGAGAGGTTGTAATTGATCGAACCGATCAGCATCAGGATCACGGCGACGCCGAAACTCAAGCCGTGACGCGTGGGCAGGATGTAGACGCGGCGCTGGCTGAGGAATACCACGCCCGGCTCCGGCGCGTGCCGTCCGAACACCCACTGGAAGAAGTTGTAGGCCTGCGAATACTGCAGCACCCGGTCGAGCTTCACGGGATGGGCACGGCGGAGATCAGGCCGTCCGCCTTGTCGAGGCTCGAGGCGCGAACCCCGTCGTGCACGGGTCGCAATCGGTGGCCGGCGACGCCGGGGAGCACCGCCTGTACGTCTTCGGGGACGACCTTGTCGCGGCCCTCGATCAGCGCCCAGGCGCGCGACGCGTGCAGCAGCGCGAGCGCCGCGCGCGGAGAGAGGCCCGTCGCGTACTCAGGCGAGCGCCGCGAATGCTCGACGAGCGCCTGGATGTTATCGAGCAGCGGCGCCGCCGCGTGCACGGTCTTCGCCATCGCCTGCAGATCCATGAGATCGCCCGGCGCGAGGCAGGCGTCGAGCCCGGCGATCATGTCGCGGCGGTCCGCGCCCTGAAGCAGCGTGCGCTCGGCGTCGCGGTCGGGATATCCGAGCGCGATCCGCATCAGGAACCGGTCGAGCTGGGATTCGGGCAGCGGAAAGGTGCCCACCAGGTGCGAAGGGTTCTGCGTCGCGACGACGAAGAAAGGCTCGGGGAGCCTGCGCGTCTCGCCTTCGGTCGTGACCTGATGCTCCTCCATCGCCTCGAGCAGCGCCGACTGCGTCCTGGGCGTGGCGCGGTTCACCTCGTCGGCGAGGATCAGCTGCGAAAAAATCGGTCCCGCGTGGAACTTGAAGGTGGAACTTTCGCGCTCGTACACCGATACGCCGATGATGTCGGCCGGGAGCATGTCGCTGGTGAACTGGATGCGGTGAAAATTCAAGCCCAGGAGCTTCGCAAGCACCTGCGCGAGCGTGGTCTTGCCGACGCCGGGCAGGTCCTCGATCAAAAGGTGTCCGCTCGCGAGCAGGCAGGCGAGCGCGAGACGGATCTGGCGCTCCTTGCCGAGGATGATTTTTCCCGCCTGCTGAACGACGCCCTGAATGAGCGGATGGGACATTCTCGCGCGGCCGCGCCGCGAAACGGTCTGTTAAAGTCGTAAGTTTACTGGAAAGCCGATATGATTGGACGCGGGGAATAAAAATCATGGCGAC
>WNGC01002483.1_pt1 | contig 11286 bp, 10 predicted proteins | sample 5400051 | NCBI WGS metagenome assembly WNGC01 (sample SAMN13153368, study PRJNA577476) | soil metagenome | isolation source: 20 cm soil or saprolite under grassland replicate 2 | place: USA:California | collected 2016-06-15 | reverse complement strand
TCGAATTGCACGAACTCCTCCACGTTGCGGCCCTGCACCAGCACCTTCGGTCCCTTCTCGTAAACCGCTACGCTCAACTTATTTTTTTGCGCGAAGAAAATCGTCCACTCCTTCGGGGAAAATTCGAAGCCCAGCTCTTCGAGCAAAGCCCGCAGCTTTGTGACCTGTTCCTGCGTGAGCGGGTGGCTGTAAGAATTCAACGTCCAACGCTCAACGCTCAACGCTCAATGTTCAATGATCTTCTGAATTGAGAGTTGGACGTTGAGCGTTGGGCGTTGGACGTTTGCTTTCAAGCCGTGACATCGTCCACAAATGTTCGCGCATTCCAGCGCGCTCTTCTGCGCTGGTATCGCCGCCACGGCCGTGACCTGCCCTGGCGCCGCACCCGCGATCCCTATGCCATCCTCGTCTCCGAGTTCATGCTTCAGCAAACTCAGGTCGCTACGGTGATTCCTTATTACAATCAGTGGCTCCGCCGCTTCCCTGATTTTGTCTCACTCGCTCGCGCTTCCGAAAATGACGTGCTCCGCGTGTGGCAAGGGCTTGGCTATTACGCTCGCGCGCGAAATCTTCACACCGCCGCGCGGGCTGTCATAAATCTGTACCGCGAACGCTTCCCACAATCGGTCGAGCAAATGCAGCGACTTGCAGGAATCGGAAAATACACTGCACATGCCGTGGCGAGCTTCGCCTTCAGCCAATCACTGCCAATCGTCGAAGCTAATACTGCTCGCGTTTTGACACGCCTGTTTGACTTCCGCAAACCGATCGATTCTGCACCCAGCTCGAAAAGGCTCTGGCTAAATGCAGCGATGCTGGTTCCCAAAACCAACGCGCTGCTTTACAACTCGGCACTTATCGATCTCGGTGCGCTTATCTGCGTTTCGCGCCAACCCAAATGCGGCATTTGCCCCGTCAAGGAATTCTGCAGCGCAAAAGACCCGCAAACGTTGCCGGTCCGGAAATCTCGTCCCCGCATAAAGCGACTCACTGAAAAACACGCGTTTGTAGTTCGTCAGAACAAGATTCTGCTCGAACAATCAGCCACGCGCTGGCGCGGAATGTGGATCTTGCCGCCGCTGCAAACGGTTCCGGCAAATCATCAACCGATCTACGAATCGGTGTTTCCGTTCACAAATCATCGTGTCGCGTTGAATGTTTTTGCGCGTCGGCAGCAAAGGATCAGCGGACGTTTGCAGCGGTGGATCAGGATCAATTCACTCGAGTCAATTCCGATTCCCTCGCCGCATCGAAGAGCGCTACAAAGTCTGCTGACAAGAGACCGCCGCGACTACATGAGGCTTGAGCGTTGATCGCTGGCCGTTTCTCTGCGATAAACTTTCGCATCGAGATATGCGGAGCATGACTGGATACGGTCGGGCCGAGACCGATCACGCTGGAACGAGGTTCAGCGTCGAGCTCAACTCTGTAAACCGGAAGCAGAGCGACATCGTCATCAATTTGCCGCGCGATCTGGCCGAGCTCGAACCGCGTATTCGGCAGACGATCAACGAAAATATTTCGCGCGGCCGGACCAATGCCATCATTACCCTTCACAGTGGCGAAAACGGCGCGCGCAACCTGGCTCTCAATACAGAACTCGCGCGTTCCTACCATGAAGCAATGCAGACGCTGCAGAAGGAGTTGAACGCGCCGGGCGAGATCACTATCAGCACAATCCTGCAAGCGCCCGGAGTAATGCGGTTCCCGGAAGAAGCCTTGAATGCGGAACAAGCCTGGCCCGCCATCGAACGGGCGTTGCGCGGCGCCCTTGCCGACTTGATCAAAATGCGCGAGCGCGAAGGCAAACATCTGGCCAAGGATTTGATTCATCGTCTCAAAGCGATCCGGAAAAAGCTGAAGGAGGTTCGCGCGCTGCACCCCGACGTGGTGAAAAGACATCGCGCCGCGCTGCTTGACCGAATTCAAAAAGCCGGGCTGCCGATTGCCAGCGAGGACGAACGTGTGCTCAAAGAAATTTCTTTCTTTGCCGATCGCGCAGACGTGTCGGAGGAGTTGACGCGTCTCGAGAGTCATCTCGCTCAATTCGCCCATCACTTGCGCAGTAAGGAGCCGGTCGGGCGCACACTGGAATTCATCACGCAGGAAATTTTTCGCGAGCTCAACACGCTAGGTGCAAAAGCGAATGACGCCGCCATTTCACAGCGCGTCATCGCCTGCAAGGCGGATTTGGAAAAAATTCGCGAGCAAGTGCAAAACCTTGAGTAAACAGTTCAGCCGCCACGGAATTCTTTTCGTTGTCTCTGCGCCGTCGGGCGCGGGTAAAACCACACTGGTGGAAGTGCTCCGACGAACGGCCAGTCTTTTTTATTCCGTTTCCTGCACTACCCGAGCGCCGCGTAGCGGTGAAGTAAACGCCGAACATTATCAGTTTCTTTCACATTCCGATTTTCTCGCGAGACTCGAGGCCGGCGATTTTCTGGAACACGCACAGGTGCACGGAGATTTTTATGGCACATTGCGCCAGCCTGTCCTGACGAATTTGAAGAACGGGGTCGATGTCCTGATCGATATCGATACTCAGGGCGCCGCCATCATCCGCAAATGCGATGATGCAACAATTCGCCAGGCTCTCGCTGATGTTTTTATTATGCCCCCCGATTTGGATGAGTTGCGGCGACGTTTGCGCAAACGCGGAAGTGAAACTGAGGCGCAGATCGATCGTCGCTTGAAAACCGCGGCACGAGAGATGCAATTATGGCGTGATTACCGCTACACTATCGTTAGCGGATCAGTCGAAGAAGATTTGGAAAAATTCCGCGACATCATGGCCGCAGAGAGTTATTTGAGCCGCCGCTTGAAAGTTAAACATGGAAAAAAATTCGAGGCGTAGAGTTGATAAAACTGCCACGCGAAAAGTGGTACGTATCGCCGCTGGCAAAAAAACGATCGTGCTCGGTGTCACCGGATCGATCGCTGCATACAAATCTGCTGAACTGGCCAGTCTGCTCGTCAAGCAGGGCCACGACGTTTTTGTCGTAATGACACAAGATGCGACCGAATTCATTTCGCCACTCACTCTGCAAACTCTTTCCAAAAATCCGGTAACCACGAGCTTCTATGACGAAAAAGAAAGCTGGCGTCCTGGTCACATCGATCTCGCTGACCGCGCGAATCTGCTCCTGATCGCGCCCGCGACCGCGCACATGATCGCTGAACTCGCGCACGGCCTTGCTGATCACCCGCTGGCAGCGATCGCACTCGCCACGCGCGCGCCGATTCTGCTCGCGCCGGCCATGAATGGAAAAATGTGGCAGCATCCCGCGACAGCAGAGAATGTGGAGAAATTGCGAACGCGCGGTGTTGAATTTATCGGGCCTGAAGAAGGAATGCTGGCATGCGGTTACGAAGGAATTGGTCGGCTCTGGAAAGTCAATGATATCGCGTTCCGCGCGGAGTTCCTGCTCGCACGCCAGGATAATTTGATCGCGTGAAATTTCTCATCACGGCCGGGCCCACGCGCGAGCCGATCGATCCGGTTCGTTACATTTCAAATCGTTCATCGGGGAAAATGGGCTATGCAATCGCGGAAGCTGCGCTCGAGGCCGGGCACGACGTCATTTTGATCTCTGGTCCGGTCAACATCGACCCGACGCAGCACGCGAAATTCGTTTCCGTTTCCAGCAGTGACGAAATGTTCGATGCAGTGAATCAGGATGCGGACAAATGCGACGTATGCGTGCTGTGCGCCGCCGTCGCGGATTACAAGCCGGCTGCAGTTTCGTCGACGAAAATCAAAAAGCGTGACAAAAGAATTTCACTCGAACTAATTCGCACGCGCGACATCCTCGATTCGTTAGGTCATCGGCAAGATCGCCGATTCCTTGTTGTCGGTTTTGCCGCGGAGACGAATGACGTGGAACAGAACGCCATGCAAAAACTGCGCGACAAGAATTGCGACGTCATGATCGCGAACGATGTGAGTAGCGCAAATTCGGGAATGGAAAGCGATGCGAATGAACTAACGGTGCTCTTTCAAAACGGCGAACGACAGAAAATTTCTCGTGCGCCAAAAAAAAATATCGCGCGCGAGCTCGTAAAAATTTTTCAAATTCTGCAACAAAAACGTTTGACAAAAAAAATGTGACGATTACTGAAACGCAATTAAGTGAAGTGCAATCATTCCCAACTCTTCACGATTTCCGCGCGTTGCGGATTGAAAGGGGGGAATTAGTCGATGGCTAAAAAGAAAGCAGCAAAGAAAAAATCAGCGAAGAAAAAGAGGCACTAAGCCCACCGCTGGATTAACGACTCCGCATTTCTTCGGAGTCACAACTCCCAACTTCAACCCGGGAGGAGAATTTATTTTCCTCCCGGTTTTTTTCTTGTTATCCCGAGTCGCAATAGACGACGAGGGACCACACAATCGAAGCGTGCGACACACGATTTTCACCAGCGTGACCAATCCGCTCATGCGAGATCGTTCGCTTCGCTCAGGATGACACGCGCTGTTTGCTGTTCCATCCGACTGTATTTCCGCTGTCCAGTTCCGGTTCTTTGTGCGACGTAATCTTCGATGAAGCACTATCTCGATATCGCCGAAAAAGCCGCGCGCGAGGCGGGAAAATTGCTTCGCGACAATTTTCGGCGGCGGCAGCAAGTCAACGCTCTGGCGGCGCACGATGTGAAACTGCAGATCGATGTTGAGACGCAGGAGTTGATTAGCGACTTGCTTCTCAAAGAATTTCCCGCGCATGCGCTTTACGGCGAAGAAGGAATCGTGGGCGACCAATCAGAAGAACATCAGTGGGTCGTCGATCCACTCGATGGCACAGTTAATTATTTCTACGGAATCCCTCATTTTTGCGTCTCGATTGCGCTCCGGTTGCGCGGCGAGATCATGGTCGGCGTGATCTACGATCCAATCCGCGATGAGATGTGGGCCGGCCAAAAAGGCGAGACCCCAAAATTAAATGGCTGTCCATTCCATGTGAGCGATCGCGCGGATCTTGCGGAAGCCGTTATCTCGATTGGACTCGCCAAGACTGGAGAGACGATCAACAAGAATTTCCCGTTGCTTCAGGCAATGATTCACCGCGTGCGCAAATGTCGCGTGCTCGGCAGCGCAGCGCTCGACATGGCTTACGTCGCCTGTGGACGCTTCGATGCGTACATTGAGACAGGAATCAGCTTATGGGACATCGCAGCGGGCTGGCTTCTGGTTGAAAACGCGGGTGGAACTGTCGATCTTCGTCCGCGCGAAAACATGAAAGATAAATACAGCATCGTGGCATCGAACGGTGTGATTGATTTGAAACTGTGATTATGAATGACGAAGCACGAGGAAGCTGCGTTATTCGTTACATCGTTGCATCGTTACATCGGATTCCCAGTTCAACGTTTAAACGGTTTAACATCTTAACGCGGCGAAGCGGAGTAAAGCCATGATTCGAACCGGCATCGGCTATGATGTGCACCGGCTTGCTGAAGGACGAACGCTGATTTTGGGCGGCGTCGAGATCGCGTACTCGCGCGGGCTGGAAGGTCACTCGGACGCAGATGTTTTGTCGCACGCCATCGCGGATGCGTTGCTTGGCGCCATCGGGGCAGGCGATATCGGGCAGCATTTTCCAAACACCGATGAATCACTTCGCGGCATCAGTAGCATCGAGATTTTGAAGCGCGTGATCAAATTAGTTACGGAGAAGAGCGCACGTGTGGTGAACATCGATGCAACCGTTCTGGCCGAAGAACCAAAACTCGCGCCGCACGTCGCGGCGATGCAGAAAACGATTGCCGACGCGATCGCCACTCTTGATTCGAATGTGAGTGTGAAAGCGACTACGAATGAGAAACTCGGCGCAATTGGACGCGGTGAAGGAATTGCGGCAATCGCGATCGCAACGGTGGAGCTGGGATGATTGCTTGTCATTCCAAGCGGAGAGTACCGTAGTCGAGGAATCTGTTATTATTATTCGAGAGATGTCTCGATCTCGCTCGACATGACAAATGCGCTTTTTTAACACGTACTCGCGTCAGATCGAACAATTCGAGCCGCGCGACCCCGTCGACCGCACCGTCGGTATCTACACTTGCGGGCCGACGGTTTATAGTCGGGCGCACATAGGAAATTTTCGGGCCTACATTTTTGAAGATTTGCTCCAGCGTCATCTCGAGCTGCGCGGTTACAAGGTGCATCGGGTAATGAACGTCACCGATGTGGACGACAAAACGATCCGCGGTGCGCGTGAAGCTGGCGTCCCGCTCACAGAATTCACAGCGCAATTCAAAGAAGCGTTCTTCGAAGATGCCGAAACCCTGAGGATCAAGCGCGCGGATGAATTTCCGGCCGCGACCGACCAGCGTTACATCGACAGGATGATCGAGATGATCGGCCAGCTCATCGCACGCGGTCTCGCTTATCAGGCCGACGACGAATCAGTTTATTTTCGCATCAACAAATTTCCGGATTACGGAAAGCTCGCGCATTTCGACCTTACCCAGCTGCAATCGACGGGCCGAGTTAAGCACGACGAGTACGACAAGGAACACATCGGCGACTTCGCACTGTGGAAGGCGTGGGACGAAGAAGATGGCGACGTGAAATGGGATTCGCCGTGGGGACCGGGTCGTCCCGGCTGGCACATTGAATGCAGTGCAATGTCGACGGCGCTACTCGGCGATGAAATCGACGTTCATTGCGGCGGTGTCGATAATATTTTCCCGCACCACGAAGCAGAGATCGCGCAAAGCGAAGGCGTCACAGGAAAGAGATTCGTCCGGTACTGGTTGCATTGCGCGCATTTGCTCGTTGACGGCCAGAAAATGTCAAAGTCGCTGGGCAATTTTTACACCATCCCGGATGTGCTGGCGAAAGGTTACACCGGGCGCGAGCTGCGTTATGCACTGCTGCGCGTGCACTATCGGGTACCGCTCAATTTTACCTGGGAGGGCATGAACGAAGCTCGCGAGTCCCTCGGGCGCATTGATGAGTGGCTGGCGCGGCTGCGAGAAATTGCGGAAAAAGAAAACGTCGAACGCCCAACGCCCAACGCCGAACGTCCAATTCAAAAGACCGATTTCGAAGATGCGTTGGATGACGATTTGAACATTTCTGCAGCGCTCGGGTTTTTGTTTGAATCCATCCGAGAGACCAATCGCGCGATGGATGAGAACAAATTAGACGCCAGTTCCGCAAAAGCGTGGCTGGATTGGTGGAAGCGGATCAACACTGTTCTCGACCTCGAAACTCAATCTGAAGTCGTCGTTCCACCGGAAGCGGCGCAGCTGGCACAGGAACGCGATAACGCGAGGCGAGAAAAAAATTGGAAAAGAAGCGACGAACTGCGCGAGCGAATTTTCGCGCTCGGCTGGGAAGTGCGCGACACAAAAGACGGCCAGAAACTTACGCGCCGCGCAGCAAAGTGATTTCGAGAATTTGCGCTCGCAACAGCGCACTCGATTCGCGATGTTGAGCGCTAAAAATGTTTGCGCCCGCCGATTTTCTCGACCTCGAACATACGGCCCACCAAAAGTTGTTCGAAAACCAGAATCATGTCTGGGACGCGCTTAAACAGATTGCCAGTTATCTGCAATTTCGCCTAAAGCCCGCAATTTTCGGCGAGTTGATGGGGAAGCCTTTCATCAGCAATCATGTTTTCATCGGCAGAGGAACAATCGTCGAGCAGGGCGCGATGCTCAAAGGCCCGGCATGGATTGGTGAAAATTGTAGGGTCCGCAGCGGTTGTTACGTGCGCGAAAATGTGATTGCCGGAAACGGCGTGGTGATGGGGAACTCGTGCGAGTTCAAGAACTGCATTCTCTTCGATGAAGTCCAGGTGCCGCACTTCAATTATGTTGGCGATTCGATTCTGGGTCACCACGCGCATCTTGGCGCCGGCGTGATTCTTTCAAATGTAAAACTTGATCACAGCGAAATCGCGGTCATCACGCCCGACGGCAACATTCCAACCGGCTTAAGAAAATTCGGCGCGATCGTCGGCGACAGAACCGAGATTGGCTGCAATTCTGTGATCAATCCCGGCTCAGTGATCGGCCGCGACTGCATGATTTATCCAACCGTAAATTTCCGCGGCGTCCTGCCGCACGGCGCTATGGTCAAACTGCGGCAGGAACTGCAAGTGGTGGAACGGCGTTGAAGAGCAGGAGCAAGTAATCCAGCGGAGTGGGGAATTTTGGAATTTCGCCACAACTGCGTGCATTGCGCGCACGCACGCGGAGTGCTGTTTCGGCTCACCGGCCTGCGTAAAGCAACTTGTTATGGCAGCATCGGGCTATCCAGATCGCGCCAATAAGGCTGACCAGTTTCGCTTGTCTTGGGGAACCACGGGCTTTGAGCTGCGCAGCATCGGAGAACTGTGGAGCATCTCATCTTGAGAAAGCATTTTCTGGATGCGAAAGTCGCATCGTGAAAATGAACGGCGCGATCTACGGGCGGAGAGTCTCATCGATCCCAAAGCACCGTCGACGTCGTTTAGTCATGTCGTTCGAAATGGTGCGGCTCGATCGCGCGTCGTCCGAGCCGCTTTACCAACAATTGTACCGTCAAATACGAGAAGAACTTGAGAGCGGCAGTTTTGATTCAAGCGCTTCCCGTGTGCCTTCCTCACGAGGTCTCGCTGCGACTCTCGGAATTTCAAGACCGACCGTAAACCAGGCGTTCTCAAAGCTGCTTGCCGAGGGCTATCTTCAAACCCGGAAACGGTCTGGTATTTTTGTCGCCGATCATTTACCGGCAACTTTTCTTAAGGCTGCCACGCCCGCGACGAACGCGCGCACCAAGTATTCTCCGCGTGTCGCCCAACGAGTGGCCAGAATGACCGATTTTCGCAGCGGCCGACAACTCGATGTCGGCATGGGCGGGCCGCCGGGCGTTATATTCGTCGCAGGATTGCCGGCGGTGGATGAATTCCCGATCGCTGTTTGGGAACGCTTGCGCGCGCAGGTTTTGGCAAAAAAGGGAGCGCACCTATTGCGTTATGCCTCGAGCCGTGGCGAGATCGAACTGCGGAAGGCAATCGCTGCTTACTTGTGCGACTTCCGCGGCGCTAATTGCCATCCCGACCAAATCATCGTCGTGGGCGGCATGCAGCAGGCAATGCTGGCATGCGCGCTCGCGTTAATCAATAAGGGGGAAGTAGCATGGATAGAAGATCCCGGTTACCATCAGGTACGTAACGTCCTCGCGTTTGTCGGCGCCAAACTGGTCCCGCGCCCAATCGATCGTGAGGGGCTGGTAATCGGGAAGTGCTCACGGCAAGATTCTCCCAGACTCATTCTCGTCACACCGTCGCACCAGTTTCCTCTCGGTGTGACGATGAGCCTTAAGCGGCGAAAAGCTCTGATCGAGTTCGCAGAGTCGCACGACGGCTACATCTTGGAGGATGATTATAATTCCGAGTTTCGTTTCGATGGACCGCCGCTGCCATGTCTTCAAGGTTTGGACCATGCCGGCCGGGTGATTTATGCCGGCACTATGAGCAAGATCCTTTATCCATCGCTACGCCTCGGTTTTCTGGTCGCACCACCAGAACTTGTCGACACCCTTGTCAAGGTGCGCGCTGTCATGGACCAGCACTCCCCATCGATTGATCAAGCTACGCTGGCGCGTTTCATCACTGAGGGATTTTTCCTCAGCCATGTGAAACGCATCCGCGAACTCTATGCTCAGCGACGCATATTCTTTATCGAACAATTCCAAAAATGGCTGGGCGACTATTTGGATCTGGAAATATCACCGGCCGGTTTGCACTTCGTCGCCTGGCTGCGGCGCAAAGACGATTTCCCGTTATTAATGCGTGCTTGTGAGCAAACCGGCGTTTGGCTCCGGCCCCTCTCTTTCTTCTGCGTCAAGGCTCAGTTGGATCCGGCATTCGTCCTTGGATTTGCGGCCTGGTCGCAAGCGCAAATTGAACAATCTCTGGCAAAACTAGCATCGGCAGTTAAACAACTGAAGCAGCGTGGCGCAGGAAACGGTGCATCGTTTCAAATCGACTCTTTCTCCCCTGCTACGAGTCCTTTCTGGCCGGCGACAACTGTCCGATCAAATTAATTGGTAACGAAATTGGATTGAGCAAAACAGTCGGGCTCTTTCAAGCCCCACGCGCAATCAGAAAGACTTGCGGACGCAGCCAGTCGCTTGCGGCTGATTTGCGAATCGCGCCGTCGTCCACTTGATGAGCAGATCCTCGAGCGGCGTACCAGGCTGGATGATTGTCAGGTGGTTCCGACCGGCGAATGTCCAATACTCAAGTCGCTGACCGGCAGAGCAACGCTCTTCGACATACGCGTCGGTGGCAGACGGCGGCACGACGATGTCCGAGAGACCTTGCGCGATTACGAGCGGAGCCTGTATCGGACGATCGGCCGTGTTCTGCTCGAGCCGAGCTTGAAGCGCTTTGTTAGAACTCGTCGCCAATGCTGGCCCCTCGAACGTCGCCGCCAGTGCCTCGATGTGTTCCGAATCTTCCGGCGGCAGGAAGTCGCATAAGTTTACTATCTGACGCGCAGCATCGAGCGCCTCCGGGCGAATTGCTTGCTCGAATGTGATGTCAGGGTAGAAGCGGCTGTACGATTGCGCCAGGTACGGTCCAAACCGCTTATCCATCTCGACGTTCACAGCGAGAATGTTTTGAATGTTCGCAGCCGGTGCGATTGCGGCGACACCGAGGATTTCGAGGTCCGGTGCGTAGCGCGGCCCGACGATGCCGGTCCAAAGGGCTGCGTGTCCCCCCTGCGAGTAGCCCCACACTACCACACGTTGGTCGAGCGTAAGCTCGGATATCTGCCGAGCGGCGCGGACTGAATCGAGCGCCGCACGCGCTTCGCCTTCGCCGATCAGGTAGGGATGCGGGCCACCCTTTTCTGCGAAGGAGTAATCTGTCGCGACCACCACCCAGCCAGCCATCACGATCTGCCTGCCCTCGGGGACACCCTTTGTCGCCGCCGACAGAAGCGACGGCATGCATTTCTGCACCAGACCCGTCGTGGCGTGCTCCCACGCGATGACAGGCCGCGGGCCGGCCGAAGAATCGGTCGGCGCAAACACTATCGCGACTGCTGTCGACGGCGTGTTGTCATCGACACTAGTTGCATAAAGGATGCGCCAGCCTTGCACGTCGGCAGGCTGTATGACGCCCTTGAGCGGCTCACTTCGCAGCAATGTTCCAGGCTTGAGCGGCTTGTCTGACGGCGGATCGTAGAATGCGTCTGGCGCGTGCATAGTGACGCTCGCGCCATCTCCCTGAGGTTTCGGCGGGTTACTCAACTCTGACGACGTTCGTTTGGGCCGATTGCAGCCAGCTG
>WNGC01005678.1_pt1 | contig 11291 bp, 10 predicted proteins | sample 5400051 | NCBI WGS metagenome assembly WNGC01 (sample SAMN13153368, study PRJNA577476) | soil metagenome | isolation source: 20 cm soil or saprolite under grassland replicate 2 | place: USA:California | collected 2016-06-15 | reverse complement strand
CGCGGTGCTTGGATTTCGCGGGCGGAAGAGTACCGCTCCGCCGACCGAGGTTTTCCCGGATATGGTGCGCCAGATGAAGGTTCGTGCGCAGGCACCGCTCGGTCTTTTTGCGGATGGACGCGGGCCACGTCTGCCGGTCACGGGTACGGTGCCGATTGGCTATGAGATGCCAAAGTTCGGACTAGCCCGGAAACCGGGGGCGGACGTGGGCGCCTGGTCTCACCCGCGCGCTGATTTTGGTTTCGGCACTGATTACCTCAACACCGGCAAAATGGGCGACCGCTGGGGAACAGGAATTCCAGTTCCAGTCACGCCTGAGTTGATGCAGCGCGGGCAACAGCGATTCAATATCACCTGCGTGATGTGTCACGGGGCTACTGCTGCAGGCAACGGGATCACCAAACAGTACGGACTTGCGACTGTCGTTAAACATCATTGTACCCGATCGCTGGGCGATCATAGCATACCTGCGCGCGTTACAGCGCAGCCAAAACGCAACGGTGGTCGATGTTCCTGAGGATCGGCGCGCAGAACTGGAGAAACCGGCGTCACCGCCGCCGGCTGCAGCAAAATGAGCGAGCGTTCCCACACTGCCCCAAAACCCGAAGGCGAATATTTCGAGAGCAGCCGCTTTACAGGTCTCTCGTCGATCCTGGGATTAACTGCCATTGTGGCGCTGGCACTTTGCGTCGTTGGCGCATTTCTAAGTCCGCATCAATTCAGTTATTCGTGGCTCTTTGCGTTCGCATTTTTCTTCACGCTTTGCGCCGGCTGCTTTTTCTGGACGATTGTGCACCATGCCACCGATGCCGACTGGTCAGTGGTGGTGCGGCGACAGTTGGAAAACATTGGAGTGTTGCTGGTGGTGCTGGCGATCCTTTTTGTGCCGATCCTTCTCCTTCGACGCCATCTGTATTCGTGGATGGATATTCCGCCCGGTGTCGAACATTCGCTGGATGCGAAGCGTGCCTATCTCAATTGGTCTTTCTTTCTGATCCGCGCCGTCGTGTTTCTCGGCTTTTTCCTTTGCGCAGCGCTCGTTTTACGCCGGTTATCGGTAAACCAGGACAAGGATGGGAATCCGCGGTTCACCATCTTGATGCGCAAGGTCGCGTTTATCAGCCTGCCAATGTTCGCGCTTTGTCTCACGTTTGGTGCGTTCGATTGGCTGATGAGCCTGAACTATCACTGGTTTTCCACCATGTTTGGCGTCTACATCTTCGCCGGCGCGGCAGGGAGTTCGATGTCGCTGCTCGTCCTGGTCATCACCGCACTGCGGCGGGCTGGATATTTGAACGGTGTCATCACGCTTGAGCATTACCACATCATGGGAAAATGGATGCTGGCCTTCACCATTTTCTGGGCCTACATCGGCTTCGGCCAGTACATGCTCATCTGGTATGCGAACATTCCCGAGGAGACCCAATTCTTTATTACCCGAAACACTGAATCATGGTGGGCGCTGAGCACGCTGCTCGTGGTTGGACGCTTCTTTATCTCTTTTCCGATTCTGCTCATGCAATCGGTTAAGAAAGAACCGCGTCGTCTTTGCATGGTCGCGGGATGGATTGTGTGCATGCAAATGCTCGACATGTACATCATTGTTTTGCCCGCGTTACACGGTACGGGCGTGCACGTCAGCGTTTGGGATTTGCTTTCTCTCATCGCCATCGGAGCCACTCTCGGCTTCGTTTATCTGCGAATTGTGCCGCGGACTTCTCTCTTTCCAGTTCGCGATCCGCGCCTGATTGAATCTTTGAACCTGGTGAACTGAGATGGCTGAGACCGAATCGCTTCGTCAAGTTGCTCATGCGCGCGCTCCTTTGTCGGCGTGGTTCGGGATCGTGCTACTCTTTGCGCTTTTTGGGGTGATTGTGCTCGCAATCATCGGACCGTCGCCGCGTGGAACCGATTACGAAGAAGCGCGCGCCAAGAAGCGGATTGAGAATTTGACGACGCTGCGCGAGGAAGCCGACAAGGCGTTGACGACTTACGCCTGGGTTGACAAAAATAAAGGCGTCGCTCGGATTCCGATCGAGCACGCCATGGAGTTGACGGTTGCCGAGTTGGCGAAGCAAACGCCTGCTCCAGCGGGTCCGATTGCTACGCCCCAGGCGCAAGCAACCGCAAGCGCTCCCGCGATTACTGCTTCCCCGGCTTCTGCTACGTCTCCGAAGCCAGGCGGCGCACAAGCATCACCTCAAGCGGCTGCGTCTGCCGCGCCGCAAGGAGCGGCGGCCTCTAGTCCGCCGTCTTCATCGCCAGCCCAAGCATCGCCGTCTCCGGCCGCTTCCGCGGCGCCAACTTCACCAAGTCCTGCTAACAGCCCATGAATCCTGCCGGAATCCCGCTTAAAGAACCGTCTGTTTCCGTCGCCGCCGTTGATACGGAGCAGTTCGAACGCGCTCTGATTGACGCCTCGACACGCGTACCGGTGTTGATCTTTTACACTTCGGCGGTGGCATGGCTAATCCTCGGCACGCTGCTCGCCGGATTTGTTTCGTTCAAGCTGCACATGCCGGATTTGCTGTCTGACATCAGTTTCCTCACATGGGGACGCATGCGCCCCGCACACATGAACGTGATGGTGTACGGCTGGGCATCGATGGCAGGGATGGGCACCGCAATTTGGCTAATGGCGCGACTATGCCGCACAGTCCTGCGTTATCCGCTGCTTCTGGTTACGGGTGCTGGATTTTGGAACTTGGGCGTCCTCTTGGGTGTAGGTGGAATTCTCCTCGGCGATAGCACTGGTTATCAATGGCTCGAGTTTCCCAGCTATGCTGCGATTATTCTTTTTGTCGCTTATACGCTTGTTGCTTCCTGGGCGGTGTTGATGTTTCGGTTTCGGCGCGGCGAACAAATTTATATTACGCAGTGGTATTTGCTCGCCGCGTTCCTGTGGTTTCCGTGGCTTTACGCGGCGGGCCAGTTAATGCTCTTCGTTGTCCCGGTGCAGGGCGTGTTGCAGGCTGCTGTCGGCTGGTGGTACGCGAATAACCTGCTCTTTCTTTGGTTCGGCGCGATCGGTCTCGGCACGGCCTATTACATGATTCCCAAAGTGATTGGGCGCCCGGTGTACAGTTATCATTTGGCAGCGATCGGCTTCTGGAGCTACGCACTGTTCTCGAGCTGGACCGGAATGCAGCGCCTGGTTGATGGACCGTTCCCGGCCTGGATGGTCACGGCCAGCATTGCAGCCACGATCCTCACGCTAATTCCCGTCGCGACCGTGGGACTCAATCATCACATGACGATGCAGGGCTATTTTCCGCTGATGCGTTACAGCCCGACGCTGCGTTTTACTGTGTTCGGCGCGATGTCTTACACCGTTTTTAGTCTGGTTGGTGTTTTGATTTCGCTTCGCTCGGTGGCCCGCTACGTCAACTTCTCCCAGGCAAGCATCGCGTATTCGCACCTCGGTCTTTACGCATTTTTCACGATGGTGATTTTCGGCTCAATGTACTACATCGTGCCGCGACTGATTGGACGCGAGTGGCGCTATGCGTCGCTGATTAAACTGCATTTTTGGGCATCGGCCTACGGCATTGGATTGATGACGCTCATGCTTCTCGCCGGCGGTTTTGCGCAAGGCGCGAGCATGGAAAATCCCTCGCTCGCTTTCAGTGAGAGCGTCGAATCGGTGTTGCCTTACCTGCGCGGGCGTAGCTTATCCGGCATTTTGCTGACAGTGTCGCATTTCATCTTTGCGTATCACTTTGGATTGATGCTTTTCGGTCTGGGCCGGAAAGCGACTGTGCCCACATTTCTTAATCCAGTTGAAGCAGAAGGAGCTGAAGTAGCACACTAATGAAAGGACTCGCCCCTCTTTTTCTCGGAATTTTCGGGACGTTTGCGTTCTCCTGGGTGGGATTAACGGTGATTCCTAATTGGCAAATCGGACACCTCAGTCCTCAGTCTGACGAGGAAGGCACAGATATCTATCCGATGCCGCAATCGGGAATGGTTCAGCAGGGCGCGCATGTTTACGCTGCGAACGGCTGCATCTATTGTCACAGTGAACAGGTCCACGCCGATTATGCGGGGGCCGATATCGAGCGGAAGTGGGGTGACCGCCGCAGCGCGCCACGTGATTACATTTTCGAACGACCTGTTTTTCTTGGAAAGATGCGCATGGGCCAGGATCTTGCCAACATCGGCGCACGCGCACCAAAGGAAGAAGAAAGCCCTGCGCCTGCCGGTGGCGCAAGTCCCGCGCCACAAGGAGCGGCGGTCTCCTCGGGCGCCGTAGCGGCCTCCGCCTCCGAATCGGCTGCGAAGGCTGGATCGGCGAAGGCGGCCAGTCCGCCGCCTTCTGCCGCAGCTTCGCCCGGTTCCGTTGCATCGAAGCCGCCAACGAGCCCGGCTCCCGCGGCTTCTTCGAGCTCGCCAGCGTCCAAGCCACCTGCAGTCACAGGCCCCAGTACGGGTATCGCTTCGCCTTCTCCGGGAGCGCCCCCTGCTGCAGCTGCAAGTCCTGGTGCACCGCCTTCTGCGGGACCACCGTGGCCCGAACAGACGGCCGGCCTGCCGCCAATGTATTCAGCCGGCTGGCATCATGTGCATCTTTATTCGCCACGCAGTATCAATTTCGATTCGAACATGCCGTCCTATCGTTTTCTTTACCAATCTCGCCGTATCAGTGACGCGCGTTCATCAGATGCATTGCAGCTTACCGGTTCTGACATCCCGCCTGACGGATGGGAAATCGTTCCAACTTACGATGCGAAATGTCTTGTGGCGTACATGATGGCGCTTAACCAATCGCATCCATTGAAAGACGTTAGATCGGCTGGTGGAGCAGCCGCAGCGTCGCCAGCGGCTTCACCTTCGCCCGCGCCAGGAGGACAACCGCCCAAATGAACGAGAGCACGCCAACACCGGAGCCGCATTCCGGCCAGGGCATGGATTATAGCGAAATCGCCGATGTCCAGGATGTACATGCCGCGGTGCAACGCGAAAAACGTGAGCCGCGTGTGGGTCGCGAACCGCTGTCCATCTGGCTGATCGCGGTGTATGGCCTGGCAGTATTTTTTGGTGGCGCTTATCTCGGCCGTTTCTCGGGGAATTTTAGCGGTGAAGCGCTTGATCCTTACGGCGGTGAAATGCCCACGATGAAAAAAGTTACCGGACCGCAGGGCGCCCAACAGGCGGCCGAACTTTCGCCACATGATCGCGGAAAGAAGGTTTTTGCGGCCAATTGCCAGACCTGTCATCAAGCGAATGGTCTCGGGGTTGCTGGGCAGTATCCGCCGTTGGCCGGTTCAGAGTTTACGACCGGCGCCTCACGTCGCCCGGCGATGATCGTCATGAAAGGTTTGACGGGTCCAGTCACCGTAAAAGGCCAACAGTTTGGCGCGGCTGTGATGCAACCGTGGGATAAAACATTGAATGACCAAAAAATTGCCGACGTTCTCACATACGAGCGCAGTGAGTGGGGGAACAACGCCAGTCCGGTGACAGCTGAGCAGATTGCGGCGCTGCGGAAAGAGTTGGCCAACCATCCAAATTCGTACACTGAACCGGAGATCCTGGCGGCTCCCGATGAAGATCTACCGGGCGGCGCTCCTGCGGGGGCTGCGCCTGCCAAAGCAGGTGAAGCTGCAAAACCGGGTGAGCCACCGAAGCCGCAAGGATAGTGTGCCGCTTGCCCGCCAGTGTGCGGGCGTCCTGCCTGAGGCCAGTCCGCTCGGACTTTCGGCGCCGCCCCTGAGAGAGCCTAACCCTCTCGATTCGGAGTGCCGAGGATGTGACTCTTCGGCGGCATCATCACGTTGTCGAAGTTTTGGGTGAACATCGCAGCGGCGAAGAAAGCGACGGCCCGCAATGTTTCCTTGCCGACATTAACGAGGTCATGTTTTACCGGGGTTGGAATGGCAAAAACACTGCCAGGACCGACCGGGTAGGTGTTGCCATCTTCCATGTGCAATTCCCCGGTGCCGGAGACGATGTATTGCGTTTCTTCGGTAGCGTCGGTGTGCCAGCCGAGGCGATGCCCGGGCTCAATTTCATACACGATCGTCGAAGATGCGGTCGTGCCGTGGCCGCCATACACGGCAAAAGCGCCGGCCCAATGAACTGACTTATCATCATCGGCCCACACTTCCGTGCGCTTAAGTTTATCGGATGCAACGACTGGATTCATGCAGCCGAGGCTAGGATGCGGGTCGGCAGAGTCAATAACGGAAACGTCTCTGGCCGTTTGCAATGCCGCGCGGCCGCTACGGTAAGGCTTCGGCGAGTACCTCAGCTATATGCTTTGGCCGGATATCGGTGAGATCGCTGATTTGATGCCGGCAACTTGTCGCTGAGGCGATGATCTGTGTCTCGCGCCCTTGATTCTCGAGCGTGTCGATCAAATCTTGGGCGACTTGAACGGAGAGATCGTACTTCTCGGCAAGCGCGCCGAACGCCCCTGCCATTCCGCAGCACGCTGTGTCGAGCACGGTTGCTTTCCTCCCCGGCAAACGTTCGATGAGTCTTCGCATGAACGCGGGATTCATGATCGATTTAGCGTGACAATGCGGATGAATTGCAATCTTCGTCGAACGGTGTTTGAAAGGAAGCGCTTCCGGTTCTTGTTCCATTAAGTCATCTACAAATTTTTCAAATAAAAAACAGCGGTCTGCTATCTTCTCCGCATTCTCAATCTTTAGCTCGCGATAATCTTCCACAAACATCGACCAGCAGGATGGCTCGAGAAACAGGATTGGACTGCTGGAATATTGGAGTGATGAGAAAAGGTCCACATTGTGTTTTCCGACTTTCGCAGCGGAGTCGAGATTTCCCTGACTAAATGCTGGCCGTCCGCAGCAGCGTCGATTTTTCGCGAGCGAAATCTCGAACCCGAGCGCTTCCAGCACTTTGACCGCGGCAATCCCGATGTGTGGTTCGTGATAGCGGACAAACGTGTCGTCCCAAAGAATGACCGTTCCTTTTTTCTGTAGCGGCGCTTTGTGAGCGCCGTTCGGCGGTCGCAGACCGCCGCTACAACGCTTTGCAAACCACTTGTCGAATCGTTTGCTTGCGTAATGTGGCAGGGAACGTCTCGCAGAGAGCCCAATCGTTCTCTCCATCGCGGCACGGATGGGTCGGGAATTAAGAATTCGATTTGCCGGCGACGACATAGCGCAGCCGATTCTGCCTAACAAATCGACGTTGCTGAAAAGTCGCTCCCGCAAAGGCAACCCATCGCGCCGATATCGCGCGTGCATCAATTCTGCTTTGAGCAGCGAGAGATTCACGTTGGAAGGGCATTCAGGCGTGCACCCTTTACAAGAGAGGCAATTGCTCAGCGCCTCATCCAATTCCGTCGAACGCAACGGATCAGTTCCTTTGACGCGCAGTTCGAGTGCGGCGCGGATGATGTTGGCGCGGCCGCGCGTGGACATGACTTCCTCGTGGGTGGCCATGAACGTTGGGCACATGATGCCGGTCTGTTTAAGGCAGCCGCCGCAGCCGTTGCATTGTTCCAGATTGCCTATGAACGAACGATCTTTGAATGCGAAGGCGAGCACGGGCTCGAATGGAAGCTCCAATGGTCGCGTGAAATTTTCGCGCAGATGATTGTCGATTCTGTGTAGCCGCCTCGCTGCGTCGAGGCGCTCGTCGCGCGTTTCCCGGCACGGCGACACAGCGCCGGGGCTACACTCGAAAATTTTTCCTGGGTTGAAAATGTTCTTCGGATCGAACGTTCGCTTAATGTCATGCATCACTCCGAGTAGTTCATCTCCGAGTTGCTCGCGCATGTATTCCGTCCGCGCGATACCGACACCGTGCTCGGCGGAAAGCGAGCCTTTAAATTGACGCACCAGCGCGGAGGTTTGATCGGCGACTTGCCGAAACTTTTTTAGATCGGTTGCGCTGTGTAGATCGAGCACCGGCCGGACGTGCAAAAGTCCGCTGGCGGCGTGACCATAATAACTGGCCTCCAGCCCAAGCGGTTCCATGATCGATCTTTGCCGCCCCGATGCAACCGGTCAACAGTGAAAGTCCGGATTTGCGTACCGACCAGACGAGATTCATCTGCGCTGGCTCGGTCAGAGTTTTGGTGCGCAGGCCGATTCTTCTCGATTGTAAAATCGACAGTTGTTCGGCGACGTCATCGTAGAACTCGACAATCAGAATCGATTCGCAAGGCTGCGTGTCGAGTTCGAGCAAATCGCGCGCCGCCCGAAAATGGAGCTGACCCTTGGTTTGATCGAGCAACGGCCGATCGATGTGCTCTATGGCGGCCGGTTTAAGATCGAGAAGCTGAACCGTGGCCTGCATCGCTTCATCGACTGAGGGAAAAAAGATGAGGCCCAGGCCTTTCTCACTCGGCAGCGGCAAAATTTTGAGTTCGGCGGAGAAAATCGCAGCGAGCGTTCCTTCGCTGCCCGCGAAAATATTGGTTAGATCATTCGGCGCACGCAGGAACCTCTCAATGCCGTAGCCGGGCCAGCGCTTTATCAATCCCGGCGGCCAGCGCTCGGCCATTTCCGCACTTCGTGCACGAACAAGATTCTCGATTCTAGCACGTTCGGTTGCGAGCGATTCGTGCACGGGTCCTATCTTTTCGATGCGCCCATCGGCCATCACAGTCTGGAGCGAAAGAACATGATCGGCGGTTGTCCCGTAAACTGGGCAACGCGCACCGGAGGAATTGTTCGCGATCATTCCACCAAGCGTCGCTCGTGAGCTCGTTGCTACATCCGGCCCGAAACAAAATCCATGCGGCTTTAGAAAATCGTTGAGCTGATCGAGAACAACGCCTGCCCCAACACGCGCGCTGCGTTTTTCGATGTCAAGGTCCGTTATCTGGCGGTTGTACCGTGAGAACTCCACAATTAGCCCTTCGCCAATCGCGTTCCCCACCAGACTCGTGCCCGCGCCGCGCGGAGTGACTGAAACGCCGGCATCAGCAGCTGCGCGAATGATTGCACTTGCCTGCTGTGCGTCTTTCGGAAACGCCACGCCGCTCGGCTCGATCTGATAAATCGAAGCATCAGTCGCGTAGAGCTGTCGCGTCAGGTTATCAAAGCGAACGTCACAGCCGGTTTGCCTGATTTTCCTTTCCTGGGCGGGAGTCATTCGTCGAAGACAAATGTTAGCCCGCAGCTTGGCGCGAGCGAGTGGCAATTCGGCGCGCCTGAAGCCAGTCCGGCTCGGACCGGTCGCGCCCTACCACAGATTCATCTGTGCGTTTTCAGGTATTGTTTCGGCAAAGCGGACACCGGCGCCGATGAGGCGCACCGGTTTTCCGGTACGATGAAATGCTTCATCGAGAAGAGCACGGAAGTCTGGTAACACGGCCGCAAGGCCGGCGCGCTCGGCGGTGGTTCGCGTGAAATCGTTGAATTTCAATTTCACGAATATTTTTGTGATATCGCGGGTTGATTCCTTTTGCGCGAGATCAGCCATCAAATCCTGGAACAGTTCCTCGAGCTTTTCTTCACACTGCTGCAGAGTCGTTAGATCGACGGCAAACGTTTCCTCAGTACTTAGCGATTTGCGCGGGCGATCCGGTTCGACTGGCCTGTCGTCGATGCCACGACACAGATCGTAGAGATCGAGACCGAATTTCCCGAAAAGATCGACAAGCTCGGGACGCGAGAATCGCTGCAACTCGCCACATGTTTTTACACCGAGCTCTTCAAGTTTTCGCTCCGTCTTCTCGCCGATTCCCCAGATTTTGCGAACCGCCAAATCTTGCATGAAACGTGGAATTTCTTCCGGTTTCACCTCGAATTGGCCGTTTGGTTTTTTCATTTCGCTGGCGATTTTCGCGATCAACTTGTTGGGACCGATTCCTGCCGATGACGTGAGCTTCGTTTCTCGCAAGATTGTCCCGCGGATCACCTGTGCGAGCGGCCCCGCTGCTCCGGGATGGGCGGTAACATCGAGATAAGCTTCGTCGAGCGACAACGGCTCGATCAGGGAGGTGAACCGATACAAGATTCCGCGAATCGCCGCAGCTTCGCGCCGATAAACATCGAACCGTGTCGGGAGCACGATCAAATTCGGGCAACGCTGCAGCGCCATGAACGTCGGCATCGCCGAACGGACCCCAAATTTGCGCGCTTCATAATTGCAAGTGGTTAACACGCCGCGTCGATCGCGGGCTCCGCCCACAGCGACAGGTTTGCCGCTCAACGAGGGCCGGTCCCGAACCTCAATCGCTGCATAGAAGCAGTCCATGTCGAGATGGATGATAGAGCGCGGCTCGGATTCTTGGTTCACTCGCCAAATCTAGCTTTGCTGGCCGCTGCGTCATATCAAGCGAAGCCGCCTGCCGCGCCGTAGCTTTATGCGGAGGCGGGAGACATCCCGTGAAATTGCCTGTGGATTGCGCGACAGGATTTCTCGACTCCACTCGGAATGACGATTGCGTTTTGATGAAACTTGCGTCATGACAAATCCGTCTCATGACCACGAAACCAACGCGCGTCTTCATGGTCCGGCATGGCTCAACTGTTCTGAGCGCCGAAGATCGGTTCGCGGGTGAGACCGACGTCGAGTTGTCCGAAGAGGGTCGTGAACAAACTCGACGCCTCGCCGAGAGATTAAGTGATGAGAAGATCACAGCTGTTTACGCGTCGCCGCTTGGTCGGACGATTGAGACCGCGCGGATTCTGGCTGCGCCGCACAATCTCCAGGTTCAAACATGCGACGGTTTCCGGGAAATCTCGCACGGTCACTGGGAAGGGATGAAGCGGCACGACGTAGAACAAAAATTTCCGGAAGAAATGGCCGAATGGGAAAGGGACCCTTATACGTTTGCTCCGAAGGGTGGAGAGAGTGGCCTGGCCGTCACCGCGCGCGCTTTGCCGGCATTGATTGGTTTGGTACGCGAGCATCCCGGCGAAACCATTCTGGTTGTGTCCCACAAGGCGACGATCCGCCTCCTCCTCAGCTCGTTGCTCGGATTCGATCCGCGGCGGTATCGCGATGAGCTCGATCAAAAACCAGCCGCTCTAAACATTGTCGATTTTCGGGACCCAACCCGCGCGCGTTTGACCCTTTTTAACGACACGTCGCATTATGACGCCGCGGGTAAGGCGGTTCCGGAAATCCCGAAAACGAGCTTGTCGAAATGGTGGAACACTGGCGCCTGACATTCGTAAGGTACCACCGCTGGCACGCCGTTTTTTCGGCAGCGGAAATATTTTTCGGCTTTGCAAACCGTGCTTCCCTCTAGATATTGAAATGATAATTTTCTCCTGAAATGGATTCTTCTGCTTCTGTCGAAACGCATCACGACCCACACGCACACCACGGCGAACACGAGCATCACGAGCTCGGGTGGTGGC
>WNGC01007518.1_pt1 | contig 11294 bp, 14 predicted proteins | sample 5400051 | NCBI WGS metagenome assembly WNGC01 (sample SAMN13153368, study PRJNA577476) | soil metagenome | isolation source: 20 cm soil or saprolite under grassland replicate 2 | place: USA:California | collected 2016-06-15 | reverse complement strand
TCACGCGCCAAATCTGTCAGTTCTGTAATATCTTCCTCGGTTGCGCCGTGAGGATGCAGCGCACAATCGGCGAATTTCAACCACCTCGCCCGGTTATCTGATCGCGGCCCGAGCGTGCTGGCCTCGTCTCTTGCCGGGTTCTTGCCGAGGTCTGGATGGATGTCGATGCTTAAGCGGGGACGTTGCATGAGCGACCGCGGTTGGGGTGTCCCCACTACGATGCGCTATCCTCGGCGAAGGTTCGACTTCTTACGTCTAGTATTTACCGTTGTCTAACAGTCAGAGTCTCTGGCATCCCCAAAGCGACCCCACAAGCCTGAGCCGCCGCAGTCTTTCCTGTATCCTCAACTCGCCAAACTCAAGCTCTGTAAGGCCGATCTCGATATGAAACGGACGCTTGCCCTTTGCCGCGAGCGGACTGCGCTCGTACTTGCCAAGCCACGATTTCTGAGCTATCGTTCCGCTCCCTCCCCGCGACTCCATCCCATGAACTTCTCGTCCATCAGAGCCGCCGCGAAAACACATCGCGTTGAAGAATGGTTCTGGCGTGTCGTTCTCGTCGGAGTGGTTTGCGATTTCCTTTATCTGGGCTGGCTTGCGCTCAGGTTGCTGCGGGCGAAATAAGGAGTGAGCCGGGTGAGCCTCAGACGCAGCGCGAGTTGCTGAATGCGCGACGCAGCACTAGAATGCCCCGTGTCAGGAGAGGACATGAAAACAAAAACGATTGTATTGACTCTGGTGCTGTGCTTTGTCGCAGCGGCAGTATGCTTCGCCGACGACGCATTTACGGGCACCTGGAAGCTGAACGAGGCCAAATCGAAGATTGCCCCGAACGCGCCGAAGAACAACACAGTTGTCTACGAGGCAGCAGGTGACAACGTGAAAATCACCGTAGATGGCATCGGCAGCGACAGCAAGCCGACGCACGACGAGTGGACGGGCAAGTTCGACGGCAAAGACTACCCCGTCACAGGCAATCCGAATTCAGACATGCGGTCGTACACGAAGATTGACGAACATACGCTGGAGTTCAACGTTAAGAAAGGCGGCAAGATCACCACTAGCGGCCGCGTTGTCGTGTCCGCTCACGGCAAGAGCCGCACCGTCACTACGAGCGGAACCGATTCGCAGGGCAAAAAGTTCAAAAGCACTGCGGTGTACGAGAAGCAGTAGTGGATTCGCAGAAGGACGGCAGAGAGGAACTGTTTGAACGTGACCGGCGACGGAACCTGTACCGGGATGGGATTCCTGCGCAATAGCGTGTGAAGCTGGGGCATGAAACGCGGCCCGAATGGAATGTGCCGTGAAACCGCTGGCGATGACGAAGCGAACAACTGGGCGAATCCGCAATGGGCGATCAGCCGAACATTTTATTCGTTGATGACGAAGACAGTATCAGGCTGACTCTTCCGCCGCTCTTGCAGTCCTACGGCTTCGAAGTCACTTCCGCTGCAACCGTAGCGGAAGCGTTGGGCCTGATAACTCGGCACAAATTCGATGTCCTTATCTCTGACCTCAATATTGGTCATCCGGGAGATGGCTTCACTGTGGTCAGCGCAATGCGTAGCCATCAGCCGAATGCCTTGCGGTTTATCCTGACTGCCTATCCCGCGTTTGAGAGTGCTCTAGAGGCTATACGTGAAGAAGTTCACGACTATCTCATCAAACCCACGGAAACGGAAGTCTTAGTGGAGAAGATTCGTTCCAAGCTGGCACAGAGATCGCCTGATCAAAGCAGGATTCGCCAACGTCTAACCCAAGTAATCAGAGCTAACCGGGAATCCATAGTTGAAAATTGGTTGCAGGCAGTTAAGAAGGACTCGGAGATCAGTTCCATTCCCGTCCCGGATTCTGAACGCAAGGAGCATGTGCCGCTCTTATTGGATGTGGCCACGGATGTTGCAGAAGGCAAGGAGTTCACCTCTGAGGACCGGAAAGCTTACGTGCGACACGGAGCGATTCGCTACAGACAAGGCTACACGGTTCCATTGCTCATTCGGGAAGCTAGGCTATTGCAGGCTTCCCTCGCGGACTGTATCCAGCGTAACTTTACCGCCATCGAAATGAATTATCTGGTACCCGATACGATTCATTTTATGGGCACAATCGATGCTCTGTTGGAGGACTCCGCACGTGGATTTATTCAGCAAGCGAACTCTGAAAGGGCATCCCGTAGTCGCCGTAAGGGAGGAAAGAAGGTCGCCGAATCAGATGCCGAAGCGAGTTAAGGGAAGAAGCGAGTAAATAGGCGAGGCAACGGAAGCGGCAAACTAATTTGGCGCAGAAGCCGAAGGATCGCTGAGCGCAATTAGTTTTCCAAGCGGATATTGTTCTGCGGTAAGAGGAATGGCCGGGTCGCTGTTGATGATGGTCAGCACGGTGCCGGTGATGATTCCTTTGATGGTGAGACGTTCGGCTTCAACTGCGACCACTCTGTATGTTTCGCTGAAGAATCCGGTGTCGCTCCATCCCATAGGTATTTTGATGCGGAATCCCGGTACCGTGTTCCCTCCGATGTTTAGAGCGAAACTAGGATTTTCTTTCGAGGTCCTGGTGGCGCTGCGAATAATGTCCGCGGCTCTATTCGCTGTGTCACTACAATTGACGGCTCTGCCATGCTTCGGGAGGCGGTTGGAACAAATCCAATTTCTTTTGGGGCACGTCTCGGTTCAAACCACGGAACGGTACCTTGGCTGTAAGTAGCCGAACGAATTTTTCAAGGCTAAGGCGTCGGGCAAGGCATAGAGCGCTGACCCGTCGGGTGCCCGGAGAATGGTTACTGAAGATGTCTTGACAATCTGAAAAAGTAAGTTAGAATCCCGTCAGTTTCCGGGAGGTCGGAGCGCTGTATCCCGCGCTGGTAGCCCGAAGTGGCGATTCGAACTCATGTTCCCTGGGGACCGCACCGCATAGCCCCCTTCAATGTCTTATGTAATAAGTATCATAGTCTTGAACCGTGACAATTTTGCAAGTGTTTTTTGTTCTGTCCCAATTCTGGAACAAAGGCGCTTATCGGCTGCGAATTTCATTGACAATTGAAAAGAGTCCGATCAAAGAATGCCGGAGAGTCTGGCAGCACGCGCGGGATTTTCTTTCAGCGCAAAATAACCTACCAAGCTGCGGAGCTCCTGGTAATTGTCTGCCAAACCGCCTGATGAGAGACGAGCTTCTGGCAGGGCAATTCGCACGTATAACTTAGCCAATGAAAGTATCGCGTAAATACGCAGCCGCAAGGCGTTATCAACAAGCTGCCGCGAGGCTGCTGCAACGATGGGATCGGGATTATGAAGCCCTGCTTGACCCAAGCGTAACAAGATCGCCGCATTGTGCGCGGCGTTGCGGACGTATTCTGAGGCAGCCAGCAATCGCTGCCGTTGCACCGAGCGAAATTCGTGCGCGGGCAGGTTGGCACGCAGGAACTCCTCTTCGGCGGGGTCGATGATGTTGCGGAATGCTTCGATATCGATAGGCCGCGTGCGCCCGGCCAGATCCTCCAGCCCGCTGACGCTGTTGCTGTACCCTCGTGTTACCAGAAGCAGGAGAATCAGGCCCGCAAGGGCTAAGAACGCTATAAAAAAAGCCAGAGTCATCGCAGCAATCCAGTCGGATGAAGTTTTTGCCGAACCCAATCCGCCACTCTAACGGGTTCACATCCTGGCGTTCGGCGGTCCCACGCCGCGAGCCCGTCCTCAGTTTGCGCGGAATTCACTTGATAGTGGCCTACGAGCTTGAACCGTGATAATGTCTCTCAGATTCGGCCCCACGGCTCAACAAGCCGGACTCGATCCGGTTTTCGGAAATCGGAACAACAGAATCATGACTCTCAAGTCAGCGCTCGACGATGTGCTTAAGACCACGCTAGCCGCAGTCTCCGGCATTATTGGAAAACTGGAATATATTGCCGGCCTGCGAGATGGAAATAAGAAATACACGCACTGGGGATTGCAAAGGCTGCATGGGGAGGAAGCAACTCAGCAGGCGCTGGCAGAAGCACATCGTTTATTCTTCCTCAACATCCTGCGCGCGCCGCTGCGGATGTTGAAAGAGGATTTGAAGCAATCTACGCCGCACGAATATGCGGAAAGCCTGCGCATGCGTCAGCAAGACATGCTGCCGCAGGACCTCGCTGGCGGTTCGGCGCGGCATTTCAATTCAGTGCTACACGCTCTTTCGAGTCTGGCTTCGAATCGGGCAAAGACTCGACCGGACGCCAATCGCCCAGCTTGAGCGCAATCCCAACCACTTGGCCGATTACTTCGGCGTCCTGCGGATGCCGCAAGACCCTTACCTGTACGGGCGAAAGCGGATGCGGTTGCAGTACGAGATAATCCCCTTTCAACATGCACCATGAGCAGGTATACCCCTCGCGTGTTTCCACGAAATAAATAGGACGCTCAATTTCCGAGCGCCACATGCCCTGTAAAACCTTGTTCTTAGATTCGTCAACTTGCAGGAACGTTCCAGGCGGCAAAAGAGGATACATGGTGAAATCCTCGCTGCCGATATATCCGTAGGTGTATTTATCGCTGGCAAACTGGGCCAAATAGGTGAACGGAACCACGCCCCATTTCTCCACCATGCGGCTCAGGTGCGACGTACGGCGAGAATCAAAGCTCGGATCGAGACGCGTTGGCATCTGGACCACCGAAGCGCCGTGCACGGCTTTTGAACAATGCGATTTTGGCGGTAGTGTGAGCTTCAGATCAGAAGCCGCCAAATTGAGATCGACGCCGTACCAGGAGAGGATCTCACGCAGATCGCAACGGTAAACGATTGCTAAAGTGTAGAGGCGGTAGACGCTTGGAACTAGCCCTTTGGTCTCGATATCTGACAGACGGCTGGGATTGATGACAAATTCATCATTCCCATGCCTGGCCGCTAACCGCATGCTCGCGCTTTCGACGTCACGCATGGTTAGGCCAAGGCGCTCGCGCGAGGCCCGGAGATTATTGCCTGCTACCAGACTCGCCACCCTGGCTTCACTCACTTGCATCACAATTACGATTCCCCCTTATGCATACCTTGGAGCATTCACGATCTGATCGCGGCGCAGACGGCTCCTCAAGAATCGGGTTCACGGTTGCGAAGTTTGCATCCCCACAGCCGCATCACGACTACCCACGAGCAAACCCTCTCCAGCCGAACCTGAGACCAATCCGCGAACAATAAACCAAGTTCGCCTCAAGGCAAAGGATTATTATTGCGATCCGGGTTGACGGTGAAGCTGGAACCCCAAACCGCTTCTCCCGTAAGTGTTATCGCCCACTGAGTATAATCTACATTCGTGGCGCGAGGCTGGGAAAGCAAGTCGATTGAAGAGCAACAGGCGGCGGCGCAAGCTCCCGCAACGGCGCGAAAACTCCTCACACCAGAACAGGTTGCAGCCCAACGGCAAAGGGACTCGCTGCTGCTCTCCCGAAAGCGCATCCACGAGCAGCTTCAGGCGGCGCAGAATCCACATTATCGGCAGATGCTTGAGAGCGCACTGGCCGAGCTGGATGGGCGCCTGGCGCGACTTGCCTAAGTCTGTGGTTTAGCACTATTTGTGGCATTCTGACGTATAATGATGGCTCCCCCAATGAAAGCTTACGTCTACGTCTCGCTTAAGAAGAGCGTTTTGGATCCTCAGGGCAAGACGATCCAGGGCGCGTTAAAAAAAATGGGCTACAAAGAATTGAACGACGTCCGCCAAGGGAAATATTTTGAGCTCACGCTCAATGGCGGTCTTAGCCGGACGGAAGCCGAGGCTGAAGTAGCCCGCATAGCCAGCGAGGTACTGACAAATCCTGTGATTGAAGAGTTTCGCTTTACTCTGGAAGATTGATCGCTAAACTGATCTTGCTCCCTCCCCGCAAGCGAGGAGTTCTAAATGTGTGGCATCGTTGGATACGTGGGTAACAAGCGAGTCGTGCCGGTCATTATTGATGGGCTCAAGCGCCTGGAGTATCGCGGCTACGACTCTGCGGGCATAGCTGTGTGCGGCAACGGGGAAGGACTTCAGATTCGCCGCGCCGAAGGCAAGCTGCGGAATCTGGAAGAAGTTATCCGCCTGAAACCGCTCGATGGAACTTACGGCATCGGCCACACCCGCTGGGCAACCCACGGCCGCCCCACCGAAGAGAACGCCCATCCTCACCGCGATTGCAGCGGGCGCGTGGTAGTGGTGCACAACGGAATTATCGAGAACTATGTTGCGCTGAAGAGGAAGCTCATCGAAGAGGGCCACCGCTTCACCACAGAGACCGACACAGAGGTCATCGCACACCTCGTCGAAAAATACTTCCTGAAGAGCGCGAACGGACATCATCCTTCATTGGAAGAAGCCGTGCGCAAGGCAGTCGGCCAGCTCACTGGCGTTTTCGCGCTGGCAGTAATCGCTGTCGATGAACCTAATAAGATCGTGGCTGCGCGTAATGGACCACCAGCCGTGATTGGGCTCGGAAAGGATGAATACTTCGTTGCCTCCGACGTACCCGCGATCCTCTATCACACGCGTGATTTATTCTTCCTCGCCGATGGCGACCTCGCAGTAATTACACCGCAAGGCGTGCAGCTCACGGACTTCAATGGGCAGCCGATCGTTCGACAGGTTCAGCATGTTACCTGGGACCCGATCATGGCCGAAAAGGGCGGGTTCAAGCATTTCATGCTGAAGGAAATGTACGAGCAACCGCGGGCCGTTCGAGATACGACGTTAGGGCGCATTTCGCAGGAAACTGGCCACGTTTTCCTCGATGAGATGGAGATCACGGAGGCAGAATTCAAAGCCGCGAAGAAAGTCAATATCGCGGCGTGCGGTACGAGCTGGCATGCGGCACAGGCCGGAAAATTCATGCTCGAACGGATGGCGCGCGTGCCCGTGGAGGTGGATTATGCGAGCGAATGGCGCTATCGCGATCCGATCATTCCCTCCGGCACGATTACTTTGTTGATCTCTCAGTCCGGCGAAACCGCCGACACCATTGCCGCCCAGCGCGAGGCTAAAGCCAAAGGATCGAAGACGCTGGCCATCTGTAACGTGGTCGGCTCCATGATTACGCGCGAAGCTGCCGGTACCATCTACACTCACGCGGGTCCCGAAATTGGCGTGGCTTCCACCAAAGCCTTCACCGCACAGCTCACAGCTCTCTATCTGTTCGCGCTTTACCTTGCCCAACTGCGCGGAACAATGTCAGCGGAAGAGGCCAAAGCAGCAGTGCAGGAACTTACCCGCATCCCGGGCAAGCTCGAACACTTACTCACGCATGAAGAGGACTGCGAAGACTTGGCCAAAGAGTACGTTCGTTCTCAGGATTTCCTCTTCCTGGGCCGCGGCATTCATTATCCGATCGCGCTTGAAGGCGCTCTGAAATTGAAGGAGATCTCCTACATCCACGCGGAAGGTTATCCTGCCGGCGAGATGAAGCATGGCCCCAACGCCCTGATTGACGAGAATCTGCCGGTGGTAATCATCGCGACCCGCGACCCGAAAGATGAGTTGTCTATGATTCGATATGAGAAATCGATGTCGAATCTGAAGGAAGTAAAAGCCCGCTCCGGCATGGTGATCGCGCTGGCAACCGAGGGAGATGAAGAGATCAAAGAAGCTGCCGACCACGTGCTTTATATTCCGCCTGCGCCGGAAGAGCTGTCACCCATACTGGAGATCGTGCCATTACAGCTTCTTGCCTATCACATCGCAGTTCGCCGTGGGTGTGATGTGGATCAGCCCAGGAATTTGGCAAAGTCGGTCACGGTGGAGTGATTCACGATTATTCTCTGTTGTCCTGATTCGAATGCAGGTCACCGCCGCAAGAGTCTGCCAGCGCCACTTTCCATCGTGGTGTTTTTGATCGAGCCGTTGATGATCAAGCTAGAGCGGAGGGAATACTGAAACTGGCTTTCATTACGAAACCTGCCGGTCAAGAAATGACGCAACATTGAATTGCGGTGCATCGCGCTTGTCCTTTGGCCACCGGCCCAGAACTCGCCATTACCATCAATCCCGCCCTTGAGCCACATGTCCGCGGCGTAAACCTGAATCTTACCGTCGTTCTGGCTGATTTCCATCACGCCGCCCTCACTTCCAACGACGCAACTCCTGTGAAACTGACCAGAGTATTCGTAGTTGCCTGACCGAGCTGTTCCCTGCGCATTCCCCGCATTAAGATCAATGACTGCGCGTTCTGAAAGTCCAAGCGCAGGAAATCTTTCGAGCAGGCGTACGCCGTAGTGCACATACTCAAAGCCAGCGGCACAAAGAAACAACACGACTCCCAATGCCACGCGGCCCTTCCAAGCAGCGGGTGCCGGAGAACGCACCTCGGCGAGATGAACTTGTGAGTTCACATAGCCGGCTGATGAGCCGCCCGCAAGGGCAGCAATCACGAACAAGAAGATGTGTCCCCAGCCAAAACAAGCCGTAGTCGTGACGTATGCGGGCGCAAAGTCAAGCAGACCGAGTGCGGCTCCGGAAATGATCCCAAACCAAACTAGCTCTTTCTTGCCCGACCAGCGATTCCTTGCAAGATAGAGCCATAGACCCTGCACTGCACCGGACAATGCAGCCGGCGCGAGGGCGTCTTTGACAATGAACAATGCGTAACCAAGAACCAGCGTCGCCGAGACTAGGACCGACACACCTATGCCGATCACGCACCAAAGCAAGATGCCGGTTACCATGCTAGTGACGATCTGCCTTGCGGCGAGCAGCTTAGTCATTGATGGGCGCTTCTATAACACCAACAGGCGAATCTGTTCCCGGAATATATCATCACTGCTGCACTCACATTCGCTTTCCGGGCAAGCGCCACACGTTCACTTTTCGCCGAGTGCGACTTATTTTTGCTCTTGGTTCGGGCCAACCTCGGCTGCGGAGAAGCTCATCTTAGCCGTGCGGAAAACTGCTAGGTCCCTCGCAGTGCTCGGGATCGGCATGAAGTGCGTCTTGGCCACATCGCGCTGAATCGAAAGTTCCTCCACTCCGTCAGAAAAGGAGCAAAATGCGAAAGCCCTATCAATTAGCAGGATTGGCATCGTTTTTCTTGGCCGTGGCGATCAGCTTGACACTTGCCCAGACCTCGACTACCACAACCCCTCCACCGCAAGCTCCAGCGCAGAGTCAGGGAGGCTCGACAGGAAATGCGAGCCAGGATCGCGCACAGGCGCAGGGGGAGGACGAGAATCCGTTGAATCTGACGGATGAGCAGAGACAGAAATTGCGCCCGATTATCGCAGATGAAACCCGGCAGATGGATGCGGCGCGCAATGACTCGTCGCTGACCCAGGAGCAGAAGGTTACAAAGATCAATCAGATTCGCGACGAGGCGTCGCCGAAGATTAAAGCCATTCTCACGCCCGAACAGTTGCAGAAGCTGGCCGACATGCAGCAGAAAGCCAGGCAGCAACAACCGGACCACAAGAGCGCGCCCCCGAACGATTCGCAAAAACCACAGCAGTAAAATCGAATCTTTTCCGGAATGGGGTGGGAGCGGGATCGCTGCCCACCCTCATTTCTCGGCTGAACCGCGACCTTCTTCTCTACCGCTATCCTAGACTTGCTATTAGCGCAGGCTCTCTAGCTGCCTGATACCAAAGTTCCATTGACGGGATATGAAACTCTGGGATACCTTGATGCGTCTAACTATTATGAATGACTCTCGCTTTGAAGCACTACAATCAGCCCCGCTGGACAGTTGGATTGCGTTGTCAGAAGACGAGTCCAAAATTGTCGCGGTCGGAGGTTCCTACGACGAAGTCGTAACGAAGAGCGAAAACGCAGGCGTCTCAGATCCAGTTCTGATAAAAACACCTAAGGCTTGGCTTCCAATTTCAGTGTGAGCCTAAGCATTCCATACAAGAAGTATCCTGCCCCTACTGCTCCGGGCGGATTCTTCTATGCCGCCTCGATCCCAGTAAATATCGCTCTGCCGGCAAAGAATGCCCCTCGTTCCAAGCGATTTGACGCGATTATAGACTCTGGCGCATCAGGATGCCTTTTTCACGCCTCCATCGGACGCGCTATTGGTTTGCAAATTGAAAAGGGAGAACCGAAACAAACTATGGGTGTCGCCGGACCCGCAAACCTCTTCGTTCATGAGATAGCGATCTATATTCCAGGCGGCCCTATTACGACTCAAGCTGGGTTTTCGGATAGTCTGCCGATTGCGGGCTTGCTGGGTATGCTCGGGTTCTTCGAGCACTTCAAGGTCGTTTTCGATCCCACAGCCCGTCGCGTTGAACTAGAACGCCTCTATTGCGCCTAGATTTTCAAAACAGCCCACTACCGATTGCCCAATCTCAGTTTTCAGCCGTCTCCAGCGCAGCCGGCTGCTCTCCGCTTGAATTACAAGCGTTGGCAAGCCATCGTGCCCGCAAGGCGCGCATGGACACGCTGCGCGCCGAGGGCTTCCGGAACACAGATATTTCTGTGCTCTTTGCAGAAAATGAAGGTACCAAGGATTTTGCGACAGAGAAGCACACGAAAGCACCGGAAGGGGCCGCAACCGGGGCAACAACCGGCGGGGTTATTGGAGGCGTGCTGGGCTGGCTTGTGGGACTTGGAACGCTGGCGGTTCCGGGTGTCGGTCCGTTGATTGCGGCAGGACCGATTGTTGCCGCGCTAACCGGAGCGGGTGTGGGCGGCGCGATTGGCGGAATCGCCGGGGCGCTGATCGGGATGGGAATTCCTGAATACGAAGCGAAGCGCTACGAAGGGCGGATCAAAGAAGGTGGCATTCTGCTAAGCGTACACTGCGATAATTCCAAATGGACCAAGAAAGCAAAAGACACTCTGGAGCGCACTGGAGCAGTTGACACCGCGTCCACAGGAGAAGCGCACGCGGATTGGCACCGAACGGACAAGCCGCTGCCCCGGGCGAGCTAGGACGGAACTGGTTTACTTAAATTCGACAGTCAGGAACTGCACATCCTGCGTGCTCAGGTTCTTCAGGGTATGCGCAATGCGCTCGGAGTACCATGCAGCGTCGCCCGCCTTAAGGTGCAACTCACGGCTGTGGGCGTCAGAGGCAGAGTCCAGCAGGGCAGTGTGGGCGAGAGAGACCAGGACATGGCAACGGTCGTGGCGGTGTTCGGGAAGCAAACCGCCAGGACCGAGCTGAACGCGAGCAAGTTTAATGGTATCGGTTTCGAATAGTGTGCTTTGGCTGTAGCTGCCGTCTTCATTTCTGCCGAAGATTCCGTCACTACATGCGCGTCCACCCAGGCCACATACGGGACGCTCCGGGTGAATTTCGCGCATGACTTCCATTTCCACCAACTGCAACGGAGTGTCCGAGAGATTGGTAATCCGGTGA
>WNGC01006260.1_pt1 | contig 11294 bp, 16 predicted proteins | sample 5400051 | NCBI WGS metagenome assembly WNGC01 (sample SAMN13153368, study PRJNA577476) | soil metagenome | isolation source: 20 cm soil or saprolite under grassland replicate 2 | place: USA:California | collected 2016-06-15 | reverse complement strand
CCTTCGCACGCAGCGGCATCGCCGCTCGCTGGCGCCTGGACGACCAGAGCCTTCTCGAGCTGGCAGAAGCGTGTGACGTACCCGTCCGGTGGTCGTGCCGCACCGGCGTCTGTCACAACTGCGAGAGCGGATTGATCTCCGGGTCCGTCACCTACCAGCCTGATCCGCTCGATCCACCGGCGGACGGAAATCTCCTGATCTGCTGCTCCCGGCCGCAGAGCGACGTGGTGATCGACATCTAAGTAGCGTCGCGACTATGGTGCGCCGCCCGACCAACGGATTTTCGCGTCACGTTTCCGTGCGTCACGTCCTCGTGTCCTGCCCTTACAGAAATCATTGATCTGGTATTGCCTTAATGAGACCGACCGACGGTCTTTCGAGTCACGAATTCGTCACGGCACTAGCCATGAAAATGGCTTAGCAAATTGCTAAGCCATTGCGAATTGGCTCCCCGACCAGGGCTCGAACCTGGGACCTGCGGATTAACAGCTCGACCCGACTAACGTAAGTTGCTGTTTTTGGCCCGCCCTCACTCGCCAAGAACCGTAGCTAACCGCCGAGAACGCTACGTTTTCGCTACGTGCTTCTTTCATAGCATGAGGTTTCGTCAATAGGTGTGTAAAAGAATCAGCCGGCTTTCCTTGTCGGCTCGATCTTCATACGCATAGCAATTCCGTCTTTGAATCGTTTTCCCTCGTAGACCTCTTTCATCAGCTTCGGTGCGTTGAGCGCGCGCCAGGAATTCTCGGCGACCCGCGGCAGCTTCCAGATCATCGCCTCATCGCCTCGGCGTTATCGGTCTTTTTAAAACGGCGCGAAGCGTTGGTTCTCAGGCGCACCGCCTCAAAGGGCGACTCCACGATGTTGGTCGTGCGAAGATGAATCCAATGCTCCTGCGGATAGTCGAAGAAGCTCACCAGGCGCTCCCAGTCCCGGGTGAGGCAGGCTCTCATGAAACTACGCCGTTCTTCTACGCCGCACCGGCCGATGTCGCCCGCGATGAAGAGTTCTACCAATTGAAAGCAATGGTCTACTTTCATTTGAATGTGTTTGAAGAAATATTTCTGACAACGGAAGGTGCAGGAGGTTTGATCGCGGAGCAGTTTGAGCGCGCTGGTTGGAACCAATATATGTTTCGAAAGATGCGTGACCCCTTAATGCGCGAAGTATTTGACCGGGAGGCGGAGCAAATCTACCCCGGAGCTTTTACGAAGTTCATTAGAAATAATTGGGAGCAGATTCAGAAACCTCCTCCCCAAGGTCCGTTCTGAGGATTACGGGTCGTCGACTCTATGGCTAACTTGCTGCCGCACCCGCCTCTCGCCTGCAGCGCTCGCGGGTGTGCGCAACGTTGCAGGCGTACAATGACCCCGTGTCTAAGGCGGACCGAATCAAGGAAGCGCTGGGCTGGCTCAAGGTGTGTTCGCGGCCTTGGTAGCGGTCGACGTTTCGGTAATCGCATGGCTGGCGCAGAACTTCCAGAGCGCTGAAAACGTCCTTGTAGTTCTCGCCTTCATTGCAGTCGCCTGCACCACCGCTGCTATCGTCGGTGTAAATCACACCGCGTATAAGCGCATTGCGGAATTGGAGAACCTATAATGCTCTGGACTGTAGTTGCAGCTGTTGTTGTCTTCATCGCAGGCATGTTGTTCGTTGCCTATGAAGCCAGCAACGCGGGTCGCAAGTAGCCCTAACCGCGCGGCCCACGCGGACGCGCGAACCTCGTCCGATAGAGTGCGAGCGCTCGAGCGCCGCGCTTTGCATGTGTCGGCGAGCGCGCGCCGGTGGCTACGGACGTTGAGGCCATGAACCTTAATCAGGTCACAGTGCCATCCACCGACGTAGCGCGGTCCATCGAGTTTTATTCCCGGCTCGGGCTAAAACTCATAGTTAAGACTCTCCCCAAATATGCCCGCTTCGAGTGCCCGGAGGGCGGCAGCACTTTTTCTGTTCACCTAGTTGAAAAGGCGGTTTCCCCCTCCCAAACGGTGGTGTACTTTGAGTGCGCCGATCTCGATCTGAAAGTGTCCATGCTCGAAAAAGCGGGGGTAAGGTTCGTGTCACAACCAACTGACGAGCCATGGCTTTGGCGCGAGGCGCGATTGCACGACCCAGACGGCAATGCCATCTGTTTGTTTCATGCCGGCACTAATCGGCTTGACCCTCCGTGGCGTCTGGCCTAACAAGGCGCTCCAGCCGCGGCTGAGCTTGCAAGTTAGAGCTCATTGGAAGCGACCGTGCATGAAGTGACCACGACCGAGGCCAGGAGCCAATACGCCAAAGCAATCGCCTCCGCGCCTGGTGTCGATGATGATCGGGTACCACAGGCGTTCGCAAAAGTACCGCGAGAGCAATTCGTGGGACGCGGACCTTGGATGATTCTGAGTCGGGAGGGGTATGTCGAGTCAAAGACGGCAGATCCCACGCTCCTTTATGACGACATAGTCGTTGCCCTTTTGCCGGAAAAGCGAATCAACAACGGCCAGCCTTCTCTGCATGCCCAGTGCCTTTCCGCGGCTCGGATCGGCCCCAGCGAGAGGGTCCTTCATATCGGATGCGGCGCTGGCTATTACTCCGCAATACTTTCGGAGCTCGTCACTTCAGCAGGTGCGGTCGCCGCGTGGGATGTCGAGCCGACGCTAGTCGATTGGGCTCGGCGAAATCTCCGCCGATGGGAAAATATCACAGTCACTTTGCGAAGTGGGACCGCCGCCCCAATTCCTGAGAGTGACATCATATATGTCTGCGCTGGCTGCACGCAGCCATTAAGAGCGTGGGCCGACGCCTTGTCGGATGGCGGCCGGCTGCTCTTTCCGCTGACACCAGGCTGGGACTACGGCGGCATGTTGATGATCACTCGCGCCGCTGACCGCTTCACGGCGAAGTTTGTTTGCAAATGTTCCTTCATTCCGTGCATAGGAGGTTCAAGCGGTGCGGACGAAGCGATGGTGCGCGACGCCTTCGCATCCGGGAATATGGAGTGCGTTTCCTCGCTGCAATTTGGAAATGGGGCAGGACGCGACGACGCATGGCTAGTGGGCGATGGTTGGTGGCTGTCGACATCGCAAACAAGTCAATGAGCTTTAGCAACGTGTTCGAGGAACCAGTGCGACTCCAATCCGCGTTATAGCCCGTCCGCTCAACGCGCGGCTATGCGTGTCGCACCGAAATCCGCGGTCTTCGTCGGAGACAGTCGCGAGCTTGACTATGTAGCCGCACGTGCGGTGGGTATGTCGGCGGTTTGGCTGGATCGTTCCGCACGCGCCCAGGCCGCGGACACTGCGGTGCGGATTTCATCGCTTGACGAACTGCCTAAAGCCTTCTTTCGGAGTAGGGGCATAACTTGCTGCTGTAGCCGACCGCGAGTGGGGGCAGCCGGGAACAAATTCGAGGCCCGTCATCTCGCGTTGTGTTTCTGTACTAACGGTGCCGTAGGATTTCTTTTCAGCCGAAATCTCGATCATCGAATAGGCTCCAGTTTCAGCCCTGCTCCTATCCACCACGCGGTGCGTCGGATCGTGCAATGCGGTGGTTGGTCGGAGCCCCGTCCGACGGCGTCTCCGGCGGATTGGGCACTACGGGGTAAGTCTTCCAAGCGAGTGCTACAGGATCGTAGAATGGTGATTCAGGAGCTATCCGATTCTTGCGCATTGCCGGCGCTGCTTGTCCTGGCTCACTTCTCCAGCACCCTCGCTCGCCGCGGGATCACTCTTAGCTGGGATTCAGGACGCGCGTGAATCACTCCAGTAAACGCTTCCTATCGGTGATAACTGGTCGATAAAGCAGTACCGCGAGTTCGAATGACTCGACGCCCGCCACACAGTCCAGTGCGAACCGGCTCATTCTCCGAGGTGCGGAGAATGAGCCGAGTTCTCAAAGCTTTAGGTTAGGGAAATGGCGTGATCACCGCCGAAATGCGCCTTGCCTAGCGTGATTCAGCGGAAGAACGCTATAAATTCTCCGCGAGCTAGATCGGCGGTCCCATTTGTTGAGTCACAAATGCAGCGCAAATGCTGGCCGAAGTGCATAAAGAGTGAGAGGTTTTCTGGAGTCTGAGGACGGAACGTTTTCTAGCTCAGATTCTTTGAAGGACTGGAACGTTGGCTCGCGCGAGGGCCGCAATCGAACACACCACGAGCGCCAGCCGGCGGGCGCGCTTCCCGTCGAGCCGCGGAATCAGCAGCGAAGAGAGCCAGAAGCCAAGCGCGAGTGGGGCGAGCAGCTCGGCGCTCAACTCGAGCTCGTGCCATCCGAAACGCCCGGCGAAGGCGAGCACGGTGAGCGAAATCACTGAGCCGAGCGCAAGGAAGGCGCCGATCGTGGCGCGCAGGCGTTCCGGATCTGCATGCTGCATTACGATTGCCATCGGCGGAGTGCCGACCGAAGTCATAGTGCCCATGAATCCGGAGGCGAACCCGGCTGCAAACAGCTTGCTACCGGTTGGGGCAACGCGCCAGCCCACGAGACTCAGCGCGACAGCAGCGAGGATGAGGCTCGCAAACACCAGCGCAAAAGATGCTATCGGCAGCAGGCCGATGACGAGGCCTGCAAGCACCGCTCCAGGCAAGCGTCCGGCAAGCGCCAGCGCCGCGCCGCGATAGTCAAGGTGGCGGAACTCGCGGGCCGCGGCGAGCGCCGACACGACGCCGCCGAGCACGATCATCGGGCCGGGAATGAGCTCTGGCTGTCGCAGTGCCACGATCGGCGCTGCAAAAAGCGCAAAGCCGATGCCGCTTACCCCCTGGAGACAGGCGCCGGCGACGACGGCGAGCGCGCAGAACAGGAAATCGCCGCTGAGGGTCACTTCACCGTTTCGATCCGTCCGCTATTGCTTGTGTTGAAGCGTTGGAAAAGGCAGCTTCAGCCGCGCGGTTCACGTGGCGAGTGGCGAGTATAGAAGCGAGCTCCTCATCGCCATCGATGACAGCGGCAAGGATCTTAGAGTGTTCGTCCCAGTCCTGGTGGGCGCGTCGCGCGGTATTGGCGGCGAACACTAGGCTGGTGCGTTCGCGCAGGGTGCGCATGATGTCGCCCAGGATGCTGTTTCGGCCGGCCTGTCCGAGCTTGTCGTGAAACTCGCCGTTGAGCCTCACCAGGTCTTCGACGTTGCGCGACTTCGCCGCCTTGTTGCCTTCCGTGAGCACATGGCGCAATTCCTCGATGATCTGCGGCTCATGGTGGCGCGCGGCGAGCCGTGCGTTGAGTCCCTCGAGCGTCGCACGCACCTCGACGAGATCGCGCGCGACGTCGGGAGAGAAGTGCGCAACCGAGGCCCCTCTGCGCGGCAGCACTTCAACCAGTCCTTCGGAGGCCAATAGGCGCAGCGCCTCGCGCACCGGAATGCGCGAGACGCCGAGCTCTTCGGACAGGCGGTCCTCGATAAGCCGTTCGCCGGGCTTGCGGCGATTGGTAAGGATCGAGCGGCGCAGCTCATCGGCGACGCGTTGGCTGAGTGACGGATGCTCGCGGCCAAGCGTTCCGACGGAGACGATTTTCGCGGTCATTCCGCCATGATACCGGCGCGCTGCACCACGCGCGCCCAGTGCTCGTGCCGGTCTTTCAGCCAGGCGGCGGACTGGCGCGGGTCGAGGTCCATGGCGGCGTAGTCGGCAACGCGGTTCTTCTCCTGCACGTCGGGGGAGGCGAGCGCTTTGCGCACTTCGCGATTGAGGAGCTGCACGATCTCGTCCGTGGTGCCCGCGGGCGCGAGAAGTGCGTAGGCGAACGAGGCGTCGAAGCCCTGGAAGCCCGACTCGGCGACGGTGGGCACCTCGGGCGCGAGTGCCGAGCGCTTCAGGCTCGAGACACCGAGCGCGCGCAGCTTGCCGGACTTGACGTGGGGATACACGCCGGTCGTGACCGCAAAGATGGAATCGACCTGGCCCGCGACCACGTCGACGATCGACTGCCCGGTGCCCTTGTACGGGATATGGCTCATGTCGACGCCCGCGGCGGCGAGGAAATACGCGTACGTGAGATGGCTCGGCGAGCCGTTGCCGCCCGAGGCGTAGTTCATCGGCTTCTGCTTCGCCAGGTTCACTAGGTCTGCGACCGACTTCGCCGGCACTGCGGCGTTCACCGCTAGCATCTGGCCGTAAGTCACAGGCACCGAGATCACTGCGAAATCCTTCACCGGGTCGAACGGCATCTTCTTGTAGATCGCTGGGTTGACGGTGAAGGTGGTGTCGAGCGCGAACAGCAGCGTATAGCCGTCGGGCGCCGACTTCGCGACCATGTCGGCGCCGATGTTGCCGCCCGCGCCGGGCTTGTTCTCGATCACGAACGGCTGCTTGAGCGAGGTCGAAACCTTTTCGCCGATGATGCGCGCGAAGGTGTCGAGCGGGCCCGGCACGGTGGTGACGATGACCCGGACCGGCTTCGCGGGGTAGGGCTGCGCCTGCGCCGCAAGGGCGAGCGCGCACGCCGCGAGGGTGACGATGATTCGCTTCATGTGACTTCCTCCTGGTATTGAAAATGGAAGCCGTCGGCGTAGACATAGTCCATGTCGGCTCCCTTGCTGATGAAAGCCTTGCGGGCCGCCGCGATCATGTTGGGCGAGCCGCAGAGGTAGATCGCGTGCCTTGATAGGTCGTCGAAGTCCGCGCACACCGCGTCCTGCACATGGCCGCGGCGTCCCGTCCACGCGCTGTCGGCACGCGAGAGGACCGGGATGTACTTGAAGTCTCGGAGCCTCGCCGCCCATGAGCGGATCTCGTCATCGAGGTACAGATCCGCTGGCGTGCGCATGCCGCGGTAAAGGCTGATCGACGGCGCATCCGGATCATCGAGCAGCGACTCGAGCATGCACTTGATCGGCGCGAGGCCGGTGCCGGTGACCGCCATCAGCACCGGGCGATAGTCCTGCCGGCGGAAAATGAAGCTGCCGAGCGGCAGCTCCACGCTGATGCGGTCATCCGGCTTCAGTTTCTTCAGCAGCCCATCGGTGAATCGGCCGCCGGCGATCCGGCGCGCGTGAAAATCCACCGCGCACTCGCCGGGCTTCGACGCCATTGAGAAATTGCGTGTCGTGCCGTCCGCGAGATGCACCTTCATGTATTGCCCCGGCAGGTAATCGGCCGCCTCGGGCGTTCCAGCTCGAGGTGGATCACATCTGCAGTAAAGCGACCGACTGCTCTGATGTTAGCGATGTGCCGTGCTGCCGGGGATAGCACGGCGCTCGCGATGCGAATCAGCAGATCGGAGGATGCGCGCGCCTGGCAGGCGAGAGCCAAGCCCGCGGCCTCTTCCTCTGGCGTGAGCGCCATCGGCGGCTCCTCGTAGGCGACGCGGCCTTCGAGGAGCTTCACGCCCCAGGTGCCGCAGGCGCCTTGGCGGCAATCGCTCGGCAGGCTGATGCTAGCGTTGAGCGCCGCGCTCAGCAGCGATTGGCCAGCTTGAACGTCGAAAGCCTCGCCGGTGTCCAGTTGGACGCGAAAACTCATTTCTTGATGTCGGGCTCCACCAGCACCGAGTGCTTCGAGCCCAGGATTTCCTTGAGCGCCTGGAGCGCGGCGAGGCCGCATTTCGTGTCCTGCTCGCCGTTACCGCCGGACAGGCCGACGCCACCGACCACCTCGCCATTGACCGCGACCGGGAAGCCGCCGACGAAAACGGCGAATCTTCCATCGAAGCTCCACTGGATGCCGAAGGCCTCGTTGCCGGGAAGGGCGGGACCGTTCGGCGGCGTGTTGAAGAGATGCGTCGAGCGCTTGTGGCCTGCGGCGGTGAAGGCCTTGTTCCAGGCGATCTGCGGCCCGGTGATGCGCGCGCCGTCCATGCGCTCAAGCGCGAGCGGATAGCCGCCGTCGTCGACGATGCAGACGGTCTCGAGCACGTTCATCTCTTCCGCCTTCTTCAGCGCCGCCTGGACCATGGCGCGCGCTTCCTTCAGCTCCAGCTTGAACGTGGTTCTCATATCCCCTGGTAAACGGTCTTGATCTGCGTATAGAACTCGAGGCCGCTACGCCCCGATTCACGGAAGGTCGAGGTGCTCGAGCGCTTGAGGCCGCCAAAAGGCGCGTTCACCAGGTTGCCGGTCGTGGTGCGGTTGATCTTCACGGTGCCCGACTGGATGTCCTGCGGGAAGCGGTGCATGTAGCGCGGATTGCGCGTGGCGATGGCGGCGGAGAGGCCGTACTCGGTATCGTTCGCCTTTGCGATCGCGTCCTCGTAGCTCGAGACCTCGATGATCGCGAGCACCGGGCCGAAGATCTCCTCGCGCGCGATGCGCATCGATTGCGTGACGTCGGTGAAGACGGCCGGCGTGATGTAATAGCCGTGCTCGTAGGCTTTTTCACTCAACCGATCGCCGCCGCACAGATGTTTCGCTTCCCGCTTTCCGATCTCGATGTAAAGCAGAACCGTTTCGAGTTGCTTCTTGGTCGCGAGCGGGCCGAGGTCCTTCATCGCCTTGATCTTGGCGACGAGCTTCTCGGTGAATGCGCTCTTCACCGCGGCATGGACCAGAAGACGGCTCGTCCCGGTGCAGGCCTGGCCGGAAAGGGATAGGCCGCCTTTGACGGCGAGGTCGACCGCCTGATCGAGGTCGGCGTCCTCCATGACGATGAGGGGATTCTTGCCGCCGAGCTCCATCTGCGTGCGCGTGGTGAGCGGCACGGCGCGGTGGATGTGTTCGCCGGCGGCGGTCGAGCCGGTGAAGGAGATCGCGCGCACCGCGGGCGTCTCGGTGATGACTGGGCCTACATCGGTGGCGCTCCCGGTGATGTAGTTGATCGCGCCTTTGGCAATCCCCGCCTGCACGAACGCTTCGGTGAGGCGATAGCCGATGAGCGGCGCGTCGGATGAGGGCTTGAACACCACGGTGTTGCCGGTGATCAGGGCCGGGGCGATCTTGCGCGCGGGAATCGAGATCGGAAAGTTCCATGGCGTAATCACCGACACCACGCCGAGCGGCTCACGTAGGCTGTACACCAGCATGTCCGTGTCGTCGTTGGGGTAGGTCTCGCCCGAGAACGACTGTCCCTCGACCGCGTAGAAGCGCAGGGTCTGCGCCGAACGCAGGATCTCGTCCCTGGCGAGCGCGATCGACTTGCCTTCCTCGCGGGTCAGTTCTTCGGCAAAACGGGCGACATTGGCCTCCAGATAGTCAGCCGCACCCTGGAGCACCTGTGCGCGCTTGGAGACGGGCGTCTTGCGCCAAGTGTCGAAGGCCGCGTGCGCAGCTGCGACCGCCGCGCGCGCATCGTCGGCCGACGAGGCTTGGAAGCGGCCTACGATGTCGCGCGTATCGGCCGGGTTGATGTTGTCGAAGGTCTCGCCGCTGCGACTGCGAATCCACTCGCCGCCGATGCAGTTCCTGAACTCCCCGATCTGCAATGCTGCGTTCATGCTTGCAGCAGCTGCCGCTCGCCCGCGGACAAGCCCTTCTCGGCGAGGTCGAGGTCGGAAAGCGGGATGTCCCGCGCCACGTAATCGTAGTAAAGGGCCGTGGTGTAGGAAAGGCGCATCTGCGCGCCGAGCTCGCAGATCTTGAGGCAGCGGCGCTGCAGCTCCGGCGTGGTGGCGTGCTCGAGCACGATCTGGTAGCCGCGCTCGCCGTGGATCTCGTCCGAGACGATGTGCAGGTCGAAGAACTCGACTTCTTGGTCGGTGAATTTGTACTTCTCGCGCAGCGTCGGCGTCTGCTTGCGGTAGATCGACGGCACCTGCGATTCGAGTCCGACGACCAGGCCGGCGACGGCGACGATCGGGTCCTCGCGCATCGCGGTCGCATAGCACCAGCTCTGCAGCCCGCGCGTGGTCGCCGACATGTTGTCAGGGTCGGTGACGCGCTCACGCGTGGTGCCGCAGGCCTCGGCAAAGCGGATGAGGAGGTCCGTATGGCGATCGCCGCCGATCTCCTCCTCGTACATGTTGTGCAGCAGGAAGTCTTTGGCGTCGGTGTACTCGTCGGGCATGCGCGCGTAGATGTACGCGAGGTAGTCGGCGAACGGGCCGACGTAGTGGTAGTGGTTCTCCGCCCAGCGCGCGAGATGCTCGCGCGAGAGCTTGCCGCTCGCCCAGGCGACGCTGAAGGGCGCCTTGGTCGCGGCGCGGCCTTTGATGGCGTTTTCCAGGGCGGTGCGGAACTCGTCTTGGTTCATGGGCTGGGCCATGCGTCCTCCTCGAGGGGGCAAGGGAATGGTTGCTATTTCGTATACAATATACTAACATTTGAGCCAGGTCAACACACCCCTCTCCTATATGTGCTAGGCGCGCCAAGCTCAAGATTGTATACAGGACGATGCCCAAGATCACCATCCACAAGGACGGCCAGGTATACGAAGGCGAGGTGAAGGACAACACCAACCTCGTGGTGCGCGCCGGCATCAAGCAGTTCCCGTATCCGCATCTCAAGTACAAGTGCGGCATGGGCAAGTGCGGCACCTGCATGAGCCGCATCATCAAGGGCACCGAGCATCTGCCCGAGCCGAACTGGAAGGAGCAGAAGATCATCGGCGAGCGCCTGCAGCTCGGCTACCGCCTGTGCTGCCAGCTCTGGATCATGCACGACCTCGAGCTGACGCAAGAGAACCTCGTCCCGGCCGCGCAACCTGCTGCGGGTGAAGCGCCTTGTTCGTCATCCTGACCAGCAAGCCAGGGCAATTCAGGACCGAGCCAGGCGACGGCATGCAGGTCATCGAGGCGTACGACTACCTGTTCTGCGGGCGCAAGCGCGCTCACTTCATAATCGCGGAAATACAGAGGGACTTAAAAATCAGAATCGTGGATGAATCCGCGCCCCCGGTGGTGAATCTCGTTCCTTCCAAGTTCCTGCCGAAGTTCGACAGCCTCGAGAAAGCGCGGCGTGAGCTAGAGCAGCTCGTGAACGCCAACGGCATGGACATCGCGTTGGTGAGGGTGTGATGCCGATCACCGTCACGTTCATCACGAACAACAATAAGGTGGTGACCGCGCCCGAGCCCGGCAACCTGCTTCGGCTCTCCATCCGCGAAAAGGGCGGCATTCCGTTCAAGTGCGGCGCTGGGCTCTGCGGCACCTGCAAATGCAAGATCGAAAAAGGCCTCGAGAATACCGACGCGATCAAGGACAAGGAGAGGAACCACCTATCCGAAGCCGATTTCGCCGCGGGTCACCGCATGGCATGCCAGACCTTTATCAAGGGCGACATCGCCGTGTCGTGGATTCCGCTCCACTTGAGGCCACCAAAGGCGGTGACGCTCGGTGGTGCGAGCACCGCCCCCCAAGGCGAGTAAAGGAGCTCCGCGGCGACTCTCGCCGGTGCGTTTTCAATGCGTGGGGAAACTATCGGGTAATGCTGAGCGATAAAGCGG
>WNGC01007641.1_pt1 | contig 11296 bp, 9 predicted proteins | sample 5400051 | NCBI WGS metagenome assembly WNGC01 (sample SAMN13153368, study PRJNA577476) | soil metagenome | isolation source: 20 cm soil or saprolite under grassland replicate 2 | place: USA:California | collected 2016-06-15 | reverse complement strand
TTACGTCGCCGTCGATCGAGTACGCGTTGTACGAGGGCAATTGCTCGTCGTGCTGACCGGAGGTTGGGTCGCCGGGGACTGCCGGCTCCTGCAGTTTGGCCTTGAACGTGGTCGGCGCGACAAGCTCCACGACGCGTTCCTTGGGGGTTGGAAATAGGACATCGAAGTTCTCGATCTCCGCCTGCCAGCCGAAGGAGCGGAATTGATCGCGAATCCATTCGGCATTCGCGCGATCATACGGCGACCCGACGTGGTGCGGTCGCGCGGCGAGTCGTTCCATCATGCTCCGCAACCGAGCGGGCTCTGGGATGGCGCGGAACTTTGCCTCCCACTCGCGCTCGATGCGCGCGGACTCGGGCAAGAAACCGCGAAGGGGATCGGGAGTCGGGGCGAGCGGAGTGAGCGTGAGGCCGCCGAGGGCAAGCAGGAGGGAGGCTGCGTTGGGTCGCATCGATTGTTCTCGAGAGTTGTGCTTAGGGTGGTGAGGACCGGTGAAGATGGCTACGCGTCGTCACCGCAGCAAACGGCAGCCACAGCACGTCTCCGCAGCAAACGAGGAGTGGTAGCTCATCCTTACGCCAGGCGCGGTACGTGCACCCGCCCCGCCCCAACCCCAACGATGGGGACGGTTCACCAGTAGATAGAGCCGGTACGTCACAACATCGAGAGCCTACGTGCAAGCACAATCGCTAATTCGCTGGCCCCAACCAATAACCGAATACGTCGGATTCCTCGCCTCTTTCCTGCCGGCGGGAGCGGTAGGCTTCCGATTCGCGGTGCTGCGTGGCGCGACTGCCCGCGCCGGCAAGGCCGGCGCCGACCCTTCGTTGGGGCGGATCTACACCGATTCCGCGCGACGCGCGGCGGGCATCGGTCTAATCGGAACGATCATTGGAGCCACCCTCTTGCTTTATCAATTACCGGGACTGGGTGCGCGCAAACACCTGACCGCCAGCCAATTCGTCGCGACAAACGCTGGCGTACAGCTTCAAATCGGCTTCTTGATCCTCGCCCTGATCGGTTTTGCGCTCGCGCTGCGCCACTCTCGCCTAGGCTGGGTGCTGGCGGCGGTGGGATTCATCGCGGGCATATTGCGGAATGGTTTTCTCGCACAGTGGGGAGAGCTAGCCAATCCGCTGCACGTGCTCGCCGCTGGTCTTTGGATCGGTACGCTGTTCATTATGCTCGTTGCCGGGATCACGAGCGTGTTGCGCGACGAGCTCTCGCGCGAGCATCGCGGCGTACTGGTCAGCGATATGGTCTATTCCTTTTCGCCGTTGGCACTCAGCGCGGCTCCGGTGCTCGTGCTCTTCGGCGTGATCATCGCGTGGCAGCATCTGCATGTGCTCTCGAATCTGTGGACCACGCCCTACGGCATCACGCTGATCGTGAAGCTATGCCTTGTGGCCCTCGTGTTCGCGCTCGGCGCATGGAACTGGCGTCGGCAAAAACCAATGCTGGGGAACGAAGATGCGGCGCTGGCGATTCGGCGCTCGGCGACTACTGAGGTCGCGGTGGCGGCGCTCGTACTCGCCGCGACGGCGGTGCTGTTGAGCATTCCCGCGCCGCGTGCGAAGAAACCGGGAGCGGCGCCGCCCCCCGGCCAGATGCCACCACCTAGCGCGGCGAACGACTAGCGCCGTTAGGCGCGTAAAGCGCTGTTGCGTGTAGACGACAGTAATCGCACGATGTCGCCCGGTGTTCGCGCTTGGGCATCGATCTCGCAAAGACGTGCGAGGAAGCCGGTGACGTTCGCGACGGCGAATGACGCGCCCGACAGGTTCCGGTCGGCCGGCACTCCGGGGATCGGGCGGGGGTAGCCCGAGGCGCGGAAGGTGATGCCACGATCGTCCTCCGTGATCTCCAGCTCGTCGCGTGGAACGGTCCAGTCCAGGAGCACGCTGGCGACTCCCTGGAGGATCCCGGGAAGGTATTCTGTGCCAGCAACCTCGCGCGCCGCGACCACGAGCCCACCCATCGCAGTCGCGGCCGCAACAGCATTCTCCAGCAGCGGCGCGCGAGCAAGGTTGGTCGTTCCGAGGCTGAGATTCACAAGCCGCGCGCCCTCTCCAGCGGCATAACGTATGGCGCGCGCAAGAATGTCTCCGCCTGCGGTTAGTTGACGGTCGAAAATCTTCACCGCGATCAGTTCGGCTTCTGGTACCTTTTCGTGAATTGCCGCCGTGACCGCGGTACCGTGTCCGAGGACGTCTACGAAGTCGGCATCTTGCCCGTCCACGCGCAGGCGAATGCCGCCGACGACGTTACCAACGTGGGGGTGCGAGGCGTGAACGCCGCTATCGACAATCGCGACGCGAACGCCGTTGCCAGTGAGACCGGCGAGCGGCAAACCGTCCAACCGAAGACGCACGGGCTCACCCGACTGGTTGCAGTGGAGCAAAGTGCTCGGCGACGGCGCCACGACGCGCAAGCAGGTCGTCAGCTGCACCGCACTCGGCGACGCGTCCGTTGCGCAACAGGACGATGGAGTCGGCGCGACGGGCGAGCTCCAACCGATGGGTGACGAGAATTGTCGTGCGTCCGCGCATCGCCTGTTCGTAACCGGATACGACGAGCGCCTCGGCGGCCGGGTCGAGCGAGCCAGTGGCCTCGTCCAGGACGAGGACCGCGGGATCAGCGAGCAATGCTCGCGCGATGGACAGCCGCTGTCGCTCGCCAGCAGAAAGCGCGCGTCCTCGCTCACCGGCGGCGGTGCCGAGGCCGTCCGGCAGACGCTCGAGCAATTCGCCAAGGCCGGCGGCAAGGGCGGCGGCGCGGACGGCCTGCGCACTCGCGTCGGGCCGCGCATATCGAACATTCTCGAACAAGCTCGCGTTCAGGACGAATGGATCCTGATCGACCACGGCGACGTGGCGGCGGATATCGGCGAGGCGCAAGGATCGAAGGTCGGTGCCGTCGAGGAGGATGCGGCCGGATTGAGGATCCAGGTGCCTAACGAGCAAGTCGGCGAGGGTGGACTTCCCGACCCCACTCGGCCCGACGATGGCGACGCACGATCCGGCCTGGATGGCGAGCGATACTCCGTCGAGAACGGGCTCACCACGATCGAAACCGAACGAGACGTTTTCGAACTGGATCTCACCCCGGACCTGGGCCAAAGACCGCGCGTCAGGTTGCTCGACGACGTCGATAGGCGCGTCGAGGATCTCGTGCACGCGCCGCAGCGACACGCGGGCAGCCGCGATGCTCGAGTAGAGTCCCATCAGACCTTGAATCGGGCCGAACAACCGCATCTGATAAGCGACGAACGCGACGAGTGTCCCCATCGAGATGACACCATCGATCACGCGCCAGCCGCCGACGAGGAACACCGAGGCGCTGCCGGCGGCGAGGATCAAACCAGGGAGTCCGCCGGCGCGGTACGCGAGCCGCCGCATCCGCATCAACGAATCGACGAATGCGTCGTTGCGGGCCCGAAAGCGCGCCACCTCGCGCTCCTGAGCGTTGGCGGCGACGACGAGCTTCATTCCCATCAGCGATTCGAGCAGAAAAGATCCGATGGCCGCACTGCTCTCTCGCATGTCGCCGATGGCCAGCTCGAGACGCGGGCGATATCGCATGAGCGACCACAGGACTAACGGAATGACGGCCAAGCTCACGAGAAAGAGAACGGGGTCGAGCGCGACCAGGATCACGACGGTGCCAACGAGAAACAGCACGTTGCCGACCCACGCGAGGGCGACTTCGGCGACGATGCGCTGGATCTCCCCAACGTCGCCGTTGATGCGAGAGGCGATCTGGCCTAACGGCGTCCGCGCAAAAAATCGCGGGGAGAGTCGCTGCAGATGTCGGAAGACAGCCAGTCGCATGTCGAACAGGATGTCGGCTGAGACGCGCGTGTAGCGAAGTCCGCTCCAGACGTTGAGGACATAACCGGCGAGGGTGAGGGCGGCGAATGCGGCGACGACGCGGACGAGGGCGGCGAGATCGCGGCCGATGAGGCCTCTGTCGACGAGTGATCGCGAGAGGTATGGCGTGTAGAGCGAGAGCGCCGTGCTGACGAGCGACAGGAGCAAGACAAGACCAAGTCGCGCCCGATACGGAGCGACGTAACCGAGGGCCCGCCGGAGGTCGCCGCTCGCCATGGCGATGCGCCTAACGGGGATGCTCAGCCGTGCGCATGGGCGTCGCGGCGCGCGGAGGAATGAGGACGAAGTCCGACATGTCCTGGCCCAGATCCACCGTGCCAACGTGCTGAAAGTTCTCGGTGTCGTAGAGGTCGATGGTCGGACCGGCGGTATGCACGTAGAGCAACTTGCCGTTGGAGCTCGCCGAGAGGCCCATTCTCGGCCGTCCCTTGAACTCGACTTTTCTCACGACGCGCCGGCTTTCGAGGTCGAACGTCCAGAATTGGTAGTTGCCGATCTCGCGCCGAATGCCGTACGCCCGCTTGCGGCCGGGTGCGAGCGTGAAGCTCACCGGTTCGCTTGGCCCGAGGGTGAAAAAGTCCACGGACCGATTCACGAGATCGACGCGAGCGACCCCCATCATCGTGCGGCGGTTCACTGGATCCGTGGCGCGGAAGAGTCCCGTGTAGAAGCCACGCTCCTCGTAGATGTCGTTAGGGAAGAAGAAGTTCAGGCGGCCTATACCCTCCTCGAAGAGAGTGCGCGACAGCTCCCAGCGGTCGACTTGTTTCAGATGCTGCGTCTCATACACGAGCACGTCGTCGCTGGTGAAGAAATAGAGCAGGTCGCCGTTCGGCGAGAAAAGAATTTGCGCGAACTCGCGCTCCTCGCCCTTGGGCCAGGGAATCGTGTCGGTGACGGCGTGCCTCTGCAGGTCGTAGCGCAGCNNTTTCCGATGACGAATCGATCCGGTTGCTTCGTGTATGTCTTGACGAGCAGGACGGCGAAGCGCTCTTGGGGGTCGACGTCCAGTCCCCAAATACGAACCTTCGTATTGCCGGACGAGAGCGTGAACTTGCCGAGGGCCTTTTTGCTGGCGATGTCGACCGTCTCGACCGTCTCGAACTGCGGATCGAGCACATAGAAGTGCTTGCGGTTATCGGAGAGCAGCATTCCGATCGGGATGCCGACCGAGACGGGAATCGAGTCGCGCACGCGGAAGCTGGCCTCGTCGACAACGAGGATCTTCTTACCGTACGTACCGACGTAGATGGTGCCCGTGCCGCCCGACACTTTGGGTTGGGCGGGCGCGGGCGAGGGCCACGCCGCCGCGCCAAACGCGACAACAGCCACGCACGTTAGGCGCGACGTCCGGCGGAGGCGCGCGCTCACGGGAAGACGAGATCGATCTTGCGCCAGTCCTTCTGCGCCGACGCGCATTTGCCCGTCCAATCCGGAGCGTGGTTGTAGAGGTCGGGGACCTGCGCGGGCCAGAAGCAGGTGACGTGGCAATCGAACAGGTCGCGTTCCACCGGCTGACAGAGGCCGGCGGTCGAGCCGTTGCTGTCGGTTTCCCAGCCGGGCGAGAAGATGAACGTGCAGCCGAGCGGAATGTGCGGCCCCGTCTGGGCCGGTGGTCCCTGTCCCGCTTGCTGCAACGCGACGACGTCATTCTCCGCTTGGAGCGATTCGATGCGCTGGGCCTTCCGGTTTATGGCGGTCACATGTCGCACGTGCGTCTCTCCTCTCGGCACTCGTTAGGCATAGAGCCGGTCCAGGAACTCGGGCTTCTGTTCGGCCAGCGCGCCATATACCTGCAAGCACGTGTCCGTCCAGCTTCTGATCCACTCGCAGTAGTGCAGGTTGGGACGCTCGGTCGAGCCGTATCGCGTGTGCGCCTCATGGTAGCAGCCGCCGGCGCACAGCGGACGCGCCCAGCAGGTCGCGCAGTCCGTCTTGCTGTCGATGTGATGACGGTCGAGGAACTCCTCTTGCCGAGCGTGATCGACGCCATCGAATACGGAGCCGAGTCGATGTGAATCCGAGCCGGCGAAGCGATGACAGAGGGCGACGTCACCGTCCGTGGCGACGCCCATGAGCCCCATGCCGGCGCCGCACGGATGCGACTTGCTCATCCCCTTGTGAATCTCCTCGAGCGTGTCGCGCACGTTCGAGAAGCCATGGTGACGCTCGGCGAGCACGCTCGCGAGATACTCGCGCGCCAGCTGCTGGAATTGCGCAAGCATCTCGTAAAAACCCTCGTCCTGAATGGCGTAATCGCGCTGCCAGGAGGTCGTTACCGGTGCGAAACCGACTTCCCAGAACCCGATCTCCTCGGTGAGATGCCGGAAGATGTCGATGACGTCGAGGTTCTGCTTCGTGAGCGTCACACGCGCGCCGATGGGGCGGCGACGATGTCGACGCAGCAGCTCACGAACGCGCGGAAGGATGACGTCGTAGCTTCCGGCTCCATTCGAGAAGACGCGAAAGCGATCTTGCTGATCGCGGCCGCCGTCCATCGAGACAGTGACGCCGACGTCATTCTCGACGATCCAGTCGATGACCTCGTCGCGGAGCAGCGTGGCATTCGTCGTTAGGCTGGCGTCGACCGTCTTCCCGAGCTCGGTGGCACGCTGGCGCGCGTAGGCGAGCGCGCCAACGAGGACCTTGAAGTTGAGCAGTGTCTCGCCACCGAAAAACGTCAAATGGACCGTCGGCGACTCGGCCGACTCGGCGAACATGAAGTCCACGCTCTGCCGCGCCGTCTCGATGTTCATGAAGCGGGGCTTGGTGCCCGGCTGGACGACGCGATCTTCGCCGTACTCGTAGCAGTAGGTACAGGACAGGTTGCACTTGCTCGTCACGTTGAGGACGAGTGTCGTGAGTGGAATGCGCTTCCGCGCCGGTTTCGTCCTGCTCACGGCAGGCGGCGGCTCGGCTTTGACATGAAGGGCGCGGACAGTCACCAGCTCCGCGACCGTCTCGCGCACTTCGTTCGCGGACCAACGCGGCGCGAGCGCGCCGATCGCGTCTTGCAGGGACAGCTCGCGATCGCCAAGGAGATTGAGGACGGCATCGGATACATCATCGAGCCTAACGACGGCTGCCGAGGGGACGAGATAGAGGTACCTCGCGTCTCCGGACCCGTCGCGCGCCGGCGCGGTGAAGGTGTGGTACTCGCCGCGACGCAACTGGCTCATTGGTCCGCCCTCCACGGTTCCCACCGCATGTACAATGGCACCGTCACGAGCACGTGTCCCCGTGCCTTGATAGGGCGTGCGCCCGGTTGCTCTGGGCGATAGGTCGCGACGACCCACACGTCTCCGACATTGTCACGATTCCCGGTGCGTTGTGGATTCGGTCCATCGACGCTTGGCGTAAAGAGCCCGCGCTGATCGACGGCGCCGACGTATTTGATGTCGTCATCGTCGAAGGTGACGGCGTACTCCTCCAAGCTCCACGTCACGGGCACGGGACCGATCTCGACGTCGTCTGCCGTTTCGGGACGCCCGTCGGGGCCGTTCGCGTAGGCGATCGCTTCGTATTGCTGAAACTGTTTCGGAAAGCGGATGCCGCCGACGCGAGCCATGCCCGCTTGCGGCGTGACCTTGATGCGACTGATCTTGTCGTACACGACGATTGCGCCGCGGAGCGCCGCGCCGCCCACGAAGAGGTCGCGCGCGCCGACATTCGCCGTCGAGTCGACGCGCACGCGAACGACGACTTCGTCGGTCGTCGCCCGCGCGACGGTCATTGCGCGGACACCGGGGCCGAAGTCGAGTGCTGCCGGGGTGACGTCGCGCGGCAGGTTCGCTCCGTAGATCGTCAGCTCCTGCTCGGGGGCGCCGCTGCGGAGGGCGTGCGGAACAACGCCAACGATGGTCGCGTTGGCGCCGACGCGCGTCAGCGAGACATCCATGCCCAGCTCGTCGTATCCACCCTTGAACCAGCGGCCGGATATTTCCTGCCAGCCCGGCTCGACGAACATCACTTCGCGCCGCGAATCCGTATCGCCCGGCACTGCCGACCGACCACGCCACTGATAGCCGGTGTAGACGACGGCGCGGCCGGCGCGCGCCGAGGCCGCGCCACCGCTTGCATAGCGAAACGTCGCGTGCGTCGTGAATTCGTCCTCATTTTCGGGGACTCTCGTTATGCTGACGCGGCCGTAAAACGCTCCACGTCCGGGCTCGTAGCCGGCGAGAAGCCACGATCCCTCGAGCGGCGGCGGCCGCATCGTCGCCGACCATGCCGCCCACTCGGCGGTCCGCAGCGGAAATGCCTTTGCAAGATGCGCGGTGGCGACGTCCATCGGATGTGGCGCGCCGGCACTGTCAGGATTGGGGGGCGCGGTCCGACGGAACGACTGAAAATCGGCGATCGGATAGTACGCGCGATGCGTCGCGATCAGTAACTCCCATTCGTCGCTCGTCCGGCGCTGGCTGATGACGCGTCCTAACGAGTGACAGCCGCGACAGGTCTCCTCAGTTTTCGTGTCCGGCGTATAGCGATAATCAACCGCGCGACGCTCGACCTCGAACCGTGCCGGCCGCAACTCACTGGGTGCAAGACCCTGCTGGTTGGCCAGGTATTTGACGATTGCGCGGGCGGTGGCCGGTTCCAACTTCACGCCATTCAGCGTCACCATGCGCCGGATGGACGTTTCCCAACCTTCTGGCGTCTTTCGTAAATAGGAAAGTCGCCGCAGCCGCCCCGTGGAATCGGTCGTGTGACAACCGGAGCAGTTCGCCAGGACCGTCGGGTCCTTGATGACGAATCCCGACGTCGTGTCTTTCGGCGTGTCCTTCTGCGCGCCGGCTCGCGACACCGGGAGAGCGAGGACATACAGCACCGCACCACAAATCGCAAAGCGACGCATCGCTCGTCCGCTCAGTGACGGTGGAAGGCTGACCAGCAACGCAGTGGTTATACGGGCGACAGGGGAGAGTGTCAAGCGTATCGGCGTCGAGATCCCGGGGCGACTCAGGCGAGATCGAGCACGCGCGCGCCAACGAGCGTCGACAGAACGCCGAGAAAATCGGTGAGGGGCACGCGCGACGCCGGTGGCGTGGCGCGATTGTAGGCCTCGAATAGCGACGGGACTTCGTCGTACTGCGGGGCGAGAGCAACGAGCCTAACGACATCCACGTTTCTCAGGTAACGAATCTCTTCGTCGAGGGCCGGCGCGGCGAGGTGAGGCTCGAGCACCAGCCGGTTGCCGCGCACGAGGGGCCGCTCCACCTGCCGCACCGGATCGGCGAGCCGGAAGCGGTGGCTCGGCCGTGCCTTCAGCTCACGCAGCGCGGCGACGACCGGCTCACGCGAGGGCTCGGCACTCGGCGCGGCGCTCGCGAAAGCGGCACGGCGCTCCCAGAACTCCGTCCCGTAGGCGTGGGCAGGCGCGCGCGACATCTCGGCAAAGCGACGTTGCAGTGCTACATACATGCGCCGCTCGCAAGCGGAGTAATGGCCGAGCGCCGCCTCGGTGAGGGCGGGCGACGTTAGGCAGGTGTGCGTGACGACGGCCGCAAGCCACGCGGACGCGAGCGCCTTCTTGATACCATACGACGAGAGCGGATCGACGAACGAGGCAGCATCTCCCACCCGCAGGAGTCTCTGCTCGCCGATACTTCGTGCGATGTATGCGGATGCGTCTCGAGCCCACGGCCCCGAGACCGTCCGCGCGCCAGCCGACACGTCGCGGAGCCAGTTGGTCTTGGCGAGCTCCGCGTGATAGCGCTGACCAAGCGATTCTCTGGAGCGCCCGCGGGGCGGATCGAGCATCACCGCGATCTGGCGACGTCTTCGGGAGATTGGCACGGACCACGCCCAGCCTTCATCATAGCTCTCGACGAGCGTGTGCGACGCGTCGGTAATGGGCCACGCAGCCCGTTCCCAGGTGCAGATCAAGGCGAGCGTGCGCGGAGTCGCGTTAGGCGCCGGCCGATCGTGTCTGCTGGAGAGACGAGCACGCCCTGAGCAGTCGAGCACCCAGCGCGCGCGAACGATCGACGAGCCGCCGGCGGTGCCGAATCGCACACGTGACATGTCACCGCCCTCCTCAGGGGTAACGTCGCGCACGCCTGCCCGACGGATCGTGGCGCCGGCACGCGCCGCCTCGCGGAGGAGTAGACGGTCCAACACGTCGCGTCTTACCTGAAAGCCGCAGCTCTTGTCCGGGAACAACTCGAGCCGCGGCGTCTCGTCGTCCCATCTGACGGAGCTGCCGGTCGAACGCGGAAAAGCGGCGCGCTCGATGACTTCGCGGACGCCGATACGGTCGAGCAATTTGAAGCTGGACGGTGGGAGCGATTCGGCGACGGCAGGGCGTGGCGCCGGACGCCAAAGGAGTGTCACGCTGTGTCCCCAGAGCGCGAGGAGGTGCGCGGCGCTCGAACCCGCCGGACCGCCGCCGATGACGACCGCATCGACGGTCAATTCACGACTACTCATTGTCCCTCAGTGGGAGGTCGTTGCCTCACGCTTCAACCACTTGTCCCACCACTGCAGCTCCTGCCAGTAACGGTGAACGCTGTTCCATGCCGACCAGCCGCCGTGATACGAATCGGGATAGCGGACTATCCGCGCGGGCACCTTGCGCTTCTTGAGCGCGGTGTACATCTGCTCGGCCTGCTCGATCGGCACGCGTAGGTCGGCTTCTCCATGAACGAACATCGTCGGCGTCGTGACGTTGCCCGCATAGTGAATAGGCGATTGACGCCACAAGAGCTCGTAGCCTTTCGCCTCCCAAGGCGCGCCGAAAAACTCGCTCTCCTTGGTACGGGGAATGTCGGCAGTGCCGTAGTCACTGACCCAGTTGCTGATCCCAGCGCCGGCGATCGCGGCCGCGAAGCGATTCGTCTGGGTAATGATCCAGTCGGTCATGAAGCCGCCATAGGAGTAACCGGTAACGCCGAGTCGCTTCGGATCGATCGGATAATGAGCAAGTACGTAATCGACGCCGGCCATCACGTCCTCGTAGTCTTTGATGCCCCAGCCCCCGCCCCACGTCGCCCACAGAAAGTCTTCGCCGTAGCCAGTGGAGCCGCGAGGATTCGTGTACAGCACGGCATAGCCATTGGCGGCGAACAGCTGCAACTCGAAATCGAAGTTGTTGCCGTAGGCGCCGTGCGGTCCGCCGTGGACGGCAAGAATGAGCGGCAGTCGTTCACTGGCAGCGTGTGCCGGGACCAGCACCCAACCTTCGACCTTCGTGCCGTCCTTGCTATTGAAGGAGATTCGCGTCGCCGAGTCGAGGTGGACATCGCCGAGCAAGGCCGCGTTCACGTTCGACACCCGCCGCTCACAGTGCGTTAGGCGGTCGGCGCAGGCCGCCCCGAGGGTCGCCACCAGGACGTCGGACGGGTGCGTGGGATCCGTCGCCGCGTAGGCAATTGCCGCGCCGTTCAACGATATTGAGAATCCGC
>WNGC01004166.1_pt1 | contig 11297 bp, 8 predicted proteins | sample 5400051 | NCBI WGS metagenome assembly WNGC01 (sample SAMN13153368, study PRJNA577476) | soil metagenome | isolation source: 20 cm soil or saprolite under grassland replicate 2 | place: USA:California | collected 2016-06-15 | reverse complement strand
GCGTCAGGCTGCGCGTCACGTGGGACGAGCGCCCGTCCCCGTCCATCGACGCACCGGTCGCGCTCTTCTGCGGCACGGGAACGTTCTACAACCGGGACGAACGCGAGTATCTCGTCAAGAGCTTCCCGATGCACGTCCGCTACGTCGCGGACCGTCTCCACCTCGCATGCTTCTTTCCCATGCCGTTCTTCCGTTCGGCGAAGATCGAGCTGGTCGGCGCGGGAACGATCCCGACCCCTGACGTGCGCTGGAGTGTACGGTATGCGCCTTTCGTGGACCCGCCCAACCATGTGGCCTACTTCCACGCCACTTACCGGGACCACCCGCAGCCGGAAGTCGCATCGCTCGAACTTGACGACGCTCGAGGGGGACCCGCGCTTCTTCTTCGACGACAGCCTCTCGCCCCAGGGCTACGGCACCGGTACCGAAGAGTGGAACGGCGGCGGCGATTACTGGGGCGGGCGGAACATGACGTTGCCGTTTGTCGGGCATCCCGTGGGAGCGCGCAACGCGCAGGAGGCCGCGAACGAAGAGGACAACATTCAATCGGCGTACCGGTTTCTCCTGGCTGACCTCATGCCGTTCGGGAAGAATGCCCGCATCCAGCTCGAGCACGGAGGGGACAACAGCTCGAAGGAGCACTACGAGACGGTGACGTACTGGTACGGCGCTCCCAGCGCTTCCCTGGTACAAACGGATGTACTGAACATCGGCGATGCGGCGAGCGAGACGGCGCACCACTACTCGTCGCCGGACGCGTCAGCGCCCTACGAGATCACGTCGCGCTACGAGTGGGGGCCGGACACGATCGACGGCGCAGAGATCATTCCGGAACACACCGACCGCGGGCGCCGCACTAGCGGCGCATCGGAATTCACGGTGCAGCTGCGGCCGGATAATCACGGGGTGTTGCTGCGCCGCACGCTCGATTATGCCTTCCCCAACCAGTGCGCCCTAGTCTCCGTGGCCGACGGGCGACGCTGGAAACCGGCCGGTATTTGGTTTCTGGCAGGGTCGAACACGTGCGTCTACTCGAATCCGAAGGAGGAACTGGGCGCGACCCGGCACGACATCGAAACCTCCAATCGTCGCTTCCGCGACGATGAGTTCCTCATCTCCCCTCGGTTGACCCGAGGGCGATCGAGCATCCGCATTCGGGTGAGATTCACGCCCGTTGCGACGCCGCTGTTTCCCGGTCAGCCGGTGCCGGAGCTGGCGTGGAGCGAGATCCGCTACAGTGTGTATTGCTGGGTGATGCCTGCGGGGTTCGCTCGTGATTGACGGCGCGCGCCCGCCGCGTAGCATTACGGGAGCAGTCCCCTTCCTTGTGCGGGAAGAAGGATCGATGTCGATCGTTATCGCCCTGTTGCCGTCGCCGCTCCTCCCATGAACACCGAGACTGACGTTCTCATCGTCGGCGCCGGCCCCACCGGGCTGATGCTGGCGAATCAGCTCGGCCGGCGCGGGGTGCGCGCGCGGATCATCGATCGGCACACCGGTCCCTCGCTCCAGACGAGGGCCCTGGGCGTCCAGGCACGCACATTGGAGATCTACAGGCACCTCGGCTTCGTCGAGCGGGCGCTCGATCTCGGGAAACGCGCCACCGGTGCCAACATCTGGGTCCTGGGGCGGCGGGCGGCGCGAGTCCCGTTAGGTGACATTGGGCGCGATCTGAGCCCGTATCCCTTCCTCCTGATTCTGGGCCAGGACGACAACGAACAGCTGCTGGGCGACGCCCTCTGTAAGCAGGGCATGGTCGTGGAGTGGAACACGGAGCTGGTCGGCCTGGCGCAGGACACCGGTGATGTCACGGCGACGCTCAAGCAACCGGACGGCACGATCGACGAGGTCACGGTGGCGTGGGTCGCAGGTTGCGACGGCGCGCGCAGCGCCGTGCGCGAGCTGAGCGCGAAGGATTTCACCTGTTCTTCCCGATGCGCGGCACCGATCACTGGCGACTGGTCGGGATCCTGCCCCCACACTTGCGGGGACGAGACGATCTGACGTTCGAGGAAGTGATTCCCTCGGTACGCCAGCAGGCGGGAACCGAGCTGTCCTTCGAGGCGTGCACCTGGCTCTCCACCTACCGGATCCATCACCGGCGGGCAGCGCGCTTTCGCGACCGCCGCTGCTTCCTGCTGGGCGACGCGGCCCACATACACAGCCCGGTGGGCGCGCAAGGCATGAACACCGGCCTGCAGGATGCGTACAACCTGGCGTGGAAGCTCGCGCTCGTCGTGTCGGGGCGCGCGGGTGAGGCGCTGCTCGACTCCTACGAGGCCGAGCGCCTCCCGGTTGCCAAACGGCTGCTCAGCACGACCGATCGGGCCTTTTCGCTGGTCGTCTCCGACGGTAGACTGGCGGGGCTGTTCCGCACTCGGGTGTTTCCGAAGATGGTGGCGTTCCTGATGGGCCTCAAGCGGTTTCAACGGCTCGCATTTCGCACCATCTCTCAGATTGGTATTCGATACCGCACCAGCGCGCTATCGGAAACGCTGGCGGGCCTGTCGCAAGCCGCCCCGAGGGCGGGCGATCGGTTTCCGTGGCTCCGGCTCAGGTTCCGGCCGAACGGCCCCACCGAGGACCTGTTCGGAAAACTGGACGACACGCGATTCACTCTGATCGTGATCGGCCAACCGTCGCCTCCGGTTGGAGTGCCGGAACTTGGCGATCTAATGCGGATCCACGAGGTGCCGAGCGATCCCGCCAACGTCCGTGAGTTGGCGCGCGCACATATCCCCCGGCCCTCGTTCTACCTGCTGCGTCCCGACGGCCATGTCGGGCTTGCCGGGACACGCTGGGACGCCGCCGCGGCGACCCGGTACGCCTCCGACCGCTTGCACCTCGGCCGATGACTGAGCCGTTCGAGCGCCTCAAGAAGCCTTGGCCGACCGCTACACGCTCGACCGCCCGCTGGGTGCCGGCGGTATGGCCACCTCAAGCTGCCGCCCGAGCGGATCCGACCGCGGATCCATGTGGTGGTGAACTGGTTCGACGTGCTCCGGGCCAAGTTCCCGCGGTGACTCACTCGTAACGCAGCGATTCCACCGGATCCACCGCCGCGGCGCGGCGCGCGGGCAGGACGCCGGCGAGGAGCCCCACGCCGATCAGGATGCCGACGCAGATCAGGGCGATGGGCCAGGAGAGCTTCGGGTTCAGGATGTACTGCATGGCGGGGTTGCCTTCCGTCGGGATGGCGTCGACGCCGAGCACGATGAGCGCCGCCGTCGCCAGTCCCACCAGCCCGCCGGACACGGCGATCGTCATGGCCTCGAACAGGAATTGCGCCATGATGTGCCGGCGGCGGGCGCCGAGCGCGAGCTTGATGCCGATCTCCTGAGTGCGCTCCTTCACCACGACGTACATGATGTTCGCGACCCCGACGCCCGCGATCAGCAGCGTGAACACGCCCACCAGCCCCATGAAGATCTGGATGCCGAGCCCGACGGCGAGGGTTTGCTTCTCGTCTTCGATGAAGTCCCACATGCCCAGGGCCCGCTCATCCTGGGGGTCGAAGCGGTACTTCTGCCCCAGCACCCGGTAGAGCTCTTTCTTTACCAGGGGCCCGCGGGAGGCATCGTGCGGCTGCACGACCAGGTGGCTCACGAACCGGTTGCCGTAGATCGTGCGAAAGGTCGAGTAGGGGATGACGCCGCGGTCGGCGTCCGGTCCGTTGTTGCTCGAGTCCTGGAACTTCTTCTTCAGCACGCCGACCACGGTGAAGGGCAGGCCGTCCACCACGACGCTCTTGCCGATCGGATCCACGCCTTTGCCGAAGATCCGCTCCGCCAACTCGTTGCCGAGGTACAGGACGCGCCGCTTCTGTGCGATGTCGGCGGCGTTGAGGAAGCGTCCGCCCTGCGCCGGCTCCATGTGGCGCATGGTCTCGTGAGCGGGACCCACGCCCTCCAGAAATGCGTTGGTCCGGGTCTTGCCCAGTTGGAACGCGGTCCCCCACCGCCCGTACGAGACGCTCCCCCGGTCGATATCCGGGATCGCACTCTGCAGCAGCTCGAGGTCCTCTTCCACGAGACGGATGCGCCGGCCTTGGCGCAATCCGGCGAAGGCTTTGCTGGTCTCGCCACCGTAGATCATGAAGATCCGCTCGCCGGCACCCAGCAGGCCATCACGCACGGTGCGCTTCAGTCCCTCCCCGAACGCCAGCAGTAACACGACCGCGAGCGTTCCCCAGGTGACCGCAAAGAACGTGAGGAAGGCCCGAGTGCGCTGCGCCTTCAAGTCGCCGATGAATTCCCGGAGCAGGATGGAGAACATCTCAGGTCCGGAGCGCCTCCACCGGGTCGAGCGCCGCCGCGCGCCGCGCCGGCATGAGCCCGGCGGCAAAGGCGACCGCCGCAAGCAACGCGAGCGTCGCCGTCAGCACCTGCGGAGAGATCGTCGGCACGCCGACGAACTCCTTGATGGGCAGCCCGCCCAAAGCCGCGACGAGCCCGAACGAGAGCCCGAGGCCGACCGTCGCCCCCAGGATCACGATCATCGCCGCCTCGGCGAAGAATTGGCGCAGGATGTCGGCCCGCGTGGCGCCCACGGCGCGGCGCACGCCGATCTCGCGCGTCCGCTCCCGCACTACGATGTACATGATGTTCGCGACCCCGATGCCACCGACCAGCAGCGTGAAGCTCCCCACGATCGCGAAGAAGATGTTGAAGGCGACGAACATCTTGCCAAACCGGGTCTCCCACTCGCTCGTGTCCCAGAACGCGAGGGCGTCCTTGTCCAGCGGATCGAACTTGTACGCGCGCGCCATCGTCTCGTACACCCGTCGCTCGGCCAGCTTGGTAACCTCCGAGCTCCGGGCCCGGTACACGATGTTGTTCAGGAAGCGGTTGCCGAACAGGGCGTAATGCGTGGTCGCCGGAATGAAGATCCGGTCCTTGTCCCGCTGCTGGTACGAGGAGTTCTGCAGCTTGGGGCGCATCACCCCCACAACGGTGAACGGCGTGTCGCCCAGGAACACCTGCTGCCCGACCGGCGCCGCGTCACCGAATAGCAGCTTGGCCAGTTCGTCGCCCAGCACCGCCACCCGCCGCCGCTCGGCGACGTCGCGATCGTTGATGAAACGGCCGCCCGCCTCCGGGATGATGTTGCGCATGTAGCCGTACACCGGGAGAATCCCTGTGACGGCGGGTGAGGCCGCCTTGACGCCCCGCCGCACCCGCGCGCTCTGCGTGATGAACTCCGGACTGATGTACTCGATCTCGGCGACTTCGCGGGCGAGCAGCTGCACGTCATCCGGCCGCAGGCGGATCGGGCGGCCATCGCCGAAGCCGGCGAACGGCTTGGTGGTCCGTCCGCCGAACAGAATCACGATGCGGTCGCCCAAGCCGTGAAACCGCTTCTTGGTTTGCCGCTCGAGGCCAACGCCGAAGGCCAAGAGCACCACCACCGCGACGGTGCCCCAGGCGATGCCCAGGACGGTGAGCGAGGTGCGAAGCTTCTGCGCCCGCAGGTCGGCGAAGAACTCGCGCCACACGTCAGGAGATCTCGCGCGGCGCCGCTTCGACCAGTGAGTCGCTCGCTTGCAGGCCCTCCAGCACCTCGATGTTGATGGCGTCGGAGAGGCCCGTTTTGATGAACCGCTCTGCCGTCTTGCCGGGTCCGGTGCGCACCGTCACGAAGCTCGAGTCGTTGCGGTGGGTGATCAGCCGCTCGGGGATGTAGAGCACGCTGTCCCGGCGCGAGATGGCCACTTCCGCGTTGGCCGAATAGCCCGCGCGCAGCGTCGCGCCTTCGACCTCGGTCAGGACGATCTCGATCGGAAACACCGTCGCCTGCTCCTGCTTGTGCGCCTTGAGCCAGATCTTCTCGAGCCGGCCCTTGACGCTCGCGTTGGGCAGGGCGCCGATCTTGATCGTGGCCGGCATGCCTTCCTTGAGCCGACCCACGTCGATCTCGTCCACCGTTCCGCGGAAGATCAAATCCCGCATCGCCGCCATCCGCATCAGCACCGTGCCGGCCTGGTACGGCGTGAGCGGCACGACGGGATCGCCGATCTCGATCGAATCCTCGAGGATGTAGCCGTCGATGGGGGAGCGGACCACGGTCTCGACCGGTTTGCCGTTGGCCAGCACCGTGCCGCCTTCCTGCAGCGCCAGCCGCTCCTGCGCCAGCGACAGCTGCGAGCGCGACTCGTCGACCTGCCGCTGGGCGGTCTCGAGATCGGCCGGGGAGATCAGGTTCTTGTTGCGCAGCTCCTGCTGGCGGGTCAACTCGCGCTCCACGTTCTTGAGCTCGATCCCCCGCAGCTCCGCGTTGCGGCGCAGCTCTACCATCTCCAGAGGGGTGGGGTTGGGTGAGACTTCGAGCAGCGGCTGGCCCCGCTTGACGAAGTCCCCCACTTCGGCGAAGCGCCGCCGCACCACTCCGGCCAGGATGGACTTGACGCTGACCTCGATGCGCGGCTCGATCGTGCCGACCGCGAGCGCCTTATCGACCAGGGACCCGCGGACCACCGCCACGGCTTTCGGCCCTTCCTTCTTCTTGCCGCCGAGCCTTCCGGTGGCGGCCATGGTGCCCAGGCCGAGGACGGCGACCGCGATGACAGGGATGACGATGGTACGGCGCTTCATGTCGGGACGGCTCCGCGCAGCGTGCGTAGGATGAGATATATCTTATTCTTACGGGGCTCGGCGCCGATAGTTTCCCGCGCTTAGTCCGCCGCCTGCCGCTCGGGGGGCGGCGCCTCCTCGGCGAGCAGGCGGAACGACTTGACCGCCCCGGTCAGCTTGTCCGAGGCCTCCGCGAGCTGGTTCGCGGAGGACGCGATCTCCTCCGTCGAGGCGCTCTGCTGCTCGCTCGACGCCGCGATCTCCTCCGCCGCAGCGAGCAGGCTCTCCGTTCCCTGCGTCACCGTCGCGAGGCGGGAACCGATCTCCTCGATGAGCGCCCGCATCTCCTCGGCGGAGCGCGCGATCTCCCGGCTCCAGATGTCGCTCGCCTGCGCCTCAGCGGCCACGGTGCCGAGGCCCTGGGCGGCAGCCTGCGCGGCCTCGCGCGCCGCGCCGGCTCCCTGGGCGAGGTGCGCCAGCCGCTCCCGCGTCCCCTCGACGCGCGCCAGCACGCCGCGCACGGTGTCCCCGGTGGCCCCGGCCGCCGCGGCCGCCACCGAGGCGAGCTTGCGCACTTCGTCCGCCACGACGGCGAAGCCGCGCCCCTGCGGGCCGGCGCGCGCCGCCTCGATTGCGGCGTTCAAGGCGAGCATGTTGGTCTGCGTCGCGATGGCTTTGGTCTGCGTCACGAACTTCTGGATCTCCCCCGAGGCCTGGGCCAGCGCCGCCGCCTCCTGCGAGCCCCGCTCCACCTCCTCGGCCAGCTTGGCGAGCTGGGCGGTGCTCTGATCGAGCACTTCCTTGTGGCGCCGGGCGAGGTCCGCGACGGTGGTATTGCGCCGCACCGAGTCTTCCGCGCCCGCCGCGAGCGCCGTCGCGATGTGCAGGATCTTGGCCGCGTCGTCGGCCGCCGCGCGCACCAGCTGGGCCTGCTCCGCCGCGCGCTTGGTGAGATCCTGGCATGTCGCCGTCATCTCCTCGGTCGAGGCGCTCATCTCCTCAGTCGACGCCGAGATCTCCGTCGCCATCGCGGCCGCCTCGTCGGCGGCCGTGCGGATCGCGCCCACCAGCCGCCGCAGCGCCACGACCATCGTGTGAACCGAGGAGAGGAGATCGCCCACCTCGGCCGCTTCGGTACGCTGCGTCACCACGGTGACGGAGAGGTCGCCGCCCGCGACGCGGCTGGCGATCGCCCCGGCCGCCTTGACGGGCTCGGTGATGCGCTGGTTGAGACGATGGCGGAACAGCAGGAGCAGGGACACGGTCGCGCCGAACAACAGGAGCGCCCACAGGAAGATGCTGGCCCGGGTGCCCCGCGCCGCCGCGTAGGCGGTGGCCGTCGGTTGACGGTACAGGACCCACCACTTGCCGTTGTTCGTGGGCGCCGTGACGACCAGGGTCTCGCCCGTAGCGGTGCGCACCGTCGTGCGAGCGGGCTGGTCCGCGCGCGGGATCGCCGCCGCGTCGGGCAGCGTGCGCAGCAGGTCGCCCGGCGTGGGGCTCACGATCACGCGCCCCGCGCCGTCGACCACCTGGAGCTGCGCGCCGCCGCCCACGTCCGCGGTCCCGAGCAGGCGCGACAGGCGCTGGAGCGCGAACACGGTCTTGAGCACGCCAGCGGGCCGCGCGAGACGCGGCGCGCGGATCGCTACGTCGTACTCGAGCGACACTGCGCCGGCCGACGAATCGTGCTGCGGCGCCCCTTCGAACACGCCGTCCGCCATCGCGCGCCGCCACCACGCTTCGTCCGACTGCACGAAGTCCGACGTCCGTCCCGACGCGAGCACGACGTACCCGTGCCGCTCCGTGAAGAACAGCTCGGCGTACTCAGAGCGTTGGGGATATCCGGTGAGGTACGCGGCGAGGTCGGCATCGCCGCCCAGCATGCGGCGCTGATTGAACATCCGCTCGAGCGTGGCGATGTCGAGCGGCGGCAGCTTGTCCTTGACGGCCTGCTGGGCGGCGTCGAGCGCGGCCCGCACCACGGCGGGAGAGGCGGCCAGCGCCTCGGCCTCGTGGCGCCGCTCCTGGAGATACTGGTTCACGAGCGCGGCGACCCGCAGCGCGACGTCCTGGCCCCGGTCCTGCGCCTGCTGCTCTACCGTTCGCTGGGCCGTGTTGCCGGACAGGGCGGCGAAACCGATCACCAGGACCAGGGCGACGCCGACGCCCGTGAGGAGGAAGCTCTGGCGGAGTTGCGGGGTGCGGCTGGCCATGTGACGGGTGTGGAGCGCTAAGCTACGCAGGGTTACCCACAGGGGCAAGTCTGTTTAGTTTCATGCACTTATGAATCAGGTGCCGACCTACGATCCGGAGGCCGTCGAGGCGCGGTGGCAGGTGCGTTGGGCCGCCGATCACGTCAATGAGCCCGACCTCGACCGTCCGCACCGCCCGTTCTACAACCTCATGATGTTCCCCTATCCCTCGGCCGAAGGGTTACATGTGGGGAACATGTTCGCCTTCACGGGCGCCGACATCTACGGGCGGTTCCGGCGGCTCCAGGGGCACGCCGTGTTCGAGCCGATCGGGTTCGACGCGTTCGGGATCCACTCCGAGAACTACGCGCTCCAGGTCGGCACCCACCCGGCGAAGCTGATCCCCAAGAACATCGAGACGTTCCGCCACCAGCTGCGTCGCTTCGGCGGCATGTTCGACTGGCGTCACGAGCTGTCCACGACGGACCCGCGCTACTACAAGTGGACCCAGTGGATCTTCGTCCAGCTCTTCAAGGCGGGGCTGGCGTTGCGCAAGAAGGCGGCGGTGAACTGGTGTCCCAAGGACATGAGCGTCGTGGCCAACGAGCAGGTGATCAACGGCTACTGCGAGCGCCATCCCGACACGAAAGTCGAGCAGCGCTTCCTCGAGCAATGGTTCTTCGCGATCACCCGGTATGCCGAACGCCTGCTCGCGAATCTCGACCGGCTCGATTGGTCGGAATCCACCCGGACGCTGCAGCGCAACTGGATCGGGCGGAGCGAGGGCGCCGAGCTCGTCTTCGAGACCCCGAGCGGCCAGAAGATCAGGGTGTTCACGACGCGGCCCGACACGGTGTTCGGCGCGACCTACCTGGTGCTCGCGCCGGAGCACCCGCTCGTGGAAGCCTGCACGGCCGACGAGCAGCGTCGCGCCGTCAACGCGTACCGGCGCGAGGTGCAGGCCAAGGACATCGTGTCGCGCAAGGTGGGCGACCGCGCCAAGACGGGCGTGTTCCTCGGCTCCTACGCACGCAATCCCGCGACCGGCGAGTCCATCCCCATCTGGATCGCCGACTACGTGCTGATGGAATACGGCACGGGCGCGATCATGGCCGTGCCCGCGCACGACAAGCGCGACTTCGAGTTCGCGACGGCCTTCCAGCTCCCGATCCGGACCGTGGTCCGGGTCGAAGGGGCGGGGGGAGGGCCGCTCCCGATCGTCACCGAAGACGGCGCACTCGTGAACTCCGGCGAGTTCGACGGCCTGGCCTGCCGCGAGGGGGGCCGGCGCATCGTCGCGTGGCTCGAGGCGCGAGGCCTCGCGACCCCCCAGGTGCAGTACCGCCTGCACGACTGGTGCATCTCGCGCCAGCGCTACTGGGGACCCCCCATCCCGGTCATCTATTGCGACCGGTGCGGGCCGGTGGCCGTGCCGGAGCGCGATCTCCCGGTCGAGCTCCCCCTCATCGAGGACTTCCGCCCCGATGCGAGCGGCGTGAGCCCGCTGGCACGTCACAAGGAGTGGTACTTCGCGCCATGCCCGCAGTGCGGCGCCCAGGGGCGCCGCGAGACGGACGTGTCGGACACCTTCCTCGACTCGGCCTGGTACTTCCTGCGGTATCCCTCCACCGAGTTCCACGACCGGCCGTGGGATGACCAGCGCACCAGGACCTGGCTGCCCGTGTCGACCTACATCGGCGGGAACGAGCACGCCGTGCTGCACCTGCTCTATTCGCGCTTCATCACCATGGCGCTCCAGGAGCTCGGGCACGTCCACTTCGACGAGCCGTTTCCGAAACTCCGGGCGCACGGGCTGATCATCAAAGACGGCGCCAAGATGTCCAAGTCACGGGGCAACGTCGTCATCCCCGACGCCCACATCCAAAAGTGGGGCGCGAGTCACGGGGCAACGTCGTCATCCCCGACGCCCACATCCAAAAGTGGGGCGCGGACACCTTCCGGATGTATCTCATGTTCCTGGGGCCGTTCCAGGAGGGCGGCGATTTTCGGGAGACGGGGATCATCGGCATCCGTCGATTCCTGGACAAGGTGTGGCAGCTGGCGCATGAGGCGGCTGTAGCCCCGGGCGTAAGCCCGGGGCGCCCGGGGCCCCCGGGGTTGCCGCCGGAAGTCGAGCGTAAGCTGCACCAGACCATCCGCAAGGTGACCGTCGATACCGAGACGCTCGACTACAACACCGCGATCGCGGCGATGATGGAGTACGTCAACGAAATGCGGAATGCGGAATGCGGAATGCGGAACGCCGTGGAACCGCTCCTCATCATGCTCGCGCCCTACGCGCCGCATCTCGCCGAGGAGTTGTGGGCAACCCTCGGCCACGAGCGCTCGATCTTCACGGCGGCGTGGCCGACGTATGACGAGCGCCTCGCCGCGGCGGGCGACGTGGAGATCGTGGTGCAGGTGAATGGGAAAGTCCGCGGCCGGCTCACCGTCTCGCGCGGCGCGAGCGAGGCTCAGGTCGTCGCGCTCGCGCTGAAGGACGAGTCCGTGCGCAAGTTTCTCAACGGGCAAC
>WNGC01002716.1_pt1 | contig 11299 bp, 12 predicted proteins | sample 5400051 | NCBI WGS metagenome assembly WNGC01 (sample SAMN13153368, study PRJNA577476) | soil metagenome | isolation source: 20 cm soil or saprolite under grassland replicate 2 | place: USA:California | collected 2016-06-15 | reverse complement strand
GCGTTCAAGGCGGCCTGGACGCCGCCCTATGGCCCGACCTACGCGTCGTGGCATTCGGACCTCAACGACGAGCGCGTTCGCGCCGAAATCATCGCGCAGGACAAAGTCGATCCGCGCATGCGCGTGCGGCCCAATCCGGCGGAGGTCGAGCGCGCGGCGAAGCTGCTCGCCGAAGCACGGATGCCGCTCATGATCGTCGGCGACGAGGTATACAGCGCCCGGGCAGTGGCGAAGGCGGTGAAGCTCGCCGAGCTGCTCGGCATGCCGGTGACGCAGGCGCGGCAGATCTTCGCCAGCTTCCCGGAAGCGCATCGGCTGTGGGTCGGCAGTCCGCCGGCCACCCCGCTCGCCACGCTCGACTTCCCGAAAAATCCAGACGTGGTGATCAACGTCGGCAACAAGCTGCAGCACAACAGCCCGGCGCCGATCGTCGGCCGCGGCCCGAAGTTCATCGACATGCGCATCGACAGCTGGAGCATGGGCAACGTGATGAGCACGGAAGTCCCGCTCGTCGCCGACGTCGCCTACGGGCTGGGCCGCGGTCGCCCAGCTGCTTTCGGATTCAACAAGAAAGAGAATCCGGGAGAGAAGCGAAGAAGTACGCCGCTTTCACGACAAGGCGGCGGCGCTGCGCGCGCTGGTGGCGGGGAACCCGGAGTGGGAGCACAGCCCGATGCTCGCCGACCGGGTCACCTGGGAGCTCGCGCAGTTCGCCGAGCGCGACGCGATCATCGTGCACGAAGCCGGCTCGGTGAACCTGCATGGCTTCGATTTCAATCCCGACGGCGGCAGGGAGCTGTTTTTCTACTATGGAGCGCACCTCGGATCGGGCGTGGGCACGGCAGCCGGAGTGAAGCTCGCGCGCCCGAAGCGCCAGGTGATCTGCCTGGTCGGCGACGGCTCCTTCGTCTTCGGCCCCACCGCGCTCTGGAACATGGCGCGCCTGGAGCTGCCGGTGATCACGGTCGTGTACAACAACCACGCCTACGGCGGCCCGCACAGCCGCGTCATCGAGAAGGTGCCGAGCGGGCGCATGGTGCAGACCGGGCACTTCTTCCACGACTATCTCGGCAACCCGGACATGAACATGGCCTGGATCGCAAAAGGATTCGGCGTCGAAGCGGAAGTCGCCGAATCGCCAGCGCAGCTCAAGGCGGCGCTCGAGCGCGCGCGCAAGGCGACGATCGATGGCAAGCCCTACCTCATCGACGCCCAGGTTGCGCGCATGGGCGTCGCCTGGGCCGACCAGCCCTGGACGCCGCCGATCCGCATCGCGCTGGAGCGCGCCCGCAAGGTCTAGATATATCAGAGTTCGAACGAGAGTTTGTTGCGCCTTAACCAGGAGAACGTCATGCAAATGCTAACGGAAGCCTGTTTGTGGGTCGGATTGCTTTCGGTCCCGCTGTCATGGGTGGTGTGGTTCTTCGGTCCGCGACTGGAGGTCGGAAGGCATGTCCTCAGCAAGATCACCGACCCCGCGCTGAAGGCGGCGCTGGAGGAAGCCCACGCGGAACGCTGGGGAATCTTCGTCGGACTTTGGCCGGCGACGCTTCTCTTGCTCAGCCTTATTGTCGAGAAGAGAGTTTGACGGCCGCGCCCGTTTCCGCCCAGAGTCGCAGCAGCCGCTCGGCGTTGAGGTGCGCGATCTTCTCGCGGTCGAGATCGCTGAAAGGGGCGTGGGCGGACAAGCCATGGACGCCGTCGCGATGATGGAAGGCTGGCACGAGTTCTATGTGCTCGTGGGGACGTCCGCGGCCGCGCTCACCGGCCTGATGGTCGTGGTCATTTCCATCAGTCCCGAGACGATCGCGGAGCGCCCCAAGGCCGGCGTGCGCGCGTTCGTGACGCCGACCATGGTGTTCTTCACCACCGCGCTCGCCGTGTCGGCGCTCATGCTGGTCCCGCATCTTGCGCCGGCACCGCTCGCGGCACTCCTCGCCTTGGCTAGCGTCGCCGGGATCGCATATTTGCTCTGGGTCCGAGGGCACCATCACTGGCGCGAGGGGAAGCTCGACGCGGAAGACTGGGTGTTCTACATCGGGCTTCCTTTCCTGAGCTACATACTCCTCCTCGTCGCCGCCATCGCCCTCTGGCGCGGCGGTGCGCTCGGCGCGCCAATGCTGGCGTTCGTGACCGTCCTCCTGCTCGTGGTCGGCATCCACAACGCCTGGGACCTGGTGATCTGGCTGTCGCAGCAGCGCCGCAAGTGACTACAACCCGAGCACGCGTTCAGCGTTCAGATGGGCGATCTTTTGCCTGTCACCCTCAGAAATAGAAATTTTTCGGAGAAATTCGATTCCGGTTTTGTTCGCCTCGTAAGGCCAGTCGATCGCGAACAGGATATTGTCGGCGCCGAGCGCGAGCAGCGTGCAGAGGAACGCCGGCTCGTACCAGTTGCCGCTCGTCGTCACCAGTAGATTGTCCCGCAGGTATTGCAGAGGTGTCTTCTTGAGGCCGCGCCGCGCGGCGCTGCGCCAGGTATGGTCGTTCAGCCGGTGCATGGCGAAGGGCAGGCCTTCGCCGAGGTGGCCGAGGATGATTCTCAGCCGCGGATAGGCATCGAACACGCCGGCAAAGACGATGCGCAGGAAATGGCAGCTGGTGTCCACCGCGAAGCCCCAGCCGGCGCGCGCCAGCTCCTCGTAGCCCTCGAAGTAGGCCTTCACCGCCTCCGGATGCGGCAGCGTCGGATGCAGATAGATCGGCACGCCGAGCGCCTGCGCGCGCTCGAAGATCGTCCAGTACTTGCGCTCGTCGAGAAAGCTGCCGCGCGTGTGCCCGTGGATCATCGCGCCCTTGAAGCCGAGCTTGCTCACGCAACGCTCGAGCTCCTGCGCCGCGGCTTCCGGGTCCGCCGTCGGCAGCGCCGCAAAGCCGGCAAAGCGTGCGGGATGCTTCTGGATTGCCTGGTAAAGGCGATCGTTGGCGTCGCGGGCCATGGGGATCGCGACCTCGGCGCCGAAGGCCTGCGGGCCCGGCGAGCCGAAGGACAGCACCTGCACGTCGACGCCCGCGGCGTCCATGTGCGCCAGGCGCTTCGCGCCGAGGTCGGAGTTCTGCTCGACGATGTCGTGGCCGAGCTGCTCGCTGCGGCTCTTCAGGTAGAAATTGCGGAATTCGTTCGCGCCGACCTTCTCCCGGTACATCGGGGTGATGAAATGCTCCTCGATGGCGATGACTTTCATGCGAGCGCCAATTTTTCAATTGGCCTTGACGCCGGCGCCGCGCAACAGGCTGCCGAGGCTCGCCAGTTGCTCGCGCATGTAGGCGTCGAACTGCTCCGGTCGCATCAGCATCGGCTCCGCGCCGAGGTTGGCGAGCCGCTCCAGCACCTCCGGCATCTGCAGCGCGCGGGCGATCTCGAAGTTGAGACGGTTGACGATCGCTCGCGGGGTCTGCACGGGAGCGAGCACGCCGATCCAGAAATCGAACTCGGCGCCGGGCAAGCCGACTTCGGCCATGGTGGGCACCTCGGGCAGCGCGGGCGCGCGCTTCACGCTGCTCACCGCCAACGCGAGGATTCGCTTGTCGCGCAACGCAGGCAGCACCGCCGTGATGCCCACCAATCCGAAGTGGGTGCGACCGGCAAGGGTCTCGGCGACCATTTCCGGCCCGCCCTTCAGCGGCACGTGCACGACGTCCAGGCCTGCGGCGGCGCGAAACTTCTCGGCGCTGACATGCGAGGCGCTGCCGATGCCGGCCGAGGCGTAATTGAGCGCGCTGGGCCTCGCTCTCGCCAGCGCGACCAGCTCCTGCGCCGAGGTCACGCCCAGCGCGGACGAAACGAACAGCACGCTCGGCAGGTTCGCAAGCGGGCTCACTCCGGCGAGGTCCTTGCCCGGGTCGTAGGGCAGCTTGTCATAGATCGCCGGCGTGAATGCGTAGCCCGCGGAGACCACGGCGAGGGTGTAGCCGTCGGCAGCGGATTTCGCCACCACGCCGGTCCCGATCGTGCCGCCGGCGCCCGGGCGGTTCTCGACGACGACCGGCTGTCCAAACGCCGCCGCGAGCCGGTCGCTGACGCTGCGCGCCATGATGTCGGTGACGCTGCCTGGCGTGAACGGCACGATGATGCGGACCGGGCGCGTCGGGTAGGAGTCGCCCTGTGCGAACACCGGCGCGATCGAAAAAAGCAAAAAGCAGAACGTGAAAACCCGCATGGCTAGTTCTCCGGTCCGGCGTAAGCGCCCGCGGTACGGGGGAACATCGACTTGATGATCTTGAAGCGCGAGACGTCTACCGTCGCGTCCATGTGCAGGAACACCGCCGCGTCGCGCACCAGCTTCTCGATGCCGAAGTCGAGCATCACGCCGTTGCCGCCATGCAGCTCCATCGCGTGCTGCGTGACCTTGAAGACCTCCTCCGACGCGAACACTTTCACCATGTTGCACAGGTAATCGGCGTCGCTCGCGCGTTCGTCCACGGCGCGCGCGGCTTCGCGCAGGAGCGAGCGCACTGCGGCGAGCCGGGTCGCCATGTCGGCCAGGCGCAGCGCCACGGCCTGGTGCTTGATCAGGATGCGGCCGCCCTGCACGTAGTTCTGCACGTAGTCGGCGGTGCGCTCGAACGCCGCCATGCCGACGCCGAGGTTCTTGGAGGCCTGGATGATCTTGCCGGGCCGGAAATAGATCCCGGCCTTGCCGAGCGCGTCGTTCTCGACCAGCAGGTGCTCCGCCGGGACGCGGCAGTCCTCGAACACCAGCTCGCCGTTGTTCATGAAGCGGCCCCCCAGGGTCTCGTTGCAGCGCGCGATGGTCAGGCCCGGCGTGCCGCGCGGCACGAGAAAGCTCGAAGTACCCTGCAGCATGCCGACTTTCGGGTTGGTGTTGGCATACACGACAAACAGGCTCGCGTCGTAGCCGTTGCTGATGAACTGCTTGCGCCCATTGATCACCCACTCGCCGCCCTTCAGGATCGCCCTGGTGTTCATGGCGGCCTCGGGCACGTTGTAAGGCAGCCAGCGATCCGAAGCCCCGCGCGGTTCGGTGAGGCAATGCGCCAGCAGGAACGCCGGGTCGGCGACCAGCTTCGGGAACCAGCGCTCCTGCAGAGGGCGCGGCGCGATGTTGCGCAGCAGCACCGACACCTTCCACACCTGCACCAGCTTGTCGGCAAGCCCCGAGTCGCCGCGCGCGATCTCCTCGGAAATGAGGGCGAAGGTCTGCACCTCGGTGGCCGGGTCGAGCTGGATGCCGCCGAACTCCTCGGGCACGCCGAGCGTGCGAATGCCGATCCTGTCGGCCTGCTCGAGGATCTCGCGCGGCAAGCGGGCGTCGGGATCCATCAGCCATTCGCGCTGCCAGTTGCGGCGCATGAAGGGGATCACCAGGTCGTTCACGAAGCCGCGGCAGGTCTCGCGCATCAGCCGCTGCTCCTCGGACAATCCGCGCTCGATCATCTCCATGACGCTCCCCTCCTCGCTTTGAGGACCGATTTTTCCATATTCCTGCCGTTCCATGAGGTCCGGTGAACCGCGCCGGGCCGCGCCAGTCGAAAGCGGGAGACATGAACCCGGCTTTCACCATTTTCGCGGGCACGGCGAACCCGGCGCTCGCCGCGGCGATTGCGCGCGAGCTGGGCGTGAAGCCGGGCCAGTGCGCCATCGACCGCTTCGCGGACGGCGAGGTGTCGGTGCGGCTGCTCGAGCCGGTCCGGCGCAAGGAAGTTTTTCTGGTGCAGCCGACCTCGCCGCCGGTCAACGACAACCTGGTCGAGCTGCTGGCGCTCGCCGATGCGTGCCGGAGGTCGGCCGCCGGCCGGATTACCGCCATCGTTCCCTACTTCGGCTATGCGCGGGCGGACAAGCGCCACGGCCGGCGCGAGCCGATTACCGGGCGGGTCGTCGCCGACCTGCTGCAGGCCGTCGGTATTGCCCACGTGGTGACCATGGATCTGCATACGCCGCAGATCGAAGGCTTCTTCCACGCCCCCGTGGACTCGCTGACCGCGGTGCCGACGCTGTGCCAGGCGCTGCGCGAGCGCCTGCCGCGCGACACCGTGGTGGTATCGCCGGACCGCGGCCGCGTGAGCCTCGCCACGCACTACGCGCAGTGCCTCGGCGCCGGCGTTGTTGTATTGCACAAACGGCGCGACGACGGCGCCGAGGTCGAGGTGACACATGTCGTGGGAGACGTAGCGGGCCGCACCTGCCTGATCGTGGACGACATGATCTCGACCGGCGCCACCGTAGCGAAAAGCGTCAAGGCCCTTGTCTCCAGGGGTGCGCGCCCCGAAATGATTGTCGCGGCAACGCATGGGCTGTTTCTCCCCGGTGCGCGCGAGAAGCTGGATTCCGCCGCCGTGCGCGAAGTGTTTGTCGCCGACACGGTGGCGGTGAAGGAGAAGGACTGGACGAGGTTGCACGTGGTTTCCGTTGCCCCATTGATGGCCGAAGCGCTGCGGCGCTTTCTGTCATGAGCCTGTTCCGCGATCGTCGCGAGGCCGGGCGCTTCCTCGCCGAAAAGCTCGCCGCCTACGCCAACCGCCCGGATCTGATCGTGCTCGCCCTGCCGCGCGGCGGCGTGCCGGTCGCCTACGAGGTGGCGCGCGCGCTCGGCGCGCCCCTGGATGTCTTTGTGGTGCGCAAGCTAGGCGTGCCCGGCCACGAGGAGTACGCCATGGGAGCTATCGCGACGGGCGGCGTGCGCGTCTTGAACGAGGAACTGGCGAGAACGCTCGGCATGCCCGAGCGCGTCCTCGACGCGGTCGCGGCACGCGAGCAGCAGGAGCTGGCGCGGCGCGAGCGCCTTTATCGCGGGCAGCGCCCGCCGCCTGAGGTTCGCGGCCGCACGGTGATCCTGGTCGACGACGGTCTGGCGACCGGGGCCACCATGCAAGCCGCCGTGAAAGCGCTGCGCCGGCTGCAGCCCGTCCGCATCGTGGTGGCGGTCCCTACCGCGTCGCCCGAGACCTGCGAGCAGCTGCGCACCGAGGCCGACGAGGTGATTTGCGCCACCACGCCGGAGCCATTCCGCGCCGTCGGTCTCTGGTACCAGGATTTCTCCCAGACCACGGACGATGAAGTGCGCGAGCTGCTGGCGCGAGCCGAGCACGTGTCCTGAAGGAAAGCCCCATGCAGACCCATGCGGAACTTGCATCGATGGTGAGCGAGAGGGCGCACCGGCTGACCGGCGCCACGCAGGACTACGACCCGCTGCTCGAACTGATCGGCAATGCGCGCTTCGTTCTGCTCGGCGAAGCCTCGCACGGGACGCACGACTTCTATCACGAGCGCGCGCAGATCACGCAGCGGCTGATCCAGGAGAAGGGCTTCACGGCGGTCGCGGTCGAAGCCGACTGGCCCGACGCCTGGCGCGCCAACCGCTACGTGCGCCACCTGAGCGGCGACGCCTTCGCCATCGAGGCGCTGGCCGACTTCCGGCGCTTTCCGCGCTGGATGTGGCGCAACACGGACGTGGTCGAGTTCCTGGACTGGCTGCGCGCCTACAACGGCGCGCTCGAGCCGGGCGCTGCGAAGGCGGGCTTCTACGGCCTGGATCTCTACAGCCTGCACAGCTCGATGGATGCGGTGCTGCGCTTTCTCGAGGTCGTCGACCCCAAGGCGGCAAAGCGGGCGCGCGAGCGCTACTCGTGCTTCGACCACTTCGGCGAAGACACCCAGGTCTACGGCTTCCTGACCGGCAGCGGCGTCACCAGGTCGTGCGAAGAGGCGGTCGTCGCCCAGCTGTCGGAGCTGCAGCGCCGCGCCTCGGACTACCTGCAACGCGACGGACGCGTGACCGCGGAGGAGGTGTTCAACGCCGAGCAGAATGCGCGGCTGGTGAAGAACGCCGAGGAGTACTACCGCGCGATGTTCCTGCGCAGCGTCTCGACGTGGAACCTGCGCGACCGCCACATGGCCGAGACGCTCGATGCGCTGGTCGCGCACCTCGAGCGTCCAGGCGCGCCGGCGAAGATCGTGGTGTGGGCGCACAACTCGCACTTGGGCGACGCGCGGGCGACGGAGATGGGCCAGCGCCGCGGCGAGTTGAACCTCGGGCAGCTCGCGCGCGAGCGCTACGGCCGCGACGCGTTCCTGGTCGGGTTCACCACGCACCACGGCACCGTCACCGCCGCCAGCGAGTGGGACGCACCCGCCGAGCGCAAGAACGTCCGCGCGGCGCTCGACGAGAGCTACGAGGCGCTGTTCCATGCCACGGGGCTGGGCCGTTTCCTGCTCGACCTGCGCACCGACAAGCCAACGGCGGAGGCCTTGCGCGCACCGCGGCTCGAGCGGGCGATCGGTGTGATCTACCGTCCCGACACCGAGCGCCTCAGCCACTATTTCAAGGCGCAGCTCCCCGAGCAGTTCGACGCCGTGGTGCACTTCGACGCGACGCGGGCGGCCGAGCCGCTGGAGCGCACCTCCCAGTGGGAGAAGGGCGAGCTGCCGGAGACCTATCCATTTGGAGTGTAGACATGACCAGGGAGCGCGCCGTCCGCGTCGCGGCGGGACCGGTATCGCTAGAAGGCGATCTGAGCCTGCCCGAGAGCGCGCGCGGACTAGTGCTGTTCGCGCACGGCAGCGGCAGCAGCCGCTTCAGCCCGCGTAATCGCTACGTGGCGCGGCTATTGAATTCGGCCGGGCTGGCCACGCTGCTGGTCGATCTGCTCACCCCGGACGAAGCGGCGCTCGACAAGCGCACGGCGCAGCTGCGCTTCGATATCGATCTGCTCGCCCACCGCCTCATCGGCGCTACCGACTGGCTCACGGAGCATCCCGACACCCGCGCGCTGCGGATCGGCTACTTCGGCGCCAGCACCGGCGCCGGCGCGGCATTGGTCGCGGCCGCCGAGCGGCCCGACGTCGTGGGCGCGGTCGTGTCGCGGGGCGGCCGCCCCGATCTCGCCGGTCGCGCCTTGGCGCAGGTGCGGGCGCCCACGCTGCTGATCGTCGGCGGAAACGACCCGCAGGTCATCGAGCTCAACCAGGCGGCGCTCGAGCTGATGCGCTGCGAAAAGCAGCTCGTGATCGTGCCGGGGGCATCGCATCTCTTCGAGGAGCGCGGCGCGTTGGACGAGGTGGCCCGGCTGGCGCGCGAGTGGTTCCTGTTCTATCTCGCGGCAGTCAAACCTGCTGCCCAGGGCTTCACTCATTGAACTTCGGCCCTTTTGGCACCGACAGATCGAGCAATTGCGCGGGCAGCCAGGTCGCCAGCTCCGGGATCACAGCCACGGCAATCAGCGTGACGAGCTGCAGGACCAGGTACGGAAGCGCGCCTCGCCACACCTGCGGGATCGTCACCGCGCCCCCGGTCGCGCCGTGCACCAGGAATAACGCGTAGCCGAAGGGAGGCGTCAGGAACGAGGTCTGCAGGTTGATGGCAAAGAGCGCGCCGATCCAGCACACCGCCAGCTGGGCATTGCCCAATCGCTCGCCGACGCCGGCCGCGACGAGGGCGCTCGCCAAAGCGGGAAGCGCGATGACGACGATCTCCAGCCAGTCCAGAAAAAAGCCGAGCACGAACACGAAAATCATTGCGGCAGCGAGCGACACGGCTCCCCGGGCGCCCAGGGCCGCCGCGGCAGCGGAGATCATCTGCTGGCCGCCAAGCAGCCGGAAGACCAGCGAGAAGACGCTGGCGCCGACGAAGATGAAGAAGATCATGGCGCTGACCAGCGCGGTGCGCCGGATCGCGGCGTCGAGCGCGCTCCACGACATCCTGCCGCGTGCCACTGCCGCAAGCACCGCACCCAACGCCGCGAGCGCCGCGGCCTCGGAAATCGTCGCGTAGCCCAGGGCCACGACGAGCACCAGGCCGATCATGAGCAGCGCCGGGACCAAGGCATCGGGGGCACGCACCGCCTCGGGGTTGTCCCGAACGGGCCTGGGCGATCCGCGCGCGACCGCATACGCGAAATAGAGCACCAGCAGGAGCGCCAGGGGGCCGAGCATGGCAAGGAAAAGCACCGGCACCTGGGCACCGATGGCGTCCGCCACGAAGAACAGCATGATGCCGGGAGGCGCGACGACGCCGAGCGTGCCGGCCGCGGCGACCAGGCCTGCGGCTTCCCGCGTGCCGTAGCCGTGCCGCCTGAGCGCGGGCAGGGCATACAGCGCAAGCGCGCCGGTCGAGGCGCCCACCATTCCCGCTGCCGGGGCCTGGATCGCCGCCACGGCGAGCGTCGCGAGCGCAGGGCCGCCCCGCACTCGACCGAAAAGGCGCGCTGCTCCGGCGAGAAGGTCCGCCGCGAGCCGGCTTTCGTGCAGGATCGCGCCCATGAACAGCAGCATCGGAACGGCGGCGTACAGAACCTCGTCGCGGTCCGAAAGCGTGCCGTACACGCGATGGAAAATCGCTCCCATCTCTTCGATGCGGACGCTTCCGGCCAGCATGCCCAGGCCTGCGAACAGAAATGCCACGCCGATGAGGACGACCGCCACCGGCAGACCGGAGAAAAGCGCCGCTGCGAGACCGAGGAGCATCAACGCCGGCAAAAGGAAGGTCATTTGGCGGCCAGCGTCATGACCGCGCGCAGGGCGGAGGCGATGCTTGCGAGCATCAAAAGGAGAAAGCCCGCGGGTACCCAGGCGCGCACCACCCATTGCAGGGTCCAGGCCGTGTCCGCCCAGCGCTCGGCTTGCTGAAAGGAGCGCCAGGCGGACTCGGTCCCGTCCATGACCACCACTGCGCAGAGCGGCAGTACGATCAGCGCGGCGCCGGCCAACTCGATGGCGGCGCGCGCTCGCGGCGAGAAGCGGCGGCTGAGAACCTCCAGGCGCACGTGCGCGCCGGCCGCGTAGCCGTAGCCGAACGAGATCATCGTCAGCGCGAAAAAGGCCGCGGTGGAAGCCTCTCCGAAGGGCAGATCGCCTCCCCGGCCCGCCCAGCGCAAGACCGGCTCGAGGCAGGCGAGGACCACCATCAGGGGAATCCCGATCCACGCGGCTGCGGCGCCGATCTGGCGGGCGAGCTGCTCCAGGATCAGGGCGGCCCGGCTCAGAGGATGAAGCTCACCGTGCCGAGCGAGCCCAGCTCCGCGCGGTCGAGCACCGCCTCACGGCTTCTGATTTTCAGCTTCTTGTTCTGCACCTGCAGGTGGTAGCGGTAACGCCCGACGTATTGCCGCACGTCCTCTCCGCGGCGGAAGCGGTACACGACGAAGTTCGCCTCCACCATCAGGCCGGAAGGTTTTTTTTCCAGGATTCTTACGTTGGTGATGAGGCGGCGCGTTCGCGAAGGCGGAAACTCGGCGTGCGCGCCGGGGTCCTTCAGTCGAGTCACGCGCGCGCGAATGCGGCGGATGTCGTCGGCGATGGTGAACAGGGCGCGCTTCGGATCGGCGTCGGGCCGGTCGT
>WNGC01002479.1_pt1 | contig 11300 bp, 8 predicted proteins | sample 5400051 | NCBI WGS metagenome assembly WNGC01 (sample SAMN13153368, study PRJNA577476) | soil metagenome | isolation source: 20 cm soil or saprolite under grassland replicate 2 | place: USA:California | collected 2016-06-15 | reverse complement strand
AAGAATCCGGCGGCCAACGCAAGAATCAGGGCCAGTGGAATCAGAGCGCGGCTATTGGGCGACACGGGCCTCGGATCCACCCTGGGCGGATCGACCAGGCGAAAATCGGAAACGCCGGCCACGGATTGCATCTGGGCGGAGATGGTCGCGGATTCCCGGCGCGCGACCAGGCTCTCGTAGTTCTTCCTGTTGACGTCGTAATCGCGATTCAACTGGGCGTATTCGGCTTCGAGCTGGGGCACGAGGGCGGCTTGCGCCTTGAGGCGGTCGTAGCGTTCTGCATACTCGGCCACGCGCGAGCTCAGCGATGCGACGGAGGCTTCAGCCTGGGCGAGCGACACTTTCAGGGTTTCGGATGCGCGCTGTCCGGTCGCGGCGGGCTGTATGGCGAATACGCCGCTCTTGCGGTTCGCGGCGATCAACTGCCGCCTTTGCTCTTCCAGCTCCTGGATCACCCTTCGCGCGCCCAGCACATCGGGATGGCTCTCGGTGTATCTCTGCAGCATGCTGTCGAGGCTGCGTCTCTGCGAATCGATCCGGGCGTCGATCTCGGCGAGCTTTCCGCCGGCGCCCGCTGATGCGCCCGCGCCCGGGTCGGCGGCGGCTGTCTCCTCGCTCGCGAGGCCGCGTCTGAACGCCTCGCGGGCTCTTTCGGCCTCGCGCAGCTCCAGCTGCGCCTGGCTCAGCGACGCGCCGGCCGCCGACAGGCGCGCGAAGAAGTCCTTCCCTTCGTCGGGGGTCAGGCCGGAATTGCGGATCTTGAATTCCTTGAGGCGGTCCTCCGCCTCCTGCAGCTTCTTCTCATATACCGCGATCTGCTCGTCGATGAACTTCTTCGCGGCGATCGTGTCCTCGACTTTGCCGCCCTGGCTGGATTCCATGAACATCGAGGCAAGCGTCTCCACGGCCTGCTTCGCGCGTGCGGGGTCGACATCGCGGAAGGTCAGGGTGTAAAGATTGTCGCGGTTAAGATTGTCGCGGCCGGCCGCTTTGATCTCGAGCGTTTTCATGACGCTGTCGACGATCCGCTCGCGATCTTCCCGGGACGCGGCTTGCGCATCGAGCCCGACCGCCTGCACCAGCTTTTCGACATTCGGACGGCTGATGAGCACGCGGCTCAGCATGACGATGCGCGACTCTTCATTGGGCTGGACCGTCAATCCGGTCATCAGCGGTTTCAGGATCGAATCCGTGTTCGCGAAAATCCGCGCCGAGGCTTCATACTTCGCCGGCACGACCGCGAGCGCCGCGAGCGCGATCGCGCCGGCAGCCCAGGCCGTGGCAAGCCCGAGCCATCGATGGGCCCACATCCCCCTCAGGGTGATGATTGCGATCCGAAGCTTCTCGTCCATGCCTCGTGATCAGAACCAGCTTTGCGGAATGATCACGACGTCGCCCGGCTTCATCTCCACGTTCGCGGAAACATCCCCGCGCTTGAGCAGGTCCTTGATGCGCACGCTGTACTGCTTGTTTCCTTCCGAGGTGCGAAGGATCGAAGCCGCATTGCCATCGGCGAAATCGGTCACGCCCCCCACCGCGATCATCACGTCGAGCAGCGTCATCTTCTGCTTGTACGAGAGGACCTGGGGTTTTGCGGCCTCGCCCACCACGCGGATCTGCTCGCTGTAGGGCCCGACGAAGCTGGTGACGACCACGGTGACGACCGGATCGCGTATGAACTTCGCCAGCGCCTTCTCGATGTCGCGCGCGAGGGTGGTCGAATCCTTCCCGAGGGCGGGAAGCTCGTCCACCAGCGGGGCGGCGATCTTTCCGTCGGGCCGGACCGGAACAGTCATGGACAGATCGGGGTTGCGAAAGACGACGATGGTGACCGTGTCGCCGGGACCGATGAGGTAGCGGTAGTCGGAGGAGGACGCCGCCGCCGGCGCGCGAGGATATTTCGAGCCGCAACCGCCCAGGAGCATTGCCGCGATGGCCAGGATGACGAAACGTACGATCTCAGCGGAGAAAGGCGTGCGCATGCCTAGAGACGCCACACTTCGATTCCGCGCGCCCGCAACGCATCCGCGTCGACCCGGCTCTTCACGTCGACATAGATGCCGCCTTGTGCAAGCTTGCCCACGAAATCGTCGACTCCGTGCCGGGAAAAGACCTGGTGGGAAACCGCGGCCACCATTGCCGCCGCCCTGGGCAGGTCGTCCCAGTCCGTCAGGCGCAGGCCGTACTCGCGCTCGGCTTCTGCGGGGTCGGCCAGCGGGTCATGGACGAAAACCGTTGCGCCGAACGATTGCAATTCGCGGATCACGTCGACGACGCGGGAGTTGCGGATGTCCGGGCAATCCTCCTTGAAGGTGAGACCGAGCACGATCACGGGCTCGCGGTTCACCTTGAAGCCCCGCAGGATCATGCGCTTGACGGTCTGTTCGGCGACGTACTTCCCCATGCCGTCATTGATTTTCCGGCCCGAGAGAATGACCTGCGGGTGATAGCCCAGGGTCACGGCCTTGTAGGTGAGGTAGTAGGGGTCCACGCCGATGCAATGCCCGCCCACGAGGCCGGGGCGAAAGGGCAGGAAGTTCCACTTCGTGCCGGCCGCCTCGAGGACTTCCAGGGTGTCGATGCCGATCTCATGGAAGATGATCGCCAGCTCGTTCACCAGCGCGATATTGAGGTCGCGTTGCGTGTTTTCGATCACCTTCGCGGCCTCGGCCACCTTGATCGAGCTGGCGCGATACACCCCGGCCGTCACGATGCTGCCGTAGACCTCGGCAACGCGGTCCAGCGTCGCGGGCGTATCCCCCGAGACGACCTTCATGATCCTGGTCAGCGTGTGCTGCCTGTCGCCCGGGTTGATGCGCTCCGGCGAATACCCGACGAAGAAATCCTTCTTCCATTTCAGGCCGGAATGGCGTTCGAGCTCCGGGACGCAGACTTCTTCGGTGGCGCCGGGATAGACCGTGGACTCGAACACGACGATGGCGCCGCGCCGCAAGTTCTTCCCGACATGGGCACTTGCGCTTAGCAAGGGGCCGAAGTCCGGGTTGTGGGCGTCGTCCACCGGTGTGGGGACTGCAACGACGATGAAGTCCGCCTCCTGCAAAGCAGCCGGGTCGCAGGTCACCTGCAGCCGGGTGGACTCGCGCAGCGATTCGCTCGAGACCTCGCCGGTGGGATCGACATGGGCGCGGTAGGCTGCGATCTTGGGGGCCGACAGGTCAAACCCGATGGTGCGGTACCGCTTGCCGAACTCGACCGCCAGCGGCAGGCCGACGTAGCCCAGGCCGACGACCGCGACGGTGGGCGCATTGGTGACGCCCGGTGCCCGAGGTGCGTCGGTCAGCTCTTCTTTATTCGGATGCCCATTGAGTTCTGTCAGCATATTGGTCACGTAGTATAGATCGTACGGGGAGGACACGGCTTCCCCATGCACGAGCTGGCATCGCTGTCGAGCATCTGCAGGTGCAACTCCCGCCCCTCCAGGATCCCGGCATCGCCGAAAAGGCTTACTGCTGAGCGCGCCCGCAGCAGGAATCCGGCGCGGGAAAGCCCTTCTTTGCCCAGTGCAGTAGACGCCCAAGCCGATACTTCGTAGACACGCTTCTGGCTTGCGGCCACAACCGCGGCGGTCCGGAATCCGGCGCACCAGTCTTCGACGTTGGTGGACGGCAACCAGAGATCCGCGATGCGCGCCGCGTGCGGAGCGAAAGCGAGGCAGAAATAGCCCACCGGCTCGCGCTCCTTCTGCAAGCCGAACAGCACGTGCTGAGCGAAGGGAGAATCCGCGAAATACCGGTAGAAACCCGGGCCCCGGGCGGTAACTGCTGTATTGGGAGTAGGCCGAGGCCACAAACCCTCGGGAACCTCTTCGGGAGCCAGCGGCGTCGCCGACCATCCGCGCGGAAGCGACAGCGGATGCGACAGGCACCAGAAGGTATTTCGCAGCAATCGCGCCGGGAGCTTCCAATCTCGCTCCGCCGCGGTCAAAGCCTGTGCCAGCGGCCGCACTGAACGGGCGAATTGGCAAAGCTCACCTCGTGGACGGAAACCGATGGCGGGAAAGATACGTCGTGCGATGTCGCTGCCGTCGATTGCGACCATCATGCGCACCTTTGCGGCGACCTGCCGCAGCAGCCAGGTTCCGACCCCCGGATACTTCCGATCCGCCGCCCAATCGATCGCGTGGACCGCAGTGAATTCCTGACCGGAAACGCGCACTCGCACCGGCCATACAGCGGCGTGCGCCACGATGGCGCCCTGATGCCGGGCGGTGAAACTGCGCGAACCCTTCCAGTCCGGGCGGGCGGTCCAGTACTTCCATCCCATGTGCTTCTCGTCCAGGAGCGATGCCTGCGCGCGCGACTGGAACACCCGGCCCAGGAAGTCCGCAAGCGCCGCCGCGTCGCGCTGGGTGGTCGGCCCGACGGCCCATTGGGCTATCCACGCAGGCATGAGTGCTCCGTTGGAAAAGGGGCATCAGTTTGCGGGCAAGAATTTTTTAGGGAGCCAAGGTTTTCAAAGTTTTGCGATTTCTCACAAAACAAAACCTCGGCGAGATAAATCGGGGTCAGAGCGGCTCTGACCCCGATTCTTTTCTAGCTGCCCGAGAACTCCACCGCCCCGGCGGCGCCGCCGTGCGGATGGCCGAAGGCGATCCAGCCGTGGGTCGCGAGCGCGAGCCCTTCGCCGTTCAGCAGGATTTCATGCTCGCCCTCGACGGTGACGTAGGTGCCGTTGGTGCTGTGGTCCAGCAGGAAAAACTCGTCGTCGCGCGCTTCGAGGGTGCAGTGCTGCCGCGACGCCAGCTTGTCGGCGATCACCAGGTCGCAGGCCCTGGCCCGGCCGATCACGATGCGCGGGTGGTTCTCCCGTGAGCAGACCACCATCTGGTCGGCGTAGGCGAGCCGCACCATGGTCCTCGCCTTGGTCTGCGCGCGCGCGGCGCCGCTCAGGGAGGTCTTGAGAATCTCGCAGAGGCGGATGGTCTCGGCCCTGTCGGTCAGCGCCACGCGCTGCAGGTCGCGCGAGAAGGGCCGCAGCCCGGTGCTGAGCTGGGCCGCGGTCTGCCCCGAGGTGATGGTCTGGCCTCTCTGCGCCTGCGCGACCAGCCTGGCCGCGAGCTTCACCGTGTCGCCGAGCACGTCCTTGTCGACCTGGATCACCGGCCCGCTGTGGAACGCCACGCGCAGGGCGGGCTCGTCGCCCGCGGCCGCGGGCAGGGACTCGATGCACTGGTGCATCTTGACGGCCGCCTTGGCGGCGGCATCCGCCGTGGCGAAGAGCACCATCACCTCGTCGCCGACCAGCTTCACGACCCGCCCGCCGGCAGACTCCGCGGCCTTCCGCAGGGGCTCGATGCAGTTCGAAATCGCGGCGCCGCTAACGTCCGCGAACAGGACCGTCGCGTTCATGGGGGCTTACCCGCAGGAAAACTGAACCACGTCCGAGCCGGCGTAGCGCACGTCGCTGAAGCCGATCCAGCCGAACCGGCGCAGCGCCAGGTCGTCTCCCTTGAGCAGCACCGATTTTTCGCTGTCGATCGTGACGTAGGTGCCGTTGGTGCTGTGGTCCTGCACCACGAACTGCCCGCCGCGCAGCTCGATCGTGCAATGCTTGCGCGACGCGGTGCGGTCGGCCACCAGCACGCCGCAGCCGTACTCGCGCCCGATCACGACCGACGGATGCTCGCGCGAGCATTCGACCGCCTGGTCGCGGTAGGTGAGCCGCACCAGCGCGGTGGTCGCGGCGGCCTGCGACACGATCTCGCACAGCCACACGCCGTCGCCCTGCTCCCTCACCGCCAGCTCGCGCAGCTCGTGCGAGTAGGGCTTGAGCGCCGGGCTGAGCAGCGCCGCGGTCTGCTGCGAGGTAATCGTCTGGCCCTTGTGCGCCTGCTCGACCAGCTTGGCGGCGAGCTTCACCGTGTCGCCGAGCACGTCCTTCTCCACCTGGATCACCGGCCCGCTGTGGAAGCCGACGTGCACGCCGAGCTTGGTGTCGCCGATCGCCGGCAGCGCGTTGATGGACTCGTGCATCTTCGCTGCCGCCTGCACCGCCGCGTCCGGCGTCGGGAAGAGCACCATCACCTCGTCGCCGATCGTCTTCACCACCTGGCCGCCGGTCGACTCCGCGGCCGTGCGCAGCCGCTCGATGCAGCGCGCGATGGCCTTCAGCGCCACCGCATCGCCTGCCGTTTCGATCAGCCGAGTGCTGCCGCTCACGTCGGCGAAAAGGACTGTTGCCTCGCTCATGTCTGGACTCCCGGTTTGCAAGGTAAGCAAGTAACGGCCGGGGGGCAATGACAAAGTTGGCGAAGGGCTGCGCGTCGCGCACCGGGCGCCGTTCTGTCGCTGCGCGGCGACGGCTAGAATGAGGAAAAATAGGGGTCTGTCCCTGTTTTTACGAGCCATGCAGAAAAAGCGAAAAGTCGCTCTGGTCACCGGCATCACCGGGCAGGACGGCGCCTACCTCGCCGAGCTGCTGCTCGACAAGGGCTACATCGTCCACGGCATCAAGCGCAGGGCGTCGCTCTTCAACACCGACCGCATCGATCACCTCTACCAGGACCCGCACGTCGGCGATCGCCGCTTAATCCTGCACTACGGCGACATGACCGATTCCTCGAGCCTGACGCGCGTGATCCAGCAGGCGCAGCCCGACGAGCTCTACAACCTCGCAGCGCAAAGCCACGTCCAGGTTTCCTTCGAGGAGCCGGAATACACCGCGGATTCCGACGGACTGGGAACGCTGCGCCTGCTCGAAGCGCTGCGCATCCTGGGCCTGGAGAAAAAAACGCGCTTCTACCAGGCCGCCACCTCGGAGCTCTACGGCCTCGTGCGCGAGACCCCGCAGACGGAGAAGACCCCGTTCTACCCGCGCTCGCCGTACGGCGCGGCGAAGCTCTACGCCTACTGGATCACGGTGAACTACCGCGAGGCGTACGGCATGTTCGCCTGCAACGGCATCCTCTTCAACCATGAATCGCCGGTGCGCGGCGAAACCTTCGTCACGCGCAAGATCACGCGCGCGCTCGCGCGCATCGCGCTCGGCCTGCAGGACTGCCTGTACATCGGCAATCTCGACGCGAAGCGCGACTGGGGCCACGCCAAGGATTTCGTGCGCGCGCAATGGCTGATGCTCCAGCTGCCGGCGCCGGAGGACTTCGTCATCGCGACTGGCGTGCAGCGCAGTGTCCGCGATTTCGTCAACGCGGTGGCGGCCGAATACGGCATCCAGCTCGACTGGCAGGGCCGCGGCAAGGACGAGACGGCGCGCATCGCGAGCTCGAGCAACAAGCGCTTCTCCGCGCTCAAGAACGGCCAGACCGTGGTGCGGGTCGATCCACACTATTTCCGGCCCACGGAGGTGGACAGCTTGCTCGGCGACGCAAGCAAGGCCAAGGCGAAGCTCGGCTGGAAGCCGGAGATCGGTTTCAAGGACCTGGTCGCGGAGATGGCGCGCGAGGACCTGGCGCTGGCCGAGCGCGATCTGCTCGCGCGCGACCACGGCCACAAGACCTTCGACTACCGCGACGAGCGGGCGTGAAGCAGGACTCGAAGATCTACGTCGCCGGGCATCGCGGCCTCGCCGGCTCGGCGCTGGTGCGAGGGCTGCAGGCGAGGGGCTACCGCAACCTCGTCACCCGCACGCACGCCGAGCTCGACCTCATCGATCAACGCGCGGTGCGCGAGTTCTTCCAGCGCGAGCGCCCTGGAGTCGTGTTCCTCGCCGCAGCGAAGGTCGGCGGCATCGCGGCGAACGAGAGCTACCCCGCCGACTTCATCTTCCAGAACCTGGCGATCCAGACCAACGTGCTCCAGGAGGCCTGGAAGGCCGGCGTGCGCGACCTGCTTTTTCTCGGCACCGCCTGCATCTACCCGCGCGACTGCCCGCAGCCGATCAAGGAGGAGTACCTCCTCACCGGGCCGCTCGAGCCGACCAACCGCCCGTACGCCCTGGCGAAGATCGCCGGCATCGAGATGTGCTGGGCGTTCAATCGCCAGTACGGCACGCGCTACCTCTGCGCCATGCCGAACAACATGTACGGGCCCGGCGACAACTACGACCTCCAGACCGGCCACGTCCTGCCGGCGCTGATCCGCAAATTCCACGAGGCCAAGGCACGCCGCGAGAAAACGGTGACGCTGTGGGGCTCCGGTACGCCTCGACGCGAGTTCGTGTACAGCGACGACATGGCCGACGCCTGCATCCACCTGATGAACCTGCCCGAGCAGCAGCTCGCCGCCGCCTTCAGCCCGCAGCAGCCCCCGCTCTTCAACATCGGCCACGGCAAGGACCAGACGATCCGCGAGCTGGCCGAAATCATCAAGCGCATCGTCGAGAGCGACGCCGATATCGTCCACGACCGCTCGAAGCCCGACGGCACCCCGCAGAAGCTCCTCGACACCTCGAAGCTGAGCGCGCTCGGCTGGCGCCCGCGAGTCTCCCTGGAAGAAGGCCTGCGCCTTGCGTACGCGAGTTTTAAAATGGGGACAGACCCCATTTTCCCTGGCCGCTGATGCCTTTGCCGGGCGACCCTCGCCTATAATGCTGCCGGGAGGGAACACTCGATGATGCGTCGTTTGCTGTGTGCCGGGCTGGTCCTGTTCGCATCCGCCACGGCCGCGCTTGCGCAGTTCCAGCAGCGGCCGGACGAGCTGGGGGTCACGACCGGCGGCGCGACCGGCGGACTGATCCAGCAGACCACGCCGTTACCGATCCCCCCGACCCAGTCGCCGGTCATCACCAATCCCGTACCGCCGACCCAGCAGCAGGCCCAGCAGCTCCAGCAGCAACTGCAGCGGCAGCAACAGGCGCAGCCCGCGGCGAAGCCCGCCGCCGAGCCGGCGGCCGCCGAGCGCAATGAATTCCAGGAATTCATCGCCGCCTCTACCGGCAAGAAGCTGCCGATCTTCGGCTTCAACCTGTTCGAAGCACCCAGCACTTTCGCCCCCGTCGAGAACATCCCGGTCACGGGCGACTACGTCATCGGGCCCGGCGACGAGCTGCTGGTGCGCGCCTGGGGCCAGATCGACGTCGATTTCCGCGCGATCGTCGATCGCAACGGCATGATCAACATTCCTCGCGTCGGATCCATCCCCGTCGCGGGGGTGCGCTACCAGGACCTCACCAGCCACGTGCGCACCGCGGTGTCGCGCAACTTCCGCAACTTCGAGCTGCTGGTAACGATGGGACAGCTGCGCTCGGTGCAGATCTTCGTCGTCGGCGCCGCCCGTCGCCCCGGCGCCTACACCGTGAGCTCGCTCAGCACGCTGGTGAACGCGGTCTTCGCCGCGGGCGGCCCTTCCGGGCACGGCTCCATGCGCGCGATCCAGCTCAAGCGCGGCAACAGCACCGTCACCGAGCTCGACCTCTACGACCTGCTGCTTTCCGGCGACAAATCCAGGGACGTGCCGCTCCTTCCCGGCGACGTCATCTATTTCCCGCCGATGGGGCCGCTCGCCGCAGTCGCCGGCAGCGTCAACAACAGCGCCATCTTCGAGCTGAAAGGGCCGACCAACGTCGGCAAGCTCCTCGACCTCGCCGGCGGCCTCACCACCACCGCGCAGACGCGGCAGGCTACCCTCGAGCGCATCGACGATCGCAAAGCGCGCAGCGTCGATCAGTTTTCGCTCGACTACGACGGCCTGAAACGGCCCATCAAGGACGGGGATCTTGTTTCCATCCTGTCGATCACGCCGCGCTTCGAAAACGCGGTCACCCTGCGCGGCAACGTCGCGCAGCCCCTGCGCTACCCGTGGCGCGAAGGCCTGCGCGTGCGCGACCTGATCCCGGAAAAGGAAGCGCTGATCACGCCCGACTACTACCGGCGGCAGAACTCGACGGCCCGTGTGGAAGCGGTTACCCAGGGCCAGCTTGCGGCCGACGTGCGCAAGCTCGCCGACGAGATCAACTGGGACTACGCGGTGATCGAGCGGCTGAACCAGGGCGATCTCACCACCGCTCTGCTCCCGTTCAACCTCGGCAAGGCGGTGCTCGAAGGCGATCCCGCCAACAACCTGCCGCTGCAGCCCGGCGACGTAGTCACCGTGTTCTCCAAGTCGGATGTTTCCGCCCCGGCCATGCGCCGGCCGGTGGTGGTCAGCCTCGAGGGCGAATTCAATTACGCGGGCGTGTACCGCGCCCTCCCCGGCGAAACGCTGCGCCAGCTCGTCACGCGCGTCGGCGGCATCACCCCTCAAGCCTATGTCTTCGGCGCTGAGTTCACGCGCGAGTCCACGCGAAAGAACCAGGAAGAGCGGCTCAAGCAGGCCATCCTCCAGTACGAGCAGGATGTGCAGCGCGCCGCCGCGACGCGCGCGCGCAACGTCACGAGCGCGGAAGACGCTGCCTCGCTGAAAGCGGAGGCCGAGGCGCAGCAGGCCGCCATCGGCCGGCTGCGCACCCTGAAGCCGACCGGCCGCATCGTGCTGGAGCTGCCGGAGACGCCGACCGTGGCCGACCTGCCGGACATCGCGCTCGAGGACGGCGACCGCCTGCTCGTCCCGCAGCGCCCGGGGATGGTGAGCGTGTTCGGCACCGTCTTCAACGAGTCTGCGTTCCTGTACCGCGACGACAAGAACGTCTCCGACTACCTCGCGCAAGCGGGCGGCCCACGCAAGGAAGCGGATAAGGGAAACATCTATCTCCTGCGAGCCGATGGGTCCGTGATCAGCCGGCGCAACGGCGGGCTGTTCGTCAGCTCGCTCGATAGCACGCGCCCCATGCCCGGCGACGCCATCGTCGTCCCGGAGGACCTGACCCGCACCACGCTGACCAAGGACCTGAAGGACTGGACCCAGATCTTCTACCAGTTCGGGCTGGGCGCAGCGGCCATACAGGTGATCCGGAAGCAGTGAGCGAGGCGCATCAGCCGGAAGAAACAACGCGGGACGAAGACGAGGTCAGTCTCCTCGACCTGCTGATCGTCCTGGCGAAGCACAAGACACTGGTCCTCGGACTGCCTGGCGCCGCTGCAGTCATCTCTGCTGTCGTATCCCTGCTGCTGCCCAACTACTACACCGGGATAACCAAGATCCTCCCGCCGCAGCAGACGCAATCGACTTCCGCCGTGCTCGCGCAGCTCGGCAACCTCGCGGGGCTCGCCGGTGGACCGGCAGCGGCCGGCCTCAAGAATCCCAACGATCTTTACGTCGGCATGCTGAAAAGCCGCACGGTGGCCGACAACCTCATCCAGCGCTTCGATCTCAACAAGCTCTACGATCAGAACTACCAGTCCCTGACGCGCAAGCGGCTGGAAAAGGAAACGACGATCACGGCGGGGAGGGACGGCATCATCACCATCCAGGTCGACGACAAGGATCCCAGGCGCGCCGCCGAGC
>WNGC01003158.1_pt1 | contig 11306 bp, 9 predicted proteins | sample 5400051 | NCBI WGS metagenome assembly WNGC01 (sample SAMN13153368, study PRJNA577476) | soil metagenome | isolation source: 20 cm soil or saprolite under grassland replicate 2 | place: USA:California | collected 2016-06-15 | reverse complement strand
CACATGGAAGTGCGCGGCATCGGCATTATCGATGTAGCGAAGGTTTTCGGGATTGGCAGTATCCGAGTCGAAAAGCGTCTCGACCTTGTTGTCACCCTGAAGGAATGGCAGGAGGTAGATGAGGTCGATCGGATCGGTCTCGACCGCGAGTTTTACGAAATCCTCGCTCTTAAAGTGCCGCATGTAACTATTCCGGTAAGACCCGGCCGGGATATGGCGCGCTTGATCGAGGTCGCGGCGATGGATGAAAAATTGAAGGGGCTGGGCCAAAATGCAGCCGTAGATTTCAACGCGAAGCTGCTCGGAATCATGGAGCAAAAAGGAGCGACGTAATGGCATTGTTGTATCGAAGAACGGGCCGCTCGGCACCAGTCCAGAAGGTTGAGAAAGAAGTTCCTATCGTGAATCGCCTCGGGCTCCATGCCAGGCCAGCCGCCATGTTTGTGCGCATTGCCAGCCGGCACCGCTCGGAAATTTGGGTCTCGAAAGAAGGCGAGGAGGTGAACGGCAAAAGTATCATGGGGTTGATGATGCTGGCCGCTGGGCAGGGATCGAAGCTGCGTATTCGGTGCGAAGGGCCGGATGCCGAAAAAGCGATGGAGGAGCTGGAGCAACTGATCAACGCGCGCTTCAACGAAGATTAATCAGGCCAATCTTCCCCGTGTGACCCGGAGGACGCATGCAACAACTCATGCCGACTGCAACGCTAAGTTCGCAATGTTTGACATCTACTTTACTCTCCCAAGTGGATGAGCGGCGAGAACACGCCAAAAGAAATTCGCTTTGAAGGAGCTGGCGTCTCGCCTGGAATCGCCCGCGGCAGGGTCCATGTCGCCCGCGATGACCTGGAGGACGTCGTGCGTTACCGTATTGCGCCTTCCCAAGTCGGGGATGAAATCGCGCGCTTCGAAACGGCCCTTATTCAAACGCGCATGCAGATTCTGCAGATGCAGCAGCGCATTGCAGAATCGATCGGGGCGAAAGATGCTGCCATCTTCGATGCTCACCTGCTCGTCGTCGAGGACCGCACGCTGATCGACGAAGTGCTTCGGAAGCTGGAGACCGATCTTTGCAATGTGGAATGGATTTTCCAGGAAGTCGCCACGCGATACGCCCAGACCCTGAATAGAATCGATGATCCCTACCTGCGAGAACGCGCGCTCGATATCCAGGACGTTACAAAGCGTGTAATTCGCAACCTACAGGGTAAAGGTCCCAAAACATTCCTTGCCTGGCGCGTTCGCTCAATATTCCAGCGATAGTCGGGTTGCATGATATCACTACAAAACTCGAGACCGGCGAGCACGTGCTCCTTGATGGGAATGACGGCTGGTTGATCGTGGATCCGACACCCAAAACGCTTGCGCAGTACGTGGAGATCGAGTCAAAAAGAGCCAAAGTCACGGCGAAACTGAAAGAGCTGCGCGAGACAACCTCAACCACGCGCGACGGCCGCCACATTGTTCTCTCGGCAAACATCGAGTTGCCTGGAGACGTCGATGCAGTGGAGGCGAACGGCGCGGAAGGCGTCGGACTTTATCGCACCGAGTTCCTGTATTTGAACCGACCTAGTCTGCCAACTGAAGACGAACAATATGAAATCTATCGAAAAGTTGCGGAGCGCGTCCGGCCGGATCCGCTGATTATTCGAACGTTTGACCTCGGGGGCGACAAATTGGCGCCGGGGACAGTAGATATCGCCGATGAATTGAACCCGTTTCTTGGCTGGCGCGCGATCCGTTTCTGTCTTGAGAACATAGACATCTTCAAGACGCAGTTGCGCGCTATTCTGCGTGCCAGCTCCGTCGGTAACGTCAAAGTCATGTTTCCAATGATCTCCGGGTTGGATGAGCTGCGCCGCGCGATCGCCGTGCTCGATGAGTGCAAAGTGGAATTGAGCAGTTCCAAAATCGATATCGCCGAACGACTCGAGATTGGGGCGATGATAGAGATCCCGAGTGCGGCAATCTGCGCAAGCGTACTCGCACCCGAGGTTGATTTTTTAAGTATCGGAACAAACGATCTGATTCAATATGCGCTTGCGGTCGATCGCGTGAACGAGAAGATCGCGCATCTTTACGAGCCGACGCATCCGGCAGTACTGCGTTTGCTCAAAATGATCGCCGACGCAGCCCATGACCACAATCTTTGGGTTGGCGTCTGTGGCGAAATGGCAGGAGATATCGCGCTCATCCCGCTCTTGCTCGGTCTCGGCATGGACGAGCTCAGCACGGCCGCGATCCTGGTGCCGAGAGTCAAGCGCGCCGTGCAAAGTCTGACAATTCCGGAATGTCGCGAGCTGGTTGAGGAAACATTCAAGCTCGACACTGCATCCGAAATCCTGGCGCGTTGCCTGGAATTGGCGGACAAACGCTACGGTGATCTTTTGAGCTAGCGCCAGCGACGAAGCGTTAAAGCGGGCTGTCGTTGTCATGTTGAGCGAAGCGAAACATCTCTGATTGTCGCCTCAGGGTTGGCCGCATGAATCGATCAGAGATTCTTCGCTTCGCTCAGAATGACAATAGCATTTAACGCTTTAACGCGTTCGTCACTCTTCCGTTTCCGATTCCGGTCTTAGTCCCTCTTCCTCCATTTTGCGCAAAACGTCGCTCATGTCGTCCACTTCGTCCCAGACCTCCTGACTCACATAAATGGGCGCCTTCTGCTGGGTGGCCATGGCAATGCAATCGCTTGGCCGGCCATCCAGCTCGACAATTTTTTTCTGCTGCAACTCGTTTTGGACACGAATGATGACTCGCGCATAGTAAGTGGCATTTTTTAGATCATTGATAATCACTCGATCGACTTTTGCTCCGAGGGCCGTCATCAAATGTCCCATCAAATCGTGGGTAAGAGGGCGTTCCTTGGTGATCTGCCTCATGAACATGGTGATCGCGCTGCCCACCGTTTGATCAACATAGATGATGAACACTTTCTCGTTGTTACCAATAAACACTGCGCACCCGCCGCTTGTTGGTAAAACCGCCCGCACCTGCACCTCGATCACCGTCTTGTTCATCCACGCAACGGTACCTGCGCGAAAATGAAAAACAAGCGGCGGACTGTACACGCCACGTTTCTGCCATCGGTCGCATGGCACATATGAGTGACATGAAATTTTTGGGGCGTCGGGCTTGAATGTTCGACGCGCTGATTGAATATGCGTTTCCGAACTTTCGCGGCCGAGTGAGGAATCGAAATGAAAACTGAGTGGGACTTGGAGTCCGCCATCACTACATACAACGTCGATGGATGGGGCGAGGGTTATTTTACTGTCAACAGCGACGGGAACGTGGAGGCAAAGCCGCTAAAGGATGGCGGCGGTTCCATCGATCTTCTGGCAATAGTCAATGAAGCGCGCGCCAGAAACCTCAGTTTTCCATTGCTGGTTCGATTTCAGGATTTGCTTCGGCACCGCGTCGAATCGATCAATCGCGCATTTCAAAGCGCGATCTCTGAATTCGGTTATCACAATCAATATCGCGGCGTTTTTCCCATCAAAGTCAATCAGTTGCGCGAGGTCATTGAGGAAATTGTCGATGCGGGCGAACAATTTCACTTTGGGCTCGAAGCAGGCAGCAAACCGGAGCTGGTTGCTGCGCTTGCCATGCAGAAAGACCCTGAGAGTTTGATCATCTGCAACGGCTATAAAGATCCCGCTTTTATTCGCATTGCGCTGCTTGGCCGCAAACTTGGCAAGCCGGTCATTATTGTCGTGGAAAAACTCGAAGAGCTGGAGCAGATCATTCGCGCATCGAAGGAGGTCGGCCTCGAACCCTACATTGGCATTCGCGCTCGTCTGTATAGCAAAGGCTCCGGCAAATGGTCGCCGAGCGGCGGCGAGAACGCCAAATTCGGTCTTGACACCGCCAATCTAGTCGCTGCGAGTCAGATGTTGAAAGAGGCCGGGCTGACGCAATGCCTCAAGCTCCTTCACTTCCATGTCGGATCGCAGGTGCCTGACATCTCAACCATCAAGCGAGCTGTGCGCGAAGGGGCGCGCTATTACGCAAAGCTTTCCAAACTCGGACACCAACTCGGCTATCTGGACGTCGGTGGCGGCCTCGGCGTGGATTACGATGGGTCGCGCAGTGATTTCGATAGTTCGACGAACTATTCGCTACAGGAATACGCCAATGACGTGGTCTGGAACATCATGGCTGTGTGCGACTCCGAAGGCGTCTCGCATCCGACAATTGTGAGTGAAAGCGGGCGCGCCATTGTTGCGCACCACTCCGTGCTGGTATTGGAAGCGTTTAGCTCGATCGAAAAAACTGCGCCGAAGCTGAAAGTCGAAGCCAGCGAGAAAGATCACAAACTGGTAGGTGACATCCTCGACGTGAAACAGCGCTTAAAGCGCGGAAATCGTCTCGAGAGCCTGCACGACATCCAACAGATAAAGGAGGAAGCACAGCAAACTTTCGATCTCGGCCTGCTCGATCTCGAATCGAAGGCGAAGATCGACACCGTTTATTGGCAAGTCGCGCATCAAATCGTCAATATGCATCGCGGCATTCGTTACGTGCCCGATGAGGTGAAGCAGCTCGAAACGACGCTGGGCGATCAGTACATCTGCAATTTTTCTGTGTTCCAGTCGCTACTCGATCACTGGGCGCTCGGCCAGTTGTTTCCCATCATGCCCATTCATCGTCTCACTACGCCACCGGATCGCCACGGCACCATCGTCGATATCACGTGCGATTCGGATGGGAGGGTCTGCAAGTTCACCGATTTACAGGATGTAAAGGAAACGCTGCCGCTGCATCGGATTCAACCCGGAGAAATTTATTATCTCGGCGTTTTTATGGTGGGCGCTTACCAGGACATCATGGGTGATCTCCACAATTTGTTTGGCCGCGTAACGGAGGTGCATGTTTTCCTCGATCCCGACGAAGAATCTGGCTGGTACATTGAGGAAGTGATTGAGGGCAGCACCATTGGAGAGGTTCTTGCAATGACGCAGTGGGACAAAGTCGAGTTGATGCGGCTACTAAAGTCGCAAGTCGATGCTGCAATCAAAACCGATCGCCTTAAGCCCAACGATGCCATGAGACTACTGGACGATTACGAGCGGCTTTTGCAGGAATATACGTATCTATCTCTCAATGGCGTTAAGGCGCCGCCTCAACCAGGCAATTGGCTGCCGCTAAGTTAATTCTTGTAGCCGCCGGCCTCTTGTACGGCGCGGTAGCGCGTGTCAAACACTCCAGCGGCGCGGTTCGCAAAGCGAAATGGCTGGAGTTGAACGTTGGGTGTTGAGCGTTGAACGTTGAGCGTTTGCTTGAATTCATGGATAAACCTCGTTCTCCGACCTCGATCAAGGATGCTTTGCAAAGCAGCGCTCCCATCGCGGCAATTCAGGTTCAGGGCTGGGTGCGGACGCGGCGTGATTCGAAAGATTTTTCGTTTATCGAGCTGAATGACGGCTCGTCTCTTCGCAATCTTCAGGTCATCGCGAAAAACATATTGCCGAACTACGCAGATGTGCAACGGCTCACCACCGGCGCATCCATTACTGTCAGCGGCGCGCTGGCCGCTTCTCAGGGCAAAGGGCAAAAATGGGAACTGGTTGCGGACACAATCGACATTGTTGGAACCGCGGATGATTCCTACCCGCTCCAGAAAAAGGGGCACACGCCTGAATTTCTCCGCGAAATCGCTCACCTACGCCCTCGCTCAAATATCTTTAGTAGCATCTTTCGCGTGCGCAGCCGCCTGGCCTTTAGCGTTCATCAGTTTTTCCAGGAGCGCGGTTTCGTTTACGTCCACACGCCAATTATCACCGGCAGCGATTGCGAGGGAGCGGGAGAATTATTTCGCGTTTCCACGATCGACATCAAGAATCCGCCGCAGAAAAACGGGCAGATCGATTTCGCGCAGGATTTCTTCGCCCGTCCGACCTATCTGACCGTTAGCGGCCAACTGGAAGCGGAAGCGTTCGCCCTGGCGCTGTCCAGAGTTTACACTTTCGGCCCAACGTTCCGGGCCGAGAACTCCAACACGTCCCGCCATGCGAGTGAGTTCTGGATGATTGAGCCGGAGATGGCGTTTTGCGATTTGAACGGCAACATGGATCTCGCCGAAGAGTTCGTGAAGTATTTGATCACAGATGCGAGAAAGCATTGCCCCGAAGAGATGGAACTTTTCGCCAGATTCGTAGACAAGGAGTTACTTGCCCGACTCGATTTCGTCATTGATCGGCCATTTCAGCGGATTACGTATGCTGATGCTGTCGATCTTCTAAAAAAGAGCGGCGAAAGATTTGAGTTCCCTATCGACTACGGCTTAAACCTGCAATCGGAGCATGAGCGCTGGTTGACCGAAAAACATTTCAAATGTCCGGTCACGGTTTTCAATTTTCCGAAGGAGATCAAACCCTTCTACATGCGGGTGAACGACGATGGAAAAACAGTCACCGCGATGGATTTGCTCGTCCCTGGCATCGGCGAAATCGTCGGCGGCAGTCAACGTGAAGAGCGACTCGAGATGCTGGAGGAAAATATGCGCCGGCACAACATGGATCCCGCGGATTACAAATGGTATCTTGATCTACGCCGTTACGGCACTGTGCCGCACTCCGGGTTCGGACTCGGGTTCGAGCGAATGGTGATGTTCATCACCGGCGTTCCAAACATTCGCGACGTGATTCCGTTCGCTCGAACCCCCGGCAACGCCGAATTCTAGCCCTTTGTCATTCCGACCGAAGTTGGGGAACGTCTGGGTTTTACTTGAGTCCAGAAATCACCGTTGCGTCTCTCTTATCCTGGTAAACTCAAGCTTTGGACCGCCAGGCTCTTGCAGGACCATGTGGTCGCCGGAAATTTGCAGCTGATAAACTGTCATTGCGAACGGCGTCTCAATTTTGATCCGATCTTGGTCACCGAATTTGTATCTGCCATGCACGTCTCCGACGAGCACAACGCCATTGCTACAAAATTCCCAAACCGTGGCATTCGAACCGGCCATACGCCATTTGCCAATGATGCTGCTGTTTCCGCAGCCGGCTATCGCGAACAGCAAGACCGCTGAAGCGATAATTCTAAATCCACCCTTCGATTGAGAAAGCCGGATTCGCATGAACTCTGAGTCAGATTTTCCTCAGAGTGTTTCCTGCGGGCGAGATAAAAGTCGAAACTTATTTCTTCTTCGGCTCGCGCTGCGGTTCTTTTGATTCCGCAGCTGCGCGCTTCGAATCGCCGGGACGATACTCTTCCTGTTCGGCGGCCGCGAAAGCTTTTTCCAGCCCGACCATGTCTTCGCCAGGACGGAGTGTGTCGAAGGACTCTACTTCTTTGCGCAGTTGCTCCTCAGAATAGTTCGCAGCTTTGATCGACAATCCGATGCGGCGCTCGACTTTATCCACCTTAATGACACGCGCCTCGACCTCCTGACCCACTTTGAGCACGTCTTTCACTTTTGCGATGTGATCTTCACTCAATTGCGAAATATGCACGAGCCCGTCGATGTCGTCCTGCAGTTGCACGAATGCGCCGAAGCTGGCGAGCTTGGTCACTTTGCCCTTCACGAGATCGCCGATCTTGTATTTTTCATCGATCGTCTTCCACGGATCGTCGGTGAGCTGCTTCACCCCGAGACTAATCCGCTGATTTACTTTGTCGATGTCGATCACGACGGCCTCAACTTCGTCCCCTTTCTTAAACGTCTCGCTCGGATGATTGATCTTGCGAGTCCAGCTCAAATCGGACACGTGAATCATGCCATCGATGCCTTCCTCCAGCTCTACGAACGCCCCGTAGGCAGTCATGTTGCGAATCTTGCCTTTAACGTGGCTGCCGATGGTGAACTTCTTCTCGATTTCATCCCACGGATTTGGTTCGAGCTGGCGAAGACCCAATGAAATTTTCTGTTCTTCTTTGTTCACGCCGAGCACCACGGCTTCCACTTCCTGGCCGACGCTCAGAATATCCGAGGGGCGCATGATCCGTTTTGTCCACGAAAGTTCGGAAACGTGGATGAGCCCTTCCACGCCTTCCTCGATCTCAACAAATGCACCATACGGAACGAGATTTGTGATCTTGCCCTTGATGCGCTGGCCGGCCGGAAAACGCTCTTCGATCTGGTCCCATGGATTCTTCTGGGTTTGCTTCAGTCCCAGCGACACGCGCTCTTTTTCCTTGTTGATGTCAAGCACAACGACTTCCAGCTGTTGCCCCACCTTCAATAACTCGCTGGGATGTCCGAGCCGGCCCCAAGTCATATCTGTGACGTGCAGCAAACCATCCATGCCGTCTAGATCGATGAATGCGCCGAAGTCGGTGATGTTTTTCACGGTGCCGGTGACGCAGTCGCCCACGTTTACGCCTTCCATGAATTTTTGTCGTTTTTCGCTGCGCTCCTGCTCGATCACTTCGCGTCGGCTGAGCACGACGTTCTTGCGATCATCATTTAGCTTAACGATTTTGAAATCGTAGGTGTTGCCAACGAATTGCTGCAAATCCTTTGGCGGAACCACGTCGATCTGAGACGCCGGCAAGAACGCCTCGACTCCGATGTTGACCATCAGGCCGCCTTTGACCACCGATTTCACCTTGCCTTTGATCAGTCCGTCACCTTCGAAAACACCGACGATTTTGTTCCAATTTTGGCGATAGGCGGCTTTCTCCTTCGAGAGAACGACCATGCCTTCTTCGTTTTCCAATCGCTCCAGGAGAACGTCCACCTCGTCGCCGACTTCCAGCGATTCGATATCATCAAATTCGGTAAGCGGAATGACGCCCTCCGATTTATATCCCACATCCACCAGAACTTCGCGCGGTCGAATTTCCAAGATCCGGCCCTTGACGATGCTTCCCTCGCGGAAGTCCGGCATCGCCTTCGACATCACGTCCTGCATTTGAATCATAAAATAGTAGGCCTCCCATGGGGTACAGCGGCGTTCTCAATCGAACGCCGATGTTTCCGCGCAGTAAGCAGCGGAAAATGGGGACGGCACAGTAGCCAAATTACGAGCGAAGGTCAAACGCTGTGGCTCACGTTCAATGTTGGGCGTTCGGCGTTGAGCGTTGGGCGTTTTCCCTTTACCTTAAAGTCGATGTCGATCCTACGCTGGTTGATCCTGTTCGTCGCGGCAGCTTCGCTTCGCGCTGAGTCTCCGACTGAACAAAAAGTCCTCGACGCCATCAAATCGCCGGACCTCACCGTCGTCCATCTTTGGGCGCCGTGGTGCTCGAATTGCCAGGCGGAACTCAAGACCGGTGGCTGGACTAAAATCCTTAACGAAAATCCGAATGTGAAATTCTATTTCGTCTCGATTTGGAATGATGGTCAGGATGGGCGCGCGATGCTGAAAAAATTCAATATTGTCGATCAGTCAAACGTCACAATTCTGGCAGATCCCGGCCCCCGTCGTGGCGAAAGCAAGATCAAACAATTTGCCGGCTTGCCGCTCTCGTGGATCCCGACGACTTGGATTTACAAAGACGGTGATCTCCGTTACGCATTAAATTACGGCGAAGTCCGTTTTCCTATGCTCCAACAATTTCTCGAAGACAGCCAGTCGGAATGGTCGCACAAAGGCGAACCGTCTATCGAGCAAACTTTACATGATTGAGAGTTCTGAGGCGTTATCGACTGCGCACGACAAAACGCCCGCAATTCTGTCGCTCATTGGCGACACGCCGTTGGTGGAGATTACGCAGTTCGACACTGGCCCGTGCCAGCTTTTTCTGAAACTTGAAAATCAAAATCCAGGTGGCTCGATCAAGGATCGGATCGCGCTGTCGATGATCGAAGCGGCCGAGGCCGAGGGGAATTTGCAGCCGGGCGGCACGGTCGTCGAGGCTACCGCAGGGAATACCGGTTTGGGGCTGGCGCTCGTTGCCGGCGCGAAAGGCTATCGCGTCTTGCTGGTGATCCCGGACAAGATGTCGCAGGAAAAAATTTCGCACGTAAGAGCTCTCGGCGCCGAAGTGCGGATTACCCGGTCTGATGTAACTCGCGGACACCCCGAATATTATCAGGACGTGGCTGCACGACTCGCCCAAGAAATTCCGGGCGCCTTTTACGTCAACCAGTTTGGCAACCCGGCGAATCCGCTGGCGCACGAGCGCACTACCGGCCCGGAAATTTGGGAACAAATGCGCCACGATGTCGATGCAATCGTCGTGGGAGTTGGTTCAGGTGGGACGCTGACCGGTCTTGGGCGGTTTTTCAATCGTGTTAAACCACGGCGCGGCATCGAAATGGTTCTGGCCGATCCGGCCGGCTCGATTCTTTACGAATATGTCAGAGAAGGCAAGTTCGGAGAGGCAGGAAACTGGGCCGTTGAAGGGATAGGCGAAGATTTTATTCCTGAAATCGCGGACATGTCGCTCGTGACGGAGGCGTTCCAGATTGGCGACGAGGAAAGCTTCGCTACCGTGCGAGAGTTATTGCGCAAAGAGGGAATTTTCGGTGGCTCTTCAACGGGCACTCTGGTCGCAGGCGCGCTGCGTTATTGCCGAGAGCAAACGAAACCAAAACGTGTGGTCAGCTTCGTTCCTGATACCGGCAACAAATATCTTTCCAAAATGTACGACGATTTCTGGATGGCTGAGCAGGGATTTATTCATCGCCCGCCCCATGGCGATTTGAGCGATTTGATCTCGCATCGATATGAAGCGGGGGAGGTGATCACGGTTGGGCCGGACGATTCTCTTCTTACTGCGTTCAAGCGAATGCGCGACTCGGACGTCTCGCAGCTTCCCGTCGTCGATCAAAACGGACGCGCCATGGGGATTCTCGATGAATCCGATGTAATAGTGAAAGTGCACCGCGATCCGTTGCATTTTAATGATCCGGTCAAAAGTGCGATGACCGACAAGCTCGAAACACTGTCACCTACAGCGAAGATCAAGGATCTTCTGGATGTATTCGACCGCGGACGCGTTGCGATCGTGATGGAGGACGACAGATTTCTCGGGCTGGTGACGCGCTCCGACCTGCTCTCGTATTTGCGGTTACACATGCCAAAACAGTGAACCCGGATGTATGTAACACATGCGTCTCGCTTGTGCCCATTTGGATCGCAAGCCGGAGGCATGCGCTACATTAACAGCCCATGAAAAGGCAGCACGAATTTGCCACGCGCGCGATCCATGCCGGTCAGGAGCCGGACCCTTCTACCGGCGCAGTGATGACGCCGATTTATGCGACGTCGACATACGTGCAGGAAAGCCCGGGAAAGCACAAGGGCTACGATTATGCGCGCTCAATTAATCCCACGCGGCTCGCTTACGAAAAATGCATTGCCGATTTGGAAAGTGGTACGCGCGGTTTCGCGTTTGCATCCGGCCTCGCCGCAATGG
>WNGC01007009.1_pt1 | contig 11313 bp, 10 predicted proteins | sample 5400051 | NCBI WGS metagenome assembly WNGC01 (sample SAMN13153368, study PRJNA577476) | soil metagenome | isolation source: 20 cm soil or saprolite under grassland replicate 2 | place: USA:California | collected 2016-06-15 | reverse complement strand
CAGGCTCTCACGCCCAAGATCGTGCAGCTGGAGAAGGATACGGCCGCGCAGCTCAAGGCGGCCGCCGACCCGCAGCCGGCCGCGCCATCCGCGCAGGGCGCGCAACCGCCGCAGCCCCAGCCGCAGCCACAACCGCCGCAGTCGCCTCACCGCTAGGCGAGCGCATCCTCTCCCGCCCAGGGGCGCGGCAGAGCAGCGCGGAGATTCCCGCACTGGCTCGCAGCCGACGTCGGTGTTAGCTGCTGTAATGCGCGGCATGAAACCGCGGTCGAGGAGATTCTTCGATTCCCAGCCAGAACCTGTGATCGACGTCACACGGCTGGTCGCGCGCCTGATGAAGGGAAGACTGCCGACCGGCGTCGACCGGGTGTGTCTCACCTACGTGCAGCGCTATGCCAACAGAGCCCGCGCCGCCCTGCACCGCGGGCCGTTTAACATCATCCTGCCCGCCGCGGCCTCACGCGAGCTCTTCGCGCTGCTGCTCGCGCCGCCGCGCAATCTCACCCGGCGCGTCGTAGCTCTGGTCGCGAAGGCGGCGCTGTTCGCATGGCGCAAGCGCAGTTGCGCGGGCTCGATGCTGCTGAACATCGGCCACAGCGGGCCGGAGCAACCACAATATGTCGCCTGGCTGCGTCGCCGCGGGCTGCGGCCGGTGTTCATGATTCACGATGTGATTCCCGTCACGCACCCGGAATACTGCCGTCCGCCCGAACAGCAACGGCATATCCGGCGCTTGGATGCCGTGCTGCGCAGCGCCGCCGCAGTCATCACCAACTCCAGGGCCACGCTGCACGCCGTGTCGGAATACGCACTGCGCCGGGGACTCCAGATGCCGCCGGCGATCGCAGCGCCCCTGGCGGCGGCCGCTTTCTCCCCCGACTCGGACCAGCGGCCGCTGACGGAGCCGTATTTTGTGATGCTCAGCACAATCGAGCCGCGCAAGAACCACTGGATGATCCTGCAGGTGTGGCGCCGTCTGGTGGAGCGCCACGGCGCGGGGGCGCCCCGTCTGGTTGTGGTCGGGCAACGCGGCTGGGAGTGTGAGAACGTTCTCGATCTGTTGGAGAGATGTGAATCATTGCGTGGCTTTGTCCTGGAGAAGCCCGTATGTTCCGACTCGGAGTTGGTTACATATCTACGTCACGCCCAGGCGCTGCTGTTTCCCTCGTTCGTGGAGGGCTACGGCCTGCCGCTGGTCGAGGCGCTCTCGCTGGGAGTCCCAGCGATCGCGAGTGATTTGCCCGTGTTCCGCGAGATCGCCGCTGACATTCCCGAGTACCTGGACCCGTTGGACGCCATAGGCTGGTTGAGATGCATCGAGTCCTTTTGTCAGCCCGACAGCCCGCTCAGGCAGAACCAGCTCCTGAAGATGTCGCGTTTCATCCCGCCCGCGTGGGCCAAGCACTTCGAGACCTTCGAAGGACTGCTGCGCCAGGTGTGAAGCTGCCGGCGCGCGTCTTCGCCTGCGGCTTCTCGCTCAACAAACGACGCATCCTGCGGCGCTTCGCCGGCGACTCGATCGTCCACTGCGTCCGGCACGCGCGCCGCATACCGCCGGGCTCGACCCTGCTGCTGTGGGGAAGCACCGCCGCGCCGCCGGGCCTCACCGCGGATGTCGCGCTCATCCGGGTCGAGGACGGATTCCTGCGATCCGTGGGCCTGGGGGCGGAGCTCGCCCGTCCGGTGTCCTGGGTCATGGATCGCACCGGCATCTATTACGACGCCACCCGCCCCTCGGATCTGGAGCAGCTGCTGCAGAGCTGCGAGTTCACGCCGCAGCTGCTGGCGCGGGCCGCCGCGCTGCGCGAGCGCATCGTTACATCCGGCATCACCAAGTACAGCGTGGGGGAGCGGGCCTGGCGCCGGCCGGCGCGCTCGCGGGTGATCCTCGTGCCGGGGCAGGTGGAGTCGGACGCGTCGCTCCGCCTCGGTGCGCCCTCGCTGCGCACCAACATCGGCCTGGTACGGGCGGTGCGCGAGGCAAACCCCGACAGCTACCTGCTGTACAAGCCGCATCCCGACGTGGCCGCGGGCCTGCGGGCGCGCGGCGAGGGCGAGCGGCAGGTGCGCGACTGGTGTGACGAGGTGCTCACCGAGGTCGCGATGGGCAGGCTCCTCGAGCAGGTGGACGAGGTGCACGTGCTGACCTCGCTCGCGGGATTCGAGGCATTGATGCGCGGCAAGTTCGTGGTCTGCCACGGCCTGCCGTTCTACGCCGGCTGGGGACTCACCCAGGATATCGAGCCAGTCGGGCGGCGCCGGCGGCGGCTGACCATCGATGAGCTGGTGGCGGGGACCTTGCTCCTCTACCCGACTTACGCGAGTCGCCGCACCGGCCGCTACCTCAGCGCCGAGCAGGCGCTCGATGAGCTGCTGGCATGGCGCGAGGCCGCGGGTACGCCGAATCGAGCCTGGCAACAGCTGCGCCGGGCGGTGTTGCGGCTGACCGTGGCGCGCCCATGAGGGATGCCCGCCGGGACACGCTGCGCGCCAAGAAGGTCCTGCTGCTGCAGGGCCCCGTGGGGCCTTTCTTCCGACGGCTCGCGAAACTCCTGCGAGCGGCGGGCGCCGAGGTCCACAAGGTCAACTTCAACGGCGGCGACTGCCTGTTTTATCCGACCAACGCGCTGACCTGGCGTGGCCATCCCGGCGACTGGCCGCAATTCCTCGCCCGTTTCCTGGAACAACGGCAGATCGACATCGTGCTGTTGTTCGGCGATTGCCGGCCGATTCACCGGGTGGCCCGCACGGTCGCGCAGCAGCATGGCGTCAAGGTCGGCGCTTTCGAAGAAGGCTACCTCCGGCCCAACTTCATTACCTTCGAGCAGTTTGGCGTCAACGGCTATTCGCGGATTCCACGCCGGGCAGAGTTCTATCGCCATCTGGCGTGCGCACCGGACAAACCGGAGCTCGACGTCGGCAACACGTTCCGGTACGCGGCTTTGTGGGCAGCTCTGTATTACGTCGCCGCCGCCATCGGGCGTCCCTGGTTCGCGCGCTATCGACATCATCGCCGCCTGAGGCTGTCGGAGATGTTCCCCTGGCTGCGCTCGGCATGGCGCAAGGTGCTCTGTGCTTACAGGGAACGCGCGATGCTCGGGGTGCTCACGCGCGCTCTGCATAAGAGATTCTTCCTCGTGCCCCTGCAGATATCCGTCGACTCCCAGGTCCGGCAGCATTCCGACTTTCGCTCCGTCGCACAGTTCATCCGCCACGTGGTGAGCTCATTCGCCGCACGCGCGCCGGCTGACGTCGCACTGGTGATCAAGCACCATCCGCCCTGTCGCATGACGCGCCCGTCAAGGTCTGCGGCGTGGCGATATACGACATCCAGGGCCTCACGTTTCAAGGATCGCTCGATGACTTCTGGCAAGGGGCGGATTCGTTTCGACCGGATCCCGACCTGTTGCGGCGCTTCCGCGCCTATCTGATCGAGCGGACGCAGATCAACGGCAGCTTCTACGCCGGCAGGATCGAGGCCACCGCAGGCGCCGCGCTGGCCTTGGTCGCGCGGGCACTGCGCGCCCCGGAGCAGAGCGACTCAGCGACGCTGCAAATCTACGCGTCACGCGCCACGGATACACAGCCTTCCGCCGCGCTGGAACGGGTTTCTGCTGTGTCGGAGCCGAGCGACTCCGCGACGCTGCAAATCTACGCTTCACGCGCCACGTAACGCGAACCTGAGTTCATCGAGAAACCAGCTTGGACGCCTTCGTTGAAACTAACCCCATAGACCGCGCCCGCCGGCTCGCAGCGCGTGCCCGCCGGCTCGCCGCGCGCGCCATGCATCTCAACAGGCTGTTCGTATGCCTGGTGGTCGTTCCCACCGCACTCGCGGTGCTGTACTTCGGGGTGCTCGCGCATGACGTGTACGTTTCGGAGTCGCAGTTCGTCGTACGCACCGTGCAACATTCAATGGCGAGCGGCCTCGGTAGTCTCCTGCAGAGCACTGGACTCACCCAGGGAAGTGAGGACGTCTACAGCGTCGAGAATTTCCTGATCTCCCGCGATGCATTGCAGAGCCTCGAGCAGCGGCATCACCTCAAGCGCTCCTTCGGCAGTCACAAGATCGATCTGCTGGCGCGCTTTGACCCGCTGGGATGGGACGGCAGCTTCGAAGCTCTGCTTCGCTACTTTCAGAGGTTCGTCGCCAGGCCCGACCTCGATTCGACCTCCTCGATCCTGACACTGACGGTGCGTGCCTTCAGCGCCCGGGAGGCTTACGCCATCAATGAGGATCTCCTCAGGATGAGCGAGGATTTCGTCAACCGGCTCAATGAGCGTGCGCGCCGGGATCTGGTGCGCTTCGCCACCGCGGACGTGGACAGCGCCGAGCAACAGCAGCGCGCGGCGGTCCTGGCCCTTTCCAAGTACCGCAACGCCCAATCACTGTACGACCCCGATAAGCAGTCCGACCTGCAGCTCCAGGAGGTCGGAGCGCTGCAGGCTGAGCTCGTGGCGACTCGCAAGCAGCTCGCCGACGTGCGCGCGATGGCCAGGGACAATCCGCAGATTCCGGTTCTGGAGAACCGCGTTCGCGTCCTGTCAGGCAGTACGAAGGCATCACCCTCGATCGGGATTTCGCCGCCAAGTACCTCGGGGTCGCTCTGGATTCGCTGGAGCAGGCACGCGCAAATGCCATGAGTCAACAGCTGTATATCGAGCGCATCGAGGAGCCCAACGAGCCGGACGTCGCGATCGAGCCCAAGGCGCTGCGCGACATTGCGGCAACGATGCTGCTGAGCCTGATCGTCTGGGCTCTGGCCTCTCTGCTCGTCACGGCGGTCAGGGAGCATGCCGACTGATGGACCGCACGGCACCACCGCCGGACTTTCTGCGCTCGCTCGCGATTCAGACCAGGGTCATCGGGGCGCTGGTCATGCGCGAGATCATCACGCGCTACGGCCGTCACAACATCGGGTTCATGTGGGTGTTCGTCGAGCCCATGATGTTCACCACCGGGGTGCTGGCAGTCTGGTCCCTGGTGCACACGCACGCGACCAAGCTGCCGCTGGTGCCCTTCGTGGTGACCGGCTACTCGACGGTGCTGCTGTGGAGAAACACCATCGGCAGGTGCGGCAATGCCATCGAGCCCAACCGCGCGCTGCTGCACCATCGCAACGTTCGCGTCGTCGACCTGTTCATCGCGCGACTGTTGCTGGAAGTCGGGGGAGCCACTCTGTCCTTCATGACGCTGGCGACGCTCCTCACCCTGGCAGGTCTGATGTCGCCGCCGGAGGATGTTCTCGCGTGCGTCATCGCCTGGCTGCTGCTGGCGTGGTTTGCCATGTCGATGGGGCTGATCGTGGGCTCGCTGTCGGCCGCGTTCGACCCCGTTGACCGGATCTGGCACGTGCTCAGCTATCTGTTTCTGCCGCTGTCGGGGGCCTTTTACATGGTCGACTGGCTTCCCTCGCGCGTGCAATCCCTGGCGTTGCTGCTGCCGACGGTGGACTGCACCGAGCTGCTGCGCGCGGGGTTCTTCGGCGCCAACGTTCACGCCCACTACGACCTTGGCTACGTCGTGGTGGTGAACACCACGTTGCTGCTGATCGCCGTGGCGGGTGCGCAACGCGTCTCGGTGACGGTGGAGGGCGAATGATCCGCCTGGAGAACATCGTCAAGCGCTACCCGACGCGAGCCGGGGCACACACCGTTTTGAACGGCGTCAGCGTGGAAGTCCGCAAGGGCGACAAGCTCGGCGTCCTCGGCAGAAACGGTGCCGGGAAATCCACCCTCATCCGCATCATCAGCGGCGCAGAGCTGCCCAACGGCGGTCGCGTGACGCGGCAGATGGCCGTTTCCTGGCCCCTGGCCTTCGGCGGCGCCTTCCAGGGCAGCCTGACGGGCCTGGACAACATACGCTTCATCTGCAGAGTCTACGGTGCCGATTTCCACGCCGCCCGGCCCTTCGTCGAGGACTTTTCCGAGCTCGGCAAGTACCTGCGTGAGCCCGTGAAAACCTACTCCTCGGGAATGCGCGCGCGCCTCGCCTTCGCCATCTCGATGGCCATCGAGTTCGACTGCTTCCTGATCGACGAGGTCATCGCCGTGGGCGACACGCGCTTCCACGAGAAATGCCGCCGCGAGCTGTTCGAGAAGAGGAGCGACCGGGCGATGATCATCGTCTCGCACGAGGCTCACAACATCCGTGAGCATTGTTCCCGCGCCTGCGTGCTCCATGACGGCCTGCTGCGGGAATTCGCCGATATCGACGCCGCCTACTCTGATTACGAACGGACGTGAAGCTGCAATGAAAGACACAGTGAGGGCGATTCGCAAACCGCGCGTGCTGCTGGAGCTGCGCCCGGCGTTCGACGGCTACCAGGGCATCCCGCAGGAAACCCGCCTACTGTTTCGTGGCCTGCGCATGCTGGAATCATGCGAAGTCGCCGGCATGCTGCAGATGTCGCACCGCATCCTGGCGAAAGGCACTTACGATCAGGGCCTGTTCTTCAATTCCGCGTGGCTCTCCCCGGCGGCGAGGATCAACCGGTATTCGCGCGTCGTGATCTCCGCCGCCGAGCGCCCCTTTGCCACGGCCCTGGAGCGGCTTCTGGAAGCCATTGCGCGCCGGCTCATGTCGGGGACTCTGACCATCCAGACACTGCTGGACATCAGTAGCGTCAAGCTCTGGTCGTTCCGTGGCAAATACTTCGAAGACTTTATCTGGCGCACACTGTTTGCAAAGTCGCTTCCTGCGACAGACTTTGACTTGGTTACCGCAGCCAACCACCAGGTCTGCCGTGCACCATGGGACACGATGCAGAGGGCGGGGCTGAATTCGCTGACCTTCCGGCGAACGGCAAAGTACCCGAAGCTGCGCACGCGGGGCGTGGACATTTTCATCGCCCAAACCCCCTATCCGGGTCGCGTATTGCGCGGCACGTCGCTGATCGTGCGTTATCACGACGCCCTGCCGGTGTTCATGCCGCATACCATCCCGAACAAATCGGTGCATCAGGCGATCCATTTTCACGCGCTGGCGGCCAACGTGAGGGCCGGAGCGAGATTTGCCTGCATTTCGCAGGCGACCCGCAACGATCTGCTGCGTATGTTCCCCAAAGCCGAGCAGCAGGCCGTGGTCATCCCCAACATGGTGTCGCATCACTATTTCAATGAGAGATCCGCCGCCGAGCTGGTGCCCGGCATCGTCAGATCGCGGCTGCACGAGGGGGATTCGGCCAAGGGAGTCGATGTGCAGCCGAAGTTTCTCACCCTGCGCGAGCAGGAGAGTTTTTACGCCCGCTGGCTCCAGAAAAAGCCCTTCAGGTACCTGTTGTCGGTTGCATCCATTGAGCCGCGCAAGAACCACGCGCGCCTGCTTGCCGCATGGGAAGTCCTCAAGGCGGAGACGGATCCGGACCTCAAGCTGGTCCTGGTTGGCGGGCTCGGGTGGGGCTACGCACTGACGCTGCGGAGCTTTCGTCCGTGGATCGAACGCGGTCAGCTGTTCATGCTCAGCGCGGTGCCGGCGCCTGATCTGCGGGTGCTGTATCAGCACGCCGCCGCCACGGTGTGCCCGAGCCTCGGCGAGGGCTTCGACTTCTCCGGCGTCGAGGCGATGCGCAGCGGGGGCGTGGTCATCGCCTCCGACATCGCGGTACACCGGGAGGTCTACGGCGACGCAGCCGTATACTTCGATCCCTATTCGACTGCCGAGCTGGTCGCGGCCCTGAAGCAGTTGCTGTACGGAGACCAGGCGGCCCGCCTGCAGGAGCATCTGCGGAGCCGCGGCGAGGAAATCTCGGCGCGCTATCTGCCGGCGCAGATCCTGCCGCAATGGGACCGTTTTCTATCGCAAGTCTTCACCGGCCGCAAAGCAGCCATTGGCGAGGATGGCGCAACACCGGCGACAGCGCCCGTTGGGGCTACCGAGGAGATCTGATATGGGCGTCTCAGCGGATGCAGTCACCTGGGGCTATCGCTTCTTTCTGGGCCGGGACCCGGAGTCGAAGGAAGTTGTAGCAACGCATCGCGGCGCAAAAGACGAGATGCATCTTGCACAGGCGCTGATGAGCTCGGCGGAATTCGCCGCCCGGCAACGCCATTTCCTCGTGCGGCCTGTCGAGATACCGGAGCTCGCCCATCTGGAAGTCGAGAGCGAAGCGACGCCCGCCGAGACCAGCGCGTGCCTGGAGAAGATCAAGGCGGCGTGGTCACATCTCGGGGCCGTAGCTCCGCATTTCTCAGTCCTCACCGACAAGAGGTTTCTGCCCGACAACCTCCCGGAAGCGATTGATGATTTCTGGGAAAGCGGACGGCTCGAAGCCGAGCGGGCGGTGCGCACTCTCGCGCGCCACGGCTTTGCGTTTCCCGGCAAGACATGTGTCGAGTATGGCTGCGGTGTCGGCAGACTCACGACCGCCCTGAGCCGCAGCTTTGCGCGCGTCGACGCGTACGACATATCCGCGGCCCATCTCGATCTCGCGCGCCAGCGAGCGCGCGAGCTGGCGGTCACTAACGTGCGCTTCCACGAGTGCTCCGGCAACCTGCTCGGCGAGGTCGAGGCGTGCGATGCCTTTTATACGCGGCTCGTATTGCAGCACAACCCCCCGCCAGTCATAGCGGAGCTCATCCGCAATGCGCTCAAGGCGCTGCGGCCGGGTGGGATAGCGGTCTTCCAGGTTCCCTCGTATATCTCGGGTTACGGCTTCAGGCTCCGCGAGTGGCTCGAGGCGGATCATCCGCTCGACATGCAGATGCATTGCCTCCCGCAATACAGGATCTTTGCGCTGATCGCCGAACAGCGCTGCGCGGTTCTCGAGGTCAGGGAGGACGGCTCGGCGGGCGCGCGGGACAGGATCGTCTCGAACAACTTCGTGGTCCGCAAGGTATAGACGGAGCGCGATCGTGGGGCTCAGCATGAAGAGCAGTTGGGGGTTTCGGCTAGTGGCGAGACTGTACGCAGCGGACCTGGTGAGGGCAGCGTACCTCGGAATCCTGGGACGACTTCCCGACGAGACAGGACTAAAGACGTATCGCGCCGAGCTCGGCCGGTCGCGGTCGAGTGACAGCGGAAACCTCGTCGAGCTGTTGTCGGTGTTTTCACGCTCAGCCGAGCACTGGAAGAAGTCGCTGGAAGAGCGAGCCGAAGAGTTGGCACGAGCTGTTTACACGGGGATCCTGCAGCGCGAACCCGGCGAGCACGAGATCCAGGCATTCACTGCGCGAATGGGAGACCACGGTGAGCTCTCGCCGCTGCTGTCGGCTGCCGCGACATCCCAAGAGCACTGGGAAAAGTCCCTGGCGCGCAGGTCCCGGGAACTGGTGCTCATGCTCTATCGAAGCCTTTTCAGCCGGGACCCCGACTCGCGTGCGCTGGAGAGCCACGCCGCTCGGCTCGCGTCTACCAGCAACATTCCTGACTTGCTGTCGGTGATCGGGTCATCGAACGAGTTCTGGCAAAAGCAGCTTGCATCCAGGGCGGAGGAATTGGTGCGAGTGGCCTACCAGACGCTGCTCGGCAGAGAACCCGATGAGGGTGCGCTGAGGGCGTACGGGGCGCAGCTGAGGGAGCATAAGAGCCTGGCCGAGTTGTTGCGGGCGATCGCACACTCCCAGGAGCACTGGGAAGTGCTGATGCGCAAGCGGTCTGAGGAACTGGTGCGAACCGCCTTCTCCGCCTTGTTGAACAGGGAGCCGGACGAGGCGGCCCTCAGGTCCCATGTCTCCCAACTGCAAAAGGGCCTCGGGCTCGTCGGCCTGGTAGCGGCAATCGCGCGTTCCGAGGAGCACTGGGGACGACTGCTCGATGAGCACGCGGAGCCGGTGGTGGGCGCGATCTTTCGCGGCCTGCTTGGGCGCGAGCCGGACAACGTGGGACTGGCTACCTATGCAACACGCCTGAAGGCCACCAAGGACCTGGCGGGTGTCGTTGCGGCGATCGGCAAATCGCCGGAGCGCACCAGAAGACTCCAGACCGAGGAGGGCTGGCCCCACCCCGCGGCCTCCTATGACGCGCGGACCTGGGTGTTCTTGCACGTGCAGAAAACCGCCGGCACCAGTCTGCAGAACATGCTCGTGGAATCATTCGGGGGGAAGGTGTATCACAAGCACAGCGACGTGCTTCATCTGCATAGTCCGGCGGAGCTGTGCACGTATTCGGTATTCGCCGGACATTTCAACCACGATTCACTGGCCTTCATTCCACGGCGCAAGCTGAGCATATTCACTCTCGTTCGCGAGCCCAAGCAGCGACTGCTGTCCCTGTACAACTTCTGGCGCGCACATGACACGAACGCGCCGGGTTTCCACGAGCGCATGCGGCTCGCCAATGATCTCGATCTCGAGACGTTCTACCGGTCGGACGAAATCGTGTACCGGTGCGACACCTGGAACCACATGACCTGGTGCATCATGGGTGATCGCCAGTGGGAGCAATGGCGCTCCCTCCTGGCGAACACCGCCGCGCAAGACCGCGCACGGGTCGTTGAGAGTCTCAGAGCACCCATCCGCGAGCGCCTGCACGAGTTCTGCTTCGTCGGTCTGCAGGAGGATTTTGCAGCCTCTTGTCGTGTGCTGTTCCGCATTCTGGGTCGTGCCTGCCCCGAGGAGCGCGCCGATCACTCCGTCGAGACGCTCTCCGCTATCCACTCGCATTTCAGGAGACTCGCAAAGCCGGCGATCACTGCGCCGGCCGATCAGGCGATGGCGGCGCTCATCGAGCTCGATACGCTGGTCTACGAGGAAGCGAGCAGCCTGTATGCCGAGCGCCTCGTGGTGCACGGCGTCGTCGCCAAGCCGCCGCGCGGACGCCCCGACCTCGTGCAACCCAAGATCAGGGCGCGCCGAGCGAAAGCGCGCGGTCAATGAGAGTGCTCGCCACCCATGAGCTCGCCAGGGAACTCGCCATTGCGTTTGCCGTCATGGTGATGTTCCGCGCAGCCGGTATGGCCACCGCGGCTGAGCGGTCGGACGGGCAAACCGTCACGGAGGACATACGTAACGACTGGCGCTACCTGGTGGAGACGCTGCGACTCACGGACAGCAGGGCGTATCTGCCCGACCATGGCAAGCCGGTCATCGAGCTGTGGGGTTTCGGACTCGGAAATCGTCCCGGCACTCCGGAAAGCGTTGGCGCCCTGATAGCCGATCTCAAGACCGGAACTCATGGTCTCGCGGCCGTCACCGTCATCGGCGGTGTGCCCACACGCTGGCGGACGCTGGATGGAGACGCCAAACCCGATCGCGCCTGGACCAGTGTCTATCGAAGCTACGACGTGATCAGCCCCTGGGCGGTCGGCAGATTCTCGGACGAGGCCGGTGCGGACCGGTTCGTACGCGAAGTCGTGCAACCGGACCTCATCGAGA
>WNGC01005094.1_pt1 | contig 11320 bp, 12 predicted proteins | sample 5400051 | NCBI WGS metagenome assembly WNGC01 (sample SAMN13153368, study PRJNA577476) | soil metagenome | isolation source: 20 cm soil or saprolite under grassland replicate 2 | place: USA:California | collected 2016-06-15 | reverse complement strand
CGGCGTCACCGATCTCTACACCGCGCGGTTCACGCACTTAGAAAAAGTCGTCGCCCTACTGCATCCGATTCCAACAGAGAGGGAGAGTATGGGCGGATTCGTCACCAGGCAGGCGATTCGCTGCGCCGACGAATTGATTCTCAATAAGAAAGATCTCTACGTCGCCGGCCATTGGGAGCGATTCAAAGCGGCGACTGTCGCACAGAATCCCTATGCGCGGGTCTGGGAAACCAGCCATGCCCGAGTCGATCCCTCATCGTTGCTCGAACCATTTACACGCAGTACGCCAACCGCGGCGGTCAATGTGGAATTCGGAGAACCGCGATCATCCACGATGGGCAAACGGGCATCGTATCATCCAATCGCCACGACGGTTCGGCTAACTGGCCCGTTGAACTTTGAACGATTCCTGCGCTGGATGAAGACTCTACCCCCTGAACTTGAACGGGCGAAAGGCTTCTTTCGCTTCGCCAAGGGACCAGAACTCCAAGAATTTCAATACGCCCCTCCTGGCAACGCCACCATTACGCCTATCACGTTGCTCGACGAACCGAGCCACGCGATCGTGTTGATTGGACGAGGCTACGACCAGGAGCGCTGCCAAATAGAACTCTTACGCTGTCTTGAAAACTACGAGACCACAGGGGGCTAGGCGGCAGGGCTTGCCAGTGAAGCGCGAATACGCGAGTAGCGCAGGAGCAACCACGCGGCACCGGCTCCGAACAATCCGCCGATCATCCAACCTCCCAGCACATCCGTGACGTAGTGGGCCCCGATATACACACGCGACAGACCGATCAGTCCGACCAAAGGCCAACTCACCCAGCCTGAGCGAGGATAAAGGACCTGCAAGAATGCAGCGGCGACCGCGGTATTGATCGCGTGGTTTGAGGGGAAGCTAAATACTTTTCCGCAAGCGGCTTCCACCTGTTGAATATCCATCAGCGACGAACAGGGACGAGGCCGCGCGATCAGATCCTTCAGGCGCGCGCCAAGAAAATCGGCAATCCCAATCGTCGCAGCCAGGGCCGGCGCCCCCAGAAGGGCCTCCCGCCTAGAACGCCACAACCAATAGCCTGCGAGCACAATGCCAGGAACCCACAACAGACTTGATGAAGAGAGAGAGAGCGCCAGTCCGTCCAACCAGGCCGACTGTCCGGCGAACCCGTTGACGGCGCGAAAGAGAGATTCGTCCCAACTCATATGGCACCGACGGCAAGAGGCATGAGGCGAGAGGCACGGGGTACTACCTGCACAACGTGCTTTCCCCCCGCCACTTGCCTCATGCTCTACCTTCCACCATTTTATCTCGTGCGAAAATGAATGCGCACAGTCAGTTCCCCATCCACCGGCTCGTCGCCTTTCAACTGGGGGTCGAAGGTCCATTTATTTAACGCAGCCATACCGGCGATGGTGAGTTCGTGATGCTTGCACGGCTCCAGGACGACGACCGTCACTTTGGCATCTTTCGAAACCATCATGCGGGCTTTCATCCAGTCGTCGAGTTCTTTGCCGTCCAGAGAGGATGGAATGCCGGGCCAGGGAGTTGATTTGGCGACCGGACCAAGCTGCTGGTCCTTATTTAGAGGCAAACCATGCACATGGACTTCCGGCAACTCTAAGACGTCTTCGCTATGATCCATCTCATGCGTCGCCTCATCGCCAGCCACCCCGAATACTATGGCTGGCCAGAGAAACACAACGAACATGCACACCTGAGCAACCAAATAAACTTTCTGCACGATATAGCTCCCCGGTCGTCTTCGGTTAAAGCCTAGGTTCGGGCTCAGAAGGTATATTCTCATCTTGCCCGAACCTTGACCTTGACCTCAACCTGGCTCTCCTCAGAAGAACCATTGCGCACGGAAAAAGAATGAACGAGGCATCCCCGCATGTGCCACCCCGAGCCCAATACCACCTCCGCCCGTATTATAAAAGTACTGCTGGTCGAGCAAGTTGATGACATCGAATCCCACCAGCAGCTTTTGTTGATCCCACGGCAGAGGGAATACGTGCGTAAGTGAGGCATTGTAGATGGTCCATGACTGGAAGTGCGAGGAATTCGTGAACGCCTCATCGCTCGCCGCGGTTCGCAGGCCTGAACCATAGAGCATCTGGCCCGAAATGGTGGTCCGCTCTCGGAACCGATAGGCCGCCACCGCTGAACTGGTGATCGTCTGCGAGTGGTCACAGAACACGCCGCCCGCCGTATTGATGTCCGTGATCTCCTTCGTGTCCAGCAGGTAATTCCCCGACTGCAACCCGTTGGCTTTGCACCGGCCCCACGCCACATTGCCGCGCGCACTGAAGTTGTCGGTGAGTTGCAGTTTTAGGGCGCCGTCGATGCCCATTTGATAGCCCCATTGAAAGGCAAAGAAGTTCAGCATCGGGGTCGTGCCAAACTGGCCGGCATCGGACTGGAAGTGACTCCGTTTGTAATAGGCGGCCAGCTCCACCGTGGCCCAGCTGGTCAGCGCGTGGTAGCTGCCGACTTCGAAATAGTTGGAACGCTCCGCCCTGGGGCTGAATCCGGTCGGGTCATCGGGTTGGGCGGTGGTGCCCCGGAGATTCACTTTGGTAAACGCGATCTGCTCGACATTCGGCGGCGTGAACAACCGGCTATAATTGGCATGAAAGACGTTCGACTGATTTAACTTGTACGTGACGCCGAGGCGTGGACTGATCTGTCCTTCATTGTAGAAGCTTTGGATCTGGTCATACCGCACACCCAGGTTGAGGGTCCACTGGTCGGTCGGGCTCCATTGATCTTGGACCCAGAACTCCTCGCGCTTCTGCACGTTGGTATTGGCAGCGGTTTGCGTGAGCACCGGTCCGATCGGAAGACCCGTGCCCGGATCTACTGCGAAGTCAAACAACTGGAATTGATTCTGCGCGTTCGTGTACTGGAACTGAAACCCCGTCTTCACGAGATGGTGCGTGTCGGGGATCCACGTGTAATCGAATCGCGTCCCAGATGAGTAGGCCTTCCGCTTCTGGTTCGCCGTCTGCTCTTCGGGCACATAGGCCAACGTGTTGAACGGGTCGGTGGTGAAGTTCGCATACGAATTCCGTAGAAAACCGGCGAGCTGGAAAAAGCTGTTGGCGTTCACGTCATGGCGCCAGACCAGGTGCGTGTACTGGGAATTCTCAGTCTGGTTCTGGTTTACTGCCTGAGAGGCCACGGGAGAGAAGGTGGGGGCCTGCGCCTGAAGGAGCGGCAACACATCTGCGTTCACTTCCAAGCCCGGGATCGTCGGAATCTGATACTTCGCCACCGCGTTCAAGAACACCCAACTCACACTATTGCGGTTGTCGTGCTGAAAGTCCCCTCGCAGATAGGTTTGATTGCGCTCGCTCTGATCGTGAAAGACAGAATGCCCGAGTGTCGGCGGCTCGATACCCCGATTGGTCGACGTATAGCTGTTAAGGGCATAGTAGCGGCCCTTCTCGCCGACCGTGCCGCCGTACTCGAACGACGGGTTCACAGTCTCGTTCGAGCCGCCAAACATCTGAGCCGAGCCGAAGGGGGGGCGCGTCCCGCTCTTGCTGGTAATATCGACCACGAGGGCCGTCTTGTTGCCGTACTGTGCCTCCATGCCGCCAAGGATAATATCCGCGCGTTCCCACATGCGGGGCGAAATCACGTCGGTGAAACTCGAGCTCACCCCTTCCGGAATCGGCACCCCATCGAGCCGGAACTGCTGATTGGCGTGGTCCTGGCGGATATGGGTTTCCCCCAAGGCCCCATACACCACACTCGGAACCGTCTGTAACACCTGCGCGATGGTGTTATTGTTGCCGAGCGGGAGCACTTCGATATCCTTCCGGCTCACGGAATACGTTTCGCTCGAGGCCTTGTATTGGATGGGAGGCAGCGGCGATCCAATTTCGAGCGCGATGTCTTGCGTCAGGGCCAACGTCAGGGTGACCGATACCGGCTTGTCCGTACCAACCGTTACCACCATATATTCACTGCGGTAGGTCTCGTGGATGGCGCTGACCGAATAGGTCCCCTCCTGTGGTGCGATGACAGAAAATTCGCCAGCCTGGTTCGTCACGCCTTGAGCGACCACGGTACCTTCTTGATCGCGCACCTGCACGATCGCTTGATCAACCCGGCGGAGATCCTGATTCTGGACCGTTCCGGTGATGAGGATAAGATTGGACTCGTCCGCAACGGCACGACCCTGATTAAGAAAACTCAGACAGACACAGAGACACACCAAACGAACAATGAGATGGCACCATATAGGTCGCATGAAGTCCCCCAACAATCTCGTGTTGAAAAACACCACGGCCCGCGAACAGGCAGTCCGACGAAAATCGTGGCCGAATGGCGTGAAACGAGATGACGTGACTAGTTGCGGGGGGGAGCGCGAGAAGGACCAGGCGTGGATAGTTCGAAGGAAAGCAGAACGGAGTCCGCTGGAAGTTCGAGGAGGTCGACGAGTTCCTCTGCCGTGAAGAAAGGAGTGCCACCATCGAGAGACCCGGCCGTGTGATGCTTTACCCACTGGCAGAGGTCTGTGTCGGAGTGTTCATGCCCATCGTGGTCAGCCGCAGCCAACTCGTGATGGACATCCTGCGCCACGGCAAACGGTGCAATGGTGAGCAATAGCAGGACAAGGCCGATCGCCACGATAGCCTGAAGAAAGCAGGGCAGCCGTCGTATGGATGCACGCAAAGTCATTGAGGGCGAGCTAAGTAACATAGGCGTTCACAGCTTGTCAAACAACGGATTTGACCGACTTAATCGAGCATCTTCAGCCGTAGATGCCTCCTCTGGTGGCTATTTCCTTTAATATACGCTATATTTTTCGCATCAGTACGTGCATCGACCCGGCCAAGCTACACTATAAAAGACGATTCTCATGTGAAAAGGCAGGACCATGCAGAGACCACTCGATAACCAGCATATCATTGAAATCAAACCGCTGCCCTCGCCGCGAACGATCAAGTCAAAGCTGCCGATAACCGACCAAGCCGCTGCGCTGGTAGTTGAAACCAGAGATGCTATTCGCCACATTCTGCATGGCCAAGACCGTGAGCGCCTACTGGTGATCGTCGGACCCTGCTCGATCCATGATCCCGATGCAGCCTACGAGTATGCCGATCGATTGAAACCAGTGGCTGATGCGTTGCGAGACCGGCTGCTCATCGTCATGCGCACCTACTTTGAAAAGCCCCGTACCACGGTTGGATGGAAAGGCCTGATCAACGATCCGCATCTGGATGGCACCTGTGATATCGCCGCCGGAATGGAACTCGCGAGAACGATTCTTCTCAACATCAACAAACGCGGGGTCCCCTGCGCGGCTGAAGCCTTGGACCCTGTGTCCCCCCAATACATCGCCGATCTCTGGAGTTGGGTCGCTATCGGAGCCCGCACCAGCGAAAGCCAGCCTCACCGGGAAATGGCCAGCGGCCTGTCTATGCCGGTCGGTTTCAAGAATGGCACAGAGGGCAATCTTCAGGTGGCCTGGAATGCGATGGTCGCCGCGAAACAGCCTCATCATTTTCTGGGCATCAACGCCGATGGGCTCACCTCCATCATCAAGACCATGGGCAACCCTGATCGCCACATCGTGCTGCGGGGAGGTGGAGGGAAGACCAACTATGAAGCCGAACACGTGGCTCGCGCGGAGGCCATTGTAGCGAGCGAGGGTATCGTTCGTCCCATCATGATCGACTGTTCACATGACAACTCCAGTAAAGACCATCGCCGCCAGGGTTTGGTCGCGCGTGAAGTCCTCCGCCAAACGCGCGGCGGCCGCCAATCCATTCTGGGACTGATGCTCGAAAGCAATCTGAATCCCGGCAAGCAGACCTGGCAGCAGGGAAAAGCGCTGGCCCACGGCGTCTCCATCACTGATGCCTGTCTCGGCTGGGAAGAAACCGAAGCTCTCCTCGGCGAATTGGCCGACATGATCGTGCCCAAACCCGCCTAGCGAGCCTCGCGGTTCACCGCGATCGACCCCCCACCAAGAGACCCGCATGCTCTTCGACACGCATACCCATCTGGACGATGCCCGCTACAATGAGGATCGCGAGGAGATGATTACCCGTGCCAGGGAAGCCGGTGTCGAAGCCTTCGTCACCATCGGCTGCGATCTGGCGAGCAGCCAGGCGGCGGTCGCACTGGCGGAACAACATCCATTTATCTATGCCTCCATCGGCGTCCATCCACATGAAGTGAAGCATATCCTCGATAGCTGGTACGATGAGTTCCGTCGGCTGGCACAAAACAAGAAGGTCGTCGCCTACGGCGAGATCGGCCTCGACTACCACTACAATCATTCGTCACCGAAAGAACAGCGGCAGCGATTCCGCGAACAGATCCAGCTCGCACGTGAGCTGAAACTGCCGGTGATCATTCACACGCGAGAGGCCCAAGACGATACGATTGCAATTTTGAAGGAGGAACGTGCGTCAGAAATCGGCGGGGTCTTTCACTGCTTCTCAGGGGATGCGTGGCTGGCGAAGGATGCGCTGGATTTAGGGTTCTATATCTCGTTCTCCGGCATTCTCACGTTTCAGAACGCAACGATGCTCCGAGACATCGCAAAAACCATTCCGTTGGATCGCCTCCTGATCGAAACCGACTGCCCCTATCTGACACCCATCCCTCATCGAGGCAGACGAAACGAGCCGGCCTACGTGTCCTTCGTCGCGCAAAAGCTGGTGGAGCTTCACGCCGATGCGCCAGGCATGTCGGTCGACACCATCGGACGCATCACGACCGACAACGCGAAACGCCTGTTCAAAATCGCTTGAGCTGCCGGCTGCGCTGCCGCAGCGCCTTAGGCAATTTCCGCGGATTCCCGCGTTTCTCCGGACCTCGCTTCGGTCGAAGATCCTCTCCCGTATCCAATTCCTTGTGTGCCGATACCCCGGTCGAGTTCGGTCTCTCGCGCAGTTTCCCGACAAACTCCTGCGCCTTCATTACAAAGGCTCCCTGCGCCCTGGCGAAGTCAATAATCTCACGATCGGAACTCACCACCGCGCAAGCGGATCCGAATTCGGCAGCCAGACGTTGAATCACCTGATCGGCTTTTTCTCCCCGTCGAGAGAAGATAACCTCAAGACCAACCCGATGCTCCCGTCGTTCCGTACCCCATCCCTGTTGCCACCCGTCAAAGACCACCGTGATGGGATGGGATTTCCGTTGACGATACGCCGCCAGGTCACGCAGGAAGGACTCGCGGGCCATCTCTGAATGCAGGCTCGTCCCTGCACCGATTCGGCCCGTCTCAGCCAAGAGATTATAGCCATCGATGATTAAGTGGAGCGCCATGATTAGCAGGCTGCGTGATAACTATGGTCGTTCGTCTGGTTCATCTGGTTTGTTTTGTTCATCTGGTTAGTTTCGTTCAACCAAATAAACGAGACAACCCAGACGAACCAAATAACGGTCTTCTTATGCTGGCGGACTTCTTCAGCATCCTGGTAGAGACCCTACTGCTCACACCGCCTACTGTCAATTGCTTCTGTTGCGCAATACCAACATTATTCATGACGGTTCGTCGCGAAGTAGCGCGCGACAAGCGCGAGGAGCGAGACTCGCGTAACGTGTGAAACGGACGACGGTTCGAGGTTGGAAGTTTCCGGAACTTCGAGATTCGAGTCGCGCTTTTCCCGCCAGTCTCGCCCCTCTCGCTTGAGTCAGGCATCGGCAGTTGCAGTAGAAGCGCTCATGAATCATGCTGGTGAGTACGGCCAATTCTCTTGACAATGGCACGAACATCTGAGAAAAACTTCATATCCCATCACACACCACACACATTGAACATCCATGCGATCAGCTCTGTGGCGTATCTTTACCCTCGCCTTCCTGGTTGGACTCTTCCACCTCTCTATGCACGCCCTCGATCTGTTTCGCGATTGCCAGGCATTTGCGGCAACAAGTGCAGCCCGTCAGGAGCCTCCTGCCAAGCCTAAGCGGGCTCGGCCTGACGACGATACAGAACCTCCGAACAGCCAGTTCGCCGGGATTGACGAGGCTCGTGCTCGATCTCGACGCAAAGGCCAGCCCCAGCAAACATCCCAAACTCCAGGCCGAGGGAGTCACCATCGAAATCCCCAACGCCACCTTGAGCCATTCCGCCAAGACAAAACTTACGGCTGGTAAGATTGCCAAGCCGTTTATTATTACCCAGTCATCTGAAAGATCTGTTGAAGTATCTCTCCCGGCCGGTTCATTTCAACGCTACAAGTTGCTCACATTGGCGAATCCTCATCGGCTGGTCATCGATGTGGTGCCTTCCAGCGATCCTCTGACAGCTCCGCCTGTTGATTTAACTCCCGGCCTAGAACTTCCACTCCCCGCTCCTCCGCAGCCTGCTCAGCCGCGAGCCAAGTCATTTAAGACCATCGTGATCGATCCAGGGCACGGCGGGAAAGATCCTGGGGCACGTGGGCAGCGTGGGACGGAAGAAAAAGACATTACGCTGAGAGTCGCGTTGAAACTGCGGGATCTCTTGCGCAGGCAACCGGGAATCCGCGTCCTCATGACCCGTGACCGGGACGAGTTCGTCGAGTTGGAAGACCGGGCGAAGTTTGCCAATGGCGCCCGTGAAAATGGAACCCCCCTGAACTCCACCGGCGTGGGATGGGAATATCTCGTGGCCGATCTTCTGACGGCGAAGAAGATCGAGGCATCCCTTGAACTCGCCTGGACCGCCAAGGAAGCCATGGTGACCAACCTGAACGACCGCTACTCCCTGGTGGACCATGGGGTGAAAACCGCACCATTCTACGTGCTCCGCTTCACCAGCATGCCCAGTATCCTGGCTGAAATTGCCTATATCTCGAACTCTGCGGAAGAAGACATGCTGCGAACCGGCCTCTTCACCACGCGCGTGGCAGAAGCACTCATGGAAGGTGTCAATACCTTCCTCGCCTCTGCAAAAATCGCCCCGCGATGATCTCCGCACTGCTCTATCCTCCACGTCGATGCCTACGGTCAAGCTAGTCTTGGAATACGATGGGACCTGCTACGCCGGGTGGCAGCGCCAGCCCGATCACCCCACGATCCAAGAAGCCATCGAACGAGCCATCCATCAGGTCAGCCAGGCCACGGTATCGGTCATCGGCGCAGGCCGTACAGATGCCGGTGTGCATGCGCTCGGCCAAGTCGCAAGTTTTCGCACGGATCGGGATTGGCCCGCCTCCAACTGGATGCGGGCGCTTAATGCCGTGCTACCAAAAGACATTGCCGTTCGTTCCTCCGCCCTCATGGACGACCGCTTTCACGCCCAACACGATGCACGAGGTAAGCTCTACGCCTATCGAATCCTCCACCGCCCCGCCCGTCCCACCGTCGATCGCGCATTTGTCTGGCACATCTACAGGCCATTGAATCAGGCTGCCATGCAACAGGCGGCAGCGACATTGATCGGGGCACAGGACTTTTCCTCATTCGAAGGGAGCCTCACGGAGAACAACAATCCCATCTGCCATCTCCAACGTCTGGCAGTCATCTGCCAAGGCGACCAGATCCTCATTGAGGCCTACGCCGACCGGTTTCTGAAACACATGGTTCGCGCAATGGTTGGAACGGTAGTCGAAGTGGGGCTGGGCAAACGGACTCCCGACAGTCTCACAGAAATCCTGAGGTCTCGGGACCGGTCTGCAGCAGGCCAGACCGCCCCTCCTCATGGACTCTGTCTCATGCGCGTAGACTACCAGTAGCAGTCTGCGGAATTCGTACGCAGTTCGTGAATTGTGAGTGGGGCAAGCAAGACGTGCGCGACAGGCGCGACTCGCGAAGCGTAAAAACCGGTTGGTTGCTCTGGCTTGTGTGGTTTGTCTCGTTTATTTGGTTGACCCAGACTATCTAGATAAACCAGAGAAACCAGAGGAACCCGTCCCGCTAGAGCAGGCGGGGGGAATCTTGATTTTCTAGCTTCTTGCGCAGTTCGATCAACTCCTGCTCGAGTGCCAAGAGCCGGTCACTGATGGGGTCCGGCAGGTTACTATGGTCCATGGTGGCATCGGGGAGCCGCTCGCCTTGAGTTTTAATCACGCGGGCCGGCACTCCAATGACAGTGGAATTGGCGGCGACATTCTTAAGCACAACCGAATTGGCGCCGATCTTCACATTGTCGCCGATCGTGATCCCACCGAGAATTTTGGCTCCGGCCCCGACGACCACGTGATTGCCGAGCGTGGGGTGACGCTTCCCTCGTTCCTTCCCCGTCCCCCCAAGCGTCACGCCTTGGAAGAGAGTCACGTAATCCCCGATCTCTGCCGTCTCGCCGATAACCACACCCATCCCATGGTCGATGAAGAACCCGGTACCGATCTGAGCCGAGGGATGGATTTCAATGCCCGTGAGCACACGAGCAACCTGAGAAATAGCCCGAGGAACGAACGGCACATTGTACGACTTCAACCAATGGGACACGCGGTAGGCCAACAAGGCATGGAAGCCGGCATAGGTCAGCACGACTTCAAGCCAGCTGGTCGCCGCCGGATCCCGGTCGAAGACAGCGCGGAGGTCTTCTTGAATAGCTTTCAGCACCATAATGAAAATATCTTACGCTGTCTGAGGCCGTTCGATCAAACAAACCGCCTGAGCGGCAATCCCTTCCTCCCGCCCAATCATGCCGATTCCCTCTCCTCCCTTCACCTTCACGTTGACGAGATCAGGATCGACCCCGAGCACCTGCGCCATCTGTTTCTGCATGGCTGCCAAGTGCGAACTGAGCCGAGGCGCCTGCGCGATAATAACCGTGTCGACGTTCACGATGCGATACCCCTTTCCCTTCATCTTCCCGACCACATCCTCCAGCAGCTTCAGGCTCGAAATATCCTTGAACCGCTGATCGGAGCTTGGATAGTGCCGGCCTAAATCTCCCTCACCCATCGCTCCGAGCAGCGCATCACAGAGGGCATGGATCAAGGCATCCGAATCGGAATGTCCTAATAAACTTTTTCTATTAGGGACCTGGATGCCACCGAGAATCAGCTTTCGCCCCGGTCCCAATTGATGTATATCGTAGCCGCAACCGATTCGCATGCGTCTTCCTTTCGTTAGTCGTCAAACGTGAATCGTTAAACGCAAACGAGACAATACTTCCTCCTGCGATTCACGAATAACAGTTAACGTCCCTTTCGTGCCGCCAGAATAGCCTCGCCGATCACCAGGTCTTCAGGTCTCGTCACTTTGATGTTCTCCCCGCTTCCCTCAACCACCGTCACCAAATAGCCCAGCCATTCCACCAGAGATGCGTCATCGGTTGCCCGCACCCCCTCGGCATGGGCTTTCCTGTGAGCGGTCTCGATCCAGTCTCGTCGAAAAGCCTGCGGAGTTTGAGCA
>WNGC01002464.1_pt1 | contig 11324 bp, 8 predicted proteins | sample 5400051 | NCBI WGS metagenome assembly WNGC01 (sample SAMN13153368, study PRJNA577476) | soil metagenome | isolation source: 20 cm soil or saprolite under grassland replicate 2 | place: USA:California | collected 2016-06-15 | reverse complement strand
TTTTTTTTGAAGACCGCGGCCCAACCGGCCCCTACAAATTCACGGTTCCCGCGCGGCGCATCAAACATTTGCGCTTCAATAATTTTGACGATCCAGAAAAAATTCCTCCTGACACCCCGTATTCGAGCTTGATCGAATCGGACGTGCCCGTGGTGGTGCAGCACACGCGACTTGATTCCCGCCAGGCCGAAAATGCTCTGCTGACGACGATAGCTTTCCCATGCGATTAAGCGTCGAAATTCGAATCAAATAATAGAGTTCACAGATTTATCATGACTCAAACTGCGAGTGATTTTCTGATCAAGCGAATCAACGAATGGGGCCTGAAACGCATTTACGGATATCCCGGCGACGGGATTAACGGGATCATGGGCGCGCTTGATCGAGCCAATGGGGCAGTGGAGTACGTGCAGGTGCGGCATGAAGAAATGGCGGCGTTCATGGCGTGCGCTCACGCGAAGTTCACCGGTGAGGTCGGGATTTGCCTCGCTACGTCGGGCCCGGGTGCCATCCATCTGCTAAATGGACTTTACGACGCGAAAATGGACCATGCGCCGGTGGTAGCGATTGTCGGCCAACAAGCCCGGGCGGCAATTGGTGGCGATTACCAGCAGGAAGTCGATTTGGCTACGCTGTTCAAAGACGTCGCGCACGAGTACGTGCATATGGCATCTACGCCCGCGGCGATACGGCATCTGATTGATCGCGCGATTCGAATTGCAAAAGCGGAACGCACAGTAACCTGCGTGATCATTCCTAATGACGTGCAGGAAATGGCTGCGGTGGAAACGCCGCCGCGAAAGCACGGCACCATTCATTCAGGTGTCGGATATGCGTCGCCACGCGTCATACCGAAGGACGCCGATCTTCGTCGCGCAGCCGATGTTTTAAATGCGGGTCAAAAAATCGCGATGCTCGTGGGCGCAGGTGCGCTGGGAGCCACTGACGAAGTGATCGAGGTTGCAGATATCCTGGGCTCAGGCGTAGCAAAAGCATTACTGGGCAAGGCAGTCATTCCGGATGATCTGACATTTTGCACGGGTCCAATCGGGCTTCTCGGTTCCAAGCCAAGCTGGGACATGATGGAGGAATGCGACACCCTGTTCATGATTGGTTCCAGTTTTCCGTACTCGGAATTTCTACCAAAAGAGGGGCAGGCCCGCGGGGTACAGATCGATATTGATGCAAAGCTGGTCAGCGTGCGTTATCCGATGGAGGTCAATCTCGTCGGTGACAGTGCAGAAACATTGCGTGCACTGATTCCATTGCTGGAACGCAAGCAGGACCGGAAATGGCGAAAGAAGATCGAGGATGGCGTTGCCGAGTGGTGGAAGGTCTTGGACGCGCGCGCGATGAACGAGGCGAAGCCGATCAATCCTCAACGCGTGTTTTGGGAATTATCGCGGCGGTTGCCGGACAATTGCATCATCGTTGCCGACTCGGGCTCTGCTGCAAACTGGTTTGCGCGCGATTTGAAAGTGCGTCGCGGCATGATGGCATCGCTCTCAGGGAATCTGGCCACGATGGGGCCGGGTGTGCCTTACGCTATTGCGGCGAAGTTCGCTTTTCCCGATCGTGTTGTCATCGCGACGGTTGGTGATGGCGCGATGCTGATGAATGGAATCAACGAGGTTGTCACCATCGCAAAGTACTGGAAAGAATGGAGTGACCCGCGGCTCATCATTATGGTATTGGCGAATCGCGACCTCAATCAGGTGACTTGGGAGCAGCGAGTACTGGCCGGCGATCCGAAATACGAATGCTCGCAAAACGTGCCGTCGTTCGAGTTCGCTCGTTATGCTGAGATGCTGGGCCTCACCGGTATTCGCATCGACAAGCCGGAACAAATCGCGCCTGCCTGGGAACAGGCGCTCAGCGCGACGCGGCCCGTAATCCTTGAAGCGGTCACTGATCCAGAGGTCCCGACGTTACCGCCGCACATTACCTTCGAGCAGGCAAAAAAATTCATTGAATCCATGATCGAAGGCGAACCACACCTTGGTCACATGATTAAGCAGACTTTCAAGGAAGCGGTGCAAAGCGTTCTGCCGCACAAGAAATGATTGCGCACGAACGAATCAAAGCGTGATCTGTAATACAATGGGATTTCTTAATCCGCCTCTCCCCTGCATGAAGGGGAGAGGATTGAGGTGAGGGGGTCTCGATGCGCGGGGAGGAAGCCAAACCCTCACCCTCCACCTCTCCCTTGAAAAAGGAGAGGCGACCCCTTTCTCGCATAAAATGCTCCGGTGATGTAGTGCGCATTGAAAGCCTTCGTGTCTCAGCATTCACCATTCCCACCGAAACACACGAGGCCGATGGGACTTATGAGTGGAACAGCACTACGATCGTAGTCGTCGAGGTCGCGGCCGGAGGAAAACATGGGCTCGGGTACACCTACGCCGATTCAGCAACAGCGAAATTAATCGATGACAAGTTAAAGCAAGTTGTGATCGATCGCGATGCAATGGCCGTGCAGGCTGCGTGGTTGGCAATGGTGCATTCGATTCGCAATCTTGGACGACCGGGCATTTGTGCGATGGCGATCTCGGCCGTGGACACCGCTCTATGGGATTTAAAAGCACGGTTACTGGATTTGCCACTCGTTAGGTTGTTCGGCCAGGTCCGCGAGGCATTGCCAATTTACGGAAGTGGCGGATTCACGAATTATTCCAACGAACAATTGCAGAAGCAGCTTTGCGGTTGGGTGGAGCAGGGGATTTCGCGAGTGAAGATGAAAGTTGGTCGTGACGCAAAGGTCGACAGGCGACGCGTGGCGGCCGCGCGAAAAACTATCGGCGAAGAAGTTGATCTTTTTGTTGACGCGAACGGCGCATATTCTCGCAAGCAAGCAATCGCGCAGGCGCACGCGTTCGAACAATTCGGCGTCCGCTGGTTTGAGGAGCCGGTCTCGTCGGATGACTTGGAGGGTCTACGGTTCATTCGAAATCACGCACCGGCGGGCATCGAGATCGCAGCCGGTGAATACGGCTATGACGTCGATTATTTCCGGCGAATGCTCGATGCCGGTGCGGTTGATGTTTTGCAAGCCGATGCCACGCGCTGTTGCGGTTTCACCGGATTTCTGCAAGCGGCCACCCTTTGTGATGCCTATCACGTCCCGCTCTCCTCACATTGCGCGCCGGCGTTGCATGTTCACATCGGTTGCGCAACGCCCGCCACGCGGCACGCCGAATATTTTTATGATCACGTCCGCATCGAACGCTTGATTTTCGACGGCGTCGCTGACCCTGGAGCGGGAGCGCTTAGGCCAGGGCTGGATCAGCCGGGCCTTGGTCTGATTCTAAAACGCGCAGACGCACAAAACTTTGCGATCTAATTATGTGGAGCGAAAAGGGGAATGAATACCGGGGCAAACGTCGACGTCGATGCACTCGAAGCGGACCTTCGCAATAACATTCGTGGCGAAGTCCGCTTCAGCAATGGCGACCGCGCCCTTTATTCGACTGACAGTTCGAACTACCGCCAAGTTCCGATTGGCGTAGTGGTCCCGCGCGATCGCAGCGACGTAATCACTACGGTCGAACTCTGCCGGAAGTACGGAGCGCCGATCACATGTCGCGGCGGCGGCACCAGTCTGGCAGGGCAATGCTGCAACGTTGCTGTGATCATCGATTTCACCAAATACATGAATCGCGTGATCGACATCGACGCGCAGGAGAAACTGGCACGCGTTGAACCGGGATTGGTTCTCGATGATCTGCAAAAGGTATTGAAAAAGCACGGCTTGATCTTTGGGCCGGATCCCGCCACGCACAGTCATTGCGCGATTGGGGGAATGCTCGGTAACAACTCGTGCGGTGTGCACTCAGTAATGGCCGAGTTCTATGGCGGTGGCGCGCGTATGTCGGACAATGTGCGCGAGTTGGAAGTGTTGCTTTATGACGGCACGATCCTTCGTGTCGGCAAAACGAGCGACGCGGAGCTAGGACAGATCACCGCAAACGAAGTTGTAGCCGGGGGCGCTGACCCCGGCCTGAATGCACCGGATCAAGGTAGTACCCCCGCGGTCAACGCCCGCGGCTGCAACAGGCGAGCGGAGATTTACAAAAACCTTATCGATCTTCGGAATAAATATGCCGACTTGATCAGGCAAAGGTTTCCGAAAATCCCGCGGCGGGTTTCCGGATACAACCTCGACGAATTACTTCCCGAACATGAATTCAATGTTGCGCGCGCATTGGTGGGAACAGAAGGCACATGCGTCATCGTCCTCGAAACAACGCTGGAGCTAATTGTCGATTTTCCAGTCCGCTCATTGCTCGTGCTTGGTTATCCGGACATTTACCACGCGGGCGATCATGTTGCTGAAATTCGTAAATACAGGCCGGTAGGCCTCGAAGGCATCGACGATGTGTTGATCGACGCAATGAAGTTGAAACACATTCATCCGCGCGACCTGCAAATCCTGCCTGAAGGCAAAGGCTGGTTGCTGATCGAATTTGGCGGAAAGACAACGGAGGAAGCCGATGCACCCGCCCGAAAACTCATGGCAGAACTGGAGGCGCAACCGGACAAACCGACAATGCGATTGGTGGACGATCCCGAGCATGAAAAGGTTGTTTGGGAAGTTCGCGACGCCGGGCTTGGCGCCAGTGCGCGAGTCCCTAACCAACCGGACACATGGGAAGGCTGGGAAGATTCCGCCGTTTCGCCTAACGACATCGGAAAATACCTACGCGATTTTCGGTCATTGCTGAACAAGCACGGCTATCTCTGCACGTTGTACGGGCATTTCGGTCAGGGTCTCATTCATACGCGTATCGATTTTGGGCTGAAAACGCACGAGGGGATTCAAACGTACCTGCGTTTCACCGAAGAGGCGGCTGAGCTGATCAAACGCTACGGCGGGTCGCTTTCAGGCGAACACGGCGACGGCCAATCGCGCGGCGAATTATTACCGAAAATGTTTGGCGACGAACTGGTGCAGGCTTTCCGTGAGTTTAAGGAAATCTGGGACCCCGATTGGAAAATGAATCCGGGCAAAATCGTCCAGCCGTATCGACGCGACGAAAATTTGCGTTATGGCGAACGGTACGATCCGCCGCAACGGCAGACATATTTCAAGTATCCGAATGATAAAGGCAGTTTTTCCTACGCAATGGAACGCTGCGTCGGTGTGGGCAAATGTCGGCGGAACGAGCATGGAACGATGTGCCCAAGCTACATGGTCACGCGTGAGGAAAAACATTCCACCCGAGGCCGCGCCCGGCTCCTATGGGAAATGCTTAACAACGACGTGCTCCGAAAAAAAGGCTGGCGCGAGGAATGCGTAAAGGAGGCGCTGGATCTTTGTCTGGCTTGCAAGGGATGCAAAGCCGATTGCCCGATGAACGTCGATATGGCGACATACAAGGCCGAGTTCCTCTCTCATTATTACAAGCATCGCTTACGCCCGATGCATGCGTACGCGTTTGGATTGATCCATGTCTGGGCACACCTTGCCCAGGTCGCCCCCAGCATTGTTAATTTAATCAACCACGCGCCGGTAACGAGCAGCCTGGCCAAGAGACTGATCGGCGTAGCCCCACAACGGCGGATCCCGAAGTTCGCCCGGGAAAACTTCAAAATGTGGTTCGCGCGTCACCGGAGAGCGCGAATGCCAGGCGACAACAAACCGCACGTTATTCTTTGGCCGGACACATTTAACAATTTCTTTCACCCGGAAACTGCAAAGGCCGCAGTTGAAGTGCTCGAAGGAGCCGGGTTTATAGTCATTGTTCCAGATGGAGACCTTTGGTGCGGCAGACCGCTGTACGACTACGGTATGCTGGACACCGCGAAGCGGTGGCTTGCGCAAATCCTGACCGCGCTGCATGAGGAGATCGATGCAGGGACGCCAATGATCGGCTTGGAACCAAGCTGCACCGCCGTGTTTCGCGATGAGCTCACGCAAATCTTTCCGCAAAACGAAGAGGCCATCCGTTTGTCGCAGCAGACATTCACTTTCGCGGAGTTCTTAGAGAAATTTGTGCCGACGTATCGGTTTCCCAGTCTGACGCAAAAAGCGCTTTTCCACGGCCATTGCCACCACAAGGCGATCATGAAAATCGATGCGGACAACGAACTGCTGCAAAAGCTAGGCCTCGATTTTGAGGTCCTTGATTCCGGCTGCTGTGGCATGGCAGGCGCATTTGGTTTTGAGAAGGATCACTACGACGTTTCGATCGCCTGTGGTGAGCGAATGTTGCTTCCAAAAGTTCGAAGCGCGCCAGGGGATACGCTAATTATCACCGACGGTTTCAGCTGCCGAGAGCAGATTCGACAGACCACGGAACGCCGGGCATTTCATATCGCGCAGGTCGTCCAAATGGCGATGAACGGACAAACCGGCCGCTCTTCGCAAAATCTATCAAAGCGGGAACTTGTCTCTGCATGAATCAGAAGCCTGAAGTTGTTGTGATTACGGGAGCATCCGCGGGAGTCGGGCGCGCAACAGTTCGAAAATTTGCGAAGCACGGTGCGCGGCTTGGCCTGATTGCGCGTGGCCTTGATGGCTTGAAAGGCGCGCAAAAAGAAGCCGAAGAATTGGGAAGCAAAGCGCTCGTTTTTCCGGTGGATATTGGGAATGCCGATCGCGTCGAAGCGGCAGCTGCACAGATCGAAGCCGATTTGGGCGAGATCGATATCTGGATCAACAACGCGATGACGTCGGTTTTTTCGCCAGTCAAGGAGATGACGCCCGAGGAATTTCGGCGCGTGACTGAAGTGACTTATCTGGGCTGTGTCTATGGGACGCTTGCTGCGTTGAAACGTATGTTGCCGCGTAATCGCGGGACGATTGTGCAAATTGGCAGCGCCCTGGCATATCGCGGTATTCCATTGCAAGCCGCCTATTGCGCGGCCAAGCATGCGATACAGGGTTTTTGCGATTCGTTGCGATGCGAATTGATGCACGACAAAAGCAATGTGCGCCTGACGATGGTGCAGTTACCCGCGCTAAACACGCCGCAATTCGACTGGGTTAAGAGCCGCCTCCCACGCCGGGCGCAACCAGTGCCGCCAATCTTTCAGCCAGACGTAGCAGCCGAAGCAATCTATTTCGCGGCGCATCATCCTCGTCGTGAATTCTACGTCGGCGCGCCATCGGTTGCCGTGATCGTGGGAAATAGATTTGCCCCGGGTTTGCTTGATCGGTATCTGGCGAATACTGGGTACGAATCGCAGCAGTATGACGGGCCTGAAGATCCCGAGCGCGCGCACAACTTATGGCAGCCGGTGCCCGGCGACCACGGTGCGCACGGTGCCTTCGACGCGCGTGCGAAAGACTGCAGTGCGCAGTGGTGGACAAGCGAGCATCGCGCTTTGATCGCAATTGGTGCGGCGCTGCTAGTCATTTCGAGCCTTGTCGCGTTTTTGAAAAAGCAATAAGCGAAGGCAGCGTTAGTGATTGTTTTCTTCGGTATGAAATCCGATTCGGCGTCTTGGCTTTTCCGGGGAGTACGATCGGCTCGGCGCGAACCGTACAAATCTCGGGTGCGAAGGCTTCCTGAATTACCTGATCCTAATAACGCTAGTGCCGATAACAGTCATTTCATGACGTAAAACGCTCCCAGGATGCCGCCGAAAATCGTGTGTGCGAGCAAAACTGAAATCGGCGTTCGCCATCCATAATGCAATCCGAGAAATCCTGGGGGTTCGAGCTGGCGAACGACCGTTGGGCCATATTGCTCGTTCGCCATTCGAGGATGCAATGCCGGCAAAATCGGCATCAACAGTGTTAAGACGAAGATTGCCTGGCTGAGGCCAATTATGGCGCCGAACCACCACGTAGCCATTCCGAACACGTGAAAAACGGCTACGTAAAAAAGGGCAAAAATCCAGCCGTTTGCGAAGTGCAAGAAAAAGCCGATGAATTTGGCCCGATCGCGGTTGGGCGTGAACATGGTTCCGAGTAGATAAGGAATGTTCATTCGGGTCAGGCCGAACCCCTGACTGGCGGCAAGGATGGAAGTGAGTACGACGGTTCCCGAAAACCCCCAGACCAACCAATGGATCCAGTTCATGACGTTCGGTCCAGCTTATGCGTGCCTTTTTCGCTGTCACGCAGCGCGATGGCGGCATTAATGATCCCCAGATGGGTGAATCCTTGTGGAAAATTTCCCAGCGCGTTACCGGTGTCGGGATCGATCTCTTCGGCGAAAAGGCCCACGTCGTTAGCATAGGAGAGCGCGGCTTCGAAGGTCTCGTGCGCTTCGGAAAGATTTCCACAGCGCGCCAGAAAAGCCACTTCCCAGAAACTACAGATGGCGAACGCCCCCTCATGTCGATCTTTGCTTTTCTGGCTGCGGTGAACCAAGCCTTGGCGCGGAATTAAATTCTGTCGGATGCGCTCATACGTTTTCCGCATCCGTTCCGAGGACGCTTCTTCAAAGCCATGATAAGAAAGCAAGAGAACGCTGGCATCGAGATCATCGCTTTCACATGCCTGCGTATATGCTTGGAGTGTTGGATTCCAAGCTCGACACTTGATCTCTTCGCGGATGCGTTGTTGCTCGGTGGCACATTTGTTCACGTCGATTCCCTTAATCTGCCCGCGTTCGTGCAATCTTAGAATGCGATCAAGCGCGACCCAGCACATCAACCGCGAATGAGTGTACTTACGGCGTTGGTCCCGTTCCTCCCAGATGCCATGATCTGGTATCTCCCAGTGCGAACACACGTATTCGGCGCATTGGCAAAGCATTTTCTGCATTTCGTGATCGACCGGTTCGCTTTTTGCGATGAAATGTGAAATCGCCTCCACTACTTCACCGTAAATATCGAGCTGGACCTGTTCCATGGCGGCGTTCCCAATTCGCACCGGACGCGAGCCGGCATGTCCGCACAAATATCGTAATTCACGCTCGCGTGGGGGGCGCTCACCGAAAACGTCGTAAGCAACGCGCAACGCTGGACGACTTAAGTTGGTAGCATGCAAGAGCCAGTTCACAAACGCTTCGGCGTCATCTTTGTAACCGAGGCCGAAAAGTGCGTGGACGGTAAACGCTGCATCGCGCAACCAAGCGAACCGGTAATCCCAATTTAAATTGCCACGGATGCGTTCGGGCAAAGAAGTTGTCGGCGCTGCGATGATCGCTCCCGATGGTGCGTAGGAAAGAAGTTTAAGCACCAGCGCGCTTCGAGTGACTTGCCGCTCGTACGGACCGTGATAGTTGCATTGCGCGGTCCAAGCTCGCCACCATTTAATAGTGAGCTCCAATTTGTCGACGACCAAATCACCAAGCGGCGGCAGGACGGCTGGACCTTCCTCGGAGAGCGTAAGAGAAAACGTACTGGTATCGCCACGTTTTAGCTTCAGCTCCGCCCGCAAGCCACCATTGCCGTTTGCTGTCAGGTTGATGTCACTGCGCAGGTTAAGAAGGTTTGTGCCAACACTGATACGCCACCCAAGTTTGCTCTCTCTTTTAAGGTACGGAGTGGTTCGACCGTAATCCGGGCGCGGATCAAATTCGACGTTAAGCGCGATTTCGCCGGTCTCGCACTTAATTGCCCTAACGAGTTCTTGCTCGGGCCAAAGTCTTCGTGTTTTTTCCTCCTCTGAAGTAACCGGCATGAAATCGGTGAGTACAATCTTGCCGGAACCGTTGGAAAAGGTCGTTTCCAGAACGTTTGTGCTATCAATGTAACGCCGAGCAATTCGCGAATCGTTTGTGGGACAAATGCTCCAGTGCCCGCCGATTCTCGGATCAATAATCGCGCCGAAAATTGAAGGGCTGTCGAATCGTGGCCAGCAAAGCCAGTCGAGTGAACCACGCTTTGAAATCAGCGCCACAGAGCGCCCATTTCCGATAATCGCGTAATCTTGGATATCCGAAACTTCCGCGGCCATGCCAAGCGATAATATCCGAAGGTGCTCGAAGTTACTCAGCTTTAATAAAGCTGATGTCACCACTGCGTTCGACACGCGCGACTTTGATTTTAGATAGATCTTCGGTTGCGGCGTCGAGCCGCATGTCTTCTTCGAGATCGTGTTCCGAAATGTGATTTATGCGCATATTCTTGCGTTGGAACTTACCGTTCTCTACCAGGACTGCTGCTTTTCCCTTAATTAGGATCCCAAATCCATGCGAGTAGTAGGCAGTGAGTGCGAGAAACCGGTGCAGCAACACCAGAACAAATCCAGCACCCAAGGTAGGCAAAAAGGAAGCTGATCCGTTGATAGCGCGCGCCAATACTGATGCAATGATCACTAGTAGAGTAGCATCGAATGCAGTCTTTTCCGCAAGGGAGCGTTTACTGCTCACGCGGACCATTACGAGAGTCGCGACAAACACGATTATTCCCCGCAACGAAATCTGCAGGAACGTTAATTCTTTTGGTTCCACGCCCAAACCAAGCAACCCGTTGAATAATTGTGAGATTGTATTCATAGCTAATGATTCTATCGCCGAGAGAATCACTTGCGCGCTTACCGCAATTTTCCGGAAGAAAGCTAAATCCAGCCCCGGGGCGAAAATCGTTCCATAAACGGAAAGTTCGAAACGGAGTGAACAATGGCTAGAGGAAGTAAAAAGAAATATACATCTAAACAAAAGCGGAAGGCGTCTAAGATCGAAAGAGGTTACAAGAAACGTGGCGTGAGCAGTAAGGAAGCTGAACGCCGCGCTTGGGCGACCGTAAACAAATCAGATAAGGGCGGACGGAAGAAGGGTGGAGGAGGCCGCGGGAAAAAGCGGAGTAAGTCAAGTTCCCGCAAGGGCGGGAGAAAAGGCGGTCGGAAGTAAAACGCTTTACCTAACAAACATTGCAACCGCAGCGAGAAACATCAGTGCGGCTGTAAGTCCTACCATAACGCGCGACGGCCAAGCGCTAGGCTGACGCTGCATCAGCTTGCGATCGCATGAAACTAGCAGAACCCCGATTAAGAGAAATGGCGCAAGAACACCATTAATAGTGCTCGCCCAAAATAGCGCTTTGACTGGGTTGATTTTTACAAAAACCATCGCGATTCCGAGCAGAGTTGAAACGGCAATTACTGCATAAAAATAGCGCGCCGTGGTCACCGGCAAATCCAATCCTTCCTTCCATGCGAATGTTTCGGCAAATGCGTATGCGCTTGAACCGGCGAGAATAGGGATTACCAACAGGCCAACGCCAACAAGACCGATCGTGTAAAGAACTGCTGCGAACGAACCGGCTAGTGGCTTAAGCGCTTCTGCAACCTGGCGTGAGCTCTCAATATTTGTGTTGTTGTGCGCATGTAGCGTAAGTGCTGCCGTCAGAATGATAAAATACATGACGAGATTGGAGAAAAATGTTCCGGTTACTACATCTATCCGTCGATCGGAGATCTCACGCTT
>WNGC01002463.1_pt1 | contig 11324 bp, 9 predicted proteins | sample 5400051 | NCBI WGS metagenome assembly WNGC01 (sample SAMN13153368, study PRJNA577476) | soil metagenome | isolation source: 20 cm soil or saprolite under grassland replicate 2 | place: USA:California | collected 2016-06-15 | reverse complement strand
CCCCACGAGGAAGGCGATGAGCGTGAAGATGATGCCGATCGCGAAGATGACCAGCATCGCCTGACCGGAGTTGCGGCCCCGGAAGTTCATGCGCAGCGCGCCGCGCCAGAAGATGCTGGAGATGATCGCGGCGAGTCCGATCATCGTTGTGACGACGAGCAGCAACCTCACGTCGTAGTTCTTGATGTGGCTCATCTCGTGCGAGAGAACGCCTTCGAGCTCTTCGCGATTCATCATCTGCAAGAGCCCGGTGGTCGCCGTCACGGCCGCGTGCTGCGGGTCGCGCCCGGTCGCGAAGGCGTTAGGGCTGGGGTCGTCGATGACGTAGACCTTCGGCATCGGCAGGCCGTCTCCGATCGCCAGCGTCTGCACGATGTTGTAAAGCTGCTGGTACTGCCTTGGGTCGGCCTCGTGCGCGCCCATCGCGCTCAGGACGGTCGACGCGCCAAGGTAGTAGGCGTACAGAGCGGCGCCGATGCCCAGGAGGCCGAGGACGATCGTTCCGACGATCGCGCCCTCGGTGCTGGCAGTGCCGATCTCGCCGATGACGAAACCCGCCAGCAGCCACAGCGCCAGGAAGCCGACCACGACGATGACGCTCTTGCGCTTGTTGCTGGTGATCTGGTGATACATCGGAGCAGCAGAACTCTACGGGGCGGGACGCCGCCCCTGGCCGACGGTCTGGCGCATCGCCGAGGCCGCCCAACGGCCCCAGATCTGGGCCCAGACGAGTCCGTTCGCGAACGCCGAGATGTCGTTGGCGTGGTGCTTCGAGTGGTACGCCCACATCGCGCGGTGCCGCTCGTACAGCATCTTGCTCTCGGCCTGCTTGGTGGCAGCTCCCTTGTGGTGGATGGCGCTGGCGCTCGGCAGGTAGAAGACCTTCCAGCCACCCAGCTTGAGCCTGTAGCAGAGATCCAGGTCCTCGCCGAACATGAAGTAGCGAGGGTCGAAGAAGCCGACCCGGTCAAGGGCCGCCATGCGGACCATCATGCAGGCGGCGCTGCCCGCATCGATCTCGTGGACCTCGGTCTCCGACAGGTGGCCCATGTTGTGGCGCCCGAACACACGGCTGCGCGGAAAGAGCCGGCTGAGCCCGACCGTGCGGTAGAAGAGCGTGCTCGGCACCGGGAAGGAGCGGCGCGCCTCCGGGTCGAGGCGGCCATCCGGGAACAGCAGCCGCGGTCCGACCACTGCCGCGTCGGGTCGCGTGATCAGGAAGTCGGCCATCCGGCCAAGTGCCTGGGGGTTGACCGTGACGTCGGGATTCAGCAGGAGCACGAATCGTCCCTGGCACCGTTCGAGGCCCACGTTGTTGGCCCGACCGAAGCCGAGGTTGCGCTGCTGCGCGAGGACGACGGCCTTCGGGAATTCGCTCGCGACGGCCGCCGCGGACCCGTCGGTGGACGCGTTGTCGACCACCACAGCCTCAACCGGCACATCAGCGTGCCCGTAGAAAGCCTCGAGGCACTTGAGCAGCAGCGGCTTCACGTTGAAGCTGACGATCAGGGCCGACACGATGGGCTTCTCGGCGGGCATGGTGCTCGTGATTATCCAACGCTTAACCACGCAAGTCGTTTTGGCGGCGGTCGATAGAATCCGTGAGATCGTGCTGAGCGTCGGGCGTCTCGATCTGCGGGAGCGCCTGGCCCAGGTCCGGCGCAGCCGGTTGGTCCGTCAGAACCTGGTCCTCTTCATCGGCGGCCTCATCGCGGGCGTCGGCGGCTTTGTCTACCACGCCATCGCCGGCCGCGTCCTCGGACCGGAGACTTACGGCCAGGTTGCGTTCCTCATAGCCCTCTATGCGGTGGGCACGGCGCCGGCGCTGATCCTCGTCGTCGTCCTGGCGCGGTACACGGCCACCCTGGCTGCGCGCGGCGCCGAGGGCATCAGCTCGCTGCTCACGCGAACGATCCGTCTCGTCGCCATCCCGTGCCTGGTCGCGATCCTGTTCACGACCTTGCTCGCGCGGCCGGTAGCGAGCTTCGAGCACCTCGGATCGACGATCCCGGTGCTCATCCTCGGCTTCTCGATCGCGCTCATCTGGCAGGTCGCGATCCCGCGCGGCATCCTGCAGGGCCTGCAGAGGTTCACCGCGCTGTCGCTGAACCTCTCGCTCGAGCTGGTCGTGAGGACAGCGGCAGTGGTGGCGCTGCTCGCCGCCAACTACGCGGTCTCAGGCGCGATGGCCGCGGTGCTGCTGGGCCTGGTGTTCGCGTTCGCCCTCGGACTGATCGCGCTGCGCGACCATCTCGGGCGCAGCAAGACGCGTGTGCATCTGCGGGTGATGGCCAGTTTCTCGCTCACGGCCGCCGCGGGAATCATCGGCGTGCAGATCCTTTACAACCAGGACGTCATCCTCGCCGAGCATTACCTGAGCAGCCACGCCGGCGGCATCTACGGCGGGCTCAACAAGATCGGCACGATCCTCTTCTTCCTCACGCTGAGCGTGAGCCAGGTGCTGTTCCCCCGCGTGGTCGAGGCGGTGGCCAAGGAGGAGCACCCGGGCCGCATCCTGCTTTACTCGGCCGGGCTCCTGACGCTGCTCGGTGCCGGCGCCCTGCTCGTGTTCGGCGTGCTGCCAGGCCTGGTGGTGGGCGTCCTGTTCGGACCGTCGTTCCACGATGCGGTGCCGTACGTGTTCGCGGTGGGCGTGATCGGGCTCGCGCTGTCTCTCAACAACCTCCTCGTGCAGTTCTTCATGGCCGTGCACGACCTTGTCTTCCTCCCCATCCTCGGCCTGGGCGTGGTCGCCGAAGGGGTTGCGATCTTTCTGTTCCACGCCAACGTCGGCCAGGTGGTCGGGGACGTCCTGGTCACGTTGCTGGCGCTGCTCGTGCTGCTAGCCGTCCGCTGCTACCTGCTGCTGCCGACGCTGCACGCGTCGAGCCTCGGCGAGGCTGAACCTAAGCCAGCCCTCGGCTAGACCGCCGTCCGGTATCCTGTTGCGTCGTGCGGATAGTCGTCAAGGATCCTGAGGAGTTCGAGCAGGCGCTCCGCGAGTTCCGGCGCAAGGTGCAGGAGCAGGGGCTCGTGCGCGAGATGCGCCGGCGATCGCACTACGTGCCGCCCGCCGAAGCTCGCAAGATCAAGAGCCTCCGCGCCCGCCGCCGCCGCACCCGCTAATCAGCATTCCCGCGTTTGTATACAGACGCACCTAATTCGAGCTGAATTCCCTGCGTTTGTATACAAAAGCTAAAGTCCCGCCACCCTTGCGGGCGACGGGACTTTATAGGTGCTCGGCAACGACCTACTCTCCCATCGGGTTACCCCGACAGTACCATCGGCGCTGGAGGGCTTAACTTCCGTGTTCGGAAAGGGAACGGGTGTCTCCCCTCCGCCATAGTCACCGAACGCGCGAAATTATACCGGCTACCTGGACGAGGCCTTCGACCCCAGCCTGTCGAGCATCCCGTAGAAGCCGATGGCGTCGATGGCCTTCTTGAGCAGGTCGATCATGTTGCCCTTTCCGCCTGATCGCACCCACTCCAGGCTCGCCTCGAACGCGGCGCCCACGAACGCCATCGAGATGACGCGTACGGCGAGGGCGGAAGCGGGATGGCCCGTCCGCGCGGCGATGATCGACCTGAACAGGTCGCGGGCCTTCTCCAGCTCTTCCCACGCGTGCGCACGAAGCTCGGGCACCTCGAGGGACAGCTTGGCGCGCTCGTAGATGGCGTCGTGATCGGCCTCGAACAGGCCGCCGAGCGTCCCGATCAGCTTCTCGATCGACTTCGCAAGCGGCTCGTCGTGCTTGCCGGTCGCCAGCGCCGCGAAGATCTGGGGGTCGTACTCGTCATAGATGACGACGTCCTCTTTGGACGGGAAGTAGTTGAAGAACGTGCTTTCCGAGATGTCGGCCGCGGCGGCGATCTGCTCGACGGTCGTCTCCTCGTAGCCCTGGCGCTTGAAGAGGCGCAGCGCCGCCCGCTGGATCGCCGCCTTGGTTTTCTGTTTCTTTCGCTCGCGTAAACCAGGCACCGTCATGAAGCTACTCCGACTCCGGCGGGACGCGGAGCGCCAGCTGCGACCGGAGCTGCTCGAGCCGACACGAAGATCGCCACAGCCAGCGGCCTTCCATACGTTCCGTCCGAGCCTCTGTGTTGACAATGCCCATGACCTGCAGCACCTCCTTATTCGAGGGATCTAGTCGCACTATAAATGGAGCGACTGTAACAATCTAGCATCTCCATCCTGTGGCCGCAACGCTTGCCCGGACGGTGGTACAAATGGGGCTCGTAGAGAGGCAATCCGGGGATTCACGGAGGTAGCAGCCATATGGCCGACACCAAGACAGCGGTGACCAATGTGCCGATCTGGCTCGACCTGTCGAGCGGCGATCCGGCCGGGTCACGAGCGTTCTACGGCAAGCTTTTCGGCTGGCAAGTTGAGGTCAATCCCGACCCGCAGTACGGCGGCTACGCGCTCGGCAAGCTCGGCGGCAAGGACGTCGCCGGCATCGGGCCGAAGCAGTCGCCTGAAGGCCCGTCCGCGTGGCTGGTCTATGTCGGGACCAAGAACGCCGACGAAACGGTCAAGAAGGCCAAGGCGGCCGGCGGTCGCGTGATCGTCGAGCCCATGCAGGTCGGCCCGCAAGGTCGGATGGTCGTCATCCAGGACCCGGCGGGAGCGTTCCTGGGCGCATGGGAGCCGGGCGAGATGAAGGGCGCGCAGGTCATGAACGCCCCGAACTCGTTCAGCTGGTCGGAGCTCAACGCACGCGGCATCGACAAGTCGATCGACTTCTACCAGAAGGTCTTCGGTTGGTCGCCGAAGAAGAGCGACATGGGCGGCCAGGGCGGCATGCCCGAGTACATCGAGTTCCAGGTCAACGGAGACAGCATCGCCGGCGCCATGGAGATGAACTCCATGGTCCCCGCCGAGGTACCGAGCTACTGGATGCCGTACTTCGAGGTCGCGGACGTCGACAAGGCGTTCAAGAAGGCGACCGACCTGGGCGCGAGCGAGATGGTCGCGCCGCAGGACTTTCCTGGCGGGCGCTTCGGCATCGTGAGCGACCCGCAGGGCGCAACGTTCGGCCTGCTGAAGACCAACCCGCGCCGCTAAGAGATTTCTCCGAAACGGGCCGGCGTCGTGCCGGCCCGTTTCTTATTTCGAGGGCTTAGGCGACGGCTGCGCCGAGGGCGAGGCCGACTGTTGTGGCGAAGGCGACTCGCTCGGGCTCGACGACGGTGACGGCGATGCTTTCTGCACCGCCGGGGGCGCTCCGCTAGACGGCTCCGGGGGCGTGATGGCGACGGTGGCCAGCGACGTGATGAGCCACAGCGCCAGACCGACCGCGGCGACCGCGGCAGGGACCGCCAGCAATGAGTTGCCGTAGGCGGGCCACGCACCGGTGCTCTGTGCCGAGCGGCGGTATGCACGGCGCAGCGGCGTGAGGTGGATGCCCTCGGCCGCGGCGCTCGCCCAGGGGGCGTTCGCGTAGACCGCCGCCTGGAACATCAGGAGGAGTGACAACGCCGCGGTGGAAAACGACGGCGCGCGCAGCAGCATCGCGATCGCGGCCGCGAAACCTGCCGCCGCCAGCAGCAGCTCGACCTGCGCGGACTTCACGACCTGGAGTGCCGTGGCCTCCCCTTCCTTCTGCTTCGGTGTGCGCAAGAACGCGGTCTGGAACCGCAGCAGCCCGCGAACGCACGCGAGGGTCACCACCCAGCTCAGCGCAAACCACACCTGCAGGCCGGCGATCGCGTCGCGCCACGTGCAGCGCGTCCTGAGCTTCATCGCCCATACCGCACGCAGCAGGCCCCCTGCGAGAAACGCGATCGGCAGCCCAAGAATCGCGCCCGTCATCGTCCTGATCGGCAGCTGGTGATGGAACGCGGTTGCGGTCGCGGTCGCGAGCAGGAGCAGCGTGAACGCGGTCATCAGCGGGTCGCCAAACCACTGCACGCTTCCGAGCAGGTAGTGGATCTTCTGGCCGAGCGTGAGCTTGCCCCCCTGGCCCGGCAGCAGCAACTGCTTCCAGTGCAGACGCAGGATCTGCATGCCTCCGAGCGACCAGCGAAATCGCTGCTTCTTCAAGCCGTCGAATGTGAGCGGCATCAGGCCGGCGCCGAACCTGCGTGGCTCGTAAACGCCGCTGTAGCCGCGCGCCAGCATGCGCAGGCTTGCCTCGGCGTCCTCGGTCACGACGTCGGAGTTCCAGCCGCCGATCTCGCGCAGCACGCTCAGCCGGATGAGGCCCATCGTGCCGGCGAAGATGATCGCGTTGCGGTGCTGGCGGCTCGGCATCGTGATCTCGAAGAAGTACTGGTAGCTGTAGTACAGCCCGCGCAGGTACTGGTCGTCGGCCCAGTCACGATAGTTCTGCGGCGTCTGCACGAAGGCCACGCGCGGATCTGAGAAGTGGTCGACCACTGCACGCAGCCAGTCAGGATTGACGACGTAGTCGGAGTCGACAACTCCTACGAGCTCGACGTCGGCCGGCAGCCGGCGATTGGCTTCGTTCAGCGCCCCCGCCTTGTAGCCCGGCCAGTTCTCGAGATGCATGAACTTGAAGCGAGGGCCGAGCTCCTTGCACAGCGACTCGAGCGCGCGCCAGGTCGCTTCCTCGGGCGTGTTGTTGTCGACGACCTGCACGATGAGGTCCGGATAGTCCACCTTCGCCAGCGCCTTGAGTGTCTCGCTGACGACCTCGATCGGCTCGCTGTACGCGGGGACCTGGATCGCCACCTTCGGCAGGTAGCCGGGGTCTCCATGGTGCTGCGGCTCCCGGCGCCGCGACAGCACGTCGATGATCTCGAACAGGTAGGACGCGGAGAGCGTCAGAGCGGCCGCCTCCAGCAGCAGCAGGACGGTCGAGGCGACGAAGTAGACGGGTCCGTGCACGCTGTCGTACGTGATCTGAGCCGCGTAGGCGAGGTACGCGATCGCCGCCAGGCTCGCCGTCGCGAACAGCCCGGCGCCGACCCAGCTCCATCGCGACTGCCACACGCGCGTGAGCACGACCGCCGTGAAAGCGATCAGAGCCAGCCGGTTGTCGAGCCCAGCGTCGCCGGTGATAACGGCCGCGACGGAAGAGGTAGCCCCAATGAGGGCCAGCTCGAATGGAACGGACACGGGCCAACGCGCAGAGATGAGCCTCGGCACGAGCGCGCTCAGGGTCGTCCCCGCGGCAAGAACCCCGAAGAAAAGCGCGGAGTGTAGGAGCAAAGGGTCCTCCTCGTCGGGCGTGCTCCGCTCCTGCACGCACGATTGATCTGGCCAGCGGCCTGTGTCGAGAAAACGCGCGCGGGGCGTTATGTCCCCGTGGTCCAATGGAGATACAGGCCGATGAGCCTTTTCATGAGGCGCGGGCTCGCGGTCGCGGTCGCGACGCTGTCGCTGTCCGCGATGAGCTCCTGTGGCGCCAACGTCACCCCCGCCGGACTCGCCCCCACCCTGGGTTTCCAGCTGGTGGACGGTGGCCGGGTGGCCATGCAATCAGGCCAGCCTGTGCCGGACTTCGGCTATCAGCCGCGACCGCGCGTTGATCTGACCAAAGACTGGCGATTCCAGCGCGCCAATCTGGACGCCGACCTGACGTTCACTCCTCGCACCGAGTCTTTGAAAGCCATCGAGCGCGAGGCTGCCGGACGGCAGCTGCCTGGCTTCGACGACGGCCAGTGGCAGCCCATCGAAGTGCCTGGCGGCGTGGACCTGCCACCGGCGGGACGGACGGCCGACGGCTGGTATCGCGTGCATTTCACGCCGCCGGAGAGCTTCGCCGGCGAGGCGGTGACGCTGAAGTTCGGCAGCGTCAACTACCTCGCCGACGTCTGGTTGAACGGCACGTATCTCGGTTACCACGAAGGCGGCTACACGCCTTTCGCGTTTGATACGGGCAAGGCGCTCGTAGACGGTCAGGACAATGTGCTCGCGGTGCGCGTCTACGATCCGCCGAAGGGCACGCGCCTCGACGTGGTGCCCTGGTACTACTCCGACTGGTGGGAGTACGAGGGCATCACCGCGCCGGTATGGCTCGAGGCGTCGAACCTGCTGCACGTCGTGCGCGCCGACGTGATCCCGCACCTCGATGCCGCCGATTTCAGCGTGGTTGTTGAGAACTCGAGCAAGCTCGACATGAGCGGCGTGGCGGTGAACATCGAGGTGCTTCCTGCTGAAGTCACCGACGCGAACCTGCTCAACCCGGACCCCCTGACCCTGGTGCCCACGGACGCCCCGACCATCGCCGCGATGAGCATCGGCAACATCACGGCGAGCGCGCACAACTCGTTTGTGCGTGATGGCAGCTTCGTCTTCGCCGGCGCCGACAAATGGACCCTGAACCGGCCCGCTCTCTACGTGCTTGGCGTCTACGTATCGGTTGACGGTGTCGTCGTCGACAGCTTCTACGACACGTTCGGGTTGCGACGCATCCAGGTCGACCCGACAGCCCCTCGGCTGCTGCTGAACGGCGACCCTATCGCCTTCACCGGCGCGGCGATCCACAACGAGCAGGTCACGCCTCCTGTGAACGGAGCGCCCCGGGGCGGCACGCCGCTGTCTGCGCCGCAGCAGCTGGGCATCGTCCGGCAGGCCCAGGCGGTCAACGTCGACCTGCTGCGGACCAACCACGTGCCCGCGAACCCGTTCCTGCTGATGCTCGCCGACCGGCTGGGTCTGGCGGTCTGGGAGGAGATACCGCTCAACCACTTCACCCCGGAGACGTTCTCGCTTGTGATGCAGCGCGGCCTCCCTCAGCAGATGCTGGCCGAGATGGCGCTGCGGGACTTCAACCGGCCTTCGGTGATGTTTCACGGCTTCGCCAACGAGTCGACGGGCGTCGATGAGCGGACGAGCGCGATGACGACTCTGCGCGACCTCGACCGGCGCATCGACGGCACGCGCCTCACGGGCCAGGCGATGTACGGATCCGATCCGACCGACCCGACCAGCGCGCCGCTGGACGTCGCCGGCTACACCTTTTATTACGGCATCTTCTACGGAGGGCCGGCGCCGGAACCCGGCACGTCCAACGCGCTCGCGCTCGCGCACAAGACATATCCGCACAAGCCGGTGATGGTCCTGGAGTTCGGCGACTGGCTGCCGTTCGGCGGCAGCGAAGACGCGCAGCGCCAGGTGTTTCGCAAGACCTACCCCGCGTTTGCCTCCAACCTCGACATCTTTCCGGCGGGCTACGTCGGCTCCGCCGTGTGGTGGTCGCTGCAGGACTACTGGACTGACGTGCCTGGGATCGTGGTCGAGCGCTTCGGCCTGTTTCGCCCTGATGGCGGCATTCGGGCGGTCGGCGTCGATGCCCAGACGTCATTCGGCAGGGTGACCACGCCTGTCGCCGCGCAGCCAAGGGTCGTCTCGGGCGGCCAGGCGGTGGCGGTGCCGGTCCCCGAGCCAAGCCACTTTGCGACCCACCTCGCTTTCGTCCTCGTGTTCCCGTGCGTGCTGGTCGGCCTGCTCGTGGCCGGCATGCTCGCTCTCCGGCGATTCCGGCGGCCCCGACTGAGGCACGCGACATGACGGAGCAGCGCCTGCGTATCCGCTCGGTCCCACTCATGCCCGCGATCGTCACTGGAGCGTGGTCGGGTTTCGTGCCCAGCCTGTTCATCGGCGGCGCGGCCGGCGCGATCGCGTCGTTCGCTGCCGGCGCCGCCCTCGAGTGGATGCGCGAGCTGAGCTTCACGACCGGCATCCAGGAGCAGCTGCTGCCCTTCGGCGACCGGATCGGCGACCTGCAGACCGTGCAGGACGACTGGTTCATCGTCATCCCGCTGGCCGCCGTGGCGCTTGGTTTGGTCGGCGCGCTGATCGGCGCGCTCACCGGGGCGCTCGTAGCCGCCACCTACGGCAGCCTGCTGGGAAGCGTCGAGGTCGTGGTGGAGGAGGCCACCGGCGCCGAGCGCACGGAGCCCGTGAAGCGAGTGCGGCGGCGGCGGGCGCGCAGGAGCACCGACAGCGCCGCCTGAGGGAATACGCGATCGTTTGGCGAGCTTTCGACTCTTGCAATGGAAACTCGAGAGACGATCACCGAAGCGCTCGCCCGCGGCCACCTGGTCGACATCACCACGACCGGACGCCGGACCGGCGCGAAGCGCCGGCTGGAGATTGCGTTCCACAACATCGACGGACGGATCTACATCAGCGGCATGCCATCACCCAAGCGGCGCAACTGGCTTTCCAACCTGGACGCGGATCCGCACCTCACCTTCCACCTCAAGGGTCATGTGAAGGCCGACCTGCCCGCGACCGCGCGGATCATCGAGGAAGTAGATGAGCGTCGCGAGCTTCTGCCTCACGTCGCTCGCGCGTGGCGGCGCAATGACCTTGACCGGATGGTCGAGCAGAGCCCGCTGATCGAGGTGCTTTTCGACTCGAGCGAGAACTAGACCGGGCGTAACATCAATCAGTTCCCCCCTGCTCACTTGTGGAGGTGAAGCTGTGATGTTCGGAACGATCGCCCGGTATCAACTCAAGCCAGGACACTCCGACACGTTCGTGAAGGAGATGTCCGAGTTCGAGGACAACCCGCCAGACGGCTGGATCTACCACACGGTTTTCCGATCCACCAAGGACCCCAACGAGATCTGGCTCAGCGTCGTCTTCGAGAGCGAGGACGTCTACCGCAAGAACGCGAACAGCCCGGAGATGGACCGCGACTACAAGAAGATGCTCGAGCACCTCGAAGGCGAGCCCGAGTGGCATGACGGCCACGTGATCCATGAGGCGATGAGGAAGCAGACGGCGAAGAAGAGCTAGGGCTCAGCGCCTCCAGGTCGCCAGGAATTCGGCTTCGTTGACGCACTCGCGCAGGCCTAACGCCTGCGCGAGCTCGGTGACGTGCGGCGGCTCGATGCCTGCCTCCTTCAGCAGCCCACGGTCGGCGAATGCGTTCGACGTCGGTCCGGCGTATCGCACCTCGCCGTGCGAGAGCACCACAGTGGTCGCGCAGGCCTCGCCGACGAAGTCCATGTCGTGGGTCACCACCAGCACGGTCTTGCCCTCTGAACCCAGCCGCTTGACCAGCTCGCGCAGTCGCTGCCGCGACGGATAGTCCTGGCCAAGGGTTGGCTCGTCGAGCACCACGACGCTTGGTTCGCCGGCCAGCGCCGAGGCCATGGCCACCCACTTGCGCTCGGACAGGCCGAGGTCGTGGGGATGCACGTCCTCACGGCCTTCCAGGCCGCAAGCTTTGATCGCGGCGGCGACTCCGCGCTCCACGTCAGCCGCCGGCTTCTTGAGCACGCGCGGGCCGAACGTCACCTCGGCCTTCACGGTGCGCTCGAAGAGCTGATCGTCTGGGTTCTGGAATGTGTAGCCGACCGTCTTCGCCATCCCCGCCACGGTCATCTTCGACACGTCGAGCC
>WNGC01002461.1_pt1 | contig 11328 bp, 6 predicted proteins | sample 5400051 | NCBI WGS metagenome assembly WNGC01 (sample SAMN13153368, study PRJNA577476) | soil metagenome | isolation source: 20 cm soil or saprolite under grassland replicate 2 | place: USA:California | collected 2016-06-15 | reverse complement strand
CGCCTTCGCCAAGCGCGACCGGGACGGCCGCGTCGACGGCTACATCACGGCCTACCTGCCGGAGGAGTGCCTGCTGCTGTTCTTCCGCAAGGGCGAGGCCGTGAACGCCGCCTCGCTGCACACCGGCGGGCGGCAGGTCGTGACGATCACCGAGGCCCTGAAGCGGATGCGCGCCGAGGTGGAGCGGGGCGAGCTCGCCTACTGCGCCGCGCCGATGGAGCAGCTGGCCTGGATGTATCAGTCGTGCTCCGCGCCGGTGGAGATGCGGAGCGTCGATCCATCGCAGCCGGGCGCGTTCTTCGCCGCGTTCACCCGCGACAAGGCCAGCGGCATTTTGGAGCTGACCTCGAACGCGCGCGTCTCCTACGTGCGGTTCGACGCGGGGCGCTTTGCGAGCGGCTACTTCTGCGATAAGCCGGAGACGATGGCGATTCCGAAGTTCCTCGAGTCGCAGTTCCATGCCGGCGCCGATGGGCAGGCGCCGGTGTTGACCGCCGCGGGGTTCCCCTACGTCGCCGACCTGCCGCAGCAGGCGCCCAACGCGCTGATCAACACATACCGCGAGCTCTACTGGCGTATCGTCGACGAGGTGGACAAGGAATTCCCCGGCGAGGCGCGGCGACGCGCGCAGAAGGTGAGCGCCGGGATCCTGGACGCGCACAAGGCGATCGCCTTGCTGTCGGCGCCGCGCGGGGCCGAGACGCCCGATGCCGTCGTCCAGCCGGAGGAGCTCTCGAGCGCGCTGACCGACTGGTCGCTGCAGCTGCTCGAAGGCGTGGAAGTCATGATGCCGGGGACCGCCCCCAAGATCCTGCGCGAGGCGACGCGGGAGCACCGCTACGTGCTGCAATCGGCCGGCTACTACGGCCGGCTGCCGTGGCAGGTGTCGTGGTGACATGGCCGGCACCCTGTACGTCGTCGCCACGCCGCTCGGCAACCTCGACGACCTGTCGCCGCGCGCGGCCGCCACGCTGAGCCGGGTCACCGCCGTGGCCGCCGAGGACACGCGGCACACCAAGCCGCTGCTCGCGCACGTCGGCTCGCACGCCGAGCTGATGAGCTTCCACGCGCATTCGAACGAGGGCGCGCTGCGCCGCATCCTGCATCTGCTCGGGAGCGGTAAGGACGTGGCGCTGGTGACGGACGCGGGCACGCCCGCGGTGAGCGATCCCGGCGCCGCGCTCGTCGCCGCGGCGCGCGAGCGCGACATCGCCGTCGTGACCATCCCGGGCCCGACGGCCGTCGCCGCCGCGCTCTCTGTCTCCGGCCTCGGCGCCGACCGCTACGTGTTCCTCGGCTTCCTGCCGCGCAAAGGCGCCGAGCGGCGGCGCCTGGTCGAGACGGTCGCCAAGTGCGAGTGGACGGTCGTACTGTTCGAGGCGCCGCTGCGCGTGACGGAGCTGCTCGAAGACCTGGTGGCGGCGTGCGGCGGCGAGCGCCGCGCGGCGGTGGCGCGTGAGCTGACCAAGGTGTTCGAGGAGACCCGCGCCGGGACCCTCACCGAGCTCGCGGGTTATTACGCCGCAGCACCGCCCCGCGGCGAAGTGACGGTCGTGGTGGCGGGGACCGGCAAGCCCGCCCGCGAGGATCCCCCACCCGATACCGAGGCCCGTGCCCGCACGCTGCTCGCCCAGGGGATGACCAGACGCGACGTCGCCGACCAGCTGGCGGCGGAGACGGGCATTACCAGAAACACGGCGTATCGGTTGGTGAACGAACTGTGAAGACCCTCGCGATCATCGTGCTCGCCTTCGGGCTCGCGCTCGCCGACCGATCTGAGTGCGGAGTGCGGAATGCGGAGTGCGGAATCGACGCCCGCCCTTTCACTCCGCATTCCGCACTCCGCATTCCGCACTTGGCGAGTCTCACAATCGGACGATTGCACTATGATGGTGGCGGCGACTGGTACACCGGGCCGTCCAAGCTGCCCAACCTGCTCGCCGCGATTCGCCAGCGCACCGGGCTCGCCGTTGCCCCGCGCGAGCGCGTGGTCACCCTCTCGAGCCCCGAGCTGTGGGACGTCCCTTACCTCTATATGACCGGGCACGGCAACGTCCACTTCTCGGACGAGGAGATCCAGACGCTGCGCCGCTACCTGGAGCAGGGTGGATTCCTCCATGCCGACGACGATTACGGCATGGACAAGTCGTTCCGGCGTGAGATCGCCCGCGTCTTTCCCGATCACCCGCTCGTTGAAGTGCCGTTGAGCCATCCCGTCTACCATGTCGTGTACGACTTTCCCAAGGGGATACCCAAGATCCACGAGCACGACGGGTTGCCGGCTCAGGGGTTCGGGATCTTTTTGGGCGACCGCCTGGTCGTATACTATTCCTATCAGTCGGACCTGGGGGACGGGTGGGAGGATCCCGAGGTCCACCACGATCCCCCCGAGCTCCACGAGGCGGCACTACGCATGGGCGTGAACCTGTTCACCTACGCCGTGAGCGCGCTCCCGTGACGGACACGGCGGCCCGGCTGCGGCGGCTGGGGCGCCCACATGCGCTCGCCCGCGCGGGCGCCGTGCTGCTGGCGAGCGCCGGCGCCGCGTTGGCGATCGCAGGGGCCGGCGTGGCGCTGGCCCCGAGCGTCGCTGCGGTGCTCGTTGCGTGGCTGTTGATCGGCGGCGTCACCGGCCTGGCCGCGCGGCTGGCGCTCGTGGCAGGGCGCCATGCCACGGCGCCGGCCGTAGGGCGGCTCGTCGAAGCCGCGACGGGAGGCCGGCCGGGGAGCATCGTCGGGCTCGTCGCCGCGACGACACCGGCGGGAGCGAGCGCTCAGCTGTGGACCCTGGCGGACCGAAAGGCGGTCGCCGTGGTCGATGGCGCAGCGCTCGCGGTGGGCCGGCTGCTCGCCCGCGACACGCGTACTTCCCTGTTGGCGGCGACGGGCGTGGCGGGGCTGGGCGCGGTGCTGTTCCTCGTCGCGGTCCCCGGCGCCGGGCGGGCCGCAGCGTTCTGGCATCCACTGCGCATGCTCGCCGACGCGCGCACGCCTGTGCGACTCGCGGTCGACCGCGCGGCCGTACGCCGGGGCGAGAGCATCACGGTCACGATCGACGTTCCCGCAGCGACGGGCGCCACGCTCTGGACGCGCGGGCCGGGAGAGCCGTGGCAGCCAGCGCCGGTGGCGCTCGACTCGCTGGGACACGCGCGCCGACGGTTGGGACCGCTGCAAGGGGACCTGTACCTGCGAGCGTCGAGCGGCGGCCGGCGCAGCGCCGACGTCCGGGTCGCGGTGGCGCTGCCCGCCTTCGTCGCGGGCCTCGAGCTCACCGCGCGCTACCCCAGCTATCTTGGCCGCCCGGACGAGCCGCTGGCGCCCGGTGGCGACACGATCCCGATCCCCGAAGGCACGGTGATCCTGTCCAGCGGGTCGGCGAGTGTGCCGCTCGCCCGGGCGGCGTGGCGTCGCGGCGACGTTCGCGCGCCGCTCACCGTCCGAGGCAGCGCGTTCTCGGGGCGCCTGGCGCCGCGCGGTTCGGGAGCGTGGCGGCTCGAGCTCGCCACCGCCGACGGCGCGCCGCTGGAAGGCGACGCGCCCGAGCTGCGGCTGACCGTGATGCGCGATTCGGCACCGGTCGTCGCCGTACCCGTGCCGGGGCGGGATACCACGCTGCCCCTGACGCTGCGCCAGCCGCTGGTGATCGACGCGCGCGACGATCACGGCCTCACCCGGCTCGAAGTGGTGAGCTGGCGCGTGAGCCAGACCGGGAAAGTGGGGGAGGCGGTGCGCGAGTTGCTGGACGTGTCGGGCGCGGGTGAGCGCACCATCGTGCAGGGCGATCTCGACGCCGGGCAGCGGGGCCTCCTCCCCGGCGACACGCTGCGACTGCGCGTCGACGCCTGGGACAACGCGCCCACTCCGCACGTCGGTCGCAGCCCCGAGATCGCCCTGCGGCTCCCGAGCCTGGAGGAGCTGCGTGCCGCCACGCGCACCGCCACGCGCGAGGCGACGGCGGAGGCAGACTCGATTGCCGCCGCCCAGCTCGAGCTGGGCCGGCGCACCAGCGACCTGGCCCAGCAGCGCTCGCGTGACGGGGCCACGGCGCGCCGGGGCGCGGAGGGCGAGCGTGAGGGGACAGGGGCGCTCCCCTTTCAGGCGACCGAGCGAGCCCAGGCCGTGGCCCGTGATCAGGAAGCGCTACAGGCGCGCGTGCAGGAGCTGTCGCGAGCCATGGAGCGGATCGCCCGGGCGGCGCAGGCGGCGGGAATTGGAGACACGGCGTTTCAGGCGCGGCTGCGCGAGGTGCAGGAGCTGCTGCGGCGCGCCGTGACGCCGGAGCTCGAGCAGCGGCTGCGCGAGCTGGAGGAAGCGCTGGCGAAGCTCGACCCCGAGGCGACGCGCCGGGCGCTGGAGCGGCTGGCCGAGGCGCAGCAACAGCTCCGGGCGGAGCTGGAGCGGAGTCAGGAGCTGTTCCGGCGCGCCGCCGTCGAGGGCACGCTGGCGTCGCTCGCGGCGGATGCGGAGGATCTGCGGCGCCGCCAGGCGGAGTGGAACCGCGACGCCGCGCCCAGCGCCGACAGCGCGGCGGCGGTGCCCCAGCGGGCGCTCGCGAGCGGCGCCGACTCGCTGGCGCGCGGCATCGGTCGGGTCGCGAAAGACATCGGGGCGCGCCCCGGGTCGGCGCTCGCCGCGCCCGAGCAGGCGGCACGCGAGGCGGGAGCTGCGATGCAGCGCGCCGCGCAGTCGGCGGACCTGCGGCAGGCGGCGGCCGCTGGCCAGGCAGGCGCGGACGCCGAGCGTCAGCTTGCCGGCGTGCCGGATCAGCTCCGGGGGCAGCTCGATTCGCTGGCGCAGGCGTGGCGAGGCGAGACGCTCGCGGCGCTCGACCGCGCATTGTTCGAGACGGCGGCCATGGCCGCTCGTGAGCAGCAGGTGTCGGATGCGCTGCATCGCGGCGAGGCCGGTCCCCCGACCCGCTCGCAGCAGGCGTCGGTGGAGGAAGGAACCGACGTGGTGGCACGGGCGATTCGCGAAGCGGCAGGCAAGCACGCGCTCGTCTCGCCGCAGCTCGACGCGGCGCTCGGCTACGCCAAGCGCCAGATGGCCGCCGCGCGTGGCCAGCTCGAGGAGGCCGATCCGAACGCGTCCGCCGCCGCGGCGCTCGCCGACGATGCGCTCGACGCCCTCAACGCGGTTGCGGTGGGGCTCGCCCAGAGTCGCAAGCAGGTGAGCGGGGCGCAATCGGGCACCGGATTCGCCGAAGCGGTCGAGCGGCTGGCGCGTCTGGCCCGCGACCAGCAGGGGCTCAACGGTCAGGCGCAGGGTCTCTTGCCCCTGATGGGAGCCGGGCAGGCGATTCTGGAGCAGCTCCGCGCTGTGGCGGCGCGGCAGCGCGCGCTTGCCGAGCAGCTCGAACGAATGCAAGCACAAGGAATCAGCTCCGCCGCCGGCCCGCTGGCGCAGGAGGCCCGAGAGCTCGCCCGCCAGCTCGAGGCCGGGCGCCTCGACCAGCGGACGATCGAGCGTCAGCAGCGCCTGTACCACCGGCTGCTCGACGCCGGCCGCACCCTCTCCAACGACGAGCCGGACCAGAACAAGGAGCGTCAGAGCCGGCCCGCGACGGGCGACAGCGTGCACGTTCCCGCCGCGCTCCAGCCCGGCGCGACGGGCGCGGGCCCGCGGCTCCGCTACCCCACGTGGGACGAGCTGCAGTCACTCACGCCGGAACAGCGTCGGCTCGTGCTCGACTACTTCCGCCGGCTCAATGCGCCACCGTAAGGCCCGCGTCGCCCGCGTGGCGGTCCGTCTGGGTCTCGGGCTCGCGCTCGCGGTCGCGTCCGGGCAGGTGGCGCGCGCACAGGCCATCGGACAGGGCTTCGAGCTCGAGCGCGCGGGTCAGTTCGAGCAGGCGGCGAGCATCTACTTCGCGACGCTGCGCGCGGACCCCACCAATCTTTCGGCGCTGCTCGGGCTGGAGCGCGTGCTGCCGCCGCTCAACCGGCTGGCGGAGCTCGTGCCCGCCGCGCAGCGCGCCGCCGTTGCGAGTCCCGCGAACGCGGCGCTCCGGGCGGTGCTGCTCCGCACCTACGTGGGCATCAACGAGCCCGACAGCGCGCGAGCCGTGGCGCGGCGCTGGACGGCCGCGGCGCCGCACGACGAGGCGCCCTATCGCGAGTGGGCGGTGGCGCTGGACGACCAACGCCGCCACGCGGAGGCGCGCGCCGTGCTGCTCGAGGGTCGGCGCGCCCTGGGACGTCCCGGCGCGTTCGGGATCGAGCTGGCCGCGCTGAGCGAGCGCGCCGGCGACTGGGTAGGCGCGGCGCGCGAATGGGCCGCGGCGCTCGAGGGCGCGCCCGTGCAGCTGCCCACCGCCGCGAGTGAGCTCGCCCAGGCGCCGCAGGGTGAGCGAGAGCGGATCGCCGCTCTGCTCACGGCCGGCGATCCGTCGCCTCTGGTCCGCCGCCTCGCCGGGGAGCTGCTGTTGGCGTGGGGCGCGGCCGAGCGCGCCTGGGCTGTGTTCGCACCGAGCGTCGCGACGCCCACCGCCGATGCGGCCTACGCGGCGCGGCGATTCGCCGACCTGGCGGCGGCGCAGGACACCCCCGAGGCGCGGCGGGTACGCGCGCTCGCGCTGGCGCGCTACGCCGAGCTCGCGCCCGACCGCGTGGCCGTGCGCGCCCGCACCGACGCCGCTCGGGCCTTTCTCGCGGCGGGCGACCGGGAAGGAGCGCGCGCCGTGCTGGAGCAGGTCGCCCGCGATTCGGCCGCGCCGGCCGAAGCCCAGGCGCTCGCGCAGGCGGCGCTGGTGCAGACGCTGATCGAGGCCGGGCGGCTCGACGAAGCGGCGCAGCGGCTCGCGGAAGACGGCCGGCTCTCGGACGAAGATCGCGCGACGCTGCGGCTGCAGCTCGTGCGGGCTCGCGTTGCCGCGGGGGACCTGGATCGCGCCGGGGCGATGCTGGCGCGGGATTCGAGCGTGGAGGCGCTCGCCCTCCAGGGATGGATCGCCCTGTATCGCGGCCGGCTCAAGCAGGCGTGGCAGCTGTTCCTGGAAGCGGGCCCGTACGCAGGCGACCGCCACGACGCAACCGAGCGCTCGGCGATGCTCTCACTGTTGCAGCAGGTGCCAGGCGACTCGTTCCCCGAGCTGGGAGCCGCGCTGCTGACCCTCTCCCGTGGCGACTCCGGCGCTGCCGTGCGGTCCTTGCGGCTGGCCGCTGGGAAACTGCAGGCGGTGGAGGGCGGTGGGGGGCGGGCCGCCGTGCTGTTGTTGGCGGGCCGGGTCGCGGCCCGGCTGGCACTGAGCCAGCCCGACACCGCCGTCGCCCTGTTCGCCGAGGTCGTGCGGACCGGCGGCACCGGCGCCGCGGCGCCGGCCGCGGAGCTCGAGTGGGCCCGCCTGCTCGAGCGCCGGCAACAGACCGCCGACGCCATCCAGCATCTCGAGCACCTGATTCTCTCCTATCCCGAGAGCGCCCTGATTCCGGAGGCGCGGCGCGAGCTCGAGCGGGCGAAGGGAGCGATTCCCAAGTCGTGAAGCGGCGGCAATTCATACAGACGCTACGTCGCTACGTCGCTTCGTCGATCGTCGCGCCGCTGGTGCCCATCATAGCGTCGTACCGTCGTAGCGTCGTAGCGTCTCTCCTGATTCCCATGGACGACGCGCAGAGCGATCACCTGAAAGCCTACGGGGTCACCTACCGCGTGGTACAAGCGGGGATCAAGGCCGAGTGGCTGCTGAACTACCGCGGCGGGTCGTTTCTGATGCCCGACGGGGCCGCCATCCGGCGCGACGCCGCGCTCGCGGGGGTGAGCGTCCAGCCGGTGGACGAGGCGCAGGTCACGGCCATCCGCGGGGAGATCGAGGCGAGCAACATGGACGCGGTGCCGCTCGAAAAGGCGCCCCGGGTGGCCGTGTACGTGCCCCCCAACGCGCCGCCGTGGGACGACGCCGTCACCATGGCCCTGCAATACGCGGGGATCGCGTTCGACACCGTGTGGGACTTCGAGGTGCTCTCCGGGAAGCTGGCGCAATACGACTGGCTGCATCTGCACCACGAGGACTTCACAGGGCAGTTCTCCAAGTTCTACCTCATCTACGCCGGCACCCCGTGGCTGGCCGAAATGGTGCGGTTCAATGCCGACGCGGCCAAGCGGCTCGGCTTCGGCACCGTCCCCGACCTGAAAAAGGCCGTGGCCCGGAAGATCCGCGACTACGTCTCCAACGGCGGCTTTCTGTTCGCGATGTGCACGGCCACGGAGACCCTGGACCTGGCGCTCGCCGCCGCGCACGTCGACATCGCGGCCGCATTCGCCGACGGCACGCCGATGGACCCCGACGCGGACCGCAAGCTGGACTGGTCGCAGGCCCTGGCGTTCAGCGGCGCGCGGCTCGAGCCCAGTCCGCAGGTCGCGAGCTTTTCCGACATCGACGGGCACCAGGTCAACGCCGCCGGCCGGCGCCAGCCGCTCGGCGCCTTCAAGCTGTTCAACTTCAGCGCCAAGATCGATCCCGTCCCGACGATCCTCGTGCAGAACCATCGCCAGGTGATCCCCGATTTCTACGGCCTCACGACGTCGTTCCTGCGCGACCGCCTCAAGCCGAGCGACACCGTGCTCGCGGACGAGGAGGGCGCGCCCTGGGTCAAGTACATCAACGGCGACCACGGTAAGGGGACCTGGACGTTCTTCGGCGGGCACGACCCGGAGGATCAGCAGCACCAGATCGGCGATCCGCCGACGGACCTGTCGCTGCACCCCCATTCGCCCGGTTACCGGCTCATCCTCAACAACGTGCTCTTTCCCGCGGCCAAGAAGCGCGAGCTCAAGACGTGACCGTGGAGCGGCTCGCGCCCGCGGTGCGCGATCTGCTACGCGCCGAGATCGCGGCGGCGCATGGGCGCGAGGTCTCGTTCGTGGCGCGCCCCGATGCCAATGGCCTGATCATCGAGGCGCGCGTCGTGGCGCGCGGCACCGTGGACGCCGTGCTCGCCCTCCCGGGGATCGCGCTGCGGGGCGAGCTGCTCGTGCACAACCACCCGAGCGGGGTGCTCGAGCCCTCGGGAGCGGATCTCAGTGTGGCGGCGCGGCTGCACGACGGCGGCGTCGGGTTCGCCATCGTCGACAACGCCGTAAGCGACTGCTACGTCGTCGTGGAATGCCCCCGCGCGCGGGCCGCCACGCGTATCGATGCGATGGACGTGGCGGGGCTGCTCTCTCCCAATGGGCCGGTGGCGCGCGCGCTCGGCAGCTTCGAGGACCGGCCCAGCCAGCGCGACATGGCCGCCTACATCGCCGATCTGTACAACGACGGCGGCGTGGGGATGCTCGAGGCCGGCACCGGCGTGGGGAAATCGTTCGCGTATCTCGTTCCGGCGCTGGTGTGGGCGCGCGAGAACGGCGAGCGCACCGTCGTCTCGACCAACACCATCAATCTCCAGGAGCAGCTGGTCGGCAAGGACCTGCCGATTCTCGCCCGCGCGCTCGGGACCGGGGAGCACACCCCCACGTTCGCGCTGCTCAAAGGGTGGCGGAACTACGTGTGCCTGGCGCGCCTCGAGCAGGCGCGCGAGCAGGCGACCTCGCTGTTCGAAGACGAGCGCCGCGCCGAGCTCGAGGCGCTGGCGGCGTGGGCGGCGCGCTCAGGCGACGGGTCGCTCGCGGACCTCTCCGACGAGCCGAGTGGTGAGGTGTGGGACGCGATCGCGGCGGAGTCGGACTTGTGCACGCGGCTCAAGTGCCCGCACTTCGACCGTTGCTTCGTGTTCCAGGCGCGCCGGCGGGCGGCCGAAGCCGAGGTGGTCGTCGTGAACCATCACCTGCTCGCATCCGATCTCGCGGTGCGCATGGTGTCCGACAACTGGCAGGAGGCGGCCGTCCTGCCGCCGTACCGCCGGCTCGTGCTCGACGAGGCGCACCATCTGGAAGACGTCGCGGCGATGCACCTGGGCGCCCAGGTGAGCCGGCTCGGTGTCGATCGGCTGCTGGGGCGGCTCGACAAAAACGGCCGCGGACTGCTCCCGACGCTGCGCTCGGTGCTGTTCGCGCGCGACGACCTTCTCTCCGCGGGGAGCCGCGACCTGGTGCAGCAGAGTCTCGTCGACGCCCTCGCCGGGGCGCGCCGCGCCGCGGAGACGGTGTTCACCCTGCTGGCGCGCCGGCTCGACCACGAGCCGGGCACGGGAGCGAGTCCGGTGCTCCGCCTCGGCGACGAGTTTCTCGGCGACGCCGTGTGGCCGCAGGGCCTGGACGTGGGGCTCGACAACCTGCTGCTCGCGTTCTCGCGGCTCTGCGACGGCGTGGAGACGATCGCCGACCGCCTGACACTGGACGATCCGTCGGAGCGGCGGGCCCAGCTCCTGGGTGAGCTGCGCGGCGTGGCCCGACGACTCCAACAGGTGGCGGCGGGGCTCATCGCGGCGCTACGGCCGCCGCCGGGGGGCCCCGCCGCCGTGCGCTGGCTCGAGCGCCGGGGGGGAGGCCGCAAAGTCGTGAACGTCTCGCTCGCCGCCGTGCCGCTCGATCTCGCGCCGATTCTCAAGGACAACTTGTTCGACCGGGTCGAGACCGTGGTGCTCACCAGCGCCACGCTCGCGGCGGGCGGCGACTTCAGCTACCTCGAGGCGCGGCTCGGGCTCGATCTCCCGCCCAGTCGCCTCAAGGTGCGCGAGATCCACGCTTCTCCGTTCGATTTCGCGGCGCAGTGTCTGTTCGGCATTCCCACCGACGTCCCGGAGCCGCGCGACGACGAAGCGGGGCACGACGCGGCGGTCGCGCGCGTGGTGGTGGAGCTGGCCCACGCGGCGGACGGCGGGATGTTCGTGTTGTTCACGAGCCACGGGGCGCTGCGACGCGCGGCGGACGCGGTGCGCGGCGAGCTGGGGGGCCGGTGGCCCCTGCTGGTCCAGGGCGACGGGCAGCGGGACCAGCTGCTGCGGCGCTTCCGCGAAGCGGGCTCGGCCATCCTGCTGGGCACGGATTCATTCTGGGAAGGCGTGGACGTGCCGGGGCGCGCGCTGCGCGTGCTCGTCCTCGCCAAGCTCCCCTTCAAAGTGCCCACGGAGCCGCTCACCGCCGCCCGGCTGGAGCGCATCGAGGCCGGGGGCCTGAACGGGTTCGCGCATTACCTGGTGCCCAACGCCGCCCTGAAGCTCAAGCAGGGGTTCGGGCGCCTGATCCGGAGCCGGGCCGATGTGGGGGCCGTGGTGCTGCTCGACCGGCGGGTGGTGACCAAGCGCTATGGGGCCATGATCCTCGACGGCCTGCCCCGGGCCACCCGGGTGATCGGGAACTGGGCGGACGTGCGGGGCGCTTGTGAGGAGTTCTTCGCCAGGCACGGGATCGGGGAAGAAAGGGCGGTAGAGGGCGGTAGAGGGCGGTAGAAGG
>WNGC01018804.1_pt1 | contig 11329 bp, 9 predicted proteins | sample 5400051 | NCBI WGS metagenome assembly WNGC01 (sample SAMN13153368, study PRJNA577476) | soil metagenome | isolation source: 20 cm soil or saprolite under grassland replicate 2 | place: USA:California | collected 2016-06-15 | reverse complement strand
GTTGAGGATGTATTCGGCGCTCAGTATCAAATCGTAAATCGTGGCACTGAACCCGCGCTTGAGAAGAACGGGAAGCGTGCTGCGCCCCACTTCTTTCAAGAGCGAAAAGTTATGCATGTTGCGAGTGCCCACCTGAAGACAGTCTGCGTATTTCTCAATCATGGAGAGATCGCGCGGGTCCATGACTTCAGTGACTACGGGCAGGCCCGTTTTCGCGCGCGCTTCTGCGAGAAAGCGAAGCCCTTCTTCGCGTAATCCCTGAAAACTGTATGGCGAAGTGCGCGGCTTAAACGCGCCGCCGCGCAAAATTCTTGCACCGGATTCTTTGACGATCGTTGCGATCGACTGAATTTGCTCCTGGCTTTCCACCGAACACGGACCGCAAATGAGAACAACGTCCTCGTGTTCGCCAAGGCGCACATCGCCGACCACAACCGAGGAGGCGCCACGAGAATCGCGCGCGGCAAGCTTGTAAGGTTTCAACACCGGAATGATGGCTTCCACACCCGCCATCGCAGCAATCGGCTTCTCGCGAAGTAGCGCTTCCGGCCCAATTACTCCAATGATCACGCGCGATGCGCCACGACTGACTTGCGCTTCCAATCCAAACTCGCGTACACGCGTGATGATCCGCTGGATCTGCTCCTCGGTAGCAGTTGGTTGCGTGATGACGATCATATTCCTGGCTGCGGAATGATCAGAATGCCGCTACCAGGAATTTTCTGCAAGCCCAGATAATGAGCCTGTATTCCCCAGCAATTCGTTCGAAAAGCGGCGGAGTGCCGCCCACTCCACAACGCAAGCGCGTAATCGACGTTTGCAACGACGGCGACGTTTTGGAGTGCGGGTCGCCTCGGCGACCGCTGCCGCTTTGGATTGTGAGAACCGGAATTCTCGTGGGAGGAATGGTACCCGGCGAAGATGGAACCTAGTTCGTGATCGTGACCGGCGTTCCCACTGAGACCGATTTAAAGAAATCTTCGGCCATGAACTCGGGCATTCGGATACATCCGTGCGACGCCGGATAGCCGGGCAAATAACCTGCGTGCATGCCCGTCCCCGACACGATGCGCATGAAGTAAGGCATGGGTGTGCCTTGGAAGTGAGTGCCCGGTGGCTTCGGGTCTTTTTTTATGTCCACGTTGGGGACGACCACCTTGCCTGACGAGTCCACATAATCTCCGAACAAGCTCGAGACGTGGTCTTTGTCCTTTTGAATAATCTTATAATTACCAATGGGAGTGTTTAATCCCTCGCGGCCGGTCGACAATTGTGAAACGCCAACGAGCACGCCGCTTTTGTAGAAATAGGCGCGCTGCTCTCCAAGACTGATTTTCACGGAAGGGCTTCCGCTAGCGTTGTCTCCATCCCAGTAAGAGACAGTGTCGCGTGGGGCACCGGCGGTGCCCTCCCCGTAAACGCCGCCCAAATAGGGAGTATTAGCGGAATACTGGCCTCCGCCGCAACCTGCGACCAGCAGCGCCAGAATAAGAGAGAGAACTGTGGATAAAATAGAAAAAAGGGAACGAGCCATAAGTTTTTCCGACGGCGTTTTTAATGCGCAACCTGCGCAAAAAGTCAAGCGAACCAATGCTGTGAGTGGATCAAACGATATCAACTTACGATACGATTCAGTAGGGGCAGTTCACTGAACCGCCCTTGGGCGATTGAGGTCAATCGCCCCTACCTCAGAATGACAGCGCGTTCATTTCTTACACCATTGATCCACCCAGTCGTTGACCGTTTTGTACCACAATTGGCTGTTCTGCGGCTTGAGCACCCAATGGCCTTCGTCGGGGAAATACAACATCTTTGATGGCACCTTCAGCACTTGCAGTGTTGTGAAGAGATCGAAGCCTTGTGAAACATCGAGCCGGTAATCGTTCTGGCCGTGCACTACCAGGGTGGGCGTTTTGAAATTCGCGGCATACTCGTGCGGCGACCATTTCCGATAAACATCCCGTTTTTTCCACGGCGGACCGCCAAACTCCCAATTTGCAAACCACAGCTCTTCCGTCGTGCCGTAGGCCGATTCCGCGTTAAACATTCCGTCGTGCGACACGATGCACTTGAAACGATTGGTGTGGCCTAACAACCAGTTGGCCATGTAACCGCCATAACTCGCGCCCAGCGCTGCTTCGCGGTTCTTGTCGATGAAAGGATAGGTTTTCTCCAAATAATCGAGTCCGTTCATCACATCGATATACGGTTTCCCGCCCCAATCACCGCTGATCGAATCTGTAAACTTCTGCCCGTAACCAGTCGAGCCGTGGAAATTGATCATCACCACCACGTAATTTCCGTTCGCGGCGAACAATTCTGCATTCCAGCGATACGTCCACTCGTTTCCCCAAGCCCCTTGCGGGCCGCCGTGCAGCAAAAATTTGAGCGGATATTTTTTGTTCGGATCAAATCCCGGCGGTTTGACCATGAATCCCTGCACGTCCTCGTTGTTCGCGCCTTTGAACGTGAACGATTCCAACGGCTGCATGTCGATCTGCGACAACAACGCGTCGTTCATGTGTGTGAGCGGTTCAAATCCAGGATGCTTTTGCTCCCAAATTGGTCCTCCATCTGCGAGATCATCGTGTTTCCAAATTTCGTTAGGTGCGACAGCAGACATGCGAGTGAAAAACAGTGTGTTCTTCGACCAGACGAGGTCGTCGGCGTGAATCTCTGCCGAACCGGGCTCTTTAAATTCGATGATCTCAGGGCCATGCGGCCGGGCCGGCAGCGCGACGAAGATCGGCGAGGCGCCGTGATCTTCGGCGGTCAGCACCACTTATCGGCTTCGAATCCGGCGCGTGCTTGCGAGCGCCAGGCGAGATATTTTCCGTCCTGCGAATACAGCGGCGTGGTGTCGCTTCCGGGACTGGTGGAAATTTTCTTTGGGGCGCCGCCGGCGACCGGCACAATGAAAATTTCGTTGTTCGTGCTCGTCGCCTCGACTTCGTCGATGTTGCTCGTGTACGCGACCTCCTGGCCGTCGGGTGAAACCGCATACATGTCCTGGCCTCCTAACGAGAACGGCGGCACATCGTGATCGCCCGGAGTCAGATCGCGCGCCAGGTTCGCTTGCGACGCGTCCGCGCTCATAACAAACAAATGGCTCCGCTTGAACTCGGTGAACGCGTTCCAATGTCGGTAGAACAAACGCGTGAAGATTTTCGCTTTCACCTTGCTCTTCTTCAGCTCTTCATCCCGTTGCTTGTTGCACGCGTCGTCCTTGCAATCGGAATATACCGCCGACACGAATACGATGTTCTTCCCATCCGGTGACCAAATCGCACCGTCGGCACCGGTGGAGATCGAAGTAACTTGATAAGGTTTTCCAACCAGCTGACCACCTGCGGGGTCGAAATCGCTCATCCAGATTTGCGTTGGGTCGGTCGCCTTGGACATCCAGATCAAGCGCTTGCCGTCGGGCGAAAAGCGCGGCCGCTCCTCGTGATTCGGCGTTGGATTCAACCGTCGCGATTCACCCCCTGTCGCCGGCACGATCCACAAATGCGAACTCTTCGTGTTCGCGGCGAGATCGACATCTTGGCAATCGAACACGACCCATTTCCCATCCGGCGACGGTACCGGCGCGCCGACACGCTTGAGCTTCATCATGTCTTCGAACGTGAACGGATGTTTGATGTTTTGTGCGAATACTGAGCTAACAAGCACAAGGCTAATTGCGGCGAGAATCTTCATGTATCTGGTTTCTATTTTGTCCTTCCGAGTGAAGCGGAGGAATCTTTAACTAGCTCTGAAATCGGAAACATCCAGAGATGTCTCGACTTCGCTCGACATGACAATCCCAAGACATTTAAAGTGCTCCATGGCTCAAGTAACAATCGAAACAATCAAGAATGGACCTTACATAGTGACTGGCGAAGTGGAGCTGATCGACGCCGACGGAAACAAGTACCCGGTCGAAAAACGGATGGCGCTTTGCCGCTGCGGCGCATCGACCGAAAAACCGTTTTGCGACGGCACCCACTCGAAGATCGGCTTTCAGGCCGCTGAGAAAGTCGTGCCGGAATCGAAAGAATAACGCTCTGTCATTCCGAGCGGAGTCGAGGAATCTCTAATTGTGAAATCCAAAGCAGTTATAGCTCTCACGCTATCGTCCTTCGCCCTGGCGAATGTTCACGCGGAAAAGACCGCGCTCGTTGACGGTACGGTAATCAATCCCGCCGACGGCAAAGTATTGCCAAATGCAACAGTTGTGATCGACGGCGATAAAATCGAACGCGTTTCAATCGGCAAACAAGATGCCGCAACGCTCGGCAAACAGATCGATTGCACGGGCAAATTCATTTTGCCGGGTTACATCGACACGCACATTCACTTTTTTCAATCCGGTGATCTGTTTACGCGACCGGACGGGACCGATCTCAACAGCGTGCGTCCATACAAAGACGAAGTCGCGTGGGTGAAGAGTCATGTGAACGATGTCTTCGACCGCTACCTGCGAAGTGGAATCACAAGCGTGGTCGACGTTGGGGGACCATTCTGGAATTTCGAAGTTCGCAAAACTGCGAATGCAACTGCCAAAGCGCCACGGGTGGCCGTGGCCGGCCCATTGATCTCGAGCGTCTCGCGTGAAAAACTCGATCTAGGTGATCCCCCAATCGTCAAAATAGACACGCCGGATCAAGCGCGCGCTTTCGTACGCAAACTGGCTGAACAAAAACCCGATCTTGTGAAGATTTGGTACATCGTCGACAAGGAGCACCCGGTTGAAAGTTTCCGGCCAATCGTGCGCGCAACGATAGAAGAAAGTCACGCGCACAAAATACGTGTCGCTGTCCACGCGACGGAACTGGATACGGCGCGCGCGGCGGTGGAAGAAGGCGCGGACGTGCTCGTCCACAGCGTGACCGACAAGCCAATCGATGACGCGTTCGTAAAGTTGCTCAAAGATCGCCACACGATTTTGTGTCCGACCCTGGTTGTCTTCGAGCGTTATGGTCGAACGTTTTCGCATCAGTTGAACCTGACGCCTGAAGAAAAGGCGTGGGGTAACCCGGAAGTGATCGCGTCGCTTGATGTCACCAAAATTCCACAGGACAAATTGCCCGAGCGGATCAAGAGCGCGTTGGCCAAGCCGGACGAGGCGCTGGATCGCATCAAGAAGACGTACGATATCGCGCAACCGAACCTAAAACGACTGGAGGACGCCGGCGTCACGATTGCAGCAGGGACGGACGCCGGAAACATCGGCACGATTCATGGCCCGGCGCTTTTCCGCGAATTTCAGTTAATGAAAGAAGCCGGACTAACGCCCATGCAAATTCTTCAATGCACCACCGCGAATGCCGCAAAACTCTTCGGTGGCGACACTGGCGCGCATATCGGTCAGATCGCCCCTGGCTATTTCGCTGATCTAGTCATTCTCAATTCGAATCCGGTCGACGATATCGCGCATGCTTCCGACATCGACAGGGTGATCAAAAATGGCGTGGTTTATCCGGTTGATTCTCTTCTGCAGTGATCGCCGGCGGAAAATGATGCGATGAACGGCCCGTCGTGTGTTCTCGCTGCATTAGCGCTGCTTGGCGCTTGGACTACGAACGGCGCAGTTGCATCGCCGACACCAGCAGTGCCGAAAAGCGTCAATGAGATCGCAGAGGCTTATGTGAAACTGGTGCTCGCGATGGGCCAACATGATTCGGATTACGTTGATGCGTATTACGGCCCGCCAGAGTGGAAGAAACAGGAAAAGAAGCCGCTGGATGCGATCGCATTAGAGGCCACCCGATTACGTGACCAGTTGGCGAAGATTTCCGAGTCGACGGACGAGATGGAGCAGTTGCGCCGCAGATACTTAACAAAGCAACTTTCCGCGCTCGAGGCGCGAACGCGCATTTTGAAAGGCGAGCGCTTGAAGTTCGATGAAGAATCGCAGGTTCTTTATGACGCCGTTGCACCCATTTTTTCGGAAGCTCACTTTCAGGAGATCCTGGCCAAGCTCGAGCCGAAACTTCCAGGTGAGGGATCGCTCTTGCAGCGTTACGAGAGTTGGCGGCAGGCATTCGTGATTCCCAAGGACAAGTTGGACACGGTTTTTCAGCTTGCCATCAAGGCGTGTCGCGAACGCACGCTCTCGCACATCAAACTGCCCCCGGGCGAAAATTTCAGCGTCGAATACGTCACCAATAAACTATGGGGCGGTTACAATTGGTACAAGGGTGGTTATCGCAGCATTATCCAAGTGAATACCGATCTGCCAGTCTACATCGATCGGGCGATCGACCTAGCTGCGCACGAGGGCTACCCCGGTCATCATGTCTACAACGCGTTGCTCGAGAAAAATCTCGTCCGGGATCGCAGTTGGGTTGAATTCTCGGTCTATCCGCTTTTCTCGCCACAATCACTCATTGCCGAAGGCACCGCGAATTTTGGCAGGGAGGTGGTAATTACAAAGCCGGAGCGGTTGGAGTTCGAGAAAAAAGTGCTCTGGCCGGCAGCGGGGATAGACCCGTCACGCGTGGAGGAATTTTATGCGGTGCAAGATTTGGTAAAGCAACTGAACTACGCCACGAACGAGGCGGCTCGGCGTTACCTGAACGGTGAAATCGATGCGAACGCGGCAGCGACGTGGTTGCAAAAATACGCGCTCATGGACGAGAAACGGGCGAAGCAAGCCACAAAATTCATCGAGAAATACCGCAACCCGAGAAGCGCTGGGGCGAGTTCGAGCAGTTGCTGGCGTCTCCGCGACTGCCAGGCGACATACGTTAACGTCGCCAAACGCGGCCGGTTGCGGTCGGCACGGCTGCCTCTACAATGAATTTGTGCCTTCACTAGTGCTGGCATCCGGTTCGCCCAGACGCGCTGCGTTGCTCTCCGAGGGTGGATTCCAATTTGAAATTGCCTTGCCGAGCATCGCAGAAAAGTTCGATGCCGATCTCACGCTACGCGAGCTTACGATGTGGAACGCCATTCGAAAAGGAATGGCTATCGCGCAGATGCATCCGGATGAAGTCGTGCTCGCGGCCGACACGCTGGTCGCTCTGGAGAACCAAATCATCGGTAAACCAGCGGATTTGAGCGAGGCTGCGAAAATGCTTAGGCGCCTGAGCGGACGGACCCACGAGGTTTGTTCTGCTGTTGCGATTTATCGGCAAACATCGGGAAGATCAGCAGTCTTTCACGAGGTGTCGCGTGTTCGTTTTCGCCGGCTGAGCGAGTTGGGCATTGAGAGTTATCTCGCGAAAGTGGGTCCCCTCGACAAGGCCGGAGCTTATGCCGCGCAGGGAAGCGGCGCTGAAATCATCGCAAGAATCGACGGCTCATTCACCAACGTCGTTGGTCTGCCAATGGAAAAAACCATCGCTGAACTGGCGAAATTCGGGATTCAGCCAAAAACGGCCTAACGAATTGAGTTAAGCCGCAAATCTAAATCAGATGTTCGCGATTATCGGACCGGAGTCGGATCGTTTTTGTCTGCAAATTATGTCTCGCCCGGACGAAACGCACGGTCTTGCTCTTGGCGCGCATAAGGATCGAATGGGTAACGGCCGTGACGCCGCCGTGAGCCCGCACCCCGTGCAGGAGAGCGCTGTCGCTGATGCCGGTTGCGCAGAAAAGAATGTTCTGGCCGTTCGCGAGGTCATCGGCTGAAAAAATGCGATCCAGATCTTTTTTGTAGCCGCCGTCAACCAGGTTCTTCCGTTCCTTTTCATCGCGTGGCCACATTTTGCATTGCATATCGCCGCCGAGACACTTGATGCCCGCCGCCGCCAGCACCGCCTCGGGCGAACCGCCAATACCCATGTAAAGATCGACATCCGATTCGGGCAGTGACGGAGCGATAGCCGCGGCGATATCGCCATCGCCGATCATGCGCAACGACGCACCTGCCGCGCGAATTTGTTCGACGATTTCCTTGTGGCGTGGTCTGTCGAGCATCATCACCGCGACGTCCTGAACGCGTTTGTCCACCGCGCGAGCAACAATGGCCAGCATTTCCGGAATCGGCATCTCGATGTGAAGCGAATCGCCGCGTTTTTTCATGTAATCGATGACGCGCGGCCCGTAAGCCAGTTTCGACATGTAAAACGATGGCACATCCCGTAGCGCGACCTTAACTCCTTTCTCAGGGCTCGCCGCTGCGATGCAACTGATGGAGTTGGGCGCACCTTTGGAGATGTTGGTTGTGCCGTCGATCGGATCGATGGCGATGTGAAACTCCGGCGAACCGGGAACCCATGTTCCAAGTTGTTCGCCTTTGAAAATGCCGGGTGCTTCGTCCTTGATTCCTTCGCCGATGACGACTTCGCCGCAGATGTTCATGAGATCGAACATGCCGCGCATGGCGTCGCAGGCCGCTGCGTCGGCGGATTCCTTGTCGCCGCGCCCGAGCCATCGGAGAGAATTCAGGGCAGCGGCTTCCGTCGCGCGCACAAAATCCAGCTCGATGATTCGCTCGATGTCCTGGTAATCTCGTTTGGGTAATCGCAGAGCCACGGGGCGTTAATTTTCACGCACGTCGCGCCTGATGACAAGAGCACTGTCAGAGGGACTTAATAACTGACTTGTGATTGGTCGCGCTTAATTTTCTATTTCGGCGACAAGCACGCATGAAGCTTTCGTGTGTGCAGTGAAAGGCGAGCGCTCGCTGACGCAATGCAGGCTTGATTTTGGCGCGGGTTTTCATTTGGATGGCAGCGTGCCTGCTGATGATCAGGTGACGTCACTGAGCCCGATTGGCGGAAATGCTCATGATGGTCCGATCGCGTTTACGACCACGCACTGGAGCGTCGTGCTAGAGGCGCAAGGCGAATCACCGGCGGCACAAGAGGCGCTGGAAAAGCTTTGCCGCACGTACTGGCGACCCATTTTCGCCTTTCTGCTACGACAAGGGCTTCGTCCGGACGAGGCAGAGGACATCACCCAAGGATTTTTTGCAGAGCTATTGGAGCGCATAAGTCTGAGCGCCGTGCGCAGGGAAAAGGGACGACTTCGTTCCTTTCTGCTTGGGGGACTGAAGTATTTTGTCGCCAACGAGGAACGTCGGGCGATGGCGATCAAGCGGGGAAAGGGACAGCGGCTCATCCCGCTGGAGGAATTCCGCGCTGACGATCGGATCGAGATGGAACCAGCCGATCCCGTGACTGCCGAAATGATTTACGAACGCCGCTGGGCTTTGACGGTGTTGGAGCGCGTACTCAGCCGATTAAAGGATGAATATCTCGCAGCGGGTAATGCCGTATTGTTCGATTCGTTAAAGGAATTGCTACCGGACGAACCGGGTTCGCCATCACAGGCGGAGATCGCCGCACGCCTGGGGATGAATGAGAATGCGGTCCGCCAGGCGTTCTACAGATTTCGGCAGCGCTATCAATCGTTATTGCGAGAAGAGATTGCCAACACCGTTGCTACACCCGGCGACATCGAAGACGAGCTCCGCCATCTCATTGCTGTACTGGAAGCGTAACGCATGGCAAAATTTTACGGAGTACAAACGGGGAGTACACAAGCCTCTCCGTCAATGATCAGGGTAATCAGAATTTGCCGAAAGTGTGGCGCCAAGATCTTTTCCGACGTGCCAGAAGGGCTTTGCCCCAGGTGCGTGCTGAAAAGTGCGCTAACAGTTTCTTTAGATGCACCTGTAGCCGGGGGCGACTCGCACCTGTAGCCGGGGGCGACTCGTCCGCCGAAGCCTCGGCGAAGGCGGATGACTCCGGCTGCGCGCACGGGCCCTCACGCGATGAAGCCAAGGCTGCCGCTTCCGATAGTAAAAGAGCTACGCGCGCCGCTGAGCTGCTAGGAGAACTGGGTGATTACGAACTGCTGGAAGAAATCGGTCGCGGCGGACAGGGCGTGGTGTTTCGGGCCCGGCAGAAAAGTCTGAACCGCACAGTAGCACTAAAGGTCATCAGCCTCGGTCAGTGGGCGAGCAAAGCGCACCTGAAGCGTTTTCGCCTCGAAGCCGAAGCCGCGGCGTGTTTGGAGCATCCCGGTATCGTTCCGATTCACGAAGTGGGTGAGCGCGACGGCTCGTGCTACTTCAGCATGAAGTTCGTCGAAGGTGGACAACTCGACGAAGTGGCCAGGCGCGAGCCGATACCGATTCGGCGCGCGGTAGAACTCATCGCCAAGGTCGCGCGAACTGTTCATTACGCGCATGAACATGGAATTCTTCATCGGGACATTAAACCGGGAAACATTCTGCTGGATGCAAAAGGCGAACCGCATCTGACCGATTTTGGTCTTGCCCGATTAGTCGAATCTGAAAGCAATGTCACGCACACGCTGGACGTCCTTGGCACGCCCAGCTACATGGCGCCGGAACAAGCGGTAGGAAACAACGCGGCTGTGAGCAGTGCCACCGATGTTTATGGGATCGGTGCCGTTCTCTATCAATTGCTCACGGGTCATCCGCCGTTTGCCGGAGGAACAACCTACGAGACGATCAAGTTACTGGAGGACACTGAGCCGCGCCCACCGCGATCGCTGAATCCGAAAATAGATCGCGATCTATCCACGATCTGTCTCAAGTGCCTCGAGAAGGATCCAAAGCGTCGCTACGGCTCCGCTCTCACGCTGGCTGAAGATCTCGAACGATGGCTGAAGTATGAGCCGATCTTAGCCAGACACGCTGGCGTGTTCGCTCGCGGGCAGAAATGGATGCGGCGAAAGCCAACGAGCGCGCTCCTGGCAGCGTCTCTGGTTGTTCTTGCAGCGGCGAGCGGCTGGATCGTTTGGAAAAGTGAATTTATTCGGCATCCGGTAACAACCGGCGTTGCGGTACTGCCGTTTGAAAATCTGAACGACCAGAAAAATAACTCCGTGTTCGCCGATGGTGTTCAAGACGACATTCTGACCAAGCTGGCGAAGATCGCCGACCTGAAAGTCATCAGCCGGACCAGCCTGATGGAATATCGCGGCAAACGAAATGTGCGTCAGATCGGCGATGCGCTTCACGTGTCTCACGTGCTCGAAGGAAGCGCACGCAGGAGCGGTGATCGGATTCACTTGAATGCGCAGTTGATCGACACGCGCACCGACACCCACGTTTGGGCCGAAGAATACGACCGTGATTTGAATGATTTGTTCGCAGTCCAAGCTGAGATAGCGCAAAAAGTTGCCCAGCGCCTTCACGCCAAACTGTCAGCTAGTGAGAAGGCGTCCATTGAAGAGCGACCAACTCAGGACTTGGTGGCCTATGATTTTTATGTCCGCGCTGTCTCCATAATTTACAACGCGCAGGTCGACTCTCTGGCGCATTTAGCGGATCTTTCCGAGGCCGTAGACCTGCTCAACAAAGCAGTTACTCGTGATCCCAACTTCTTTCTCGCCTATTGCCAGTTAGCCTTCGCACACGATTTGG
>WNGC01004461.1_pt1 | contig 11330 bp, 12 predicted proteins | sample 5400051 | NCBI WGS metagenome assembly WNGC01 (sample SAMN13153368, study PRJNA577476) | soil metagenome | isolation source: 20 cm soil or saprolite under grassland replicate 2 | place: USA:California | collected 2016-06-15 | reverse complement strand
GGTTCCGTCGTAGTAATTTTCGCTGCTGATCTGGCCATAAGTGGGATGGCTTCCCGTGTAATTGTCAGTAGTGCGATACGTGTAAGCGATTTTGTGCATTGGTTCGGGATACATCGGATCGTCACACGTCCAGAGCAGCAACGGCAGGTCTCCGCCAATATTTGACCTCGTATATTTATACCTCGCTGTCCACGCATTGTTGCCATAATAGACGACGCTGCTAAGCCAAGTGTACGTATAGTAATACTGCACGCTGCGCCTGGCGATGCCGTTGATGTATTCGGTTACATGGTCAATTCTCGGGCTGGTGCTATTGGTGTAATAAAATTGCAGATAGCGGCCAGCCGGTTCGGTGACCTTGGTTATTCGCCTGCACTGCGCCTGCCCCACCACCTCGGAATCAATGGTGGTTTTTAAGCCGTAAGGATCATAGATGGCCGTGAGATGGTACTTGTACCAATAGCGGCCGTAGGCGGGATCGTAGTATTGCTGGGCTCTGAATTCTACCGCGCCGCCATCGGGCAGGATCAAATACGCGTACATGTTGTTCAGGTTCAGCTGCAGAAAACGCTCACTGACTCCTGCTGATGTGCTCTGCGCCGGCACGTCGGCGCCCGGTCTCACGCGGTAAACAGTATCCCACGTAACAGCGCGGAAGGTCTCCACTCGCCCATCGGGAAAATTGACCGTGTATTTTACGGGATGAAAATTCTGCGTGTGGGTGGCCGGCGAGTCCTCCATGATCCAGTTGTAGTTATGGTTCCAACCGCCCTCCCACCCGAATACCCCGGTTACGCTGGGTGTACGTGAGTTTGCCGTACGCACCAGCGCCAGCGGATAGACGGATGGCGATCCGGCTACAGAAATATCAGTGATAGTTCGGGTCACGTTTCCGGTATAAGGATCTATCCCATCCGCGATTTGGCCGTTGAAGATACCCGAGACGCCGCTTGGATTGTTGTTGCCTACTTGAGCGCAAAGATCATGAGTGCACAGGGCAAAACACAATGCGCTCAGAGCGAACGTGCGACTAAAAACGCCTCGAAGCGGCTTGGCTACAGGAAAACACGATGTCATGGCGCCTCCTTCTACTCTTCCACGCTCGGCACCTCGAATTGCACCACTCCGATGATCTTCGGCGAATCGTCGTCAGCGTTCGGGTCCATCACGACGACGCGGTGCACTCCTGGTTGATCGCTCACCTGGAATGAGAACGAGAGCGACCCATCCGCTCCTATGGCGGTCGAACCGCTCATCACGGTCCCCCCATCAAGCGCCGCAATCGATACCGGCTTGCTGGCCATGCTCACGGGGAACTGCAGGGCCACATCAGAGCTTGCACCGGGATCTATCGTCACCGGCTCGAATTCTCCGGTCGTGCTATTGTCGTCCTGGATGATCTGCTGAGAACCATCGTCCGTGATTTGATCAGATTGCGCCACCGGCGCCTGACCAGTGGCTATGCAACAGCTGCCAAAGCAGAGGAACGAGGCCGCTAAAACAATAAATATCGTTCTTTTCATCTTGCACGGAGGATAAGCGGATGGCCGGCTGTTTGTCTGTCGGGGTGAATCCCTGAATTTTTGGCTTGGCCTTTGGCGGAGTTCGCCCTACAAAACGGCTGCAACTTAGGAACAACCCCGAATATGCAGCAACGGAAGAACAGACCGCGCGCTGCACGCGCGTTGGACCCGCAACGCAACCCCCGCAAAAAACGGTGGCCAGACAAGAAATCGGTGTACCGATCAAAGAAGTCCCTGACAGAAGAGCCTGACGACGTGTCAGGGAAAGGCCCGACAAAAGCAAAAGTGCTCGTTGTTCATCGAACAGGTTTCGTTCGATTCGGCGTGCTCTCGTTAATTGCGAAAAGCATGCAATTCGTCGCCTGCGGCGAAACGGACGAAGCGCCTTTGGCCCGCGAGTTATTTGTGCGTCACAAGCCGAAGCTTGTTTTGCTCGGCCTAACGCTCCGAGGCGGTGACGGATTTCAACTGATCAAGGACTTCTGCAAACTGGAGCCGGCAGCTGCGACACTCGTGCTTTCCGAGCGCACTGATCCGCTGTCGGTTCGACGCGCGTTCCGCTCGGGTGCGCGGGGATATTTAGCCATCGATGGTGCTGCGGAAATGGTTAGAGCATTTGATGAAATTTCGGCCGGTCGCGTGTATGTGAGTGCGAGCGTCTTGCCGCTAATCCTAAGCAACTTCGCGGCCGGCTCAAAGCGTTCGCATAGCTCCGGCGTCGATAGCCTCAGCGATCGTGAGCTAGAGATTTTTTCGTTTATCGGCAGAGGCTTCAGCGTTTCCGAATTGGCGAGTGAATTGCATGTCAGCGTCAAAACGATTGAGACACATCAGATGCGCATGAAGGAGAAGCTCGCCCTGCATAGCGCCGCTGAGTTGAGACAAAAAGCTCGGGAATGGTTAGCTAAGTCTGCCGTGAACCGAATACGCGAAGATCCGGAATCGGAATAAGCAAACGGATCGCACGTTTGCGTTGCAGTAAACCTGAATACCCCGTTACCGCCACCATCCACGTGCTCCTGAAATGGACAACAGTGCCCTGCAGCAGCGTTCTGGGATCATATGTCTTTTAGGGTCGGGGGTGCGGAGTTGGACGCGGCCTCGGCGTCGGCGGACATCTTCCCGTGCATGGCGTTGGGGTTGCCGTGGATGTAGGCGTTGCCGTAGGAGTAGGTGTCGGAGTCGGCCGCGCCGGTGGGTGCTGTGTGACAAAAAACCGCGGTTCGTTGCCGAGGGGTCCCACGAAAATCATGTCCTGATTATAAATTCGTGCGGTTTCTGTCCAACTGCCCACAACCAAGTTACCGGAGGCCGTAAGAAATAGATCGCTTGCGTACCTAAAAAAGGTGCCTGTTTCAATGTCCCCGGTCGATGCGTTCACGCGCAAGATGGAATACATGGACCCAGCGCCCAATTGAGTGACAAAAAGCTTATTTGTCGCCGGATTATATTCGATTCCCCAAATATTGACGAAATCGGGCCCGGTAGAGGAGACGACCGTCCGCACGAATGCGCCCGTACTCGTTATCTCATCAACTCCAAAATCCCACGCGACAAAGAGATCTCCGCTGGGAACAATGTTTACGTCTTCAACCTGGGGGAGCTTTGGACTATAGAGTACCTTCCCGGAATTGGGATCGCCTATTGTGAAATGAACCAAAGCACTACCACCGGCGACGTACATGTTCCCGGATTCGTCGATAGCGATCTTCCCATAGGAACCGCCTCCAAAAATGTAAATGCCCTCCATCCGATACGTTTGATGAACCGTGCCGGAGCTATCCAGTGCCAACACCTGATAACCCGAATCGGCAAAATGCACCATGACAGCGTAAAGCAGCCCATCAGGGCCGAACGCAATCCCACGAAGCTCGTCGTTTTGAAGTAGCGACGGAATCGTGAGCGAATCCAGGAAAGTTCCGTCGGCACTGTATTCAATCACATCAGTCGTATTGCCAAATGTCCAAGTGCTGTAAATGTGGCCTGGAGTGAAACTGAAATCTGCATTCGCATTCGCGAGATTGCAGAACGCTGCGCAGAGAAGGCAAGCAATCTGAAGAAATCGACGAAGAGTTTTGAGTGGTACGCGGTGTTTCATATTGAGACGAGGTGGGCGAATCGAATTACAGAAATTCTGCAAACACAAGAAAGATTTACAGTGATAGAGGAGAAGCTCGCTCTGCATACCGCCGCTGAGTTGCGACAAAAAGCGCGGGAATGGCTGGCTAAGTCTGCCGTGAACCGAATACGCGAAGATCCGGAACCTGCATAAGCAGCGCCGGAATGTGCCGGGTAGCGTTGGAGAATACGCAGTTACCGGCCTACTCGGAAGGTTTCAGCGATTCGTACACGCCATCCACTTCCGAAAAACGGCACAGTTTCAACTTGCGATGGCGAGGTTCCATTGTTCTTAATTGTTGGAAACCATTTAGATGAACGGTTCGGCAAGCAAACGTCTTTTCTGGTGGGCGATCATCGCACAGGTTGTAGGAGCCCAGGTGTTTTTCTGGGATGCGCTCCCTGACTACCAGGAGTTGACTGCCGGAGCGGTCGTGGTGGGTACGCCGAGGGACTTTGCCATCGCGGTGTTTGGGCTCGTATTGATGCAATCGGCTTATTGGTACGCTCGCCGTCTTCAGCCCGAAATCCGGTTTCGTCATCGCGTTGTATTGGGTCATGTCCTGCTCTGTGTTAGCGAGGTCAGTTTCTTTTTTGTCAGCGCACTGGCGACGGTGGCGCTGTTTGATCATTGGAAACGATCTCAATTCGTCCTGTGGAAGGCGATGCTGCTGGTTTCGGCCATCTTCGCTTTCTTCTGCTATAAACGTCAGCTGGCCAGCGTCGGGGACACCTTGCTGGAAACGCAACAAGAGCATGCCGAAAAAGCGACGGTCGAATCGAAAGCAACCGGCAGACTATAAAAAAATGACGACTGACGAATTTTTCGCGTTGACCAAGGTTGGAAGATGACTGACCGCGACCATGTTATCGCTGGATTCCGTTGGTATAGAGGTAGGAAGTGATTTAATCAGCCGCGCTTCATAAGAATCACACATCGGGCACTGCCTATTTGGCTGGATCCAGTCGGGATGTTGGAGCCGCAGATCCGTCTGTTGCAGAAGTGCTGCGTAGGCATGCACTTTGTGGGCCACGGTCATTGACTCGGTAGAAGATTCAAGTGGACCGCACGAATTCTGCACCGCCGTCAACACCGGGTCTCGAAATACTGCGTTATTCGTTAGTCTTTTCACCATAGTTGTATGCCCAGGGAAAATGTCGTTATTCGCACGACCAGAAGCCATTTCGTCCAAGTCCATTCTTCCCTGCGCGAGACTTCTTCGATCAGTTCTTGTCCACGGCAGAAGATGGCTTCTTCTTCCAGTTCGCGACGGAATCGTTGACCGGCGGTGACGCTAATGAGTTGTTGCGAGTTTTTGCCGTCGTTTCGAAGCAAAAATATTGGGAACTTCGTCCTTTGTTTCCTGTAGGAACTAATGAATTGACCAATGCAAGTTGTGAATAGGAGTGCGGCGTTCATTAAAAGAGTCGTAGGAAATCCTCTGCCATTTTGCGAGCCAAAAAGTCATGCTCGCCAACTTGATACAATCTCTATTGATCGCGTTCAGTCATGCTTGGTGAAACTCACCCAGGCTCGATACTTTTCGCATGCGTCGATAATTCTTATCTGCTGCTGCATTTTGATCGCATCTGCAGCGAGTGCAGCGGCCGCTCAATTCGGTTCTCTCGATTGGATTGAGCTTTCGCCAAAGGAGTCTCCTCCGGCGCGTTCGTACCTTGCAATGACCTACGATCCTGTCAGCGGGAAGATCCTTGCGTTTGGCGGATTCGACGGCACAAGCTATTTTGATGACACATGGAGTTTCGACGGCACGAGCTGGGCGCAAATCTCCACACAGTCTGCGCCTCCAGTCCGCGCTGCAGCCGAAATGACCTACGATTCTGTCACTCAAAAGGTAGTGCTCTTCGGCGGATACGACGGAACCAATTACCTGGGTGACACATGGCTTTGGGATGGGTCGACGCTAGAGTGGATGGAGGCGACCCCCGACCATCCTCCTCCGGCTGTTACCGGTCCGATGTTGTTTCCCGACCCGAATGGCAGTGCCGATTTGTTCGGCGGGTTCGACGGCCAATTCTTTCAGCTTACCATGTGGCAGTGGAAGGACTCGGATTGGACGCAACTATTTCCGGAAACGGTTCCGTCTGCACGTGCTGCAGCAGCCGTTGCAACGAACACTTCCACGGGACAGGTTGTTATGTTTGGTGGCCTCGCTGACGTTAACCCGAATAACACCTGGACCTATGATGGGACGACATGGACTCTGAAATCGCCGGCTGTGCAACCTCCCTTAGTGCGTGCCGCTTCTGCCGCTTTCGATCCGGGCCAGCAAGGAGTGGTTCTCTTTGGAGGTAGAAGCGGCGGTGTAGACCAGAACACGACGTGGTTATGGGATCAGGTTGGGGTCACGTGGATACAGCTGTCTCCGGTGCAATCGCCGCCCGCGCGCGAAGGCGCTGGTATGACCTACGACCCGGCCTTAAACCGTGTGATTCTTTTCGGCGGTCAGGATAGCAACGGTTATTTCAACGATACTTGGGAATTCATTTCAACACCTACTCCTACACCCACACCTACTCCAAGCCCCACAGCTACACTTACGCCAACACCTACTCCCGCGCCCACGCCTAGGCCTCGCCCCACGTCACATCCTCGCCCCACGCCGGCGCCACGCCCGTAGTTCGAGCGGTGGATCTACCCAATCGCTGATCGCCGCTTCCTCGGGAATTGGGCGGAAGTGCAAATCTGATTGCGGTTTTGGAACTAGAATCGGCGATCCGCGCTTGTAGCGAATCCGGATTGACGTGCTGGTGTAATTTTTTGCAAACTCAGCGTCGCTAAACGGATCTCGAATCAGGCGGAGGACATTTGCCCGCTAGGTTCTTCGCCCCTTCCCGACCCGCACTCAACTGATCCACGCAGCGGAGAAAACAGAAGGAAGGAACAAAACCTGAATGGCCTCGTCCCACTCCTGTACCTCGCCTGTAGTGTAGGCTTCCAGTAATAGATGACTGCAATTGGCAGCAAGAGATTTCTGACAGGACGCGTTTTCCCTGGTCGCTAGTTAGACCATCACGTGTATGTCGCAAGCCGTGCAGATAATTTCGTCCGTATTCTAAAGCTTAGTCCGGGAGAACTGCGGGCTGGTTGGGTAAATCTCGCCTCGACCCAGCGAGCAACTCCATCAGCCGCGCTTCGTAAGAATCACACATCGGGCACTGCCCATTTGGCTGGATCCAGTCGGGATGTTGGAGCCGCAGATCGTTGCGGATCTGCTGCACCAGGTTCACGTACCTGTCGTCTTTGTCGGTTATGTTGGTGGCGTTCATCTCAGCGTCGTTGTTATCGCGTGGCCCAGCGACAGCGTTACAGCGATCAGGATTATTCCGAAGGCTATGAGCTCGACTAAATAATCCGGCCGTTCTCCGCCGGCATCCCGATTATTGAAGAAACGAGAAGCGCGAATGCGCAGCGAGTTGGTAGTTTTCATCGTTACATTACTCCTTTCACTAATGAGATGACGATTTCATGGCAGTTAAATGGACAACTGTTTTGATTGGCGCGCTCGATGGCAAAAGTAACGGTGCTGTCACCTGGAAGACCCACGAGCGCATCCCCGCAAATCTGTTTCCGTCTGGTAAAGCGGAAATCGCGGTTAAAACCCGCCAAGTTTTTCTTCGCACACCGCGTGTGTTGGCTGCTCCGTTTTGAGAAATTGAGTTGATCACATAAGCTCAGCGCATGCGCACCATCTTACTGCCGATTTTTTTCGTTCTGGCATTGACGTCCGTCGCAACGAGCGCAGCGCTTTCCGAGGCGGAGCTCAAAAAGCTTCTTGTAGCGATTCGGCAGAACCGCATGACCCAAGCTGATTTTCAGGAAGAAAGAGTGATTCGGCTGATGAAAAAGCCGGTCGTAAGCTCGGGGACAGTTTGGTTCCAGCCGCCTAACAAGTTTCGGCGGGAAGTGAAAGGGAATTCGCCCAGCATCACCGTGAGCAGTGGCCGCGAGCTGTGGATTTATTATCCGAACTTCAAGTCGGCGGAGCGTTACCCGTTAGGCAAAGGTTCGCCGCTGGATGCTACGGTGGCGGCGATCAATTCCGCGCTCAATCTGGAGAACATCGAAACGAGCTTCAAGATCTCTGCCACGAAGACTGAGAATGGACATGAGCTTGCACTGCTGCCGCGTAGCGCGGCGATGAAACGAGTGTTTCAAAAGCTCGATCTGCGAATCAACAGCGAGTTTCGAGTCGAACGAACGGACATGCTGTTGCCGAACGGCGACCGCATCGTCACCACTTATTCAAATCAGACGCGCGGGGCGATTCCGTCGTCCCCGTTCGAGTTTAAGCCGCCGCCGGGAACGGAAGTGACCACGCCGCTCGGACAAAGACGAGAATGACGAAGCACGAATGTCGAATGACGAAATAAGAATGAACAAGAAAGAGCGGTTGCATCACTCTGCATGCGCGACTGCGTAGCGTCCGGCCACGGCGCGCGAGATCTCATAGCGATTCAGCTCGCAGACAACGCTCAGTTCCGACGATGCGGCAACGTGCGTCAGGACGAGCGGAAAGCCGATCTTCTTCAACATACGATTCGCTATCGGGTTGTCGGCCTTAGGCTCGCAGATAATGCGCTTCAGATTGAATCGCTCGTAGAAATCGAGCACTGACAAGCAAAACAGACGCGGACCGTAGCCCTTACCCCGCAGATCGGCGCGCCACATGTGCAGATGTATCCTGCCGAAGTCACCCGGCACGATATCCTTCAGCGAAGAATGTCCGATGGTTTTGCCGTCGATACACCATGCGAGCACGAAGCTACGAAGCCGATCAAGCGGAGTGACGATTATCAGCTCCAGAGCTTTGGAAGGTTGTGTAAAGTAAGCGATGTAGCCGTCCAAGTCTTCGCTGGCGAGCGGGCGAATAGTCAGTCGTGCATTCTGTTGATCGTTAGGTGGCATTCTGGTCACGGCTTGGTAGCTTGGTCGCCGCGAACTGTGACCCACATGCCGGCGAGATCATTCACCGACACGAACCGGAGCGGGCGTGGATATCGCTGCGAACAAAATGGCCGATGCGATCAGAATTGCTGCCATGGATCTAACGAGGATTTGATTGCATCTTGCAATCTATTTCCGGCGCCATAGAGGCAATATGGCTTAAAAAGCTGCATCCTCGCAACCTCGCGTGCCGCGGCCAAAAAACAGTGAGCTCATCATCGTTGAAATCGGCAGTGGCTTGGACGATGCCGCCGCCCGGCACGGAAGTCACCACGCCGCTCGGGACAATGATGGCAGGAAAGGACGAGTCGAAAAACTGAAAGGCGTTGGTAGAATTTGCGCGAAACTCGTCCTCAGGATCTTCAATCCACTATAATGGCAATGGCAGCAGAAGGTATTCCGTTCGCGACGACAACAAGTTGGCTAGGGCCCCGCTCTTCGGTTACCGGCACATCGAAATGAGTAGATACCAAATCGCTGGAAGCAACGGCCATGCTGCTGTGGTCGTGCGTCCGGCTGTAAAACACGTGACCGGTTCTGTTGTTCGTAATGCGCACCAGGGGAAAGTTGGTTGCGGCTTGCTGATCGTCTCCGTAAGCAGCTCCTTCCGACATACCGTTGAAAAGATAGCCCGAGATGACGTACGATCCGCCAGGCGCGACGTGGCTAGGAACAGATTGAATCCTCGGCGCCCATGCCGGGTTGTAGGTTCCCGAAGGGTTGTAAACTGAGACGAAGAAAAAGTCGGTGAAGAGAATCTGGCCGGTGGGGAGGACGACGAAGTTGCCGTAGAACGATGAGTCGCTAGATGCGTGAGGCGCCGGGGAAACCTCCGTTAGGCTCGACCCATTCCACTCAAAGAACCTGGCTCCAGTCCTAAAGATTCCCGGGCTAGCCATCATCAGAACTTTTCCGTTAGGCTCCAGCGCCGCGGGACCATCGGCGATGTCTAACGAGTCCGGAAAATCTGGACCCGGTGTCCAGACTCCGCTGTTCGAGTTATAAATCGCGGTGTGACCAGCACCGCAACGATTTGCTCCGGTGTAGAAAACAGTCCCGTCCGGTCGTAGGACTCCAGGCCCCACTTCGAAGGAAGCATGATTTTTGCCGCCGCAATGTGCAGCAGAGTCCCAGAGTTGGACCATTGTACTGCCGGCGCTAGACCACGCGCCAGTGCCGGGGCTGTAGATTTCGGAGTTCATGCCATTGGCGTCGTACTGAAAAACGTAGGCATCCACCGTGAGTACCTTTCTGTTAGGCAATAGTGTCCAGCCTTCCTCATCATTCACGTCGAATTTTCCAGTGCCCGTCGCTGTCCACGTCAAGGTCGTCGGGTTCAGCAGGGCTGCTTCGGTCGTGCAGCAATTGGCCTGCATGAACGTGCGATTGGCAAGAACGACGCCTTGGGCATCCCCAATCGTGGACCAACCCTCTGGAGGATCTACCATGGCCCAAGTATCAGTTAGGGGATTGTAGATGGCGCCCTTATTCGTCCATACCGGCTGGAGAAAGTTGTATTCCCCACCTTCAATGATGACTCGGCCATCAGGGAGTACCGCTGACGAGTGGTAAAGGGGACTATATCCCGCGGGGGTTGGGGCCAGCTGGGTCCAAGTCCCATTCACGTAGCTGCCGAACTGATCAGGGGTCAGTTTCCACCAATCTCGGCAGCCATCATCTTGCAGCATAACAGTGCCATCGGTGAGTAAAATCGGATTGCCGGGGCCGCAATCAGCATAGTCAAGAACCGGAGGTTGGTTTGTCAGTAATTGCCACGGCGAGTCAGGAGCGAGGGCAGGAGTTGCGGCGAGGGTACGTGCGCCCTTTTTTGGCGGAATTGGCGGGAAGGGCATTGGTTTGGGTGAGATCTGCACCTCGGCAACGCCGGCCGTCGGCACAAACGCCGCGAAGAGAGCCATTGCCGCGGCGAAGATTAGTACCATCGTAGCCGCGATACGCAGATGTGAGAGAAGGTCATTTCGACTAAACCAGGAAGAAGTTTTCATATATTTTCCAAGCTACCAATGAAGAGTCAAACGTCAGCGCATTTTGGGAGTTTACAACTCCCAAATGATCAAGATGAGAATGTCGATAACTTTGGTCGCTTTTCTTATCGGGGCGAAAAGAGTGCCGATGTTCTGAAAAGCTTGGCGAATGGATAAATAGGCCGACGAAAGTTTAACTCAAGCAAAAGGAACCCAGTACTCTGGACCATAATTGTCATCCTGGTCATCCTCTGGCTTCTTGGCTTCATCGGCCACATAGGCGACGGTTTTGATCCATCTTCTCCTCGTATTTTCCGTCGTCATCCTGATCATTAACCTGATTAAAGGCAGACGCTCTAGGACTATGTAGGCGGAAATAAACTGTCCAAACGGTTCGTGGATCACGCCGGAAATGGTCAATGAAACCCTTGTTGGCTTGAAAGAGAAGTGGACGGCATTGTCGGAGTAGCGTCCCCGGCTACAGCGAATCGAGTTTAAGGCGCCGCCCGGAACGGAAGTGACCACGCCGCTCGGCCAGTGATGGGGAACCCTCACCCTGCCCTCTCCCTTCCGAAGAGAGAGGCGACCACGTCGCGGGTGTACGGTACCTGGGCCAACACGCAGCGAAGATGTGCATCTATTCTCGACGGAACAGTACTTGTTCTCTAAAACGGCAGAGTGCTGCAAAGCTTCCTGATCATTTCCATTTCAACTGCCCTTGTCGTTGTAGTGTGG
>WNGC01010680.1_pt1 | contig 11334 bp, 12 predicted proteins | sample 5400051 | NCBI WGS metagenome assembly WNGC01 (sample SAMN13153368, study PRJNA577476) | soil metagenome | isolation source: 20 cm soil or saprolite under grassland replicate 2 | place: USA:California | collected 2016-06-15 | reverse complement strand
ATCTTCCGTCCGTCGCGCAACTCGATGATCCAATCGTAATTCTGGTCGCGACTAATCGATTTCGCCGCGTCAATCGGCTGCGCGATTTCCAACTGCGGCGCTTTCCCGCGCTCGATCAAATCCAGCACCAGCGCAGTCGTGCCCAGCTTCATCGCCGTCGCCCATTCACTCATGTTCGAGTCGCCAATGATGACGTGAAACCGGCGATACTTGTTGGCATCGGCGTGCGGCTCATCCCGCGTATTCACCAGCGGGCGGCGATTCATCGTGTCGATGCTGACCAGGACGCTGAAGAAATCCGCTCGCTGCGAAATCTGAAACACACCGGGCTGACCGGCCGCGCTCTCCGCTTCAATCCCCATCTTGCCGGCGCCGGCAAAAATCTGTCGCGTGATCAGAAACGGCAGGGCGCCCGCGACGATGCGATCCCATGGGATGTCGCGCCGCATCAGGTAATTATCGTGGCAACCGTAGCTGTGACCGAGAAAGTCGGTGTTGTTTTTGTAAAGCCGGACGTGCTCACCGTCCGACAAATGCGCATTCCGGCGTCGCGCGCATTCGGCCAGAATCCGCTCGCCCGCTTTTTCCTGGGCCACAATCTCACGTAACGTCGTGCACTCCGGCGTGGAATATTCCGGATGAGCGTGATCGTTGTAAAAACGCGCGCCGTTCGATAACACGAGGTCGCTCTTGATTTCCTGAAAGGTCAGCGGCCGGTTTTTATCGATCTCATAGTAGGCCGATTCATCCGCGTCCTGACGCAATTCTTTGGCCCGAAAACCGCGCGCATCGCGATGCGGATCTTCGTGGCCGTAATCCCATTTCATCAACGCGCCGTGCTCGGTATAACTGCGCACCAGCGCGATCGATTCCGCGACCACGTCCACCGACTCCGCGCCGTCCAGCGTGATCCCATATTCCGTCTCCAACCCAAAGACGCGTTCCATCGTTCCGAAACATAGCGCGATACCAAACCACGCGAAAATTTTACGGTGCTTTATTGTCCTGAACCTCCGACCCACGACTCTGAAATCTCGATTCACGATTCACCGATCACGATGCTCGATGCTCGATGCTCATAACCGATACCGCGGCGCTTCGCGCCGTCCTCCTTGCTTCAACCTCTTCGCTCTGCTCTTATCTTCGCCAATGTCCCGACTGACCGCCTGCTTGATTCTATTCGTCATCTGGGCCTTGATTTACCTTACCAACCTGGGGTCCTCCGAGTTCCGCAGTGAAGAAGGTCAACCCGTCCTGCCTGCGGTTCAGATGCTCGATAAGCAGCAACTACCTGGTCCCCTACATTGCGGCACGGCCGTATTTGAATAAGCCGCCGTTGATTAATTGGATTGTCGCTGCCTCGTTTAGGCTTTCCGGAGTTCGCAACGAATGGACCGCGCGTCTGCCATCCGCATTATTCATTCTGGCCGTTGCCCTTACCCTGGCGACGGTCGGACGAATCAGCCTTGGCCCAATCGGTTCCTTCATCGCAGCACTCTGCTGGCTAACGAATCTTGGACTGATCGAAAAGGGGCGAATGATCGAGATCGAGGCGATCTATTGTTCACTATTCGCCTTTGCTCTCATTCTGTGGTTGCTGCTCTGGGAACAAAAGCGCTCACCCTGGCTTACCTTCGTCGTGCCCTGGATCTTTCTTGGTTTAGGCCTGCTGGCGAAAGGTCCAAGTCACGTCCTGTTCTTTTATCTTATCGTTGGCGCCGTTCTCTGGCGAAATCGTCGCCTCCGCGACCTAACTCACCCGGCGCACTTCATTGGAGTCGTGGTAATGCTCGGAATTTTTGTGACCTGGCTGATTCCGTACTTTCAGGCGTTACCTTCTCGGTCGCCTTTGCAAGCCTGGTCACGAGAAGCGGCGGTCGCATTTCACGGCGAAGAAGGCAGATCAGAGGATTGGTTACTAAACTTCCCCCGCGGCTTCGCCTATCTATTTCCCTGGGTACTACTTCTCCCGTTTATTCGATTGAGTAAAATAACGGACCCATTACAGCGCAACGTAGCTTATGGATTAGCATGGGGGAGCATTATTCCATTTGTTATTGTTCTTCTGACTCCCGGAACACTCCCAAGATATATTTTGCCCTTGGAAGCACCATTTTGCTGGACCGTCGGAAGCGCTGTCGCTAATGGAGCCTCTCAATGGAGTATTAAAGGCATTCGAGTTCCGCATGGCCTAATCTTCTCCTTTGTCGCGATAGGCATTGTTGCGGCGATGATAAACTTTCCGCTGCGGTCCGTGACCTATTTAAAGAGGCACGAGCGAATTAAACCGATTGCCGCAGAAATTAACGCGCTCCTCCCGTCTGCGCAGCGGCTTTACGCAATCGACCCTGACTTTCAGCCGTATCTCTTTTATGTCCGCGCGCCTATAACCTACCTCACTACCTTGGACGAATTACCAGCGGATGCGCATTATTTTTTAATTCAGCCCAGGCATCAACGAAAATTCGAAAGCAACCCGCGATGGGCGACCTTGCGGCCGAAACTCCTGGCTCATACACCGAGCTATCGTAACAAAGAAAGCTTGCTTTTCGCCATCGAGCACTGACGACGGACCACGGACTTCCCCGCGTCGCCTTGCACAATCCAATAATCGACAACCGATAACCGAAGCGCGCGACGCTTCGCGCTTCGCCTTTTTATTTGACGCCATTGAACCTGCGAGAAGAATCATCCGCATGAACACCCGCATTATTTCAGCACTTATCGCTCTTGTCGCGATAGCCTTTATCGCTTCCATCGCCTCCGCACAAACGCCAGCTCCACAGCCGAGCGCTCCGCCAACCACCGTTACCAGCCCGGTCGTTTCTGCCCCCGCTACGACCACGGCTTCACCGAACGAAGCCGAGATGATGAAGCAAATGATGGAGCTGGCCAAGCTCAACGAAAATCATAAGCTTCTCGCTGACCTCGCCGGTTCCTGGAGCACTTCGGTAAAAATGATGGAACCCGGCAAGGAACCTTCCGTTTCCAAGGGTAACGTCACTTTCAAGTCCATCATGAATGGCCGCTATTTCATCGGCGATCATTCCGGAAGCATGAAAATGCCCGGGGCTGATGGCAAAATGAAAGACTTCGCCTTTAAGGGGATGTCGATCGACGGCTACGACAACGTGAAACAGAAATTCATTTCATCGTGGATGGATAACCTGGGCACTGGGATCATGACCATGGAAGGGACGTACGACCCCGCGACAAAAACATTTACCTACACCGGCGAAACGGAGATGGTGCCGGGGATGAAGACTCCGGTTCGCGCCGTAGTCAAGATCACGGACAAGAACCATCACACCTTTGAATGGTACGAGAACCGTGGTGGCCAGGAAACGAAGACGTTGGAGATCAGCTACACTCGCAAAAAGTAGCGGTATAGTTGTTATTGTTCTCTGACTTCTATCCTCTGATTCAGCCACCGATATGACCCGTCGAAAATTTCTGGATACGACTCTGGCAGGCGGAGCTACGCTGATTGCAGGAGGGTCGACCATGATCTTTGCCGCGAATTCGCCAGCGGTAACTGAGCCAGGCACCAGTTCCGTTTTCCGATTGGGGGGCGATCTTCCGCTCAACCGCCTCGGCTTTGGCGCGATGCGCATCACCGGAGAGGGCATTTGGGGGTGGCCGGCTGACCGCGGCAACGCCCTCAAAGTTCTGCGATGTGTCGTCGAGCTAGGCGTCAATCTAATCGACACGGCTGACGCCTACGGACCGGAAACAAGCGAGCTGCTGATTGCAGAAGCTCTGCATCCTTATCCAAAAGACCTGGTGATTGCGACCAAAGGCGGCCTAACGAGATCTGGACCTGGACAATGGGTGCCGAACGGCCGCCCGGAATACCTCACCAATGTGTGGAGAAGAGTCTAAAACGACTCCGACTCGAGCGAATCGATTTGTATCAACTGCATCGCATCGATCCGAAAGTGCCGATGGAAGAATCGCTCGGAGCACTCAAGAAGATGCAGGAGGCTGGAAAGATTCGGCATATCGGATTATCTGAAGTTTCGCCGGCAGAAATCGATCGAGCGCGCAAGGTCCTGCCAATTGTGAGCGTGCAGAACCAGTATAACATTGGCAACCGTAGGTGGGAAAAAACTTTGACCTATTGCGAGAAGGAAAGGTTGGGTTTTATGCCGTGGTCACCGATTGGCGGAAACAGGGGCTTGAAGGACAACGCGCTGGAAGCGGCGGCCAAGGATTATCACGCCAGCGTTGTGCAACTCGCTCTCGCCTGGCTTCTGCACCGGTCTCCCGTGATATTGCCGATCCCCGGCACGTCTTCCGTCGCGCATCTGGAAGAGAACATGGCTGCCGCCAAGCTGAAGTTAACGGCCGAGGAGTGGAAACGCGTTGATACCCTAGCGAGTTAGCAATTGTAAAGAGATCACCAGCGATAATCTTCGGTAGGACGGTTGCCGCGGATGCGAAGCGTCTACAGAATTGCGCCCGCGCAGGAAATTGCTATCCCTTATTGAACCAACTCGAAAAAATTATGAAAAAGATCGCATTAATACTAACTTTGCCTCTGGCCCTTTCGCTGGTCGCGGTGGCGGCACAGAAAAAGGACGCATCCAAGAAGTCAACTGAATCGGCCACGAGTGAACAACATGTCGTTCTCAATCCTGCAGACTTAAAATGGGGGGATGCGCCTCCCGGATTACCAGCCGGAGCGAAACTGGCGGTGCTGGCTGGCGATCCAAACAAGAAGGGACTATTCACGGTGCGGCTGCAAACGCCGGCTGGTTACAAGGTTCCGCCACATACGCACCCAACCGCTGAGCATATCACGGTGATTTCCGGCACGTTTAACATCGGCACGGGAGATAAGTTCGATGAAGCAGCCGGGAAAGAGTTGGGCGCTGGCGGCTATCTGGTCATGCCGGCCGGGATGAAGCACTATGCTTGGACGCCGGCGGAAACAATTATCCAAGTCCACGGCATGGGTCCGTTTGTGATCAAGTATGTGAATCCGGCAGACGATCCGCGTAACGCGAAGAAGGAGTGAACTAACAGCGCGATTAGTGTTGCCGGGGGCAATTCCACCGCGTTAGACTTTTGAGCGCGGTGAATGCGACGGCTCTTCGTCTATAGCGGATTGCTGGCATTGTTAATCACCGGCACTACTTTCGCTGGCCGGTATCAACGAACCAAAGACGGCAAGACGCGCGTCTGGAACGAGAACACCCCAAGCCGGACGATTTAGTAACGCGGTCTGGGGCGCGCGACGCCAAAGGCTACGCCACCGGTTATGGCACGCTCATTATCAGCCGTGAAGCCGGGATGATGGTGCACAGCAAATTCGAGGAGGCGCCTGCTAACGCTGAGCCAAAGAAAAGAGGGCAGACAGACATTTCTGAGCAGCAGGCGCCCTCTGCTCGCATTGAAGCAACGCCGAAAAAAACGCAGCCCACCCCCGCGCAAGAGAAGGCCACTTCACCCGCGCCGACGCCATCGCCAACTCCGGCTAACGATTCTTTGGACTCATTAATGCATCCGCCGTCCTCGTTAAAACTAAACCCGCCCGCTGACACGTCCCCGCCGCACTCAAGCCCTTCGCCGACCGCGACGCCAGAGATATCGCTGCACCCGGCACCAGCTCCGTCGCCGGCTATCTCCACAGTAACAGAGGTCGAAAGATCGCAGGTCAGTTCAACCCGCTCTTTGACGCTTGTGCGCCAAGGTAGTTGCGTGAAAGAAGAGCACGCTAGATTCTCCTGCTCCATCCCGGCAGCATACGATCGCTACCTCGGACCGATATTATTTCAGCCGTACGCCGAGGACCTGGTGGCGCGCTTACCGATAAAGACGACTACTTCCGTTCTGGAACTGGCCTGCGGGACCGGGATTTTAACACGCGTGTTGCGCACTTACCTGCCATCGAAGGTGAAACTAATCGCGACAGATTTAAACGATCCCATGTTCCGCCAGGCCGCGGCCAAGTTTGGAAAAGGCCGAGAGGGCACGATGGTTGGAAGCCGACGCGTGTGATCTGCCTTTCCATGATCGGAAGTTCGACGCGGTTGTATGTCAGTTCGAAATTATGTTTGTGCTGGACAAGGCTCTGGCTGCGCGCGAAGCTTATCGTGTCCTAAAGCGTGATGGCGTTTTTCTCTTTAATGTGTGGGACGCACTGAAGCACAACAAATTAGGAGAGCTCGCACATCGAACTATCACAAGCTACTTTAAGAAGGATCCAGAACATTCTACCAGGTTCCTTTTAGTTACCATAATCGAACTGAAATCCGGCGAGTATTAAAGCAGGCTGGGTTTCGGGAGATTAAAACCGAAGTTATCGCCAAGATCGGCAAGGCGACGCGGGCGAAAGATGTCGCGAGAGGCTTAGTAGAGGGGAACCCTGTGGCGGTGGCGATTGCGAAGTGGGACCCTTCATTGCTTCCCGTAATTACCAACGCGATGGCCGCTGCAATTTCGCGTCGCTTTGGAAAACAAAACATTCGCGCACCGATGCGGGCAATTGTGGTCCGGGCCTGCGTTTAAGAATCTCCAACCCAGTGCACTAAAGGACGACATTTGCAGCCCTTTTGGCTTTTACCGCCATCCTTCGCGGAGCAAATAACACTACTGGCAACGCTCTGATAGAAGTCTATGCGCTGAATTAATCGCGGCGTGTTTGACTAGCTAGAGATTCTTCGACTGCGCTCGGAAGGACAGGAAAAAGAGATACCAGACCGCGGTCAGCGACCGCAGCTACAGCTGCAACCAGCCCGGCTATTTCAGCACCGCTTCAATCGCGGAAGGATCATCGAGCAGTATCCACTCGATAATGGAAACTGGCAGGCTGCCGTTCTTAACCAAATCATCGTGGAATTGCCCGAGACGAAAATTCGCGCCCATTTTGTCATAGTATTTGCCGAGCAGATTCATGATCTGCCATTTGCCGGTGATGTACCAGATTTTCTGTGTTGGCTGCGTTGCGGCGCCCGCCGCCTCGCCCTCCGCCGCTTCACGATCAAGCCCGCCCGCTTCCATAAAATAGTTCACCGCCTGTTCGAACGTCCATTTGCCGGTGTGCAAATTGACGTCCACGCCAATACGCGCGGCCCGATAACGCGACAGCCGCAAAATTTGTCCCTGCGCGGCCGAGCCTTCGGGATATAGCCCGGTGCGCATCAGCATTTCTTCACCGTAGAGGGCCCAGCCTTCGACAAAGACGCCGTTCTGATTTTGCCTCCGAATCTCATTGGGTAAATGATTCGCGATCGAGAGTTGCATAAAGTGACCGGGGATTCCTTCGTGCCCAAGAATCGGCCGCGGATCTTCGATCGCGGCACGCAGGTAAAAATTCTTCGACTTCGGATTGTAGGTGGGAATAAAAAAGAACCCGACCGGGTCCTTATCGTAAACCCCAGGTGGATTCATGAAGCCGCCCGGGCTCGTCGGCTTGAACGCTTCTGGCAACTGCCGAATCTCAAACTTCCCGAGGTAATCCGGCAAAGTGATAAGTTGATGCGATTTCAAAAAATCGATCATCTCGGCCTCGCGGCTTTCATACGCCTTCAGGAATGCCTCTTGATCGGGCGGAACACTTTTCGCGCGCTCCGGATTGGGATCGGCCATGGATGGATCAGGGAGTAGCGCTTCGAGCGCGCGATAACGCGCCAGTTCTGCGCGACCTAGCATCTCTACTTGAACCGCGTTCAGTGGTAGCAGCAAGACGTGCTTAAGGTAGTAGTTGTAGTTGGCCTCGCCCATCGGGGCGAAGTCCACCATCCGCGGCAATTTCTTTTCCAATCTATCGGCAAAGCCATGGATGGCCGCGAGCGCGCCGTCGCGCGACTTCTCAAAATCCGCGCGTTCCGCCTCGGATAAATCTTTGGCCAACGGCGCTGTGCTTTCCTTAAACAGCGGATCGATATTACGCGCCGACTGAATCGCGAGTTGGGCATAGAGCTTTACTGGTTTCTGCAAATTCTTCTCTGCTTCCACGAACAGTCCTGGCATGGTTTTGAATCGCGCCGCCGCCGAAAGCGCGCGATTCCGTGGCGTGTCGTATTCCTTCTTCAGCAAGGAAAAGATGGCGCTACTACATTCGTTGACATACGTGAGCGGATTTGTCTGCTCGAGCTTCAGAATATTTTCCCCAAAATCGACTTCTTCGAGCTGCGCACGAAAAAGCAGCCAATCGATCCGATCATCTTTCGTCCACTTCTCGGTCTTCGTCGCCCGCACTTGATCGAGCAACTTGCGCACGTGCTGGGCGCGCTCGGCGATCTTGGCGGCAGAATAATCTGTCAGGCGATTGTCCCAGGTATGCAGACCCGCCTCGCTGCTGGCAACAGGATAATTTTCGTTCCGCCAGTTGTAATAGTCGTCGGCGAGTTTGTGCAACGCGGCGGAGTCCGCGGCGGGTGCTTTGCTTTCGCCAGTAATGGGGGGCGCGGTTTTTGTAATCAAAGCCTTATTGGAGACATCGGGCCTCACTTCACGCGGGGAACGCGCTTGCGCGAAGCAAAATTGCACCGCAGCGACGAAGCAGACAAAGAGTAAATCACAGCCGGACGCTACCCCACTCGGTGGATGGTGAAAGTATCTTTTCTGTTTCTGGGGAGCGCAGGTTGCTAGCCTGCTGCGGCCGTTAGCTTTCCGGCCGAAATGTTCGGAATGTTTTCGGCAAGCTGCCGAAGACGGCAGGCTGGCAGCCTGCCGCTCCCCAGAACTCAGATCACACCGCCAAGATTCGCGCCGCGCTGAGCGGCATTCGGGCGCACCGGCGCAATTTTCACGACGTACTCCGGGTCGTAATCGATCAGCTTCAGCCAATCTTCCGTGATGTCCGTCGGCGGGAAAATATCATTTTCGGCGTATTCGGCGTGAAAGGACATTTGCAAATCTTGCTCGGTGATGCCGGAGAATCCGGGGTCAGCGACCCCGGCTACAGCAGAATCGGCAGACGCGCGGAGGCTCGCGATGGCGCGCTTGATCGCCATCCCTTTTGCCCGCTCAACCACCGACGCGATGATGGCGCCGCTGATTAGGTCGCCGCGATACAAAACTTCTTTGCGCCCGCTCCGCAATGTCACTTCCAGGAATTTGTTCTCGTCGCGTTTGGCAAATTGCCAATCCACCAACCGTTCGATCAGCTTTTCAATCGCCGCCCCAATATTGTCAGCTTCTTTGGCCAGCGCGCCGTCGTACGGTAAATCGTTAGTTAAGTAAATCCGGTAGATTTCCCGCGCCCCTTCCTTGTTCGGACGGTCGACTTTGATTTTCCGGTCGATGCGGCCAGGGCGAAGAATCGCTGGATCGATTAAGTCGGCGCGGTTCGAAGCCAGAATAATGACGACGTCGTTTAGTGAATCGATCCCGTCCATCTCCGAGCAGAACATTGGTACCAAGGTCGAGAGGATGTTGGAGTAACGCGAGGCGCGCCGCGTCCCGAGAATACTTTCCGCTTCGTCGATAAACAGGAATGGCATGAACCCTTCCCGGCGTTTCTCCCGCGCGGTCGCGAAAATTTCGCGCACCATCCGCTCCGATTCGCCTACCCACATGTTCAAAATCTCCGGGCCCTTCACGTGCATGAAGTATTCGCGGACGTCTTTTTCGGCCGCTTTCTCGCGCAACTGCCGAGTCAAATTGTAAGCGGTCGCCTTTCCGATCAGCGTCTTGCCGCACCCGGGTGGCCCGTAAAGCAGAAATCCTTTCGGAGTCGCATGGTGAAATTTTTCGAACAAATGCGGATGCAAGAGCGGCAGCTCGATCGCATCCTTGATCGCTTCAATGGCTCGCTCCTGTCCGCCGACCTTCGACCAGGGCAGTTCCGGCACGTTATCGAGATAATGCTCGTGCGAGCCGGGTGCCGACATCATTTCCAGCGCCATGCGATAATTGGAATCCACCCGCACTTCGTCGCCTTGTTTCAGCGCCGTTTTCGCCAGCTGCGCGGAACGTTGCAGAACTAACGATTGCGTTCCGTGTTCATTGCCGACGCGTAGTCGGTCGGTTCCGATCACTTCGGTAATTTTCGTGACCGGCCCGGCCGGTTCGAAGCCGAGATCGCCCACGATGACGAATGCTTCATTCACCAGCACGCGGGTCCCCTTTTTCAACTTCGCCATCGGAATTCGTGGATCGACATTGCAGTAATAATCCGCCCCGCCCACGACAATGTGTGCCGTCTCCTTGCCGACGTTGCCGAGAAAAGTGCCGATGCGATTGGCCGGCGAGGTCACCTTTTTGATGACTTCCTCAAGTTTCTCGATCGTTTGGCGTGCTTCGATAAAGACTTCTTCGCGCTGGCAAATTTCCATGCGCAGGTCGAGCAGCTCGCGACGCATGGCGTCGCCGGGCGGGAGTGTCGCGATTAAAAGATCGATGCGATCGAGCAAATCGAATTCCCTTTCTCCCTCGTGGCGCTCGTCGCTCATCCGTTTTTCACCCGATTAGACTATACGATGCGCGAGATTGTTCGACAATCCCCGCAGTCGCCTCCTCTTGAAGCATGAAACGGCCCACGACTATTCAACAGCAGGAATCGTTCACCGTTGCGGAGTCAACTTGCCCGATGCAACCGAACATGGACTTCCCATCGGTGCGGCAAACAGGCTTGGAGCCTGTTTTCGAAATTTGCGGCACGCCGAAAGCCCGTTGGGCGCACAGGATTAAGGCCTGTGTTCTTCCGCCGACCGCCATCGACGCGTTTTTAGAGCAGCGCCACGACGTTCACGCTTACCGAACATCAGGAAGTGGTTCTGACCTAAAGGGTAACATAGACGCGCGTTTCGCGGTGGCTGCGTTGACAAAATCCGAGCTGAATGCTATCGGTCGCGCAACTTTACTCGCGTCCCTTGACGGTAAAGTAGGATAAAGTTCAATAGTCTGTTATCTATGTTACTGAACAGTCAGGTCCTGGTGCTCAACCGTCTCTGGCAGGCGGTGAACATCTGCTCGGCGCGCCGGGCTTTTGCCCTGGTCTATGCCGGGCACGCCCAGGTCGTGGCCACTGATGGGGCAAATAATTTCCTGACTCACGACTTCGATAGCTGGCGCGATTTTTCCGCGCAATCGCCCGAACCCGAGATGGTGACGACGATTTCGTGGAAGATCCGTATCCCACGCGTGATCGTCCTGCTACTGTTCGATCGGTTGCCAAAAAAGGAAGTGAAGTTCACCCGGCACAATGTTTTCGAACGGGACAAGAATACCTGCCAGTATTGCGGAAATGTTTTCGAACGGAGCGACCTGAATCTGGATCACGTCTTACCGCGAGACCGGGGCGGCCTAACGACATGGGAGAATGTGGTTTGCTCCTGCATCGGGTGTAACACCCGCAAGGGCAACCGGCTTCCGCATGAAGCG
>WNGC01002457.1_pt1 | contig 11335 bp, 9 predicted proteins | sample 5400051 | NCBI WGS metagenome assembly WNGC01 (sample SAMN13153368, study PRJNA577476) | soil metagenome | isolation source: 20 cm soil or saprolite under grassland replicate 2 | place: USA:California | collected 2016-06-15 | reverse complement strand
GCCTATTTCTGCCGCGGCGTTTATTTCACGCTGAGCGGCAAGACGCCGTTCCGACGGCTGATCTATCCCGTGCCGGTGCCGGGCGGGCTCGGGGTGCATATCACGCTCGATCTCGCCGGGCAGGCGCGGTTTGGTCCCGATGTCGAATGGATCGAGACGGTCGATTATTCGGTCGATCCGCGCCGCGGCGACAAATTCTACGATGCGGTGCGGCGCTATTGGCCGGGGTTGCGCGACGGCGCGCTGCAGCCGGGCTATGCCGGCATCCGCCCAAAGATCAGCGGCCCCGATGAGCCCGCCGCCGATTTTGTCGTGCAGGGGCCGGCAGCGCACGGCATCCCCGGGCTCGTCAATCTTTACGGGATCGAGTCGCCGGGCCTGACCTCATCCCTGCCGCTCGCTGACGAGATCCTGCGCCAGCTCGGCAGCTAAAGAGCTCCGAAATTGCGGCAGAAGCGCCACAGGGTCAGGGGCCAAATCAGAACTTCGGGAAGGCTCGTGCGGAAGACGCCGACTTGGCGGCGCCAATTAAAATCATCCGGGATCGCGGGGCTTGCGGGATGCGCAAAAAACGCGGCACCGATCGCGAGATAGCAAAGTACTGCCGTGACCAGAATTTCCATGACCTCGACCGGATTTGGGGAACCGAATTCTGGCTACAGTGTTGCGGCAGGGCTGGCAATCCCTAAATCTCGCAAAACAAATGATTTGGCCGGTGCGGTCGCGAGCCGCATTGGGCGCGAAAGGTCCCGCGATGCTGATCGGCGTGCCGAAAGAGGTGAAGAGCCACGAATACCGCGTCGGGCTCGTCCCGGGCAGCGTGCGCGAACTGGTGCATCACGGGCACAAGGTCGTGGTCGAGACCGGCGCCGGTGCTGGCATCGGCTTTGATGACCGCGCATACGAAACGGCCGGGGCGGAGATCCTGATGCGCGGCGCCGATGTGTTCGCTGCGGCCGAGATGATCGTCAAGGTCAAGGAGCCGCAGCCCGACGAGGTTCTCGCGTTGCGCGAGGACCAGGTGCTGTTCACCTATCTGCATCTCGCCGCAGATCGCAAACTGACCGAGGCCTTACTGCGCTCGGGCGCAGTTGGTATCGCCTATGAAACCGTGACCGACCGCCAGGGCGGGCTGCCGCTCCTCGCCCCGATGAGCGAAGTCGCAGGGCGGATGTCGGTACAGGTCGGGGCGCATTGTCTCGAAAAAGAGCAGGGCGGGCTCGGGATCCTGCTGGGCGGCGTGCCGGGGGTCGCGGCGGCCAAGGTCGTCATTTTGGGCGGCGGCGTCTCGGGGACCAATGCGGCACGGATGGCGATGGGCCTGGAGGCGCATGTCACGGTCATCGACCGCTCACTGCCGCGCCTGTACGAGCTCGACATGCAGTTTGGCTCGCAACTGCACACGCTGTTCTCGACGGTCGAAAACATCGAGCGCGAGGTTGTCTCGGCGGATCTCCTGATCGGCGCCGTACTGGTGCCGGGCGCGGCGGCGCCGAAACTCGTCCGCCGCCAATTGGTGCGGGCGATGAAGCCGGGCTCGGTCATCGTCGACATCTCGATTGACCAGGGCGGCTGCATCGAGACGAGCCGACCGACGACACATGCCGACCCGACCTATATCGACGAAGGCGTTGTGCATTATTGCGTGACGAACATGCCGGGCGCGGTGGCGCGGACCTCGGCGGTGGCACTCAACAACGCGACCTTGCCCTTTGTGCTGGCGATCGCCGACCGCGGCTGGCGGCGCGCTCTCTCCGACGACCCGCATTTGCGCAACGGCCTCAATACCTGCCGCGGCCAGCTGACCCATCCGGCGGTGGCGCATGATTTGGGGCTTACGCTGACCGCGCCCGAGCGGGCTCTCGCCTCATGATGGAGCCATCATGAAATCGGCGCAGGTACAAAGAAGCTGGGGTTCGCGCGAATGTTTTGTTTCGGTCGGGCTTGCGCGTTCTAGTCTTGCGCGGATCGGCGCGATTTCCTATGTCAGCCAATGATGGGTCGCAATGGCATCATGGCGTTCCTCCCGACGACCGCCCTTCCGGCGGTCGACCAGATACCTGACCCCATCTTCGCGCGCGAGGCGCCGGCCGGCCGCATCGATGGGGCGGCGATCGCCGCGGTCACTGACCTTTATCGCGAAATGCTGCCGCCGGGCGGCGCGATCCTCGATGTCATGTCGGGCTGGATATCGCATCTGCCGCCCGAAGCGCCTTTCCGCCGCGTCGTCGGCGTTGGCGTCGATCGCCGGGCCTTGGCCGAGAACCCGTTCCTTGATGAATGGCGAGCCCAGGATCTGAACCGCGACCCGGTATTGCCCTTCGCCAATAGCGAATTCGACGGCGCGACGTTGTGCGGCGCGATCCAGTATCTGGCGCGACCCGGCGAGGTCATCCGCGAAGTGGCACGCGTCTTAAAGCCGGGGGCGCCGCTGATCGTCACGTTCTCGAACCGCTGTCTCGCGACAAAAGCGATCGCCTGCTGGTGCCTGCTCGACGAGGCCGGGCATCTCTGTCTCATTGCCCAGCATTTCGCCGAGGCCGGCAATTGGGCCGACATCCGATGTCTCGACCGAACGCCGCCCGGCGGAGGTCAGCCGCTCTACGCGGTCATCGGGCATAGTCTCGGCGCCGGACGCCCTGGCAGCAGCGACTAGCTCCCGTTACGATTAGCCCAGCTCATTTCAGCATTTGTTCGATCGCCGCGATCCGCCTGGACGCGGCTTTTTCATTGCCGGCCTCGCGGTCGTGCTGGGCGGCGGCGACGAGCCGATCGGCTTCCGCCATGCGGCGCTCGCCGGCTTGGACGCTGAGGCGGCGGTGATCGATCTTCTCGGACAGAGACGCCCTGATCTCCGCCTGCAGCCGGATCAGATCGGGATGCCGCGCGGTCGGCAGGGCATAACTCTCGATCGCCGCGTTGACGCAGCGGGCATGCGGCAGGTAGTTGCCGAGGCGCGCGGGGTAGTCACGATTGCATGCCTCGCGCGCGGCCTTCAGGTCGCCCATCGACGGCGGCGCCACGACGCAGCCGGCGAGAGCGCCGGTCAAGAGGCTCGCGATCGTGATCCTGGTCGTGAACGGCATCCGGCTTTCCCCCAGCCCCGTGTTTTTCTCCCGAACTTCGGGATGTTGAAGACGTGGATGATCGGGTTAAGCCCGGTCAAGAGACAGTTTTGGGACGCGGTTTGGGAACTCGGCTGCGGTTCCCGAGAGTGCGTCCCGGCTTTCGCCGGGACACCGTTCTTGGTGCGAGCTAGATCGCGTAGAGGTGCTCGGGCGAGGGCGGCGCGTGGCCCAGCTCGACCTTCTTGACCGCGGCGATCAGCTTCTCATGGGTTGAGACCGGCTTGCCGATGGCGCGACCGCGCTCGACGATGACCCCATTAATGAAGTCGATCTCGGTGCGGCGGCCCTTCAGCATGTCCTGGCCCATCGACGGGCGTTGGTGCTCGCTGCGCTGCTGCGAATTGCGCAGCGCCAGCATCAGCGACTCGACCTCGTCGAGGGCGGCGCGGTCGCCTTCCGCGGCGCGCGCCAGCTTTTCGGCATCCTGGCCGGCAATGTCCTCGAGCTTGTAGCCGAGCGCCTGGCCCACCCTGACGCCTTCGCCGCCGAGCTTGATAATCACGCGGCGGATGCGCTCATCCTGTCGGATGTCGTTGCCCGACAGGCCGCTCGCCGCCGAGACGCCGTTATGCATCCCATTGACGCAGAGCTTCGACCAGCGCTCGCCCCAGAGGTTGTCGGTTACCTTGCAGGTGTCGACGGTGCGGATCATCGTCCCCAGTTCCTCGATGCGCTTTGTCAGGCGGCCATGCACCTCGCCGACGCGATAGACCTCGTGGCCCGGCGGGTTCTTTGCGCCGGTGCGGCGGATCTTGCCCGGCGCATAGAGCTCCGCCGACAGGATCGCGGCGATCGCGCCGACCGTCTTGCCCCAGCCGACGATCTGGGCGATGCGCTCTTCGTTGATGCAGTTCTGCAATGAGACGACATAGCCCGAGGGCGCCAGATACTGGCGGATCATCATCGTCGCCCATTCGGTATCGTAAGATTTCATCGAGATGAAGGCGATGTCGATCGGCCGCTCCTTGGCGAGATGCTGGATCTCGGTCAGGTGCAAGGTCTTCGGCCGGGCGAGCACGAATTCATCGGGGGTGACGCCCTCGAGCGCCAGGCCGTCGCGGCGGATCGCCTCGATATGCTCGGGCCAGGGGTCGACCAGCGTGACGTCGAACCCATTATGGGCGAGGTTCCCGCCGGTATAGCCGCCGATAGCCCCGGCGCCGACGACGACGATCCGCTTATCCATTATTCCTGCTCCCTCTCCGACCCGATGGGCGGCATGATAAGCTGAGCCTCAGCTGCGAACACAGACGAAAAAGGGAGACCGCCATGAACTGGACCGAACGACGCGAGCGCTTCCGGGCGCTATTGGCCGGCAAAAGCTGCGTGCATCCCGGTTCTGTTTACGATGCGATCTCGGCGCGGATCGCCGAGGATCTCGGTTTCGAGGTCGGCATGTTTTCGGGCTCGGTCGGCTCGATGGCGGTATTGGGGGCCCCCGATCTCGTCGTGCTGACCCTCTCCGAATTCGCCGCTCAGGCCTACCGCATCTGCCGCGCCGGCAATCTCGCGCTCCTGGTCGATGCCGATCACGGGTATGGCAATGCGCTGAACGTGCGGCGCACCGTCGAGGAATTGGAGACCGCCGGCATCTGCGCGATGTCGATCGAGGACACCGTCCTGCCCCGGCCCTATGGCCCCTCGGGCAAGCCGACGCTGAGCTCGATCGAGGAGGGCGTCGGCAAGATGAAGGCGGCGCTCTCGGCGCGGCAGGACAAGCGGCTTGTCATCGCCGGCCGCACCAGCGCGCTCGCGATCGCCGGGGTCGATGAGGCGATCAAGCGCGCCCGGGCCTATGAGGCCGCCGGGGTCGATGCGGTCTTTCTCGCCGGCGGTGTCACCGCCGAGGCGATCGAGGCGGTGTCGGAGGCGATCCGCATTCCGATCATCACCGGCGGCGCGGGCGGGGGGCCGCTCGGTGATCTCGACTGGCTTGGCGCGCACCGGGTGCGGGTCGCGCTGCAGACGCATGCGCCGTTCAGCGCCGCCGTGCAGGCCGTCTACAACACGCTGAAGGCATTGCGCGAAGGGACAAAGCCGAGCGATCTCACCGGCATCGCCTCTGCCGAGCTGATGCAGAAAGTCACGCGCGCCGGCGAATACCGGCAATGGACGCGCGACTTTCTCGGCGGGGAATGAGACATGCGCAGGCTTCTTATCCCGGCGGCGCTGCTGACCCTCGTGTCCTGTGCGGCGCCGGGCTCGGGCCGGGTGACGCTCAGCAACTTCGTTTACGACCGGGCGCGCGTCGAGACGTTTGTCACATCCTTCCCGGATTGCGAATTGCGCGTCGGCATGACCGCGACGAGCTTCGAATTGCCGTTGAACGGCACCCGCGTCATCGATACGCCGGCGGGCTCGGATGTGTGCTGGCGGCGCATCGAGCCGCCCTTCACCCAGGCGACTGCGCCCGGCGTGCCGCTGATAACGCCGTGGAACCGCGCCTTTACGGCATCGGGCCGCATCGTCGATACCCGGCTGTGACGCGGGACTTTTAGCGTGAGCGAGGCCTGCTATCTCGGCACCGATGTCGGCGGCACCTTCACCGATCTGGTGTTTTACACCGGTAGCGGCGAGGTGCATTGCTTCAAGGTGCCGAGCACACCGGCGCGGCCGGGCGCGAGCATTCTTGAAGGGATCGACGAGATCAGAACCGCGCTCCGCCTCGACGCGGCGGCGTGGCGTGACATGGCGCACACGCACAGCAGCACGGTCGCGACAAACGCGCTGATCGAGCGCAAGGGCGCGCGAGCCGGCATGATCGTGACGCGCGGCTTCCGCGACCTCTTCGAGTTGCAGCGTCTCGCGATCCCGCATCCGATGCGGTTCGACTCGCGGCGTCCGCTGCCGCTGATCCCGCGCGCGCTGGTGCGCGAGGTCGGCGGCCGCATCGCCGCGGATGGCGGCGAGCTCGATCCGCTGCCCGAGGCGGATGCCGTCGCGGCGGCCCAGGAACTGGTCGCGGCCGGCGCCGAGATCGCGATCGTCGTGCTCTTGCACAGCTATCGCAACCCGGCGCATGAGCAAGCGGTGCGCGACATCGTCGAGCGGCACGGGATTCCACTCCGCCTCGAACTGTCGAGCGAGGTGTGGGCGCAGGCGCGCGAGTACGAGCGCGGGGTCTTGACGGCGGTCAATGCCAGCATTCGCCCGATCGTCGAAGGCTATATCGAGCGGCTTGACCGTGGTCTCGCCGAGCGCGCCATCGGGACCCCGGCGCGGGTCGCGCGCTCGAATGGCGGCGCCGAACTGGCCGCCACGATGCGCCAGCGGCCGGTCGTCGCCTTGCTGTCGGGGCCGGCCGCGGGTGTCGCGGGCGCCGCGGCGGCGGCGGCCGATGCCGGCTGGGAGGCGGCCGATCTAATGACGCTCGATGTCGGCGGCACCTCGGCCGATATCGGCGTCATCCGCAGCGGCCGGCCGGTATTGTCGAGCGAGGAGCACATCGCGGACTTTCCGCTGCTGATCCCGACGATCGCGGTCTCCAGTATCGGCGCCGGCGGCGGCTCGATCCTGTGGCTCGACCCGACGGGCTCGCTGAAGGTCGGGCCGAGGAGTGTCGGCGCCGATCCGGGCCCGGCCTGCTATGGGACCTCGGGCTCGCGAACCCCGGCGTTGACCGATGCATTTTTGGTCGCGGGGCTGCTCGCGCCGGGGCAGCGGCTCGGCGGCAAATTGCCATTGCAGATGGCGCCGGCGCGCGAGGCGCTCGACACATTGGCCGGGCCGCTCGGGATGTCCATCGAAGAGGTGGCGGATGGCGCCATCCGTGTCGCCAACGCGCTGATGGCGGCGGAAGCCTCGAACGTCTTGGCGCGGCGCGGTGTCGATGCGCCGCGGTTTCGTATGGTGGCGTTTGGCGGCGCGGGGCCGCTCGTCGCGGCCTTGCTCGGCGACGAGATCGGCATCGACGCGATCCTGATCCCACCATTCCCCGGCGGCTTGAGTGCGCTCGGTGCGGCGCGCGCCGATCTCGAGGGCGATCTCGTCGAGCCGGTGTATGAAAGATTGGGCGCGCTCGACAAGGACGGGTTGGCCGGGATCACCGCGGGGCTTCAGGCGCGCGCCACGGCATGGATCGAGGAGCAGACCCGCGCACTTCCCGTGACCGGCGTGAGTGTCGAGCTAGCGGCCGACATGCGTTATGATGGTCAGGGCTACGATGTTACCGTGGCGCTCGATCAAGCGTGGCTGAAGAGCGGCGATTTCACGCGCCTTCGCACGGCATTCCATGCAGCGCACCGCGCGACCTACGGCCACGCCAACGAGAATGCCGAGATCTGGCTCAAGGAATTGCGCGCGCATATCACCGGCCGGACACCGAAGCCGCGCGTCTTGCCGCTGCGCAGCGAGGCGGCCGGCATCTCGGAAGGTACGCGCACCGTGCGATTGTTCCGGCGCGAGGTGAGCGCCCGTGTGCATGAACGCGCTGGGCTCGGAATCGGCCAGCGCATTACCGGGCCGGCGATCGTCAACCAGATGGATACGACAACCTGGATCCCCGCAGGCTGGAGCTCGCAGGTCGTGCCTTCCGGCGCGCTGGTCCTGGAACGGCGTTAGAGGGGGCCCGAAATGGCCAATGATATCGCAAGTGCTCGAACCAAAGCGCAGGACGCGATCGGGGTCGAGGTCTTCGCCAATCTGTTCAAGGCGGTCGTCGACGAGATGGCGTGGGTCGTGCTGCGCTCGTCACACACGACCTTTGTCAAAGAGACGCAGGATTTCGGTGTCGCGCTCGTCACGCCCGAGGGTGAGATGTTCGCCTATCCCTATGGCAGCGGCGCGACGGTGCTGATGGGCGTCGCGATGGATTCGGTAACACAAGGGATCGCCTGGGAGGAGGGCGATGTCGTCATCACAAATGATCCGTACGCGACGCGCGGCATGGTCATGCATTTGAACGACATCTACGCGTTCCGGCCGGTGTTCGTCGATGGCGAGCTGTTGTGTCTCGCCTGGACCTTTATCCATTGTACCGATGTCGGCGGCTATGCGCCCGGAAGCATCGACATGCAGAACTCGGAGGTGTTCCAAGAAGGCCTGCGCATGCGTCCCGTCAAGCTGTTCAAGCGAGGCGTGCTGAACGAGGAAGTGTGGAACCTGTTTGCGGACAATTGCCGCATCCCCTCGCTGAATTGGGGCGATATGACCGCCTGCGTCGCGGCATTGACGAAGGCTGAGACGAGGATGCAGCGGCTGGCCGAGCGCTATGGGCGGGGAGAGGTTCGGCGCGCGATGTATGCGACCCTGGACCGCACCGAGGCGCTGACCCGCACGGTGCTGTCGCAACTCCCGCAAGGATCCTACACCTTCACCGAATATTTCGAGGACGATTACGTCAGCGATGTACCGGTCCGCATCGTCGTCAAGCTGACGGTACGAGGCGATGGGACGATCGAGCTCGACTACACCGGCTCGGACCCGCAGGTGCGCGCCGCTTTGAACCTGCCGACCGGCAATATGAATCACCACCCGTTCCTTGCGATGTCGGCAGTGAATTATGTGGTGACCAAATCCGAGGCGATCCACATCAACGCCGGCATTTTGCGCTGCATCGACCTCGTGCTTCCGGAAGCGTCTGTCGTCAATGCCAGCTTCCCGGCGGCGTGCGGCATGCGCTTCACGACGGCGATGCGGGTGCACGATCTCGTGCTGGGCGCGTTGACAAAGGCGATCCCGGGCAAGGTGCCGGTCGCGGGATCGGGCGTCCTCGTGGTCACCTATATCTCGACCTCGGAATTGGGCGGCGCCGGGCGGGTCGTCGTCGCGAACCCGGTCTCGGGCGGCTCCGGCGCGAGCGGCGAGCGCGACGGCATCTCGGGGGCCGAGATGAGCGTCGCGTTTTTGCGCAATGTGCCGGTCGAGGTGCTGGAAGCCGAGGCGCCGGTCGTCGTGCGCCGCTTTAGTCTGGCGCCGGACAGCGAGGGGCCGGGCAAATACCGCGGCGGGTTCGGCGTCGCTTACGAACTCGAGATCAAGCATCCGAGCGCCGTCGTCGTCATGCGCGGCAAGGACCGGCAGCGCTTCTGTGCCTGGGGCGCGGGCGGCGGTCTGGCCAGCACGACAAGCGGCAACATCGGAACGCGGCGCAACAGCCAATCGCACGATATCGGCAAGCGCACGGTCTACCGCGCCGAATTGGGCGAGGTCATCCGGTTGTGGGGCGGCGGTGGGGGTGGCTTTGGCGAGCCGTTCGAGCGCGATCCGGAGATGGTCGCAGCCGATGTCGCGGCCGGTCTCGTCTCGCCCGAACGGGCGCGGGAGATCTATGGCGTCGCCGTCGCGAATGGCGCGGTCGATGCAAAAGCCACGGCGGCGTTGCGCGGGCCGCAACGCGACATCGGAGACGATTCCCAGGGGAGCTTCGATTTCGGACTAGCGCGAACGGAATGGGAGCGAGTGCACGGGCTGGCGGCAGAACGCATCGCCGCCTGGCTGCCGGGTCTGCCGGTCGCGGTGCGCCGCTACGCCCAGGCGGATGTCTATCGCCGATTGCACGAAACTGGCCCGGGCCCGTATAAGGCCGACGCGGTTGCGGTCGCGCTGACTGAGGTTGGCGCCGCGCTCGGCGCTCAGACGAGCGCCGCATTGCAACACGCCGCTCAATGACGCGCATCTCGTCGATTGCGACGTATCCTGTCTCGGTGCCGCGGCCGGAGCCGGTGTGGACCGCGCATGAGGAATTGAAGGCGTGGTCGGTCATTCTCGTTGCGATCAAAACCGATGACGGGCTCACCGGGTATGGTGAAATCCATGGCGCGCCGATACCGCGCATCTGCGACTGGGTCGCGCGTTTCGCTGAGATCGTGCATGGCATGGACGCGCTGGCGCATGAAGCGGTGTGGGCTCGGCTCTTCGCGTTGACGTCGCCGAGGGCCGACGTCATCGAGGGCAAGGACGGGTTGCCGCCGCCGGTGCCGCGCAGCGAGCGCACCGCGGTTATGGCAGCAATCGCCGGGATCGATATCGCGCTGTGGGATCTGAAGGGAAAGGCCGCGGGCCTGCCGGTCTGGCGATTGCTCGGCGGCGAGAACCGGCCGCTCGTCACCTATGCGACCGGCGGCTATTACCGGCCGGGCGCGGCGAACTCCGCCTATGCCGAAGAGATGGCAAAGCTCATCGAGCTGGGTTATCGCGCCGTCAAGTTGAAGACGGGGCTCGGCGGCATCGCCGCCGATGTCGAGCGGATCGGCGCGGTGCGCGCCGCTATCGGCGAGCAGCCGGAGCTGATGCTCGACATGAACGCACCCTACGATCTGCCGGAGTGCATCGAGTTCGCGCATCGGGTTGAGCCGCACCGCATCTTCTGGCTCGAAGAGCCGCTGCACTGGTATTTGCAGCCGGCAGATTTCGCGCGCCTCGCGGCGGCGACGCCGATCGCGTTGGCGCATGGCGAGCGCGAATTGACGCGATTTACGGTGCGCGATTTTATCGTGCAGGGCGGCATCCGCTATGTGCAGTTCGACGCGACGCGGGCCGCCGGCTTCACCGAGGCATTGCGCATCGCCGCGCTCGCCGAGCAGCATGGCGTCATGGTCGCGCCGCACAGCGCGCCGGAGATCCACGGCCATCTCGTGCTGGGGCTGCCGCGCTGCGCCTTCGGCGTGGAGTCGCATGGCAGGGCGGAGAGCGACCCGCTTGCCTTCGGCCTATTCCAGGAGCACCCCGAACTGCGCGACGGGCATTTGCATTTCGGCGAACAGCCCGGCTTTGGGCTCGAACCGGATTGGAAATTTGTCGAGCGTTATCGGGTCCAGTGACATGCAGCACATCTTTCTTCCGCGCCGCCGCATCATCGCCGCGTCGATCGCCGGCGCTGCCGTGCTGAGCCTACCCGCGATCCTGAGGGCGGCGACATTGATGCCAACGCCGGCGCAGACCGAAGGGCCGTTCTATCCGCTCAATTACCCACCCGATTCCGACAATGATCTCGTGCATGTCGCGGGGCATGGCGAGGCGGCGAAGGGAACGCCGACCCGGGTTGCCGGGCATATTCTCGATGCCGCCGGACGGCCGGTCGTCGGCGCGCGGGTCGAGATCTGGCAATGTGACGCCAACGGACGCTATCACAATGTGCGGGACGGCGATGCCGGCCGGCCGCGCGACGAGAATTTCCAGGGTTTCGGGCAGACCACCAGCGATGGAGAGGGCGGGTACAAGTTTTTGACGATCCGGCCGGTCGCCTATACCGGCCGGACGCCGCATAT
>WNGC01002455.1_pt1 | contig 11337 bp, 11 predicted proteins | sample 5400051 | NCBI WGS metagenome assembly WNGC01 (sample SAMN13153368, study PRJNA577476) | soil metagenome | isolation source: 20 cm soil or saprolite under grassland replicate 2 | place: USA:California | collected 2016-06-15 | reverse complement strand
GAACGTCGGCGACCTCGTAGCCGCGGCCGATCACCTGCGCAAGAGCTACCGGGCGCCGGCGATCCTGATCGGGCACAGCCTCGGCGGGACCGCGGTGCTGGCCGCCGCGCCGGACATTCCGGAATGCGCCGCCGTCGCCACGATAGGCTCGCCTTTCGATCCCAAGCACGTGCTCGGTCTGATCGGGAACTCGGCGCAGGCGATCGAGCGCGAAGGCGAGGCGCAGGTCGAGATCGGCGGGCGCGCGTTCCGAATCAAGAAACAGTTCCTCGACGACATCCATGGGCACAAGCTGGCCGAGACGGTCGCGCGGATGGGAAAGGCGCTTATGGTGATGCATTCGCCGCGCGACACCGTCGTCGACATCGACAACGCCGCGAAAATATTCACGGCTGCGAAGCACCCGAAGAGCTTCGTTTCGCTCGACCCAGCCGACCATCTCCTCTCGCGGAGCGACGACGCGACCTACGCAGGTCACCTCGTCGCCGCCTGGGCGGAGCGTTATCTTCAAACGAAATCCCAGGACCTTCCCGCGGCGCCACCGGGAAAGGTCCTCGTGCGCGAGACGCGCGAAGGCAAGTTCACCAATCAGGTCATCGTCGGCCGGCACCTGATCCGCGCCGACGAGCCGGTCGCGGCGGGAGGCCTGGACTCGGGCCTGTCGCCCTACGACCTGCTATGCGCCGCGCTGGGGGCATGCACCTCGATTACCCTGCGGATGTACGCCGATCTGAAGGGGATTCCGCTCGAGCGGGTCAGCGTCGAGCTGAGACACGAGAAGATCCACGCCACCGATTGCGCCGAATGCGAGACCAAGGAGGGGAGGATCGACCGCATCGAGCGGGTCATCGGCCTGGAAGGAGTTCTCGACCCGGCGCAGCGGCAAAAGCTGCTGGAAATCGCGAACAAGTGTCCGGTTCACCGGACGCTTCATTCCGAGGTCGTGATCCCCACCCGCCTTGCCGATTAGAACGAAGATCCCGGCTGCTTGAGGAACGCTATCTCCTCGGCGGTGGAATCGCGGTCTAGAGCGGCATTGCGGTGCGGAAAGCGGCCGAAGCGCGCGATGATCTCATAGTGGCGTTTCGCGCTTTCGACATTCTCCCGGTCGAGGCCTTGAAACAACTCAAGAGAGCGGCGCTGTGCGGCGAGATCCTCCGCGTGCGCGAAGGGCAGATAGACAAAGGAGCGCTCGACCGGCGAAAGCAGACGATCGAACTCCCGCGCGATCGTTTCCCCCGCTGTGGTAAGCGCCGCGGAATCGCTCGCGAACGAGCGCGCCGTGCCGCGGAACATGTTGCGCGGAAACTGGTCGAGCGTCACGACCAGCGCGAGCGATGCGAGCGGGGTCGCCTGCCAGCGCTCGAGCTCGCCGCGCGCAGCCCGCTCCCAGGTGATGAGAAAGCGGCGGCGGATCTCCGCGTCGAAAGACTCCGACTTCTGGAACCAGGCCTTGCGCGGCCGGCCGCGCTCGCGCGAGCTGGGCGCGCCGAACCAGAAATCGAGTACCTCGATGAAATCGAGAATCAGTTGCAGAGCCGCAGATTGGCGAAGGCCATCAGCATCGCGGGATTGAGGTAGGCGCTCAAGGCGAGCAGCACGACGGCGGCGAACACGCCCAATCCGAACGCCGACAGGAGCTTTTTCCAATGAGTCATATTGCGGTCGTCTGCGATGCGTCGCTTATTCTAGCCCACGGTAGCCCGGAAGAGCGTGACTCGGCAGCGTTCGCGTACAATCGGTTCCGCGCCCCGGTAGCTCAGTGGATAGAGCAGCCCCCTCCTAAGGGGCAGGTCGGACGTTCGATTCGTCTTCGGGGCGCCACGTCAGGTCGCGTCCGGTTGTTTCGACGGCTGCGCCCGGACGAACGCGTCGAGCTTCATGCACGCCTCGTGGATCCGCATCACCGCGGGATAGGGCTTCAAGTCGCACTTGTAGAGAATCGCGTTGAACACCTGAGGCACCAGGCAGCAATCGGCCATGGTCACCTGGTCGCGAAAGACATATTTCCCGTGCTTGCGCTCCTGCGCGAGAAACGCCTCCATCATCTGGAAGCCCTCCGCGATCCAATGCCGATACCAGGCGTTCACGCCCTCCTCGTCGAGCTTGTACGTTTTGCCGATGTATTTACGCGTGCGCAGGTTGTTGAGCGGATGGATTTCGCAGGCGATGATCTGCGAGAAGGCGCGCACATAGGCCCGGTCGAACGGATCGGCGGGCAGGAGCTTCGGCCCCGGATGGACCTCGTCGAGATATTCCATGATCGCGAGCGACTGGGTCAGGAGCCGGCCGCCGTCCTCGAGCGCGGGGACCAAGCCTTGCGCGTTCCGCGATTTGTAGCCCGCTTCCAGATGCTCGCCTTTGGGCAGGCTCACGCCCGCGTGCTCGTAATTCAAGCCCTTGTGATTGAGCGCGATGCGCACGCGAAACGACGCCGAGGAGCGGAAGAAAGTGTAGAGCTTCATGGCGCGGGAGGTTAGCCGAATTTGACCTTCATCGCCAGCACCGTCCCGGCGAGCACGAGCGTCAGGCCGTTGCACACCATGATGGGGACGGCGCCGAGCGCGAGGCCGTACACCAACCACAGCACCACGCCCGAGGTGAATATCAGATACATCGCCAGCGAGAGGTCGCGCGCCGAGCGCGTTTTCCAGATCCGCCATGCCTGGGGGACGAAGGCGATCGTCGAGAGCGTGCCCGCGACCGCGCCGATCAGATCGACGTTCATGTCTTGCTCCTTCTCTTCCTTTCCTCCTCGCGCAACCGCAATACCCGCCGCTGCACCTTCCCTGTGGTGGTCATCGGCAAGCTCTCGAGAAACTCGATTTCCTTGGGATATTCGTAAGGCGCGAGCTTGCCGCGCACGTGCCGCTGCAGCTCCGCCTCCAGCTCCGCCGAAGCCTCGTAGCCCGGCGAGAGCACGACGAATGCCTTTACGATATGGGTGCGCTCGGGATCGGGACTTCCCACGACCGCGGCGTTTGCGACCGCCGGATGTTTTACCAGGCAGTTCTCGATCTCGGAAGGCCCGATACGGTAGCCCGCGCTCTTGAACAGGTCATCGGCGCGGCCCTGGTACCAGAAATCGCCGTCCCCGTCGCGCCTGGCGAGGTCGCCGGTGCGGCACCAGTTTCCGGTGTATTTCTCCTTCGTCGCCTTGGGGTTCTTCCAGTATTCGAGGAAGAACACCGGGTCGCCTTCCGCCCAGGCCACCACCTCTCCGACTTCGCCGACCGGGACCTCGTCGCCCGCGTCGTCGATGCAGGCCACGCGGTGGCCGGGATACGGCCGGCCGATCGAGCCCGGCTTGGCCGGCCACAGCGTATGCGAATTGCCGACGATGTAATTGATCTCGGTCTGGCCGAACATCTCGTTGACGGTGACCCCGAGCGCTTCACGGCTCCATTCGAACACCGTCTCGCCCAAGGATTCTCCGGCGCTCATGATGGAGCGCAGCGAAAGCTCGTAGCGCTTTCTCGGTTGCGGCACCGCCTTCATCATCATCTTGAGCGCAGTCGGAAAGAGGAAGCTGTTGCGCACGCCGTATTTTTGCAGCAGCCAGAACGATTTTTCCGGGTCGAATCGACCGCGGTAGCCGAGCACCGGAATCCCGTGGTACAGCGATGGCAGCAGCGCGTCCATCAATCCGCCCGTCCAGGCCCAGTCGGCCGGCGACCAGAACAGGTCCCCCGCCTGCGGAAACAGATCGTGCGAATGCACGAAACCCGGGAGATTCCCCAGAAGGACGCGCTGCGGCATAAGCGCCCCCTTGGGCGGACCGGTCGTGCCGCTGGTATAGATGAGGAGCGCCGGATTCTCGGCTCGCGTCTCAACCGGAGTGAAGTGCGGCGAAGCTTGCTCGAGAAGCCCTTCCCAAGGCTGCGCCCACGATTCCCGCGCCCCGGCAACTCCGATCGCGTGCCGAAGGAAAGGCAGCCGCTCGCGGATCCCGGCGAGATTCGGCAGCGACGCGGGATCGACGAGCGCCGCCACGGCCTCGCCGTCCTGCAGACGGTATTCCAGCGCCTCGGGACCGAACAGGATGGAAAGCGGCATCGCCACCGCGCCCATCTGGTAGCAGGCGATGTGCGCGATCGCCGTTTCCGGACGCTGCGGCAGAATGATGCCGATCCGGTCGCCGCGTTTTACTCCGAGAGTGGTAAGGGCATTGGAGAGTCGGTTCGCCTGCTGCTGGAGATCCGAAAACGTGTACGTCGCGGTCGTTCCGCCCTCGTCCTCCCAATAAAGCGCGACCCGGTCACGATCGTGCGCGTACCGGCCGCAGCAGGCCGCACCCGCGTTGAAATGCAGCGGGACTTCCCACTTGAAGCCGTCGTAGATTTCGCGATAGCGATCTTGCATCGCCGCCTCCCGCGCTGCCACGCAGCTATTGCAGCTGCTTCAATCGCTGATCGACGAAGGCGATGAGCTCGGGGCTTAGGCTGCCCGCAGCCTTGGCGCGGCTGAAAGCCTCGAAAGCGTCCCCGGGACGTTCGATGGCCTGATAGGAGATTCCCACGCCGACCCACCACACGCCAGCCAAGGGCGCAAGGCCGAGCGCGCTCCGGTACTCGTCGATCGCTTCCTTGTGCCGGTTGAGCCGTTGATACAACGCCGCGGTAAAGGCGTGATAGTCGGGGTTTGCGCCGCCGGACGCCGCGTGCTTCTGCAGCAAGGCAAGCGCCCCCGGAACGTTTTTGCGCTCAACCAAGATGCGCGCAAGAAGCATGGCATATCCGGCGTTGGCCGGATTCAGAGCGAGCCCTTCCTCGGTGACGGTTGCCGCTTCGTTCACTCGCTTCGCCTCGAGCAGCAGCGCAACCAGAGTCTGGCGCGCTGCCTGATGCTCGGGATCCATTTTCAGAGCGCTGCGGAAACCGTCCATGCCCTCCGCAATCCGGCCCTGATTCACAAGGCTCACCGCACGGCGGAATTCGCTTTCGGCGCCTTCATGCGAAGTGATATTCATGCGCCGGTCGATCTTGCCCGACGCCGGAGCCACGCTCGCAACCGTTGCCGGTTTCTTGGGCGCCGGCTTGAATGAGTAAGATCTTGCGGGGCGCGCAAGGATCGGGGTAGTCAATTCGGTTGCGAGCCGCAGCATGTCCGGCTTTGCGGGTTCCGCAGCTCGCCGCAGTGGCGGGGTAGATCCGGGGGGCGGCGCCGGTGATGCGACTGCGACTTGAAACGCCGGAGCCGCCTGGTCCGCGGCTGCTTTGGGGGCGCTGGCTCTCTGTCGCGCAGCCTGGTCCGTCAACTCGGTGACGATGGGGTGCGGCAATATCTGCCACACCACCCACGCGACCCAGCCGACCGCGAAGAGCATCATGACTGCCAGAACACGCCAGAAAAAATCCGAGCCCATTTTTTTGAGCGTCACCGGGCGCAGGTGCTGCGCCAGCACGCCCGCATGCCCTGTCCCTGCGATCCCGCCCTGCGGCGCATTCCGCCTGTCGAGCTCCTGCAGCATTTTGTTGATCAGGCTCATCGCAGGATCAACCAGCCGATACTCGAGAAGGCAATGCATCCGAGCGCAAGCCAGAGCCAGGCGCGCGACAACGCGAACGATGCGGGCGTGTCGGCGGCGGCGGCTCGCGCATGGCGCGCGCTCACCTTTCGCGAACCTTCCCCGTATGCGAGCATCAACGCCTTATTGGCAAGAATATTCACCAGCCGCGGCACGCCCCGGCTCGTGCGAGAGATCGTCCCGATCGCCGCGGGCGCGAACACGCGGTCGCCCGAATAGCCGGCCACTGCGAGGCGGTGCGCGAGATAGTGATCCGTCTCCTCCCGCGTCAGGCTGCCCAGATGGTGCTGGAACGTGATCCGCTGGCGCAGCTGCCGCACCGACTCGTGCGCAAGGCGCTCGTCGAGCTCGGGTTGACCGAACAGGATCACCTGCGCGAGCTTGCGTTTCTCGGTCTCGAGGTTGGTCAGCAGTCGCAGCGTTTCGAGCGAGTCGAGCGGCATCGCCTGCGCCTCGTCCAGGCACACGACCACGCGTTTTTTCCGGCGGGCGAAATCGAGCAGCGCCAGGTTCAACGCCTTCAGCAAGTGATGCTGGTCAAGCCCGCCGTCCAGCACCACGCCCAGTTCCTCGGCCAGCGCGAGCAGCAGCGTCCTCGGCTCGAGATTGGGATTGGGAACGTAGGCGCTCGCCCAGCCGTCGTCGAGCGTGGCGAGGAACTTGCGGCAAAGAAGGGTCTTGCCGGTACCGACTTCACCGGTGATCTTGATGAAACCCTCTCCGTTGGCGACGGCAACGATCAGCGTGTTCAGCGCTTCCTGGCTGCTGGCGCACGCGTAGAAGAAGCTCGTGTCGGGAGTGATCCCGAACGGCGGCTCGCGCAGCCCGAAATGGGAGAGGTAGAGCATCGTCTTATTTGTTCTCCCCGGGCACAGGGGGTCCGAAGTTCATGATCCGCTCGCGCGACTGGCGAATGTCGCCATTCGAGTCATAGTCTCCCTGAATCACCGTCGGTTTGATCAGGATCACCAGCTCCTTCTTCACCGAAGTCCTGCTCCGGCTGCGAAACAGGGTTCCGACCCCCGGTACGTCCTGGACACCGGGAATGCCCGAACGCTCGTCATCCACGCCGACTTTCATGAGGCCGCCGATGGCGACAATGTTGCCGTCGACGACCTTGACGATGCTGTCGGTTTCGCTCACCGTGCTGCGCGCAAGGGGAAGTATCACGCTCCCGCCGAAAATCGTGCCCAGGTCGATCGATCTGTTGTCCTGCTGCACGTCGCTCACGGACGGATGGACGTGAAGGATGATGTTCGAGCCTTCGTCGATCTGCGGCGTCACATCCAGGGCGACGCCGGAGAAAAACGGCCTCAAGGTCAGCGTCGGGAACGTGGTCGACGCGCCCGCGGTGATCACTCCCGTCCCCGTGGACGATCCGCCCGCAATATTGGTGAGGAAAAACTCGTCGGTGCCGACCTTGAGGACCGCCTTCTGGTTGTTCATGGTGGCGATGCGCGGACTGGACAGGACCTGGACCAGGCCCTGCGTCTCGAGAAACTGCAGGAGGGCCGCAAAATTTTTTGTCTGGAACGCGAGTCCGAGCAGAGAGCCGCCGGGGGTGCCGGAAAGCAGGGTACCGGTCGTTCCGCTCGTCGCCAAGCTCGCCCCGGCAAGGTTGGCGGCAATCGCACCCGCGGAGCTCGGCGACCCCGAGGCCGACGAAAGAGGCCCGGTGGTCCCAAGCGTGGTATTCGGATTCAATTGGCCCCCTCCCGCCTTGCGATTCGTGGAGAACAGTGCCCAATTGACCCCCGCCTGGAATTGCTCGCTCAGGGTGACTTCGATGATTTTCGCTTCGAGCATTACTTGCCGCTCGACCGAGGCGCGGATCGCTCTGAGGTAGGCCTCGACGTTGCGCAATTCCGGGGGCATGGCGCGCACCACGACCACGCCCGCCTGCGGGTTCACCACCACGCTGCGTCCGTCCGCGGCCCCGACGATCGTCTGCAGAGTCTGTTTGAGATCCTCCCAAAAATCGCTTCTTGTCTGCGTTTGGATGCGGCTGCTGTCGAGCACCCCGGGGAGCACTCCGGGGCCGGCCGCGGTCGGGGCCGTTCCGGGGGCTCCCGCTGCACCGGTGCCCGGAGTGTCGGTGACTGAACCGGAGGTGACGCGTATGTCGCTCCGGCCGCTTCGCTGGCCGATCAGATAATTGACGCGGAACACCCGCGTCTGAATGCCTGCGGGCTGGACATAGATCCGGGTCCCGTCGACCCTGTATTCGTAGCCGTAGATCTCGCGAATCGACTGCAGGGCCTCCTGGACGCTGACGTCCTTGAGGTTGACCGAAATCGCACCCGCCACGTCCGGATGCACCAGCATGCTGTAGCGCGTGCCCGAAACGATGGACATGAACACCTGCTTTGCCGGCGCGCCGCTGACGGCGAGATCGAAACGCGGCTCGATCGGCTGCCCCGGCACCGCGGGGATTTCCATGCTCAGAGGAGGCAGCAGCGCCTCCTGCACCCGCAAGGCGTCCGCCGGTGTCCGCTTCGTATCGAAGGCGCGGCTGAGTTCGTCGGAGATCCCGCTGTCCACGTTGAACGGCCCATGAGTCGGGGTGCAGCCGACGAGCAAGAACGACAGCGCAATGAAAGCTCTCTTTTTCATTTCCGATCTCCCTCTTCAGTGCCGGTCGGCATCGGCCGTGTTCCTGGCCTGCCCAGGGCTTTCTGGGCCTCGGGATAAAGCTTCAATACCGTTGTCGCGCGTGCGCTTTGCAGCGTGGCCTCCGACACGGTCAACTCGACCAGCGTCGCGTCGCGGAATTTCTCGCCGAGGCGCACCTGCTGCCCATCGATCACCGCGTACCTGCGGTTGCGGGCGAATAGGATCGACTGCAACACCGGCCCGGCGGCGGCGCGCGCGCCGTCCGAGGATTCGGCGGCTGCGTTTGGCGGCCGCATTGGATCGCCGAGGCTCTGGCCTGTGGCCTTTCCGACGACGAGCCCCAACGCCAAGGCGGCGAAGATCGCCCTCATCAAACCACCAGCCAGTTCTTTTCTAGACTCAGCGTGTATACCGCGAGCTTCATCGTCACCTCCGGATAGACATCCACCGTCAGGTCGATCTTGGTCCAGTACATCCGCAGCGGCAGTTTCTCCAATTCACCGATGTAGTTGAGCAGATCGAGGTAGCCGCCTTTCACGGCAATCTCGACGCCATGGCGAAAGATCTGGCGCGCCGGGGGCTTGGCCACGGCGCCGCTTTGCGCTTCGCCCATGGCGGCGACCGGCAAAGTCTTCAGGCTTATCATCTCCAAGCGGCGGTTGCGTGTAAGGATATCCTCCAGCAAACTGGCGATCCTGTCCGGAGGCACCAGCCTCCCCTGCTTTTCCTGGACGCGTCTTTCGTATTCGGCGAACTGTTGCTTTAGCTGCTCCAGGTTTTTGCGATTCGCTGCATCGGGATCTTCCCTGCGTACACTCACCGCAGTCTGGATCTGCCCCTGGAACAGGTTTGCCTCGGATTGCATCTGCGTGATCTCGCTGGAGATCCTCCGCTGCTTAGCAATAAGGGGGGATATCAGCGTAGTGTTGAGCAAGGCCACCAGCACAAATGCTGCGGCAAAGAAGATCAGCGCCCGCTCCCGCAAATTGGCGTTGTCTATTTTTTCGGCGTAGCGCATCCACCACTGTTTCATGGACGCTCCGGTTTGTCGCCGCCCTTGGCGGTACTCAGGGCGAATTCGATGTAGCGTTGCGGCAGGGAGGCCGACACGGATGAATCGGATTTTGTCGCCGCCGCGGACGGCTCTTCCACCCGCCTGAGGCTCAGCTCTGCCACGACATGCCCGCGCATCGCCGCTTCCCGGTTGAGCTGGCGGATATACTGCGGCACCAAGTCGGCCTGCAACACCCGTCCTCGGATCGATAGCTCGTCACCCACTCCATTCACCGTAAAGCCGGTCAGCCACAATCCGCTTGTCCGCTGCCGCGCCAAGGCCACCAGGAACTTGGAATAACCCTCGCTATTGCCCAAACTGCCGCCCTCGAGGATGCTCAATACCTCCTGCTCCGCCTTGATCATGCCTTCGAAACGGCTGATCTCGTCTTCCAGCAGTTTGCTGCGACCGCGGGCGCCGCCGCCCTTGAGCATTTGTTGCTGAACCTGCTCGCGCAGCGCGACGGTCTCGATTCTCTGCTGCTCGAGGCGGCTGGACTGAAATAGCAGAAAGCCATAGGACAGCAGCAGTGCGATCGCGATGATGCCCATCCCCTGGAGCATCGTCCTCGCGGAAAAGTATTTCTTCTGCTTCAGAAACAGCGGATTGAACAGATTGATCTGCTGGCTCATAACACGGCGGTCTCGTTACGCAAGGCGCCGCCCATCAGGTAGAACAGGCTGCTTTGCAATTCCGGATTCATACCCCCTTCGGGAAATCCGAGTACGTCCTGGAGGTCTACCTGCTGAACCGGCATGCCCAGCGCATCGGCAAGGTAAGTGGCGAGGCCGCTTTCTGCGGGTCCGGGTCCGAGCAACAAACGCGACAGAGTTATCCAGGTGAACTGGCGCTCGAAGTGATCGAAGGTGCGCTGCAACTCCAGCTGGATACGCCCATACAGTTCCAATTCATTGGGTTGCTCTCGCGCACCTTCGGCAACCTCCTCGGCGGAAATATCCAGGCGGCGTGCCAGAACAAGCTCGGATTGGTAATTGATGCTGAGCAAGCCGCCCGCGTCCCCGAAATGCAGCATGGCCACGCCGCGATCCGAGTCCTGGTAGAGCGCGGCGATATTTCTTTGAGCCGTTTCCTGAATGTCTATTACCGACAGCGGCACCTTTGCCTCGTCGAAACGCTTGACGCACGACTGAATGGTCTCGTTGCGTGCCGCCACTACGTACATGGAGTGATTGCGCGGCGGCGCGTCCTTCTGCACCGGGATGTCAAGAAGATCCACCGTTGCGTCATCGACGTGATAGTCGAGCTGATCCTTGATGCGCCAGCGGATCGCCGTCTTCAATTCCTCGCGCGGCACATTGGGAGAGTCCACCAGCAGCAGTTGGTAGTCCTTCGGCTTGAGTAGGGTGGCGCACCGGTAGCGCTCCAGGGCGAAATCCTGCGCAATACCCTCCAGCGCCGCGTTTCCCTCGAGCGGATGGACGGAATACTGCAGCACTTCAGCGCGCCCGGGCGAGTCAGAGCGGCCGTGGACGAGGCTGATCCGGTCGTCTTCGACCTCGATCACCACCCACCCCGGCTCCTTTTTCGTCTTGTTGAACCATCGCATGACGAATTACGGCCTTATTCTAAAAAGAACTTGAAGTTAAAGAAATAAGGCATTGTTGTCAATGATTTTTTCTGGAAGAGCTGCACCTTGAGATCGGCTACCCGATCTCTCGACACAGTTCCAACCGCGATACCTACGCAATTCGGCTTGACAATTCAATTGAATTCATCAGCTTAGATTCAAATGACTCAGCGCTAATAGTTCTCCCGCTGGTAAATGAACTGCTTGGACGGGTTGTTGTAGATACCGAAGTTCGCCCGCGCCATCGGGTCGTCATCGTATGCCGTGTTGGCGTTGCCGTCGTCGTCGGAACTGTTCCATCGACCAAGGAGGTACGAAAGCGGCGCAGCCGAGGCTGCGGTTTGCGTGCCCGCTCCAACTGACGCGCAGTAGTTGCCAGCGGCACTGCTTGCGCTCAGGCGTACTCGCAGATCGACGCTGCCATTCTTGCCTGAGCCCGGTGCAGCCAGCGTCGGGTTCGCCTTCCCGCTCGCGAAGGTGATCGCGGCGCCTGGGAACGCCGTCTTACAAGGGGTCGCGGGAGCGAGGTTCTGCGTGTAATTGCTCATCACGATG
>WNGC01002449.1_pt1 | contig 11343 bp, 8 predicted proteins | sample 5400051 | NCBI WGS metagenome assembly WNGC01 (sample SAMN13153368, study PRJNA577476) | soil metagenome | isolation source: 20 cm soil or saprolite under grassland replicate 2 | place: USA:California | collected 2016-06-15 | reverse complement strand
CGCGCACCCGCAGCTCGTAGCCGCGCAGCTCGAGCGTATCGTCGAGCACCTGGTTGACGGAGGTGGGCGTGCGCTCCGGCTTGTGCTGGCGGGCGAAGGTCAGGAGGTTCTGCACGATGCGCGACGCGCGCCGGGCCTCGGCGTAGATCATCTCGGCGGCCGTGCGCTGATCCGGCGGGAAGCGCTTCTCGGAGAGGAGCAGCTGGGCGAACGCCGAAATCCCGGCGAGCGGGTTGTTCAGCTCGTGCGCCACACCCGACACCAGCTGCCCGATCGCGGACATCTTCTCCGACTGGATCAGCTGCTCCTGCAGCATCTTCTGATCGGTGACGTCGCGGATCACGCACAGCACTTCCTCGTCGAGCCGCGGCGTCGAGTAGGTCACCTGAATCGTGCGGACGTCGCCATCCTTGCGGTAGAAGCTCGTCTCGAACAGGCCGGTCTCGCCGGCGAGCGCCTTTTGGAAGTGGGCGAGCGCCTTGGGGAGCTCGTCGTCGGGGAGCATCGGGGCGAACCATTGGCCCACCAGCTCTTCGCGACGATAGCCGGAGATGATCTCGGCGGCGTGGTTGAAGGTGGTGAAGCGGCCGTTCGCGTCGAACGTCGCGATCGCATCCGACGCCGACTCGAACAGGTTGCGGTAGCGCGCCTCCGACCGGGCGAGGGTGCCCTGCGCATGCTTCTCCTCGGTGACGTCGCGCAACGTCGCCACGGTCCCGAGCAGCTCGCCCTCGACCATCAGCGGCGTGGTGGATACGGCGACGATCCGCTCGTCCTCACCCGCGCCCACGATCTTCGTCTCGTACCGCTGCTCTTCGCCCTCGACCGCCCGATGCTCCCGCTCCGCCACGTGCTGGCGTTCGGCGACGGCGACCAGGTCGTCGATCGGCGTGCCCGGGAGGTCGTCGAGGGGCCGGCCGAACAGCTCCGCCGCGGCGCGGTTCGCGCTCAGTACCCGCCGATCCACCCCGGTCACGACCACCGCGTCCGCGAGGGCGGCGACGATCTCCGCCGCTACCCCGAGCGGGTCGAACGCCCGGCGCTTGAGTGTCGCGTTCGGGGTCGGCGGCCGCAGGTCCCGCGTGGGCGAAGCCCGCCTGCCCTTACTCATGAGCCGTACGAGGCCACCATTGCTTCCTTCATCAGGCCAAGACTCTTGAGCGCCGACTCGGTGACGCTCTGCGGCGCTTCCCCGCGTTTGACGCAGCTCTTGATGATCTCGAGCGCGTGGATCGGATGCTCGTCGTCGTACTTCGCGTGCTCTTCGAGCCACCAGCGCCCCCGCGGCCCGATCTTCTCGTTTTTCGCGAGCCCGCGCAGCGCCTTCTCCGAGATCTTCTGCGCGACGCCCTCGACCGCGTAGTTCGTTGCCGATACCGCCGCGCCGAACGTGGCGCCACGGCACATCTCGGTCAGGTAGCCGTGGAACTCCCGCACCTCGGGGATCATCGGCTCCGGAATCTGGAAACGCTCCTTAGGGACGTTAAAGCCGTCCCCCATCGCGCGCCACATGGCGTCATGGCGCTTCTCCACGCGTATGTTATCGCGGAAGAAGACCTTCCCGTCCTCCGGCGAGCGGTCCAGCAGCAGCTGCAGCCACTGCGGGAAGTCGCGGATGATGGGATAGAAGTTCACGAGGAAGTTCTGAATTCGGCCGTCGGCCAGCTGGTTCTCTGAAGCATCCACGATCACACGCGTGTCGAGGATGGCATCGCGGCCCGGATCCAAAGCGGCATCCAGGTCGGCCACCCATTTCGGGTGGGGGGTCACCTGTACGGACATCGGGTCTCCTCCCAGGGCGCTCGAGCTATGGGAAAACATGGTCTCGCGCGGGCTCCAAATGTAGCGCCGCGGTGCCCATGCACAAGTTCATGCGGCCTTACAACTTGTGCGAATGGTGCTGAAGTAGCTGTGAGCGTCATTACCGCGTCCCGCTTCCCGCCCATTGACACGATATATCGTGGAGCAATATCTTCGCGTTACATCGCAAACCTGGAGAACGCATGACGAGGTCGTTCGCATGGGACCGATTCGCCTTCGGGTTCGGGCCCCGGGGGTTCTTCTGGGCCGGACCGCGGGGTCGTCGCCGTCGCTGGTTCGAGTCGGGGGACATGAAGTACGTCATTCTCAAACTCCTCAAGGACAAGCCGCGCCACGGCTACGAGGTAATGAAAGAGCTGGAAGAGCAGCTGCATGGCTGCTATTCGCCGTCGCCGGGCACCGTGTATCCGACGCTGCAATGGCTCGAGGACGAAGGCCTGGTCGTCGCGAAAGACCTGGAAGGCAAGAAGGTGTACGAGATCACGGACGTGGGACGCCGGTTTCTCGACGAGCATCGCGACGTGGTGGACGACATTTTCGATCGGGTGCGCGACGCGGTGGACCGCACGCTGGGCGGCGGGATGGCGGATGTAAACCGCTCCCTCGGCCGGCTGCTCAAGACCGTGTACCGCACGGGTTGGCGCGCGCGCGACGATGCCACGCGACAGCGCCTGGTCACGATCCTCGACCGCGTGGTCGGCGAGGTGGAAGCGCTGGCGACTGCCAAGTCCTCGCCCGCGGCCTGATGGGTCGCAACATCGCGCGGACTGTTCGTTGCCCGTCGCTATCCGGTGGTGCTCAGCTCCGCTTGATGCTCGATGACCCGGCCGACCAGGCCGTAGCGACGAGCCTCTTCGGCTGTCAGCCAGAAGTTGCGCCGGGTGTCTTCCTCGATCCGCTCGAGCGGTTGCCCGGTCTGCTGGGCGAACACGCGGTTCAGCCGGTCGCGCATCTTGAGGATTTCGCGAGCCTCGATCTCGATGTCGCTCGCGGAGCCGCCCGACCCGCCCGCGGGCTGGTGCAGCAGGAAGCGGGTGTTGGGTAGGCAGTAGCGGTCCTCGCGGGGCACTGCGACGTAGATCAGCGCCGCGATGCTCGCCACCCAGCCGGTGCCGACCATGCGCACCCTGGGGCTCAGGAAGCGCACCAGGTCGTGGATCGTGTCTCCCGCCTCTACGTGGCCGCCCTGTGAGTTGATGAACACCGTGATCTCGTCGCTCGACTCGCCGGCCAGGGCGAGCAGCTGGGCCGTGACGCCAGCGGCGACGCGCTGGGTGATCTCGCCGCTGATGATCACCGTGCGCGCCCGAAACAACCGCTCCGCGATGAGGTTGTACGGCGGCGCGACAGACGGCTCGAGCGGAGTCAACTCTTCCATCGGCTCTCCGGGGTTGGTGGGCATCGTAGAATCGGATCGTCTACTTCGCAGCCTGCCGACGCTGCCGCAGCTCCGCGAGCGCTCGCGTGACGTAGACTCGCGTCATCTGCTTCCGCCACGAGAGGTCGAAGTCGGTGTTGTCCATCGGCTTCGCGGGACGGTACGCGGCGTCGGCGGCCGCCGCGATGCCCTCGTCCGACAAATCAGTCCCCGCCAGCGCCGCTCCCGCCTCGGGGACCTCCTGCGGCCAGCTCGCTACGCCGCCGAGGACAATGCGGGCCTCCACCACCCGTGCTCGCTTCCCGCTCCCCGCTCCCTGCTCCCATTTGACCCACGCCGCCACGCCCAGCACCGGGAAGTCGAACGACCCGCGGCGACGCAGCTTGTGGTACACGGCGTCCCAGCCGTCCGCGGCGGGGATTCGAACCGAGGCAAGCATCTCGTCCGGCTGCTTCGTAAGGTAATTGATCCCGTCGTTGTGATAGAAGCGCGCCGCCGGCACGACGCGCTCCCCGCCCGGGGGTGGGCCGACGAGCACGTAGTCCGCGCCGAGTGCCACCATCACCGGCGCCACGTCGGACGAGCTGACGGCCCAGCAGCGCGGGGACGACGGCGCCACCCAGCAGATGTGCCCGTCCTTCTTCATGCAGAAGTCGATCGCCTTGCGCCACTCGTACGACTGATTGTAGTAGTTGCAGCGCGTGTCGAGGCAGAGGTTGCCGCCCAGCGTGCCCATATTGCGTAGCAGGGGTGTGGAGACCAGCCCGGCGGCGTGGGCGACGGCGGGGGCGGATTGACGGACGGGCAGACTGTCGGACAGCTCGGTGAGGGTGATGCACGACCCGAGCACGCATCCCGCATCCCGCATCTCACATCCCGCCAGCTCCCGAATTCCCATGAGCGAAACGACGGTCCGCGGCTCCTGATGCCGTCGCTTCATGTTGGGATAGAGATCCGTACCCCCCGCGACGTACATCCCATCGGGCCCGGCATCCGCCTTCATGGCGAGCGCCTCTTTGAGGGTCCGCGGCTGCAGGTAGGTGAACGAGGGGAGCCGCAGCATCAGGGCCTTGCCGCCTTTGCGGCATGTTGCCGCCCTTTGCCGCCTTTGCCGCCCTCTGCCGCCCTTCCATCACCACCTTCCCATGGGGTCGCCACCCGGGTGGGCTCGGGCCAGGGTATGTCGGGGAACTGAGCCGGCCCAAATCTCGCGGCTTCGCCCTTTTCCTTGCGCCGCAGCGCCTTGAACACCTTCTCCGGAGTGATCGGCACCTCGTCGATGCGCACTCCGACCGCGTCGTACACCGCGTTCGCGACCGCGGGCGGCACGGGGAGCAGCGGTCCCTGCCCGCACTCCTTGGCGCCGAACGGGCCGTTCGGATCGGGATCCTCCACGACGTAGGTCACGACATCGCACATCTCGAGCGTGGTCGGGCTCTTGTACTCGAGCAGGCTGGGAATCTTGTGGACGACGTTCCGATTGCCCCGGTAGGCCATCTCTTCCATGAGGGCTTCGCCCAGACCCATGTACACGGAGCCTTCGATCTGGCCCATGACCGTGGCGGCGTTGATGGCGCGCCCCACGTCGTGGGCGATCCAGATCTTCGGCACGCGCACGATCCCGGTCGCCGGATCCACGTCCACCTCCGCGACGCAGGCGCTGTAGGAGTACGCCGGCGAAGGACCCACTCCGGCGCCGCGGTACTTGCCGGGCGACGGGGCCGGCGTGTAAGAGCCCACCGCGCCGATGGTCCCCTCCGCCGCTTCCGCGACCTGCACCGCCTCGGCAAACGTGAGACCGCGCTCGGGATCCTGGACGTCGAAGACGCGTCGCTCGGCGAAGGCCAGGCGCTCGATCGGCGTCTCGAGCTTCGTGCCGGCGTGGAGGGCAATGATGTCGCGGGCACGCTCGGCGGCCTGGATCGCGGCATTGCCAGTCATGAGCGTTACCCGGCTCGAGTAGCTGCCCAGGTCCACCGGCGTGAGGTCGGTATCGCCCGTGACCACGGCGACGTCGAGCGGATGGAGGCCGAGCACCTCCGCGACGATCATGGCGAGGATCGAGTCCGAGCCCTGTCCGATCTCGGTCGAGCCGCAGAACACCGTGACGCCGCCGCCGCGATCGCACTTGAGCTGCACGCCCGAGTGCGGCATCGCATTCCAGTAGATCGGCAGCCCCGCGCCGGTGATGTACGACGAGCACGCCAGCCCGATTCCCCTCCCGTAGGGAAGCTGTTTGAACTTCTGCTTCCACGCCGAGCCGCGCACGACCTTTTCAATGCAGGGACCCAGTCCCATCGTGCCGATGCGCAGCCAGTTGGCGGTGAGCGAGTTGGGCGGCACGAGGTGCTTGAGGCGCAGCTCGGCCGGATCCATGCGGAGCTGCTCGGCGATCTTATCGAGGTGCACCTCGAGGGCGAAGCGCGGCTGGGGCGTGCCGTGACCGCGTTTGGGCCCGCAGGGTGGCTTGTTCGTGAATGCTCTTGCGCCTTGAAACCTGTACCGTGGCACGTGATACGTGACGGTTTGCAGCGCGCCGGTATAGTAGGTGCTCGCGACGCCGTAGGAGCCGTAGCCGCCCCCGTCGAGCAATGACTTGAAGTGCATGCCGGTGATGGCGCCGTCCTTTTTCACGCCCGTCTTGACCCACATGAGTGTGGGATGGCGGCCGCGGTGGCAGTAGAAGACTTCTTCACGCGTGAGCGTGATCTTCACCGGGCGGCCGGTGACCATCGCGAGCTTGGCGGCCACGATCTCGTGACTGAAGGGGTCGCTCTTGCCGCCGAAGCCGCCGCCGTTCGGACAGGCGATCACCCGAATGCGCGCCGCCGGGAGCTCGAGCACTTTGGCGAGCGCGCGATGCACGTAGTGCGGCGTCTGGGTGGCGCTCCACAGCGTGAGCTTCCCGTCGGGAGGGCGGGACCAATCGGCCACTGCCGCGTGCTGCTCCATTGGCAGGTGGGTGCTGCCCTCGAAAAAGAACAGGTCCTCGCGGACGACGTCCGCGTTTGCCAGGCCTGCGTCGACGTCGCCGAATTCGAGATCGATGAGCTTGTGGATGTTCCCGGCGTCGGCGTAGTCGTGGATCGCCGGCTCGGGATGCGCGACGGCGTCGAGCGCATCGGGAAAGGCGCGCAGCACCTCGTACTCGACGGTGATCAGGTCGAGCGCCTGGGTAGCCGCTTCTTCGCTGGTGGCCGCCACCGCCGCCACGGGATCGCCCACGAAACGCACCTTGTCGAGCGCCAGGGCGTGCTCGTCCTGGCTTACCGGGAGGATGCCGAACGGGATCGGCAGATCCTTTCCGGTCAGCACGGCCTTCACGCCCGGTACGGTTGCCACGCGCGAGGTGTCGATCGAGCGGATGCGCGCGTGGGGGTGGGGACTGCGGAGCACCTTGGCGAAGAGCATGCGGGGCAGGAACAAGTCGTCGGCGAACCGCGTGATGCCCGTGACCTTCGCGGTTGCGTCCACCTTGCGGTGGGCTTTGCCCACGACCTGGAACCGCGCCGGCGTCTTACCGGACGCCATACAGGGTCTCCGGTGCCGGCTGGGCGTCCTCCCCCCGCATGCGGGCCGCCGCCAGCTCGACTGCCTCGTAGATCTTGATGTAACCGGTGCAGCGGCAGAGGTTGCCCGAGAGGGCCTGTTTGATCGCGTCGCGCGTGGGACGCGGGCTCGATGCGAGCAGCGCCTCGGCGGTGAGGAGGAACGCCGGCGTGCAGTAGCCGCACTGTGCCGCGCCGAGCTCTGCGAACGCCTCCTGGAGCGGATGCAGCGCGCCGCCCTCCGCCATGCCTTCGACCGTCTTGACCCGGCGCCCGGCGCAAGCGAGGCCGAGCACCAGACAGGACAGCACGGGCGTCCCGTCGAGCAACACGGTACAGGTGCCGCATTCGCCGAGCTCGCAGCCGTGCTTCGTGCCCGTGAGCCCGGCATCCTCGCGGAGCACCTCGAGCAAGGTCTTGTGCGGCGCGAAGGCGACCTCGACGGGCTCGCCGTTCAGCTCGAGCGCGATCTTCGCTTTGGTGTCGGTCATGAGTCTCGAAACGTAATCTTGATAACGGGGCGGTGCGGCGCCAGCTTTCCGCTCCCATTTCAGCCTCGGGTGACGTATGGCGGTGGACTGGCGGACAGGCGGAAAGGCGGTCGGAAGAACGGCGCTGGGGCTCGCGGTCTTGCTGTCCGCCCGTCCGCCCGTCCGTCTGTCAGCGCAGGACTACCGCGCCCAAGCTCTCCGGATCCTCAAGACCGTCCCCTTGATCGACGGGCACAACGATATTCCCGACGCGATCCGCGCGCGTGGCGGCCTCGACTCCGTGGACTTCGCGGTGCGGCAGCCGAAGCTCATGAGTGACATCCCGAAACTCCGCGCGGGCGGGGTGGGAGCGCAGTTCTGGGCCGCCTATGTTCCCGTCACCACGATCGATTCCGGGCCGCATCCGGCTGTGTACGCGCTCGAGCAGATCGACTTGATCAAGCGGCTGTGCGCGAAGTATCCGCGCGACCTCGCCCTGGCCCGCAGCGCGGCCGACGTGGACCGGAACTTCAAGGCGGGGAAGGTCTCGTGCCTGATCGGCATCGAGGGCGGGCACGCCATCGAGAACTCGCTCGGGGCGCTGCGGATGTTCGCGGCGCTGGGCGTCCGCTACATCACGCTCACCCACTGGCGGACGCTGTCCTGGGCGACGGCTTCGACCGATACGGCGCGGCGCGGCCTCTCGGCGTTCGGGCGGGACGTGGTGCACGAGATGAACCGGCTCGGGATTGTGGTGGATCTTTCGCACGTCAACGACGCCACGATGTCGGACGCGCTGCACACCACGCACGCTCCCATCATGTTCTCGCACTCCTCGGCGCGCGCGCTGGCCGGCCACGCGCGGGACGTGCCGGATTCGATTCTCAAGCTGGTGCACGCCAATGGGGGCATCGTAATGGTGAACTTCAATCCCGGCTTCGTTTCGGAGGCGGTGCGGGCGTACGAAGACAGCATGAGCGCTCGCGCCCGCGCCCTGCGCGCCGCGGGCATCGACTCCACCAGCGTCGCGGATTCCCTCAAGGCGTGGGGCGCGCGCGCCCCAAAGGCGACGCTGACGCAGGTGGCGGACCACATCGAGCACATCCGCGACGTCGCTGGAGTGGATGCCGTGGGCCTCGGCTCCGATTTCGACGGCATCACCGAGGTCCCCGTGGGGCTCGAGGACGTGTCGAAGTTTCCCGATCTGATCGCCGAGCTGCTGCGGCGCGGTTGGACTGAGCCGGACGTGAGGAAGGTCGCGGGGCTCAACGCATTGCGAGTGCTGCGGGCCGCCGAGCGGGTGGCGGCGGGCCTGCGAGATGTGAGGTGACGCTAAGGCCACGGCGCGCCTTTTGCACACTGTGTGAGGACGAGCTCCGGCGGCGGCGTGCATTGCCTCAGTTAGTCCCGGCGGTAGCTTTGTCGTGACGTGCGGTGATCGCGGCGAGCCTTCGCCTGGTCAACAGTCATGATCGAGCTGGTGACGCTGGGTGTGGTGGACGTGAAGGACGGAGACGGGCGCGCCCTGGAGCCGCTCCGCGCCCAGCCAAAGCGACTCGCCCTCCTCATCTATCTCGTGCTTGGCACCGCCCGGTTGCCCCACCGGCGCGACTCGCTCGCGGCGCTGTTCTGGCCCGAGCTCGACCGGGAACACGCCCGCGCGGCGCTGCGGCAGGCCGCGCGCTTTCTGCGCTCGCAGCTCGGCGAGGGCGTCGTGCCGGGGGGGACGGAGGACGAGCTGGTGGTCAGCGTCGCGGCCCTGTGGTGCGACGTGCGGGCGTTCGAGGAGGCGTGCGAGACGGGGCGGCCGGAGGAAGCGCTGGCGCTCTACCGCGGCGACTTCCTGGATGGCTTCGACGTCGCCACCGTTTCGCCGGCGTTTGAGCGGTGGGTGGACGCCGAACGTGCTCGGTTACGGCAGCGGGCGGCGCAGGCAGCGTGGGTGTTGGCCGAGCAGTCCCGGGTCCAGGGCGAAGGTACGGTCGAGACGGAGCCGTCGGCGGAAACGCGGGCGCTGCTCGCGGACCTCCGGTCGCGCGACGCCCCCCCGCGAACCCCGTTGAGCGTCCTCATCGTCGACGACGACCCGGCCCTGCTGCAGGCGCTGCCCCAGGCTCTGCGGTTGCGAATGGGCGGGGTGACCGTGGAGACGGCCGACTCGGCGGCGGCGGCGCTCGAGCGGATCGCCGTCCACGACTACGACGCGATCGTCACCGACATCAAGATGCCGGGGATGGACGGTCTGGCGCTCTTGGCCGAGATCCGGACACGCCGGCCCGACTCGCCCACCCTGATAATCACAGGGCATGGCGAGAATGAACTGGTGGTGCGCGCCCTCCGCGGCGGGGCCTGCGACTTCATCCAGAAGCCGATCGACCGGGATTACTTCGTCGCGGCGTTGTATCGCGCAATTCGAGCGCACGTGCTGAATCGCCGAGCGAAGGACCGGCAGTTGGCCCTGGAGTCCTGTGCCCACGACCTGGAGCGGGTCGTGCAGACGCTAGAACACGAGCTCCCCCGGATGCCCCGGACGGGGGAAGTCCCAGGCAAGCCTTCGACGGATGGGTCTGACGCAACGAGCGCGGGACCGCTCGAGCGCCTGACAGCGGCGCTCGGCGGCCGCTACACGATCGAGCGTGAGCTGGGCCGCGGGGGGATGGCCACGGTTTACCTCGCGCGCGACCTGAAGCACGACCGCCCAGTCGCGCTCAAGGTGCTCCGCCCCGAGCTCGCGGCGAGCCTCGGTGCCGAGCGATTCCTCCGCGAGATCCAGGTCACCGCCCACTTCACCCATCCTCATATCCTCCCGCTCCTCGACTCGGGACGGGTCGATGAGTTCCTGTACTACACCGCTCCGTACGTTGAGGGAGAATCGCTTCGCAGCCGGCTCGACCGAGAGAAGCAATTGTCGGTGGACGAGGCGCTCCGGCTGGCAATGGAGGTTGCCGCCGCGCTCGACTACGCGCATCGGCACCAGATCGTGCATCGCGATATCAAGCCGGAGAACATTCTGTTGGAGGAAGGTCAAGCGGTGGTGGCCGATTTCGGGGTCGCCCGGGCGATCCGTGCCGCGGAAGGGGAGCAGGTCTCCGAAACCGGCCTCGCGGTAGGGACGGCCGCCTACATGAGTCCGGAACAAGCGGCCGGAGAAGCGGCGCTGGACGGCCGGAGCGACATCTACAGCCTCGCCTGCGTGCTCTACGAAATGCTCGCGGGCGAGCCGCCATATACGGGGCCCTCGATGCAAGCTGTGATCGCGAAGCGGCTTGCCGTGCCTGTACCCGACGTGCGGACGCTGCGGGACTCGGTGCCAGAGGCGGTCGAGCGGGTGCTTCAACGGGCCCTTGCCCGAGCGCCGGTCGACCGATTCGCCACTGCCGCCGAAATGGCGGCGGCGCTGTTCCACCCCTCAGCGGATCCCGTCCCCGGCGGGAGTGGCAGCGTCATTCCCCCAAGGCGTCGCGGGGGTGACAGACGACGTGATCATGATACGACCCACGGAGCTCCTGAATAACCGCGAGGGGGTCAGAAATGGCCAGATCACCTGCTGTAGGTTTGCCACCCGGCACGGTCAAGGGTGAGGGCCGGGGCGCCAAGTGGCACGGCTCCCTCGATGCCGACATTATCATCGCGAACGCCCCCGACCCCGTCTTCGTCTCCGACCTCGAAGGCAAGATCCTCCAGGCCAACGATGCCGTTTCCCAGCTGCTCGGGTTCCGCCAGGACGAGGTGCTCGAGCAGTCGCTCTCGCGCTTCATCAATCCCGACGAGACGCGGGAGTTCACGGCAGCACTGCGAGAAGTGGTCGAACGCGGTGTCATGCGGAACGTGGTGTTGAACCCCCGCAGTGCGAGCGGCGAGGTCATCCCCACGAGCCTGAATGCCTCCGCCCTGCGCGATCCGGACGGTCGGGCGATCGGCGTGATCGGCATTCTGCGCGACATGCGGGAACTCGACAAGGCCCGCGCCTACGCCGAGAGCTTGATCAAGAATGCGCCGGACGCCGTGTTCGTCTCCGATCTCGAGGGGAAGATCCTGCAGGCCAACGACGCCGTCTTCGCCCTCCTGGGCTTCCGGCCGGACGAGCTGATCGAGCAGTCGCTCTCGCGCATCATCTCCCCCGATG
>WNGC01002447.1_pt1 | contig 11345 bp, 8 predicted proteins | sample 5400051 | NCBI WGS metagenome assembly WNGC01 (sample SAMN13153368, study PRJNA577476) | soil metagenome | isolation source: 20 cm soil or saprolite under grassland replicate 2 | place: USA:California | collected 2016-06-15 | reverse complement strand
ACTCGATACGTCATCGACGTCCGCGGCGCGACGAACCTGACGGGCAGGAAAGGCGGCGGCCAAGTGGTGATGCTCGTGCCGAAGCCGGCCCCCGCCGACACGTCGCACGCCCCCCCCGCCCCACGGCGCGCGCCGGCACCGCCGGCACCGCCTCCACCGTGAACGATCCACGGCGCCGCTTACCAGCGGTCGATGCGCTCCTCGCCGAGCCGGGAGTCGCGCCCTTGCTCGCCGAGCATCCCCGCGCGTTGGTGGTACAGGCCGTGCGCGCCGCGGTCGATGCCGCGCGCGCGAGCGGCGGCGCCGCCCCCGCCGGCGGATGGGATGCGGCCGTACGCGCGGAGGTGACGCGTCTCGCGGCGCCGTCGCTGGCGCCCGTGATCAACGCCACCGGCGTCGTGTTGCACACGAATCTCGGCCGCGCGCCGCTCGCGCGCGCCGCCATCGACGCGCTCACACGCGTCGCCGCCGGCTACTCCGCGCTCGAGTACGACCTCGGCACCGGCACCCGCGGCTCGCGTCACGCGCATTGCCGCGAGCTGCTGGTCGAATTGACCGGCGCCGCCGACGCGCTCGTCGTCAACAACGCAGCGGGCGCGCTGCTGCTGGCGCTCAGCGCGACCGCGCGCGGCGGCGACGCGATCGTGTCCCGCGGCGAGCTGGTGGAAATCGGCGGCTCGTTCCGAATTCCCGACATCATGGCGCGCTCAGGCGCGAGAGTCGTCGAGGTCGGCACGACGAACCGCACGCACCCGAACGATTACGACCGAGCCGTGACGACCGAGAGCCGGGCGCTCCTCAAAGTGCACCGTTCCAACTTCCAGGTCACCGGCTTCACCGCGGACGTGGCGGTGGTCGAGCTCGCCGAGCTCGCGCACGCACGCGGCGTCGTCTGCCTGTACGACCTGGGAAGCGGATTGCTGATCGATCTGTCCGACTGGGGACTGAGCGGCGAGCCGACGGTTCCTGAAGCGGTCGCGAGCGGCGCCGACCTGATCGCGTTCAGCGGCGACAAACTGCTCGGCGGGCCGCAGGCGGGAATTCTGGTGGGGACGGCGGCGGCGATCGCCGCCTGTCGAGCCGACCCGCTCGCCCGTACGGTCCGCGCCGACAAACTGACGCTCGCGGCGCTCGAGGCTACGCTCGGGCTCTATCGTGACAAGAAAACCGCTGTCCACGAAATTCCCGTTCTGCGGATGCTCACGGAGGCCTCGGCGAGTATCCGGCAGAGGGCTGCGCGACTCGGAGGTGAGCTGATCGAGGGCGATTCCGAAGTCGGCGGCGGATCGTTCCCCGGGGCCAAGCTGCGCACCTGGCTCGCCGGATTTCCTGATGAGACGCTCGCCGAACGCCTGCGGCGGAACGATCCGCCGATCATTGCCCGTGTGGCAGGCAGCAGGGTGTTACTCGATGCACGAACAATCTTCCCAGAACAAGTCGACACGGTGATCGCAGCGTTGCGTGGCTAAGCCCGCAGTGTTCCTCGACCGCGACGGCACGATCGTCGAGGACGCCGGTTTTCTGCACGACCCTGGCAAGGTCAAGCTTCTCTCCGGAGCAGCCGGCGCGATCCGCCGTCTCAATGCCGGCGGATTTCTCGTGATCGTCGTCAGCAACCAGTCGGGCATCGGGCGCGGCCTGTATGGCGTCGAGGATTACACGGCGGTGCAGCGCCGCCTCGGTGAGCTGCTCGCAGCGGCGCCGCACCCCGCCCGAATCGACGCATCCTATTTCTGTCCCCACCACCCGCAATTCACCGGTCCCTGCGAGTGCCGAAAACCGGGGACGAAGCTGTTTCGCGATGCGCAGCAGGCGCTGGACATTGACCTTACACGATCCTGGTGGGTAGGCGACCGGCTCTCCGACGTGCAACCGGCTCGTATTCTGGAAGGGAACGGGATTCTGGTGACGACAGGTGAGGGCAACCTGCATCAGGGACAGGCGCGGGCGATCGGTGTGATGGTCGTCGCTGACCTGGCAGCCGCGGCGGACGAGATTCTCAGGTCCTAATTTGTGCTTAGGCTTGCCGGTCGACAAATTGAGCCGTTCGATTCCCCGACTCTAGGAGCCACCTGTGCACGCACTCCGCTCCGCCCTGCTAACCATAGTCGCCCTGGTCGCCGCAGCCCCGCTTGGCGCGCAGATCCCGATCCGCCTCGGCCAGTCCCTCACCGGGCGCCTGATCGTCACGGATCAGAAGTTCTCCGACGGCTCACGCTACAAGCTGTACGGTTTTCTCGGCAAAAAAGGAGATAGCGTCACTTTTGACCTCACGTCCGACGACTTCGACGCCGAGCTCGTACTCTCCGACGCGAATAACAACACGCTGGCGCGCAACGATGATGGTGGCGGGACGTGCAACGCTCGGCTGACATTCGTGCCTCCCGCGACCGCGAACTACCTCGTCTACGCGAATTCGAGCGCGAAGGCCGAGCTTGGCGACTACAAGATTTCCGTAGCCCGCGGCCACTCCCGGGCGCCTGCCGATACGACGTGCCGCGGTTTTGGGCGCGTCGCAGGGATGATCAATGTGGGCGAAACGGTGACGGGCAACCTCAGCGCCGACGATCCACAATTCCCCGGGGACTCCACCTACTTCCAGCGGTGGATTATTCCGGTGAAGGCGTTCACCGCGTTCACCGTCGACCTCGAGTCGGCGGATTTCGACGCGTATCTGTTGCTCACGCACGGCCGCGGCGACAAGTTGGTCGATAATGACGATGGTGGCGGCGGCTGCAATGCGCGCCTCGTGTACACACCGCAGGACGACCACCCGCTGCGGATCATCGTGAACACGGCTTCGACCCCGCATTATCAAACGGGCCACTACACGCTCCACGTGACCGACGGGTCATTGTCAACGGAGCCCAAGAGCAACTGCCGCATGAGCTCGTTGGCGCAAAGGACTACCAATCCGACTGTGCAGCCGGCGTCCGCTGCCTCGCGCACATCCGGAGCTGCAACGACCAATATCCAGGTGGGCGAGACGGTCAACGGCGCGTTAACGAGCGCTGACTCGATCTTCCCCGATACGACCTACTTCAAGGTCTACTGGTTCTCGCCTCCGGCGGGACGCGACGTGACGATCGATCTGTCGTCCGACGAGTTCGATCCGATGCTGATCATCGGCGGTGGCGATCTCGATCGCCCCATCGTCAATGACGACGGCGGGCCGGGCTGCTCATCGCGCGTCGTCCACGCGTTCTCGGGCCGCGGGCCGTACCGCATTCGCGTCAACACGACCACCGAGCCGCATCTTCAGACTGGCAGCTACACGCTCTCCATCACGGAAGGCGCGAAGCCGGTCCAAGAGCGCGGCAATTCGGACTGCCAGCCACCGCGCGGTACCGGGGGCGCTCAGACTGGACGGTCGAGCGGCGGCGCCTCGCGCTCGATCACCGTCGGACAGTCGCAGCAGGGCTCGCTCAGCCGCGATGACGTGCTGCTGACGCACGACAGCACGTACGCGCAGTCGTGGACGATCCAGGGCAGCGCCGGCACAACGGTTACGATCGATCTCGAGTCCGACGCCTTCGACTCGTATCTGTTCTTGCGCGGCCCCGGGATTTCGGGCGGCCGCGACTTCCAGGACGACGATTCGGGCGGCAACTGCCACGCGCGCCTCACGGCGACGTTCCCGCAGACCGCCGAGTACGAGATCGTGGTGAATACCGCCGACCACTATGCGACGGGTGCGTTCACCCTGAGCGTCACCAGCGGGTCGAAGCCGAAGTCTGTCGCGCGCTGCAACCGGACTCAGTAACCGCCGGCCACCGGTTCGTGTCGCCGTGCTCGTCTCGGGCGGCGGCACGAACCTGCAAGCCCTCCTCGATGCCCTCCAGCAGTCGCCACGCGCGCGCGTCGCGCGCGTGATCTCGAGCCGGCCCGATGCCGGCGCGCTGGATCGCGCCCGCCGCGCGGCCGTGCCGACCACGGTGCTGCGCGACCCCGCCGATGCCGCCGAATTGCTCGCCGCGCTGGGAGATGCCGAGTTGGTCGTCCTGGCAGGCTACCTGAAGCTGATTCCCGGGTCGGTCGTCTCGCGCTTTCGCGGCCGCATGATCAACATTCATCCCGCGCTGCTGCCCGATTTCGGCGGCCCGGGGATGTACGGGCAGCGCGTGCACGAGGCTGTGATCGCGAGCGGCGCGAAGGAATCGGGCGTCACGGTGCATTTTGTGGACGAGCACTTCGATCGCGGGCCGATTATCGCTCAAGCGCGGGTGCCGGTGAACAAGGACGATAGCGCCGAGACTCTCGCCGCACGTGTAATGGAAGCGGAACACAGACTGTTACCACAGGTGGTCCTCGATCTCGCTGGGAGGATTGCGTGAATCTGTTGCTGCTCATCGTTGCTCTCCAGAATCCCGAAAGCCTCAGCGTGCGATTCGCCGCCATGACCGCGGTGACCGGCTATGAACAGGCGATGGCCGACACGCTCTTGGCGCTGCTGCCGGGCAGCACGCGCGACCGCATCGGCAACGTCACGCTCACGCTCGGCCGAGGGACGCCGAAACGGCTCGTCTCCTGCGCCCTCGACGAGGTCGGCTACGTCGTCGGCAACATCACCGACGACGGCTACCTCCTGCTGCGCCGCGTCGGCGCAGTGCCGCGCGCCAATCCTCTTTTCGATCAGCAGCTCGAAGGCCATCGCGTGACGCTCTTCGGCCGCCGCGGCCCGGTCCCCGGCGTCGTGGGCGTGCGCTCGACGCACCTCACGCGCGGGCGGCCCGCAGCCACGGATCCGCCGTTCACCGTCGACAACGCCTACGTCGATATCGGCGCGACGTCGCGCGACGAAGTCCTGGCGCTCGGCGTGCAGATTCTCACTCCGCTGTCGCTCACCAAGCGGCCGCACCGCTACGGCAACCGGCTGCTTGCCGCTCCCGCTGCCGGACGCCGCTCGGCGTGTGCCGCGCTCGCGACCGCCGCGCTCTCCAAGCCTCGCGTGCGCGGCACCGTCGTCATCGCATTCGCGGTGCAGAGCCTCTACGCTGACACCGCCGGCTTGAATAGCGTGAAGAATCTGCAGGGCCCCTTCGATGAGGCGCGGCAAGTCTCAGTTCCGGTGCGATTCGGCGACACGGCAGTCGAGACTGTTGGATTGCGCGATGTCGACGTGTTGGTAACGGATATCGTGCGGTGGATCGGAGGCTCCCAATGATCCTCGCGCTCGTCGCGTTGCTCGCAATGCAAGACACGACCCGGGTTTCCGAAGCGCAAAGCGTGGTTGCTCCGCTCATCGACAGCTACGGAGTCTCGGGTGCGGAAACGCCGGTGCGTCAAACGGTGCTTCGCCTTCTGCCATCATGGGCCAAAAGCGAAACGGACACAGCCGGCAACGTTTGGGTGCGCGTGGGCCAGGGCGATGGACCCGTCGTGATCGTGGCGCACATGGACGAGATTGGATTTCGTATCGACTCGATCCTCGCGGACGGATCGCTGGCGCTGCGCAATCGGGGCGGCTTCTTCCTTTCTCTATTCGAGGCCAAGCCGGCCCTCGTGCACCGCGACGGAGGAGCCGACATTCCCGGGATCTTCCTGCCGCGCGACAGCGGCACCACACGCCGCACGCCGCCATCGATCCGCGTCAGCGTCGGCGCCACGACCCGCGCCGGCGCGGAATCCCTCGGCGTCAAGATCGGCCAGACGATCACGATGCCCAAGCAGTACGTCCGGCTCGCGGGCGTGCGCGCCACCGGCCGCTCGTTCGACGACCGGATGGGCTGCGCCGCGCTGATCCTCGCCCTGCGCCATCTCGACCGCGCCAAGCTCAAGCATCCGGTGATCTTCGTGTTCAGCGTGCGCGAAGAGATCGGGCTCGAGGGCGCCGCGGTAGTGGCGCGCCAGCTCGGCACCACGACGCGCCGCGTGCACGCGATCGACACATTCGTCTCCGCCGACGCGCCTGGCGAGCTGCCCAACTTTGCCGTCGCGCCTCTGGGCCAGGGCGCCGTCGCGCGCGCGCTCGATAACTCCTCCATCACGCCGCCCGCGTACGTCGACTCGCTGGCGCAGCTTGCCCGCGCCCGCGGCATCGCGCTGCAGATCGGCACGACGAACGGTGGGAACGACGGCTCGACCTTCACGCCGTTCGGCGTCGTCGACGTCCCGATCGGCTGGCCGCTGCGCTACTCGCACTCCCCGGCCGAAGTCATCGACCTGAAAGACCTGGTGAGCCTGGCGGATCTGGTGCGGGCGGTTGCAGAAGACTGGTGAGAGCCCTCCTCTCGGTTTCGGACAAGCGCGGCCTCGTTCCGTTCGCGCGTGAGCTCGTGAACATGGGCTGGGAGATCGTCTCCACCGGCGGCACGGCGGAAGCGCTGCGCCGCGAGGCGATTCCGGTCCTGCCGATCGAGCACGTCACCGGCTTTCCGGAGATGATGGACGGCCGCGTGAAGACACTGCATCCCAAAGTGCACGGCGGCCTGCTCGGCAGGCGCGACAATACGCACGACCTGGCCGCCATGAAGCAGCACGGCATCACGCCAATCGATCTCGTCGCCGTGAATCTCTATCCGTTTCGCGAGACCGTGGCAAAACCGGAGACGACGTTCGCCCAGGCGATCGAGCAGATCGACATCGGCGGGCCGTCCATGCTCCGCTCAGCGGCGAAGAATCACGCTTCCGTCGTTGTCATTGTCGATCCGGACGACTACCCGTCCGTCATCAAACGACTGCGGTCCGGCGGTGTCGCGCCCAATGAGCGCCGGGATCTCGCGACCAAGGTGTTCGCGTACACGGCCGCATATGACGCCGCGATTCTCGCCTATCTCTCGCGCTCGCAGGAAGCGTTGCCCGCGCAGTTGAGCCTCGTGCTCGAACGCCAGCAGCTGCTGCGCTATGGCGAGAATCCGCACCAGCGCGCGGCGCTGTACACGACCGGCGAACCGGGGGTGCGCGAGTTACAGCAACTGCACGGGAAAGAGCTCTCGTTCAACAACCTCCTCGACGTGGACGCCGCCGTCATGGCAGTGGCCCCGTGGAGCGGCGGGAAAGACGCCCGCGCGGCGTGCGTCATCATCAAGCACACGACGCCGTGCGGCATCGCGCTCGGCCGCAACGCCGCCGACGCCTACCAGCGGGCGCTCGTGACCGATCGGACCTCGGCGTTCGGATCCGTGATCGCGTTCAATACGGTCGTGGATCGCGCCGCCGCCGAGGCGATGCGGGAATTGTTCGTGGAGGTGGTCGTCGCGCCGCGCGTCGACGCCGCGGCGCTCGAGGTGTTTCAGCAGAAGAGGAACCTGCGCGTCGTCGAGCTGCCGCGCGCCGGCGACGATCCCACCGTCGATTTCAAGCGCGTGCGCGGCGGCTTTCTCGCGCAGGACCGGTTCCGCTTCAGCAGCGTGGCCGATGAATCGAAGTGGCAGATTGCCACCGCCCGCCGCCCAACCGATGCGGAATGGAACGACCTGCGCTTCGCGTGGGCGGCGGTCGGGTCGGTGAAATCGAATGCGATCGTCCTGGCTCGCGAGGAGGCCGCGATCGGGATCGGCGCGGGCCAGATGAGTCGCGTGGACGCCTCATTCCTGGCGGTGCACAAGGCGCGGCAGCAGGGGCACGACCCGAAGGGAGCCGTCCTCGCGAGCGATGCCTTCTTCCCATTTCGCGACGGCGTGGACGAGGCCGCCAAGGCCGGCATCACCGCGATCATCCAGCCCGGCGGCTCGGTCAACGACAACGAAGTCAAGGCGGCCGCCGACCAGCATGGTCTTGCCATGGTGCTCACCGGCATGCGACAGTTCCGTCACTAGCTTGCATACCTCATGACGCAAAAGCCTCCCTACCTGATCGCCGCGGCACTCTCCTGCGGAGCCTTCGTGTTGTATGCGCTGACGCTGGCGCCGACGACGCAGTTCTGGGACGCCTCGGAGTACATCACGGCGGCGCACTCGCTCGGAATTCCGCATCCGCCCGGCAATCCGTTCTTCGTCATCGTGGCGCATGTGTGGGGCTTGCTCCCGCTCGCCGCCGACTATGCGCGGCGCATCAATCTGCTCGCCGCCGTGACGAGCGCGGTATCGACCGGGCTCTGGTTTTTGATCGGCGAGCGCTGGCTGCGCCCGATCGTCGCGGACGCCACCTGGCGGCGACTCGCCGCGGGCGCCGGCGCGATCGTGGGCGCGACGATGTTCACGGTGTGGAATCAGTCCGTCGCGAATGAGAAGGTCTACACGCTCAGTGTGGTCTCGATCGCGCTCGTCCTCTGGCTCACCATCCGTTGGGCCGATCAGGCGGCCGACCCCGGGAGCCGCAGAGACAACTATCTCATCGTCATTGTCTACCTGCTGGCGCTCTCAGCCACGAATCACCTCATGGGGCTGCTCGTTGCACCCGCCGTCATCGTCTACGTCCTGATGACCGATCCCGGCGTGCTGCTGCGGCCGCGTTTCTGGATCGCCGCCGTGCTAGTCGCCGTCGTGGGACTGAGCGTCAACGTGTACATCCCGATCCGCGCACACCTCGATCCCTATCTCAATCAGGGCGACGCCTGGACCTGGCCCGCGTTGCGCGCGGTGTTGACGCGCGAGCAGTTCGGCAAACCGCCGTTGTTCGACAATCCGATGTACCCGCCGGGCACCGACAACCCCGGCCGCTCGGTCGTCTTGATCGGCCAGCAGCTGCTCAATTATTGGGAGTACTTCACGTGGCAATTCGGCCGCGATTGGCCCGGCGCCGTGCAGCGCGTGGTCACCGTGGTTTTTGTGGCGCTCGGGCTGATGGGCGGCTACCGCCATTGGCGCAGCGACCGTCGCTCCGCGCTCGCCATGACTGCGCTCCTTGGCACGGTCACGGTGGCGCTCGTGTTCTATATGAATTTCAAGTGGGGCTTTTCGCAGCCCTACAACACGCCGCGCCTCGAGCATGAAGTGCGCGAGCGCGACTACTTCTATATCGCGTCGTTCGCGTTATGGGGGGTATGGGTCGGAATGGGCATCGCCGCCTTGGCGGAAGCGCTCACCACGGCGCTGGCGACGCGCATCCCCGATCCTGCCAAACGGTGGCGGCTCGCGACTCCGCTGCTGCTCATCGCGCTGATTCCGCTGCTGGGAAATCATCTCAGCGCCTCGCGCGCCGGGGAAACCGTCGCGCGCGATTATGCTCGCGACGTGCTGCACTCGGTCGATCCGTACGCCTTGATCATCACGAGCGGCGATAACGACACCTTCCCGCTGTGGCACGCCCAGGAAGTCGAAGGAATCAGGCGGGACGTGAGCGTGCTGGTGCTATCGCTCGCCAACACGAACTGGTATCTCAACCAGCTGCAGCGCCGTCCTCCGGTGCCGTTCGATACGGCACAAGCGGGACCGCTGCTGCGTGGCAAGAGCTGGCCGCGGCCGTCCACCCCGTGGATGAGTCGAGGCTACAGCACCCCGACCGACACGCTTCCGCCCTACATCCTGTTGAACCAGCCCGTCCAGGGCACCGTGGGTCCCATTCAGGTCGTGCTCGATCCACGGGCGATGGGCCGTCCATATCTCGAGCGGGCCGAGCTCGCGGTGCTGCAAATCATCAAGGACCAGGTGGGCAAGCGGCCGATCTACTTCGCGACGTCGACCGGAAATATCGCCGATCAGCTCGGGTTGACCCCGTATCTGGTGGGCGAGGGTCTCGTGCGCAGGCTCACGCCCAAAATCGTGACGCCGAGCGATTCGATCGTCCAGGTCGAGGGCCGTGGATTCATCGATGTGCCGCGCGCGCGCACCCTGGCCTTCGATGTGTACCTCGGCGGCCAAGCGGCCGCGCGGCCGCGCCCGCGCGGGTGGGTCGATGCGGCGTCGGAGAACAGCCTGTATGGATATGTGTTCGTGTATGACACGATCGCCTCGGCGCTGCGCCAGCGCGATCCCGCTCTGGCGACGCGCGCGACGCTGCTGCGCGACGCGATCCTCGCCAACACGAGCTTCGGAGCACCCCGGCCCCGCATCCGCGGCGGCGACTGACCTCATCCGGATAGAACGCATCTCATGGCAATTCCGCAGTCGACCGTAACAACCGCGGACCGGCCGCCCTATCTGCTCGCGCTGGGCGTCGTGGTCGCCGCGCTGGCGCTGTATATCGCGACCCTCGCGCCCACGACGCAGTTCTGGGATACGTCCGAATACATCACGGCCGCGTACACGCTCGGCATTCCGCATCCTCCGGGGAACCCGCTCTTCGTGCTGATGGCGCACGTGTGGGGGCTCGTGCCGTGGGTGGCCGGTTACGCGCAGCGGATCAATTTGTTCGCCGCCGCGACGAGCGCGGTATCGGCCGGCTGCTGGTTCCTGATCGGCGAGCGGTGGCTCCGCGGGATCATTCCCGCCCCCCTGCCGCGGCGCCTTGCCGCACTCGCGGGCGCGCTCGTCTCCGCGACGTCGTTTACGGTCTGGAATCAGTCGGTCGTCAACGAGAAGGTCTACACGCTCAGCCTGCTCTCGATCGCGTTGATCCTGTGGCTCATCGTACGCTGGGACGATCAGCCGCCGGGCCAGGCGCACGATCACTACCTGCTGCTGATCATCTACCTTCTCGCGTTGACGGCGACCAACCACATGATGGGCGTGCTGGTCGGGTTCTCCGTGCTCGTGTTGTTGTTTCCGCCGCTGAAAACGCAGCGTCCCGAGACGAGCCGCGAGCGGGTCGCGGAATGGTCGCAGTTCCTCGTGTTTGCGGGCGTGTTCGGGCTCGTGCTGTCACTGGGACTGGAAGGCATCGGATGGGTGATCGCGGCGGGAGTCGTCTTCCTCGCCGCGCTCGTCTTCGCGGCGATTTTCGGGCGCGACCCGAGCTTCGCGATCACGGCGCTGCTGGTGGCCGCGCTCGGGCTCTCGGTGTACGTGTTCCTCCCGATTCGCGCGGCGTTCCATCCGCCGATCAACGAGGGTGAGCCCACCAACTGGCACGCGCTCTGGGCGGTGCTGACGCGCGAGCAGTACGGCAAGCCGTCGATCCTCGAGAACCCGATGCAGATGGCGGGCGCCGGCAACACGGGCCACACGATCCCGCTGTACTGGGCGCAGCTGGTCAACTACTTCCAGTACTTCAGCTGGCAGTACGCCCACGATTGGTCCGACCGGCTCCAGCGTATGTTCGCCGGGCTCTTCGGTGGGCTCGGCTTGATCGGGGCGTGGCGTCACTGGCGCGCCGACAAGCGCACCGCCCTGGCGATGACGTTCCTGATCTTCTGGTTCACGTTCGCCCTGATCTTCTACTTGAACTTCAAGTACGGCTTCTCGCTGCATCCCGAGGCCTCGACCCCGCAGCACGAGGTGCGCGAGCGCGATTACTTCTTCATCTGTTCATTCGCGATTTGGGGCATCTGGATAGGGATGGGTCTCGCGGCTCTGATGGAGTGGGTC
>WNGC01002446.1_pt1 | contig 11351 bp, 10 predicted proteins | sample 5400051 | NCBI WGS metagenome assembly WNGC01 (sample SAMN13153368, study PRJNA577476) | soil metagenome | isolation source: 20 cm soil or saprolite under grassland replicate 2 | place: USA:California | collected 2016-06-15 | reverse complement strand
TGCCTGCCGAGTTCTCGTTTCCTCTACTTGCAGCGGCGATTGCGATCATTGTGCCGACCTTCAGCCTGATTTGCTTTTCGTTTATCCCGCTCGGTCAGGTTGTGGGTTGGTATCTGGAAAACGCCAGCAACGGCATTCTTGCGTACTCGGTCAACGTGCTAGCAAGCCTCGCGGGAATCCTGATTTATACGCTGCTCTGCTTTCTGTACCAGCCCCCTTTGACCTGGTTTGTAGTGGCGCGCCTGTTGCTGGTCTGCGTGCTGTGGAGCTGGCCGAGGTTGCGCTGGTCAGCAGGAGGTGCCTTTATAATTTGCCTGGCATTGCTGACTCTGGGAACGGGAAAACAAGGCAAGGTTTATTGGTCACCATACCAGAAGCTGACCTTGGCACCCCGAGCAGCGGAGGGGAAAATATTTGAGTACGAATTGACGACAAACGACATTTTTTATCAGCAAATTCTAGATCTCTCGCCGGAATTCGTCGCCGCCCATCCGTCGCTGTTTGCGGCAGTGCCCGCGCAGTGGAATGCTTACAACCTTCCCTACCACTTCTATTCACACCCCCCGTCAGTGCTGGTTTTAGGCTCCGGCATGGGCAACGATGTAGCGGCCGCGCTGCGCAACGGCGCTGGGCAGGTTACAGCGGTGGAGATTGATCCGCTGATTCTAAAGCTGGGCGAGCAATATCATTTTGAAAAGCCCTATAGCTCGCCGCGTGTACGCCAAGTGCAAGACGATGCGCGCAGCTATGTGCAAAACAGCCGGGATCGCTTTGACCTGATCGTCTTTTCTCTGCTTGATTCTCACACCACGAGCTCACATTACACCAATATCCGGATTGATAATTACGTGTATACGCTGGAAGCGCTTCAGGCCAGCAAGCGGCTGCTGAACGCAGACGGAGTCTTCGTCGTAAAGTTCCAGGTTGATACGCCGTGGATTGCAGGGCGACTCTACGGGCTACTTCAAACGGTTTTTGGGCATGCGCCCCTGCAAATTGAATCCGAGACCTCCATGATGTCCTACACAACCGGAGGGCGATTCTTTATTACCGGGTCAGAACGGAAAATTGCGCAGGCGATTCAAGACCCGCAGCTCGCGGCTTACCTGAGGGCGCATGGCGGCATGAAGATGACGCCGGCCACGCTGACGACCGATAACTGGCCGTATTTTTATCAGCACGAGCCGGGCCTGCCGGCGTCGGTGATTGTGATTTCGGTAGCCCTGGTGCTGCTGTGCTGGGTGCTCCTGCGGGACACGGGTACCACACTGCGCTCGCTGCAGTGGCATTTCTTTTTCCTGGGCGCTGGCTTCATGTTGCTGGAGGCGCAGATCGTCAGCAAAATGGCGCTGCTGTTTGGAACCACATGGCTGGTAAATTCGGTGGTTATCGCTGGTCTGCTCTTGCTAATCGTAGGGGCGAACCTGCTGGTGCAGTTCTTTCCTCGAATTCCCGCCAGCATCGGCTACGCTGGAATTTTCTTGACTCTGTTGGCAAGCTACTTGATTCCTCTGGAGAAGTTTTTCTATCCATCGTTATGGGCGAAGGCATTGAGCTCCACTTTGGTGCTGTGCATGCCAGTGCTTTTTGCCGGCATTGTGTTCATCCGAAGTTTCGCTGAGCAGGGTTTCCGCGCCGATTCACTTGGGTCGAACCTGATGGGAGCAATGATTGGAGGAATGCTCGAATCTATGTCGCTGTGGACCGGCATCCGGTCATTGCTGGCTATCGCGGCTTTGCTTTATGTGGCTTCTTGGATCGCGTTGAGTCTGGAGCGCAGCTTTGGCCGGGGCCGGACAAAGGGCGAATCCGATTTCACAGGCGACTTGGTCGGGGCGTCACACGGAACCTAAACGAATCCCGAGTTCACGATGTCGGCGCTCTCCTTATTCCACCTAGGTGGATCCTCACCGGAAAGTTCCACTACTACGAGCGAAGTGGTGGCTTTCAGCAGCGCTGTTACCGAATGCGTCCAGCATTTCGGAGAGTCAGTCCCCTTCCGCAGGCGGCTGAAGATCTTCAAGGCGGCCACCGCATTGCTCGCGGTTCCTCGTAGGCGCCATCGGGGAGGCACTTAGCAATGTTCTTAGTTGAGGTTAGTCTGGCGTTGCTTGCGCTGTTCCTAGGTTTCACGTTCCCGGAGACAGCCTCTTATCTTTTCGAAACGCGGAACTCGCTCTGACTTGGTTGTCGCTCAGACGCCGACTGGCCGTTATAGTGGTTGGATTATCTGCGCTGGGATTGCGTCTGGCACTGCTGCCAGTACTTCCTACTCCCAACCCGGCGAGTGAAGGGCGGTTTCTCGTTATGGTTTGTAATGATTTTCCTTGTCCGTGAATCTTGGCCCGGATCGGATGATAAGAAATGCTAAGCAGCACAGATACGGTAGTCAGCCAGCTAAGCCAATTTAGAAGGACACATTATGTGCAAGATATTCTTTTGGGCATCTTGCCAATCATTTTCTGCATGCAGTTCTTGGCATGGTTGACGTTTTTACCTAAGGCGCTGCGCGGACATGCAGATTTCCGGCAACTGTATGTCGCCGGTTACATGGTTCGAACGGGTCATCGCACCCAACTGTATGATTACGCAGCGCAAACCTATTTTCAGAATACGCTGGTCTCAAATGATGAACGTGCGCTCCCGTTTATCCGGCCGGCGTACCAGGCTCTGATGTTTGTGCCGTTTTCGCTGCTTCCGTACCGAACAGCGTACCTGGGATTTTTGCTCCTCAACCTGCTTCTGCTCGCGCTGGCTTTCTTGATGTTGCAACCAAGGTTGCGAGGTCTAAGTCGCGTCTGGCCCGGCCTTCCACCAGCTCTGTTCCTGGGTTTTTATCCCGTTGCTTTAGCACTCATGCAGGGGCAAGATTCGATTTTGCTATTGGCCTTGCTTGCAGCCGCGCTCGTCTCGCTTGAGCGGAATCGGGACTTGACCGCCGGTGCCCTGGCCGGCGTCGGATTATTCAAGTTCCAGATCGTCGTACCAATCGTTCTGCTGTTTCTGCTCTGGCGCCGGTGGCGGTTCGTGAAAGGCTTTATGTTTTCTGCCATATTGGTTGGACTGCTCTCGTTCATCACCAGTGGCTGGGCGGAAACGGTGGTATTCGTGCACTCACTGCTCTCAGTAGGAGCAGGCTTGCCTGCGGTGCCGGGTGAGATCAATTTCCCTCTCCGGATAAACATAATGGCGAATCTGCGAGGATTGATCTACGGATTGGCGAGTTTGCGAGCACCGCAGCGATGGCTCCAAGTTACCACACTGTTGCTGTCATCGATTGTAGTGATTTCGGTACGTGCTCGCGGGCGGCAGCAGCCAGGAGGCGACGCCCTCGTTCTCGCCATCACTGCGGGCGTGGTGGTGAGCTATTACTTATTTATTCACGATTTGAGCATATTGCTAATCCCGATTGTTCTGACGCTCGATCGGTTCATCAGCAGAAATGGAACTGGTGAACCCTTCGGGCGGGCAGCTGCAGCGATATCAGCATTGTTATTCGTGGCACCGATGTGCATCTTTGTGATTCCCGCACATTTCTATCTCGTTTCGGTACTGATCTGCGCATTTCTTTTTGTATTGATGAAAAGACTGCCAGAGCAAAGCTGGCAAGCAGAATGAGGAGCATGATAGAAGGATATTGACAAGCTAAATCCTCTACTCAGGGATCTCTTAATCCTGGCTAACCACACCAGAGAAGGCAACAAATAATGCCCGGAAATCCGACGGACTCGGTAACGAGCGGGACCACGACAGGCAGGGCGTCGGAGCGTACTCCACCAAATCAATCCCACGGAGGATTATCAGAAGAGAGTGCGACCAGCCGAAGTTTAACTTCCGACACGCCGTATTACGTGAAGGCTTTGACGCTGGGGATTCCGGCGATCCTGATCGGGATTCAGCTTGCAGGGTGGGTGGGTTTTTTGCGCGTAATCGTGGATGGTCACGCCGACTTCAGACAGCTCTACATTGCCGGCTACATGGTCCGCACAGGTCACTCGCATCAGCTTTACGATTACAATGCACAGAAAAGATTTCAGGACGCACTCGTCTCCCAGGAACAAATTGCGCTGCCGTTTAACCATCTAGCGTATGAAGCGCTTCTGTTTGCCGCTTTTTCCATGCTGCCGTTCAAGATGGCATACATTAGCTTTCTCTTTTTTAATGTGGCGCTTCTCTGGGTTTCATTTCGGCTACTGCGACCGCGATTAGCTGCCTTGGCCGGAGTCTGGCCGTGGCTTCCCGGTGCCATTTTCATCAGTTTTCTACCTATATCCGCCGCGTTGATGCAAGGCCAGGACTCGATAGTGCTGTTAACGTTACTTGCCGGCGCCTCTGTTTTACTCGATCAAAAACGCGACTTGCCTGCCGGTGTACTCGTTGCTTTGGGGCTAGCAAAGTTTCAGATCTCCCTGCCGATTGCATTGTTGTTCCTGGCATGGCGCAGATGGCGGTTCTGTCTAGGGTTTGCTTTGTCGGCCGCTTTGGTTGGAGCGGCCTCGCTCTGGATCGTGGGCTTGGCCGAGGCGAAGCAGTATGTATATTTCCTGGGCTCGATGAGCTTCGGTTTGAACACACCAGCCGACCGGTTCCGCTACGGGATATCGCCTGTATCCATGGCGAATTTGCGGGGACTGATTTTTGGCTTGACGAGCTCCCACGTGTCCGCAAGCTGGGTCCAGATGTTAACCTTTGCTCTCTCGGCAATCGTAGCGATCTGGGTCATGCTTTGGCGCCGAGACGATTTGAGGGCTGCCGACGCGCTGCTGGTTGCGATAACCACCAGCGCGCTAGTGAGCTACCATCTTCTCATTCACGATTTGAGTATTTTGCTTCTGCCGGTTGCAATCGTATTGTCTCGCTTCATAGACACCGAAGGCTCTGTGACTGAGTCCCGCTTTATTCTGCGGGCTGCCGTCCTCATGTATGTTGCGCCGGTCTGCATCGCATTTACTCCACAGTGGTTTTTTATCGTAGCACTCCCCTTGTGCGCATTCCTGTTCGCGCTTCTCCGGCACATTCACAGTGGAGGGCAAATCGACTTTTCACTTCAAAAGTTGAGACCCCCAGGCTGCACTGATGCTACAGGCGCGGGAGTCTCCGGGCGGTTTAGCTAACGAACAAAGCCACGCTGGGAATGAACATCAGGCATAAATGCTGTGGGGCAGCAGCAAACCGGTGCAGCGGCGGTGCGAATACTACAATCAACGCGAGAGTAAAGACAATCGGCGCCGATAGCAGACTCTTCGCTGCGCCACTTCGCCGCAAATGATTGCTAGCGGGAGCAGGAGCAGCGTTAATCATAGTTGTAAATGTGATAGCTGGCGAGAATGGCAGCGAAAGCACTGACGGCAACGAAATGCTAAAACTGTTCATCGCGCCAATTTTTCGCCGCCAACCACGATCGCAAGCGACACAAGTTCCACAGTGACGGCGGAGAGTGGAGCTGGCACTCGCCGCCCTCCGATTAGGTATAAGAAACCTCCGAGATTAGGCATAACGCTGGGTCAAGGCCAACGATCGGCTGATATGTTTGGGTCGCCAACAACAATGTTGGATATTCAACAAGACTCGGAGTCCTGAGATCGCAATCGAGACGAGTACGAGCAAGCTGCCGGTTATGAAAACCAGCGTAGATGAACAACATGAGCATGGAATCTTGGCCGAGTAGCAGCGACGTCAGCGGCATGAACAGCAATGTTTCAAAAAGGGTGGTTGTAAAAGACGTGAACCGAGGCAACTTTTGACTGGAATTGCAGTTGTATCCTGAGGTTATATAGTTCTGTGCCGAGTCCTTGCCGGACAATCTGGGCGGCAGAATAGAACTGGGAAAAGTCGAGGCCATTTCTACGGGCGGGGAAGCTGAAGATGAAGAACGCAACAAAGAGGCTGACCACGATCACAGCAGCTACTGACCGGATCAGCTGTTCGCTACCGAAAGTGATGTGCTCCTCCGTATTCTGAAAATGAACTCCTTGCATTGACGTTATCACTTCAGACTGCGAGGAAGATATGGAATCGTGCCAGCAGAGTGTCGCGAATGTCACCCAGGTGAGCCCCGAGGCACCTTACTACGTGAAGGGTCTCGTCCTAGGCCTTTCAGCGTACCTGATTGGAATTCATCTCTGGACTTGGGTTCTGACGGTTTCGGTCTTCCTGGGCGGACGCTCCGATTTCCGACAGCTCTATACGGCTGGATACATGGTCCGAACCGGGCATTCGCATGAACTATACGAGTATAACGCCCAACGCCATTTCCAAAACCAGCTTGTCAGCCCAGGTGATATCGCGCTGCCCTTCAATCATCTGGCCTATGAAGCATTGCTTTTCGTCCCTTTTTCGCTTTTGTCGTACCGCACTGCGTACTTCACATTACTCGGTCTTAACGTCACAGTTCTCGCGATTACATTTAAGTTCCTGCGGCCGTGGATGAAAAACCTCGCCGTGATCTATCGATGGCTGCCCCCCGTCATGTTCCTGGCATTTCTTCCGGTCGCAGCCGCGCTTCTTCAAGGACAGGATTCAATTCTGCTCCTGACGCTTTTGGCGGCCTCACTTGTATCGCTGCATAGCGGCCGGGAGTTAGCCGCCGGCGTTCTTGTCGGACTGGGGTTGTTCAAGTTTCAGATCGTGATTCCAATCGCACTGCTATTTCTCGTCTGGCGACGCTGGCGCTTTTCGGCTGGTTTCGTTCTCGCTGCCATCTTAGTTGGCCTGCTCTCTCTCTCGCTGGTCGGCCTCTCACAGGTAGGGGTCTACTTTCGCTCGCTGCTGTTGATGAGTCTCCGCCTGGCATCTCCAGTCGATCAGTTTAAGTACGGTATCTCTCCAGCTCTCATGCCGAATTTGCGGGGTCTCTTGTTCGGACTGCTGGACAGGAAGTTCCCTCTCTTCTGGACACAGACATTAACGATTGTTGTGTCCCTTGCGGTGCTGGTTTGGGTCGCGATGGTGCCGGTAAGGAGAGTAACGGAATCATTTCTTCTGGCGATCACGACAAGCGTACTGGTCAGCTATCACCTCCTGATTCACGACATGAGCGTTCTGCTGATCCCGATTGCGCTTACGCTGTCTCGCTTTATCGAGGCGGAAGCAACTGGAGATCGGGATGGACGCATCCTGGCCAGAGCCGCGGCTTTGATGTTTGTAGCCCCGCTCTGCGAGTCTTTCATACCCGATCACTTCTGGGTGGTGGCGATTCCTTTGGGCGTCTTTCTGTTCACGCTCTTACGCCACATTAGCGGCATAGCGCGGGGCTGTGTAAACAACAGTATTCAGGGCGCCTTCGCCGGGTTACCGAAAGGATAACGACGGAAAACAATTTCCCTTGCCCAGCAGCCAAGGTTCTGCCGCGATTCAGTTGAAACGCAGATGCAGAACAAATCAATGATTCGTATTTTCAAGGACTTACTGTGCCCGCGACGCTGAGCCATCATCTGGGGTCGTTTTGGTCCCTTACATGCGTAAGGAAAAGTGTTCGGTGTGCCCATCGCGATACCCCCCGGCGCTGGGAATAAGCAGACAAATACTGAGGAGAAAAACGAGCATGAAAACCCTTATTCTGAATTCCCTGAACCATTTGCAGAAAGACGAAACGGGCCAGGGACTCGTGGAATATCTGTTGATCCTTGCGCTGGTGGCTTTCGCAGCTACCGCCGGTATGACTACCCTAGCCAGCGGCCTGAACAGCGCATTCACGAAGATCGGCAGCATTCTGGGCGAATATATTTCGTAGTACACCCGAAACGTGGTTCTGTTTGCTCGCGGCGTAACCCGCAGGCAAACAGAACCCTCACCTTTTGATGTGTTTTCATTATTGGTTATTTCGGAGCACTTCGGTTCGTCTTCGACGATGAAGCCGGATCGGTCTCGTGACCTGTTGTTTCCCTGCCATGCACCGGGGCGGCCAGGCAGCACCGTAAGAAGACAGTTCGAATGCCCTTCCCGTTGCCTGGGAGACGTCGCTCGAGCGGTAATGATTTAACGAGCACACCTAGATAATTTTTTGTTTCCGATCCCTAGGGACGGCATATTGTAGACGGCGGCGGGTACCTTCAGCGCGAGTTGTGATTTGCCTTGCGCAGGTTGACTTAGGTTGGCAATTTTGTTGGCAATACTTGGGTGGAGGTGACTTACGGGACTGCAACGTGTAGCGATCGCTTTCATAATGGCGGCCTTACTGTCGCTGGGGATTGCGTTTTTCTTTAGCAAGAAATTGAGCATACGGCGCGCTCGTGCCGCAACGACTCAGATCGTCACTACCACCGGCGAGCTGCCCTCGGGAATTACGCTGGCCGCCAAGGATGTCACCTTGGTCGATTGGCCGAGTGATTTTCCGCTCCAGGGCTCTTACAGCAAGGCGGAAGATGTGATCGGTCATCCGCTTCTCAATGCGCTCGGTTCGAAAGAGCCCATATTGAAGCGGAACCTTGGCCTAGAGGGTTCCGGCATCGGTCTTTCGGGGCGAATCCCGCCTGGAATGCGTGCGACGGCAGTGCGTTCGAATGAGATCGTGGGTGTGGCCGGGTTCCTCTATCCGGGTTCTCACGTCGATGTACTAGTTACGTACACTCCTCCCGGCGGCAATAATATTCCAGTAACAGAAACCGTGCTGCAAGATGTTGAGGTTTTGACTGCAGGGCAGACGACTGAGCCGGATCCGCAAGGTAGGCCGCAGACCGTCAATGTTGTAACACTCCTGCTGAATCCGGAAGACTCGCAAAGACTGCAACTTGCGAGCATGCAAGGCGGCATTCAATTTGTTTTGCGCAGCGGGGTTGATCAGAAGAGCGTCAATTTAAAACCTACAAGGCTGGATCAGCTAGTAGCTTCTGAGAAACCTCCCGTTGTTGTGCCTCCCCCAACCAAGAAGGCGCCCAAGCGCATTGAGCCCTCGAGGCCTACGATTTATGTTCTCGAAGTGATCCAAGGAACTAAACGGAGCGTGGAGAAGTTCTGAGCGCCAGTCGATGGGTGAGTGAGGACAGCAAATGAAGAGTTCGACAAGCCGAAATTTAGTTCTATTGATTCTTGTGGTCGCAACCATAGCGGCAACAGCGCAAACCGCCCCGCAATCGCAGACTGCGCCTGAGCAGCCAGCGCCGCAACAGCAGAATGCGCCCCAGCAGCCCTCTCCTAAACCAGCGCAGACCGTGCAACAACCGAGCGTGTCTCAGCCGCAAAGCTCGACACAGCAGAACGTCAGCTCTGAAGGCCAAGCTTTGCACATTCTGGTGGGAAAATCGGTCGTCGTGAATGTACAGGCACCTATTACCCGTGTGTTGTCGAGCAATCCGTCGGTGATTGAGACTCTGGCCACTTCGCCTACGGAGATCGTTGTTGAAGGCCGAGCTGCCGGCTCGAGCAGCCTGATCTTGTGGGATCAGTCCGGGCGCTCGCAAATGCTGGATGTGGTCGTGGACGTTGACGTCGCCGGTCTCCGCAGCGCCATCGAGCGCTCTTATCCTGACCAGCACATCGACGTGCAGGCCGACGGCGGGCGCCTGATCTTGACCGGTAAGGTCACCGATCCCAAGATGATTGAAGACTTGACCAAGATGGCCACGGTGTATTCGAACCAGATTGTGAACTCACTGTCGCTAGCGGTTTCTCACGATCGACAAGTGCTGCTTGAGGTGAAGTTCGCAGAAGTAGACCGGACGCGGTTCTCTCAAGTGGGAGTCAATTTGTTTTCCACTGGCGCAGGCAACACACTGGGCTCGACGACGACCGGACAGTTCGGGGGGTTCGGGACGCAGCATATCACTGACGTAGCTGGTCCTGGTACACACAGTGGTCCATTTACCTCGGAGCAGACCATTAACAACGTGCTGAATATCTTCCTGTTCAGGCCGGACATTCACTTTGGCGCGGTAATTGAGGCATTGCAGCAGAAGAGCGTCCTGCAGATTCTGGCGGAGCCGAATCTGATGGCCATCAATGGCCAAAAAGCTACATTCCTTGCTGGTGGCGAGTTTCCTTTTCCCATTGTCCAGCCCGGTAATGGTTTCACCGCTGTAACGATTCAGTTCAAACCGTTTGGGGTAAGACTGGAATTCACCGGGAATATTGCCAGTGACGGCACGATTCGGCTTCATGTAGCTCCGGAAGTCAGTACGTTGGACTTCACCAATGCTCTCGCCATTCAGGGTTTCACAGTTCCTGCCATTTCAACGAGACGTGCCGAGACCGAGCTTGAACTAAAGGATGGGCAATCGTTCGGGATTGCCGGCCTGCTGGATAACCGAGCTCAGGCCCAACTCAGCAAGGTTCCGGGGATCGGAGACATTCCGGTGCTTGGACAGCTGTTCCGATCAAGAAACATAAACAAGAGCAACACCGAGCTGCTGGTATTGGTGACCCCCCACATCGTCGATCCAGTACACACAACCACTCCTCCCCCTGCCAATCCTAAGCTTTCCGTCCCCTTTCTCGATAAGCCGAAGTTTGATGAGGGAATGCCGGGACACGACAAAACTGAATCAGCGCCTTCCCCGACTCCGAGCGCAAAATGAGTGCAATGACTTCCAAGAATCCAGCGCAGGCGTCGTCACGGGAGAGTATTCCGCCTAGCGAGCCACTGTCGGTTGTCAGCATTTGCTTAGACAAGGAGACGTGGGGAATCCTAAAAATTTTCGCGGATTCGACACCTGTCGTGCGGCTGCAAAAACACCTGAGCGATTATCGCGTGGACGATCACGAATCGGTGCTGGAGTGGGTTGGAGATCCTCCACCCGACATCTGCCTCCTTGACTTTGACAGCGACCGCCGTAGTGCGGCCATGGTGGCGGAAAGAATTCACGCCGACGCTCCAGAAACGGCGATCTTCGCCGTCTCGGCGCAGTCACAGCCCGATTTAATCATTCAGGCTATGCGCAGTGGTTGCAGCGAATATTTGCTCAAGCCGCTCGATCCTGAACAACTCCTCAATGCCGTGGCGCGCGTCGGTGGTCGGCGCAGAGAGAAAAAAGACGGAGACCGTGCGCAGGTTGTGGCTTTTATCGGCGCAAAGGGCGGATGCGGTGTCACTACGCTGGTTACGCAATTAGGCGCATTGCTGGCCAGTATCTATGGCAGAAAGGTGCTGGCACTCGATCTTCACCACGATTTTGGCGATGCCGCTTTATATCTAGGGTTGACCAAGTATCGCTATAACTTTTTCGAATTGGCGGAAAACACGGAGCGGCTCGACGCCGACTTACTGCAGAGCTTTGTACTGCACCACTCGAGCGGCCTGGACCTGATCCCTGCTCCGCATGGCACAGAACCGGCGCGCCAGACCACACCCGGCGCACTGAGCTACACACTCGATTTTGTTCGCTCACGCTATGAGTTCATCCTGGTGGATCTTCCGC
>WNGC01003086.1_pt1 | contig 11352 bp, 9 predicted proteins | sample 5400051 | NCBI WGS metagenome assembly WNGC01 (sample SAMN13153368, study PRJNA577476) | soil metagenome | isolation source: 20 cm soil or saprolite under grassland replicate 2 | place: USA:California | collected 2016-06-15 | reverse complement strand
CTGTTTGCGCGCGGCTTTGGCCGCGAGCGCGATCGCTTTGGCGTCCTCAATGTTGTTGGCGAGCGGCGCTTCGCAATAAACGTGCTTGCCCGCCTGCAATGCGGCGATGGCGATTTCGCGGTGCTGATGCGTCGGCGTGGCAATGACCACGGCCTGGACTTCCTTGTCGTCGAAAATTTTCCGGTAATCGTCCAGGCCTTTTGCGTTGGGCGCGGAGTTGGCGGCCCGTTTCAACGAGCCGGCATAGGTGTCGCAGACCGCCGTGAGTTGGGCCGTTTTGAGCCGTGACAGAGTCGCGATGATTTCGCGGCCCCAGTTTCCCAGGCCGATCACGGCGCATTTGACTTGAAACGGGACCAGGGTTGCGAGGTCGGCGGCTTGGACCGGGGCGCGGGTGATCAATTCCACGCCCCCCAGCATGGACATCAAGGTCGCAAATGAACCCCCCTTAAGAAAATCGCGGCGGTTCAGTTCGGCGGTTTCGTTCTCGTTCATACAGCAACTAGATGTTTCCTGGAGTTGCATCGCCCTCTTCAAGCCCTAACGCCCATTTGATTCCTCCGAGGATGTGTGCCTGATAGCGCTTGTTTTCCCAAACGTCTTCGCGATGACCAAGCGAAGTGTAGAAGACTTTGCCCTGAGCGTAATTCTTGCACCAGGCGACGGGGAAACGGCCGGTTTCCTGTTTATTATTCGGGTGTTTGTCGAGATAAAAGAGTTGGTGAACTTTGGAGGCGTCGAAATTCTTGAACAGATACATCTCTTCCTGTTCGATGCAGTAGGATTGGAGCTGCCGCCAAGCATTTCGATGTAAGGGTCAATGGCGTCCTGCCCGTGAAACGTGTCACTGGCCGAGTGCATTCCGATGAACGCCTTGCCGGACTTGATTTCGCTCAGGAACGCCTCTTTGTCCGGAAGCGGCAGGATGCCGGTCGTATTGGCGAAGATGAAACCATCGTATTGCTTGAGTGCCGTGGAGGTCATTTTCTCCGCCATTTCCTGGTCGTTGCGGACGTACTCCACGGTGAACGCGCCGCTCTTTTGTCCGAGTTCGCCCAGGATTTTTTCCGCGGTGGGAATGGAACTATGGCGAAAACCTTTGGTCACGGTCACCACGAGAAGTTTCCTGGGCGTCGCCGCCTGCGTTGAAACCAAAAAGGCGCAGAACAGACCGAACAAACAGGCTATGGAATTTGGAATGAATTTGTTTTTCATAAGTTCAACGAGTGGCCAGGATTTTCTTCGCAAGCTCATCAAGGACTCTTTTGCATGGGACGCCATTCATTTAGCGTGAATTCAGAGGTGGTCAAGGCTTCTTTAACATCGGCGCGCGTGCCGTCCCGCCGCCAGCCGAATCAACGGAGCAGCGCGTAAATCAAAGCGAGCTGTCCGGCGCATAAGGCCGCCAAGGCGGCCCAGGTGAGGAGCTCGCGCGGCCGCAGACCCATTTGGCGGGTTTCGCTCAACCAAAATCGAATCTTCACCGTGCCAATCCCGATCAAATCGCCATTTCGCAAAAGGGCCTGTTGAACCGGCTGATCATTGACGGTCGCCCTCGCTTGAGGATGGACTTTCAACACGAACCCATCCGGCATCTGCAAATCCAGTTCCAAATGCCGCTCCCAAACGCCCTCCTCTTCCAGTCGAAGATTTGCTGAAGCATCGCGCCCGACGATAAAAGGAAAACGGCGGGCCGCCGTGACAGCGCCCGCCTGTTTGCCGGAAAGAACTTTGAGTTGCACCATTCAATACCACCGCTGCGGAACGATGATTTGATCGCCAGGATAAATCGGCTTATCGAGCTTGGGGTTCTTCAGGGCCCTGGCGCAATTCTCAGTTTCCTTCCGACCGTCCGCGCGGATAATCTGAACGTTCCTACGGTTTGCATATTCATCAAAGTCGCCTGCGGCTTGAATCGCTTTGAGCACGGTCATCTCGGACAAATACGCCTTCTGCCCGGGGTTCTTGACCCTGCCACCAACGAAGAAATAGCTCTCCTGCCTTTTGACCGTCACGGTCGCGGCCTTGAAATAAGCGGGGACATACAAGTTCTGAAGCTCGTCCTGCAGTTGGCCGATGGTTTTTCCGGCCGCCATGATCGGGAGACGCAGCAAAGGAGGGTAGATAAAGCCGTCCTCGCGAATCTGCTCCTCGTGTTTCTCCAGCGGAGTGGGCGTGCCGGCGAAAGTGATGGTGACGCGGTCGCCCGTTCGAAGCAGGTCGGGCGAAAGGTTCGGCGGTGACGCGTGATTGGTCTGGCCGCCTGCCGCCGACACCGGGGTCTGAGAAAGACTGGTGGCTGGCGCAACGTTGGTGCCCGCCGCGTCCGGGAAGGCGTATTGAGTGGTTCCGCACCCAGCCAGCAGCGTGAGCGTCAGGGAAGCAAGCGTCAAAAGAAAACACCTCAAGCTGATTTTAAGTGACGAGTGCATCCGAAAATGCTTAGCGGAGCAGCCGCGAACAACAATCAGTATTTTTGCTTGAAATCGAGCTGGGCGCGCTCGCCGGCGGGCTTTTTCTTTTCGCCGTTGTTCTTGGCCGGAGGTTCCTCCTCCCGCTTGGCGTAATAATCGTAGTAGTAGCCGCTGTAGTAGTAATAATATGAATCTTGCGAAATGTTGATGTTGTTCAATACCACACCCAGCAAGGACCCGCCCACTTTCTCGACCATTTGCTTGGCCCGAATCGTCATCGCCTGCGGATACTTGCGATACTGTATCACCAGCAACGACAGGTCCACTTCACTCGCGAGAATGGAGGCGTCGCTCACGCCCATGATCGGCGGCGAATCGAAGAAGACAAAGTCATAACGCCGCTTTGCTTCTTTGATGAAATCCTTCATCTGGGTGGAATTCAGGATTCCCAGCGAACTGCTTGGCAATTTTCCACTGGGCAGGAAGTCCAGGGTTGGAATGCTGGTGGTTTGAATCACCTCTTCCAGTGTGTTTTGCCGCAGCAGATAGCTGGTCAGTCCGACCGAATTGGAGACGTTCAAGAGCTTGTGCAAGCTGGGCCGCCGCAGGTCGGAGTCCACCAGCAATGCGCGCTGACCGTTCTGGGCGAAGACGACCGCCAGATTGAAAATCGTGGTTGACTTGCCTTCGCCGGCGCCGCCGCTGACCACCGTGAGGCTGTTGGCGTCCTCGCGTTTGCGCGAAAACAGAACGTTCGTGCGGAGCACCCGATAAGCCTCCGCATGCGGACTCTCCGAGCCCTCCAGGATAAGAGAACTGACGTTCTGTGGAATGACGCCCAACACCGGCGCCTGCAAAGCACGTTCCACATCGTCAATCGTCTTCACGCTGGTGTCGAGATACTCAATGAAAAATGCGAGACTGATGCCCACAATCAGTCCCACGATGATTCCCAGCCCAATATTCAATTTGAAGCTGGGGCTGACCGGTTTCCGACCTGGCTCAGCCTGGTCGGTGATTTCCACAATGGAAGTTTTTGGCAGCGCGGCGTCCACGGTTTCCTGCAAAATGCGCAAATGCACTGCGTCGCGAAGCTTTTGCAAATCGTCCAGCTTGCGTTTTGCTTTGAAATAGGGGCGGTATTGTTCCGTCATGAATGCGTCGTTTGTCCGGGCGTGGTCCACCGCGCTGGCCAGGCTGTCCAAATTCAACTTGAAAGCATCGACCTTCAGCTTCAATCCCGCCAGCATGCCTTCAATCCGCTGGTCGATCTTGTCATCCAGGTTCGCCTGCATGGCGGCCATAGCCATGAATTCTGGATTTCGAGGGCCCAAAGTCTCCTTCAACTTGGCCAGGTTGGCCTCGGTGGTGGAAAGGTCCATCATCAGCTTTGAAAGCAGCTCGTCATTGATCGCAGTCAGTATCGACTTTCTCAGTTCAGTAGGCCCTTTCTCCTCTCTGAGCTTGAGAAGGCCGTTCAGCAAACCCGCCAGCCCGCTATAATCCGCTTCCACCCGGATGCGTTGTTCTTCCGTGCTGCGAACCGTTTGCGGCTCCAGCGTGGAATAGGCATAGGCGCCTTCGGGTGAAACGTCTGAAATCTTGTATTCCTTGCGCAACCGATCGACTTCGATCTCGGCAGCTTTGACTTTATCATCATTTTGCTTCAGTTCCTCCTTCAATACCTCGATACCCTTGCTGGACATCTCCCGTTTTAACTCCAACCGGGTGTCTCGATAGACATTCGCGATTTTATTGGCGATCTCTGCCGCTTCTTGCGCCGGGTTCTCCTTCTCCTTCGCGTCGCTGTAAACACGGATTTCAATGAGGCTCGTGTTGCGCGTCTGCCGCACGTCAATTTTTCCTTGCAATATATCGAAGGTTTCAGGCGTCTTTAGCGGAATATTGTTGTTGTACCGTTCGCCCCATCTTTCGTTGAGCTTCAGATTCTCGATCACTTTGTAGAGCACTTTCCTGGAGCGAATCTTCTCAAATTCAGTCTGGATGAAGAACGGGTCGTAAGCTGAATTGTTCTGAGCGAACCCTATCGGATTAATGTCAGAAACGTCCTTCTCCACCGCAATGCGGACCGTGCTGGACCATGATTCCGGCAAAATGAACGTCACCGCCGTCGTCGTCAAAACCACCAGAAGGAACACGGCCAGAATGACCGTCTTCCGAATGCGAATAATGCGCCAGTAGTCGAGGAAATGGAGTTTGGTCTCCACCGGATTGGAATTTGTTTTCGCTGCTTCCATAGATAAAAAAGGAGGCTAGAGCTTTTGCTTCCAGCCTCCCCGGTTGTTTCGTTTGTTAAATCTTAATAGGTCGCTCGCAACCCGAAGTACACCCGGTTCCGCGTATAGCTCCGCACAGTGAAGTCCGAATCGAGTCGATCGTAATTATAACCGCATTCTGCTGAAACAAAAGTGTTGACCTGATAGGAGAGATTGGCGCCCAGCGTTCCGAGCAGCTCAACCTTGCCGTCCGCCAAATCGCCGCCCCGGACTGTTGAATGCTGGAATTGGCCAAGCACGCTGCCGGCCAGTTTGGGCGTGATGCGGTGATTGATCACACCGTAAACCGCGGTGCTTTCCTGATCTTGAACGGGCGAGTTGGGCGAAAAACCGGGCACAAAGCCCAGGTCGGTTTGGTTGCGCTGATGGACGATCCCCAGTTGCAGGTAACTGCCCGGATTGTACATCCATTTCGCGCTGCCATTCACATACGGGCCCACCGAACTCTTGCTCTGACCCGCAAGCGTGTTTGGATAATCAACGAACTGGGCGCCCACCTGGAGCGTGGCGGTCAACTGCGAATTGAAATTCTGATCCGCCCCGACAAAGATGTAATGCGAGGTCTGATCTCGAGTATTCGGGTCAACGAAAACATGCCCGGGAACGATACCTGTTAACTGATCCACCGAATCTTTGCTGGTGTGGTCAACCACTCCAAATTGATATCCCAAAATCCCGACCGTGTTGGGCAGGGCCTGCCAATTGGCCCTTACGGAACCCAGATGTTCATCGCGATCCAGGAGGGCCGAAAGGCTGCCGTTGCCGCGTTGATCGAAGTCCCAATAGTCGTTCTGGTAGGCCGCCTCCAGGCCGAGGACAGGCGTCACTTGAGCGTTGAAACCCAGACGCCCGTTGTTGTGGATATAACCCTGCTGGGTCCGGAGTGGAACGGTGACGACACCGCTCTGCAGTTCGGGTTCCTGCGCATAGTTCAACGTATCCCTTGCGTCCAACTTATACCGTTCTGTAAAGGCGTGATTGACCTTGAAGTCGAACAGGTGGCTGTGATCCGCGTCATCCCTCGGACGGGCCTCATAGAAACGCAGATCATACGTGTAATTGAAACCGATCAGCGTCTGATCCAGGGCCACGTTGACCGCCAGCGAGGGACTCACTTCGAGCCCAAAACTGTCCTGTTTCTGGGATCTGCTAGAGTCTGTCGGGTTGTCATCGTAAAAGCCGCGCACCAAGCCCGAAACGGTCCAAAGTTTGGACTTTTCAAGCGGTGAAAGGCCCGGTGCGTAAGCAGCCTGCAGACCGGCGGCACCGAGCGCAGCTAGACTGGCGGAAGCGATGATTTTTTTCATAAATTGACTTTCCTGTGTTTACACAAGTTTCGCCTATGAACAGCTTGTATTGAAAAGTGGTCTTTCTTTTACGTTTTGCACCCGCGGTTGTCAAACATAAATCTTTCCAAAATAAGCGATTTCATCTGGTTGGCTCCGTTCGGCCTTTCCCCCAGCGCGGCCAATCGGTAAGGAAAAGCTGGCCCCGGTCGAGGTACTGACCGCTGGGAACCTGCTTCAAAGGGAAGCCCGCAGGCAAGCCATTTGTCGTCACTAAGCCGTCAAGAAGAAATCTTCCCCATGTCCCCTCCCGCCCTCTTAGCATCTGCGAGTAGAACCGGGCGTCCATCGTCAGTGTCGTCAAGTAGAGCCCATGAATCGGTTTCCGCAGGTCGTTCACCGTGAAAAAATCGTCGTGCCCTTTTTGGTCCTGCACGTTCAACGTGGTCCAGACGCTCTGCCGTCTGCCGTACCAGGCCATCGCCCAGGGCATATCGCTCATCACTAATTCACGTTCATCCATCCAGCGCCCGAATTGCTGAACCCACGGCGGAAAATACGGAGGATAAGCCAATGGAAACTCCCGCGGCGGCAACAGTGTGAAGATCAGCGGCGCGCAACTGACCAGCACAAAAATTCCCGTCACCAGATGTCGCAACTGCGGGAACGGCAGATTCAACTGGTCCGACAACAGCGAATACATCCCGGCGCCGTAAATAAATACCGGTGGCGCCAGCAGAATGAGCAGATTTTCCGAGTTGATCTCCGGCGAGTCGGTGGACAAATGCGTGCGGCCCAGTGCTTGAACCACCGTCAATACCAGCAGAGAAACCAGCAGAAACATTCTCAATCGTCCCAACGCCTGGTTCACAAACGGCACCAGCAGTCCAACCAGGAAAAACCCCGTGATCCAGCTTCCTCCGAGTTTCGGCAATTCATTCTGAAACAGGCCCGCTGTGTTGATCACCAGCTTGCGAAGGAAGTCGCCCAACACTACCTCGCTGAAGTCCGGCTGCAGCGTCCGCTCAAGCCGGTCTCCGGGAAACTGCGGCGTATCCTCCACCACGGCGTATCCCGCGGTGCCAAGCAGTGCTCCCGACCAATTGCAGTTACGCGCCGTCCAGGGCGCCAAGACCGCCACAAACGCCAACAGCGCGACCAGGCACAACACCACACGGCGCTGCGCAAAGTAGAGGCTGAAGAACGCCAGCACAGCCACGATCAGCCAGCCGAACGAATACCGCGTCAGCGCGCCCAGCCCCACCAGTCCACCCGCCAACAAGGCCATCCCGGAAAGCCAGGCGCCGCTCCGCCGCGATTCCCGCGAGCCTTGTTCCATGAGCACCAGGCACCAGACCAGTGCAAGGTAAATCACGACCGTCAACATCGTGGATAAGCCCGAGACGCTGAACCGCCAGAACAGCTCCGAACCGGCGAGCACCAGCGTGGAAATCCAGCCCACCGTCCTGTCAAACAGCCGTCTGCCCAGGCGGAAGACGGCCAAAATGGCGGCGAAAAACAAGGCCTGATTGAAAAAGGCGATCAGGACCTCCGGCTGATACTGGAGGAAAACAACTCCGCCGGGGATCTCCCATTCAAAGGGGAGCACCTTCATGAGGCCGGCGAGAAGGAGCGGATAGACCGGTGGATTGGCCAGGTCCGGATGCGGCGATTTCAAGAGCGCAAAGTCGTTGGTGCGCTGCTTGAGTTTGATCTGACGTTGCTCCACCAGATGAATGCTCAGCGGACGGATGAATTCGGTGGTGTAGCCTTTGCCTGCTGCGATGTTGCGGGCCAACTGGGCCGCGTCCATCGCTTCCGCCGTGGAAAAATTTCGATATTCGCGCAGGTCGTAAACGGCGGTCAGCGCCAGCAGCGCAAGGATGGCCAGGACCAACCGAACCGTGCGCGTCCCTTCCCCCACTTCAAACCTGTGAATCCATTCCTGTAATCGAATCATGAAAAAGCCTTCCTGTTTTGTCTCTCCGGGATTCCCGGCCCGCGGTTCGACGGCCGCGATTGAATGGCCGATCAAAACCCTTCCAGATGATAAGTGTGAAGTTTCCGGTGCAAGGTCCGGCGGCTGATGCCGATCTTCTTTGCCGCCAAAGTCCGGTTCCCATCCGATTCTTTCAACGCTCGAATGATGAGCTGTTTCTCGGCTTCCTGCACCGTCAGATCGTTTTGCGTCAGCAACCGGGCGGCATCCGCCGCGGCCTGTGCGGCGCCGTTGCTGCGCACGTTCGGCGGCAGATCGCGCAGTGTGATTTTTTCGCCCCGGCAAAGCACCACGGCGTGTTCGATGGCCGTGCGCAACTCGCGGACGTTGCCCGGCCAGCCGTATTGCATCAACGCTTCGAGCGATTCGGCGGCAAAATCGTTCACTTTTTTGTCATTTTCCCGCGCAAACTCGCGCAGAAAATCCTGCGCCAGCAACGGAATGTCCCCCGTCCGCTCGCGCAGCGGCGGCAGCCGGATTTCCACGACTTTCAATCGAAAGTAAAGGTCTTCACGAAACGCGCCGGACTTGACCCGTTCCTCCAGGTTTTTGTTCGTGGCGGTGACCAGCCTCACGTCAGCCGTCAACGTTTTGTTGGAACCGACGCGCTCAAAGGTGCGCTCGCCGAGGAACCGCAGCAGTTTGATCTGAATCGTGGCGTCAATTTCGCCGATTTCATCCAGAAACAGCGTCCCGCCCTGCGCCTGTTCGACCCGCCCGATCCGCCGCTCGTGCGCGCCGGTGAACGCTCCCTTCTCGTGCCCAAACAACTCGCTCTCGATCAATTCCCGCGGCAAACCGGCGCAATGCACTGCCACCAGCGGTTGCCGCGCCCGCGGGCTGAGTTGATGAATGGCCCGGGCGATCAGTTCCTTGCCGGTGCCGCTTTCTCCGGTGACGAGCACCATGGCCTTCGACGGCGCGACCTGGCGCACCGTCTCCAGCACCTCCTGCATGGGCGGCGATTCGCCGATGATATTTTCCAGCCCGTATTTGCTGTCGAGCTGTTGACGCAGCGACTCGTTTTCAACCTCAAGGGACTGATGACGCAGCGCCCGGCCGATCCGCATTTCCAGCTCGTCAATTTGCATCCGCCCTTTGGCGATGTAGTCGTCGGCCCCGCGTTTCATCGCTTCCACCGCAACTTCCTCCGAGCCGTAAGCGGTCATCAGAATGCAGACCGGCGGTTTGGAAAGCGACTTGGCCCGCGCGATCAATTTCATGCCGTCCTCGCTCGGCAACCGAAGGTCCGTCAACAGCACATCGAAATGTTCCTTCTCCAGCAACTCCACGGCCGCGGCGGTGTCTTCGGCAAGATAAACGTCGTAACGGTCCTCCAACACTGCGCGCAAACCCTCGCGCGTCGGCTTTTCATCGTCCACGATCAGCAACATCGGTTTAATCATGCAAGGGCGCCTCCAGCAATCGCGGCTGCCGTTCGTGCAGGGGCAGCCAGATTCGAAACCGGGTTCCCTGTCCCACATTGCTCTCCAGTTTGATCAAGCCCCCGTGTTCCCGCACGATCCGCTGCACGATCATCAGACCCAAACCCGATCCTTTTCTTTTGGTGGTAAAAAACGGCTCGAAAATGCGGTTCAATTGTTCCTGCGGAATGCCGCAACCGGTGTCCGCGATGCTCACCCAGACACCGTCCGCGCCGGAACCGGTTTGCACCGTCAACACCCCGCCCTTGGTCATGGCCTGCACCGCGTTCTTGACCAGATTGACCAGCACCTGCTTGATCTGGGCCGGATCCAGCGGCGCGCTCGGCAGTTGTCGCGCCAGTTTTTCCTCCAAGGTCTGTCCGCGGTTTTCGATTTCCGGCCGCAGCAGGTCAATGGTTTCACGGGCAATGTCGTTCAATGAAACCATCTTCTTCTGCGGCGGCGTGGGACGAATGGCCTGCAGGAATTGCGTGACAATGTAATCCAAACGGTCAATTTCCCCTTTGGCAACGCTCAGATAATTTTGCAGTTTCGCGGCGATCTCCTCCGTGTCGCTGTCGGAATGTAGGACTCGCGGTCGAGGCCGCTTGACTGCGGGAAGAGGTCGACCGTCCGGATCCTTCGCCCCCTGCTTGAGCTTCTTCAGCTCGCGCTCGATCAACTGCAGGTGAATGTGAAGCGCATTGAGCGGGTTGCCAATCTCATGCGCCACGCTGGCGGCCAGCAGCGTCAGCGCCTGGATACGCTCGCTTTCGATGGCGTCGAATGTCTTTTGCCGCGCTTCCGTCGCGTCGTGCAGAATCAACGCCACGCCGGAGCTGCCGGTCGCTTCGCCATCCAACGGCGCCGCATACAATCGGAGAAAGCGGTGTCGCGGATAATTCACTTCAAATTCGTGCCGCACGATTTGTTGTCCTCCGGCGCGGTCTCGCGCGGAGAGCTCTTTCCAATCCAGCTCCGGCAGATACCGCGTCAGGTGCTGGCCTTCGGTCTCCTGCGCTTTCAATCCGAGCAGATTCGTCACGGCCTGGTTGAAATAAACGATCCGTCCCTGCTCGTCCACCACAAGCACGCCGTCTTCAATCGTGTTGAACAGCGTTTCCAGAAAACTCCGCTCGCGCGCCAGCCGCTGAACGACCGTTTGCAGACCTTCGGGATCGAGCCGGCCAATGCGCCCGAGCACCTTGTCGAGAAAGCTGGATTTGGGTGCCATCGTTTAGCTCGTTGAAGGGTTGAACCGGCTTGACGATCTAACGGGTCAACCATTCAACGCTCTGGTCAAAACCATTTCTTTCGCTTGAAATACCAATAGGTAGCGGCCGTGGTGAACGCGGTCACCCCCACGGCCATTCATCCCGTACCAGGTCCCGATCATCATCAACGGCGTCGTGATCACCGTGATCATCGTCAGCAATTTCACCACTTCGCCGGTCTGGTTCGACGACATGTTCAAATAGATCTGTAAAATGCCGGTCAACGAGTCCGTGTAACCCTGGGCCAGTTCCGAAATATGGAACAGCGCGTCATGAACGTCCCGGTAATACGGCACCAGATGCGCCCGGATCAACTTGAACTCGCCCCGCGCAAACCGCGACAGCACCTCGCGCTGCGGCCCGATGATTTGCCGCAAGTGCAACACTTCTTTTTTGACTTGCAGAATTTTGTTGAGCGTCTCCCGGGTCGGATGCTGCAACGCCTGCTGCTCCAACTCGCCGATCTCCAGCGACAATTCGTCCAGGGCCGGCTTGTAATTTTCGACAATCGAGTCGAGCAAAGTGTGCGCCACCCGGTCCGGCGCCCGCGCGATGTGCACCGTGCTCTTCAGACAACGCTCCCCGGTGACCTGCACGCTTCTCAGAGGCGCCTCGTGATAGGTCACCAGAAAATTCTTGCCCAAAAAGAAATTCAGCT
>WNGC01008405.1_pt1 | contig 11363 bp, 7 predicted proteins | sample 5400051 | NCBI WGS metagenome assembly WNGC01 (sample SAMN13153368, study PRJNA577476) | soil metagenome | isolation source: 20 cm soil or saprolite under grassland replicate 2 | place: USA:California | collected 2016-06-15 | reverse complement strand
CACACAGCTCGCCGCCGCGCTCGCCGCGGCGCTTCTCGCGGCGTGCGGCACCAATCACGCCGAAGGACCGCCGCCCCCGGACTCCGCCCAGGCCGCCGGCTTCCTCGATACGCTCGAGGAGCGGACCTTCCACTACTTCTGGGACCTGACCAACACCACCAACGGGCTCACACCCGACCGGTCCCCCACCCAGTCGTTCTCGAGCATCGCCGCCGTGGGCTTCGCGCTCACGGCCTACCCGATCGGCGTGGACCGCGGCTACATCACGCGCGCCCAGGCGGCCGGCAGGGCGCTGACCACGTTGCGCTTCTTCTGGACCGCCACCCAGGACTCGTCCGCGTCGAACGCCACCGGCTATCACGGCTTCTTCTATCACTTTCTCGACATGGGCACGGGGAAGCGCTACCAGACGGTCGAGCTGTCGACCATCGACACGGCGCTGCTGCTCGCGGGCGTGCTGTTCTGCCAGTCGTACTTCGACAACGCCACGGATTCCGCCGAGACCACCATCCGCCGGCTCGCGGACTCGATCTACCGCCGCACCGACTGGCAATGGTTTTCGCCACGGCCGCCAGTCGTGGCGCTCGGCTGGCACCCGGAACCGGGGACAGGGTTTCTCCCCTACGACTGGCGCGGCTACAACGAGGCGATGATCCTCTACCTCCTGGCACTCGGCTCCCCGACGCATCCCGTCGACACCGCCGCCTGGTCGCAATGGACGTCGGCGTATCAGTGGGGCACGTTCTACGGCCAGACCCACGTCGGCTTCGCCCCCCTGTTCGGCCACCAATACTCGCACGTGTGGATCGACTTCCGGGGAATCCACGACGCCTACATGCAGGCGCACGGCATCGACTACTTCGAGAACTCCCGCCGCGCCACCTACGGCCAGCGGGCCTACGCCACCGCGAACCCCGGCGGCTGGACCGGCTACAGCAGCCACTTGTGGGGGCTCACCGCCTCGGACGGACCGGGCGATGTGACGCTCACGCTCGGCGGGCGCCAGCGCCAGTTCCACAGCTACTGGGCCCGCGGCGCGTCGTTCACGGAAACCCCCGACGACGGCACCCTGGCGCCCACCGCCGCGGGCGGCTCGATCCCGTTCGCGCCCGAGATCGCCATCCCCGCTCTCTGGGCCATGCGCCAGACCTACGGCGCCAGCCTGTTTTCTACTTACGGCTTTCGCGACGCGTTCAATCCGACGTTCACGCAGAGCAGCGCGGCCGGCTGGTTCGACGTCGATTATTTAGGGATCGATCAGGGGCCGATCATCGCGATGATCGAGAACTATCGTAGCGGACTGGTGTGGCGCGTGATGCGCACGAATCCGTACATCGTGCGGGGACTGTGCCGGGCGGGGTTCACAGGTGGATGGCTCGTGGGGAAGTGTCCATGAGATATCCCAGGCTAAAGCCTGGGCCCGACACTCCACTGCCCTTAAGGGCAGTGCATCAAAGGGCCCACTCTTTAGAGTGGGAACAGGGAGGGCGGGCGGCATGAAGCGGATTGCCGTATTGACGAGCGGGGGCGACGCCCCGGGCATGAACGCCGCCCTGCGTGCCGTGGTGCGCGTGGGCGCGACGCAGGGACTCGAGGTGATCGGCGTCCGGCAGGGTTACACCGGCCTGATTTCGGGCCTGCTGCAGCCGCTCGGCCCGCGCGACGTTGCCGGCATCATCCACCTCGGCGGAACCATGCTCGGCAGCACCCGGGCCAAGGAGTTCCGCACGCCCGAGGGGCGCGACTGCGCGCTCCGCATGCTGGGCCAAAACCGCATCGACGGGCTCGTGGTGATCGGCGGCAACGGCTCGCTCTCGGGCGCCCACGCTCTCTCCCAGGCCGGATTCCCGGTCGTGGGCGTGGCCTCGACCATCGACAACGACGTGAACGGCGCCGACATCACGATCGGCGTGGACACCGCTCTGAACACGGCACTCGAGGCGATCGATCGCCTCAAGACGACGGCGTCGTCGCACCAGCGCGCTTTCGTGGTGGAGGTGATGGGACGCGCCCACGGCTACCTCGCCCTGATGGCGGGGATCGCCGGTGGTGCGGACGTCGTGGTCATTCCGGAGGTGCCGAGCGATCCCGATGCGGTCGCGGCGGCGCTGCGGGACGCCTACACGCGCGGCAAGCGGCACGCCATGGTTGTGGTGGCGGAGGGTGCGAAGTGGAATGCGGCAGCTCTGGCGGACTACTTCGCCCACCACCGCGAGCGTATCGGCTTCGAGCTGCGGGCGACAATTCTCGGCCACGTGCAGCGCGGCGGCGGGCCCGGCGCGTTCGACCGCCTGCTGGCGAGCCGCACGGCCGCCGCTGCCGTCGAGCGCCTCGTCGCGGGAGAGGCCGGGATCTTCACCGCGCTCGTGAAGGGCGAGGTGGCCGCGCTGCCGCTCGAGCGGGTGCTCACGCCCAAGCCGCCGCCGGATCCCGACCTGGTCAAGCTCGCGACATTACTCGCACGCTGAGCGAGGAGCCGCGGCTGAAGCCGCGACTCGGCCCGGCCGCTGAAGCGGCGTCAGTTCACTGACAGGGCCGAGCCGCGAGTTCACTCGCGACTCCTCAGCGCCCGGTCCCCGCCGACGGTAGTCGAAGCTCCACAGCGCGCACCCGCACTGCCGCCGCCCCCGCCGACTTGAGCGCCGCATTCACCGCGGGCAGATCGCTCTTCAGGGCATCCGCAAGCGCCGCGAGCTGCTTCTGGATCTGCGGCGCGAACAGCTGGAACACGTCGTACAGCGGCGCCGTGGGCCGGGCGTCCATGGTGCTGGCCGCGAAGATCAGCGAGCTGAGCCGCTCGGTCGGGCCCGGCGGATACACCAGCCCGTCTTCGTCCGCCTGACTGTGCACCTGGTACAGCCCGTCCTCGATGGCGTCGAGCTTGTGTGTGAACGCCTTCGCCGCGTCGGCCGCTCCCCCCGCGCCCCCGGCAGCGTCCGCGAGCTGCGCGCGCACGTTACGGATCGTGATGATCGCGGTGGTCACGGCGTTCACTGTGTCGCGCAGCTGTTTCAGGAACGCGAACTGCGCCGCGAGATCGGCCGGCGTGACTTTGGACCGGGGATCGAGCTTGAGCGCGAAGCTCTGCGTGGCGGATCTCCCTCCCACCGTGAGCCGCACCTGGTAACGCCCGGGGAGCGCCATCGGCCCGTCGGTCGCGACGCCGTTGATGCCCCAGAAGCTCCGGGCCGGCGGATACTTCATGTTCCAGGCGAACATGTTGAGGCCCTGCTTGCTGGGCGCCCGCGGCTCGGCCGGCGGCCGGTGGGGCCACGGCTTGTCCTCGTCCTTCAAGGTGTCCGCGAACAGCGCGCCCAAAATGCTGTCCACCTTGGTCGAATCGGTGATGCCTGCCTGCTTCAGGCTGTCGGTGCGCGCCTTCTTGAGGGCATCCACCCTGAGGCTGTCGGCCGCGGTGAGCGAGTCCTGCCGGCTCGAGAAGCTGCGGATCAGGCGGCCGCGGGCGTCGAGGATGTCGAGCGTGACGCGCCGGTCTTTGTCCTTGAGCCAGTAGTAGATCATTGCGCCCGCGGGCGGGTTCTTGCCGACGGGATGGGCCTCGTTCGCGGGCAGCTGGAAGCCGCCCGACCAGTCCACGCGATATGCGTCACTCGGCTTGAAGAGATGCACGGCCTCGCGCGGCGTCGCCCGCGCCAGCTGGCGCAGCGGCGCGATGTCGTCCAGGATCCAGAAGGACCGGCCGTGCGTCGCCGCCACCAGGTCGCCCTCCTTGATCGCCAGATCGTGCACCGGCACGATGGGCAGGTTACGGCGCAGGGTCTGCCAGCTCGCGCCGTCGTCGAACGAGACCCACACGCCGCGCTCCGTCCCCGCGAACAACAGCCCGCGCCGCACCGGATCCTCGCGCACCACGCGCACGAAGTCGGTCGCCGGCAGGCCCTTCACAATCTTGGTCCAGCTGCGCCCGTAGTCCGTGGTCTTCCAGATGTAGGGCGCCATGTCCTCCATCTGGTAGCGGTTCGCCGCCACGTACGCGGTGCCCGGGGCATAATGCGACGCCTCGATGATCGATACGCGCGTGAAGTCGCCGAACCCCTTCGGCGTGACGTCGGTCCATTTCTTTCCGCCGTCGCGCGTCAGATAGATCAGTCCGTCGTCCGAGCCGGTCCAGATCAGTCCCTTCACCCGCGGTGATTCGGCGATCGCGAAGATGGTGCCGTAGTACTCGGCCGTCGTCTGGTCCAGCGTGATCGGGCCGCCCGAGGGGCCGAGCGTCGCGGGATCGTGGCGCGTGAGATCGGGCGACACCACCGTCCAGGTCTGTCCCTCGTTGGTGGTCTTGAACAGCACGTTGGCGCCGTGGTAGAGCACGTGGGGATCGTGCGGCGAGATGAGCAGCGGCGCGGTCCACTGAAAACGGTACTTCCCTTCCGCCGCGGCGTGGCCGTCGGGGCTGTCGGGCCACGGGCTGATGAGCCGGAACGTGTTGTTCTTGTGATCCACCCGGCCGAGGAAGCCCGAGTTGTCGCCGCCATAGGTGATATCGGGGTTGTCGGGCCGCGCCTGGATATAGCCCGACTCGCCCGCCACGTCGTACCACTGTCCCCGATCGATCCCGCCCGGCCAGCGACTCGGCCCGCATACGCCGGAGTTGTCCTGCTGCGCGCCGCACACACGATACGGGAAGTGGTTCGTGGTCTCGACGTGATAGAACTGCGCCGTCGCCACGTCCTGGTCGGTCCACGTCTTGCCGCCGTTGAACGAGACGTTGGGACCGCCGTCGTTGGACTCGATGAGACGGTTGGGATCGTTGGGCGCGACCCACAGGTCGTGGTTGTCGCCGTGCGGATCGATCACGTGACGGAAGGTGACTCCGCCGTCCGTGGACTTGAACAGATTCACCTGCGGCGCCCACACGGTGTTCGTGTCCTTGGGATCGGCCATGATCTTCGAGTAGTACCAGGCCCGCTCCCGCAGCTTGTGATCCGAGTTCACGTGTTTCCAGGTGGACCCACTGTCGTCCGAGCGGTACACACCCCCAGAGTCCGCCTCGATCAGGGCCCACACGCGCGCCGGCTTGGCCGGCGAGACCGCGATCCCGATGTTCCCCCACAAGCCCGTCGGGAGCCCGGGATTCTTGGTGAGCTCGGTCCAGTGCTCGCCCGCGTCCGTGGACTTGAACAGCCCGCTTCCCACCCCGCCCGACACGAGCGTCCAGGGCCGGCGCACTGCCTGCCACAGACCGGCGTACAGGACGTTCGGGTTGGTGGGATCGAGGATCAGGTCCGCGGCGCCGGTGGAGTCGTTGCGGGACAGGACCTTGTTCCAGGTCTTGCCGCCGTCGGTCGTCTTATAGACCCCGCGCTCGGGATTGGGTCCGAACGCGTGGCCCTGCGCCGCCACGTACACGATGTCGGGGTTGGTGGGATGGACCCGCACGCGCGCGATCTGCTGCGTTTCGGCCAGGCCGACGAACGTCCACGTCTTGCCGCCGTCGGTCGTTTTCCAGACGCCGTCGCCGTGGGACACGTTGCCGCGGATCGGGAACTCGCCCGTGCCGACGTACACGATGTCGGGATTGGACTCGGAGACGCCGATCGCGCCGATCGTGCCGCCGAAATACTTGTCGGTCACCGGCAGCCACGTGCTGCCGCCGTCGGTGCTCTTGAAGACGCCGCCGCCCGTGGTCCCGAACCAGTACTCGTTGGGGCGTGCTGCCGAGCCCGCGACGGCGACGCTGCGGCCGCCGCGGAAAATGCCGATCTCGCGCCAGGTGAGCCCGGCGAAAACCGTCGAATCGTACGCTTGAGCCGGCGCGGAGCGAGGGGAGACGAGCAGCAGAATGACGGCGGCGAAAGACAGCGAGCGAACGGACACGGGGTCGGCCTCCTGACGGCGGGTGAAAGAGTCACCCACGTAAGCACGGAGAGGCCGACCCCCGCAAGGGTGCCTAGGGCTTGCTCATCATCCCGCTCATGTCCAGCGGTTTCTCCGTGATGGACGACTTCGCATCCGTACCGCGGGCGCTTGCTTGCCGTGCAGCTTCACCAACCCGAACGGGACGTCCCGCGTCGCCCAGACCTCGCCGGCGTCGTCGGTCGTCACGTGCAAGGCGCGGAATGTGCCCGCCGGCACCGTAACCGACTCCCAGCCCACGACGTGGGCTCCGCTGCAGCGCGAGGCCCAGTCGAACGCAGCGTTGTCCTGGCCGGGCTTCTGGCCCATCATCCCGGCCATCTCGCCCGAGATCCGCATCGCCGGTTGGGCGCCGATCTTGACGACCAGCGAGCGTGGCGCCGCCGAGCCGGACGCGAGGTTGGGCGCGAGGATCTGGACGACCCCGCTCTTGCCGGGCTCCTGGCCCGCGAAGTTCACTTCGAACCAGTAGAACGTCGAGTCCGCCGCGCGCTCGGAGCCGACCACCGCGAGGCGCAGCTTGCCGCCACCGGAGGCGCTGGTCCCTTCGAACGACGCCCACTGACCCACCTTCGCGATGCCGAGCGCCTTGCAGACATCCGCCAGGTCCGTCGCGGTCTGGGCGGAAAGCGCGGGCGTGACGAGGGCGCCCAGCGCGAAAGCGGTGATAAGTGGGGCTGGCGTGCGCATGGCGAAGCTCCGAAATGAGTGGTCGCTAGATTTACCCGGGCTGAGAACAAACGATAGACCGAAGACCTGTCCTCGCGAAAGGGACCCGTTGACCCGCATCGCCCTGGCAACGTATTCCAAGCTCCCCACGCTGAACGACGACGACCGCCTGCTCGTCCCCGCCTTCGCCGCGCTCGGCGTCACGGCCGTCCCGGCCGTGTGGGACTCGGCAGACCTGTGCTGGGGCGACCTCCGGGGCGTGCTGATCCGCTCATCGTGGGATTACCACCTGCGCGCTCCCGAGTTCCTCGCCTGGATCGCACGGCTCGAGCGCGCCGGCGTGACCGTATGGAATCCGGGTGACCTGCTCCGCTGGAACCATCACAAACGGTATCTGCGCGACCTGGCGGCGGAGGGCGTCGCCACCGTGGCGACGCGCTGGCTCGCGCGCGCCGAGGGGGTCGATCTCTCCGCCCTGCTCGCCGACGCGGGATGGCGGGAGGCCGTGGTCAAGCCCGCGGTGTCGGCGAGTGCCTTCGGGACCTGGCGCACCTCGACGCAGAGCGCGATCGGGGACCAGTCGCGCCTCGATGAGCTGCTGCGTGCTGGGGACGTGATGGTGCAGCCGTTGCTGCCCGAGGTGGCCGCTGCCGGCGAGTGGTCGCTGCTGTTTCTCGGGCGTCGGTTCAGCCACGCCGTGCTGAAGCGGCCCGCCCCGGGGGATTACCGCGTGCAGTGGGAGTTCGGCGGGTCGGCCGCGTCCGCGACTCCGCCGGACAGGCTGCGGGCCGACGCGGAGCATGTGATGGCGGCCGTGCCGGGCGACCCGCTGTACGCGCGTGTGGACGGCGTGGAGCGCGAGGGCCGGCTCGTGCTCATGGAGCTCGAGCTGATCGAGCCGCACCTGTTCCTGGGCTGGGATGCTGGAGCCGCGGGCCGCCTGGCCCGCGCCATTCGGGAGACGGTATGACCACCGCACGCTCGCGCTTCATCGCCGCCGCCTTCGACCACGGCCAGGTGCCCACCATCGCCTGCTTCAACAAGGCCAGCACGGCGCTGGGCGTGGACTTCGACCGGCTGATCGCCGCGCTCCAGAAGTTCGTGGATCAGTACTTCGTCCCGGTGTGGGGCACGCCGGCGAGACTCGTCAAGACGACCGGATTCCGGAAGGGCGCCTGGGCGCTCGCGTTTCTCGATCGGGCGGACGTGGCAAACGCGCTTGGCTACCACGACCTCACCCCGGACGGCCTGCCCCTCTCGAAAGTGTTCGTCCAGACCACGCTCGAAGTGAAACAGAAGGTGAGCGTGACCGCGTGTCACGAGCTCGCCGAGATGCTGGTGGATCCGGCCATCAATCTGGCGGCCGCGGGCGCCGGCAACGTGTTCTACGCCTATGAGACCGCCGACGCCGTGGAAGAGGTCGAGTTCGCCATCGACGGCATCGCGATGAGCGACTTCGTCTATCCCGCGTGGTTCGAGGCGTTCCGCAAGCCCGGCTCGGCCCAGTTCGACTACGCGAAAAAGGTCAGGCGCCCGTTTCAGATCCTCGCGGGCGGCTACATGAGCGTCTTCAAGAACGGCAAGTGGACGCAGATCTTCGGCTCGCCCGCCAAGGCGCGCCGGTTCCGGCGGGAGGATCGCCGCGGCCACCGCAGCACGTACCGCGGGCGGATTCAGCGGATGCGGCGCTCGGACTTGAGCCCGAAGGCCACCACGTAGTCCCCCGCCCCCCACGCGCCGCCGCCCCCCACGGCGATCACCACGAACTGTTCGCCGGACGCGAGCTGATAGCTCATCGGCGTGGCCTTGCCGCTCTCCGGCAGCGGGCCGCGCCACAGCTCGCGTCCCGTCTCGATGTCGTAAGCATGGAGCCAGCGGTCCAGCGCCGCCCCGATGAACACCACGCCGCCCGCGGTCACGATGGGCCCGCCCAGACCGGGCGAGCCCCATGCGGCGGGGATCTTCGCGGCCTGCTCTGGGGGAACCAGGCGGGTGGGAGAGCCGAGCGGCACCTCCCACAGCCGCCGGCCGGTCTTCAGGTCGATGGCCACGAGCGTGCCGAAGGGCGGCGGCGTGCACGGCAGGCCGCCCGGGCTCAAGAGGATGCGGCGCCGCATCACGTACGGCGTCCCCCACATGCCGTTGTACTCGTAGTCGCGACCCAGCCGTTTGTCTTCGGCCATGGCCTGCTCGTGGTGGAAGCCCTCGCGTGGGATCAGCTGCACCACCGCCGCGATCCGGTTCACGGGCACCACGGCGATCTGGCGCACGGGGTCCACGGCCACCCCGCCCCAGTGCGCCCCGCCGATGTTGGACGGCATCACGAACGTGCCGCGCACGCTCGGCGGCGTGAAGATCCCATCGTTCCGCAGGCTGTCGATCGCCGCGTGACAGGCGGCGCGCTCCGCCTCACTCGTGCCCCAGATGCTGTCCGGTGAAAACCGCTGCGGGCTGAGCGGCGGCGTCAGCGCGGTGAAGGGCTGGGTGCCCGAGGCCTGTTCACCCGGGATGTCGCTCGCAGGGACCGGCCGCTCCTCCACCGGGAAGATCGGCCGCCCGGTTTCACGATCGAGCACGAACAGCATGCCGGTCTTCGTGGCCTGCAGCACGGCGGGGACGGCCGCGCCGTCGTGCGTGAGCGTCACGAGCGCGGGCGGAGACGCGTTGTCGTAGTCCCACAGGTCGTGGTGCACCGTCTGAAAGGCCCAGACCAGTTTGCCCGTGGAGGCGCGCAGGGCCACGATCGAGTTGGCGTAGCGGTTGCCGCCGAGACGCAGCACGCCGTAGTAATCGGGCGCGGCGCTGCCGGTGGGGACGAAGACCAGGTCGCGCGCGGGATCCGCCGCCAGGACGGACCAGGCGTTCGCGGCGCCGCTCCGGTGCGCCATCGCGCCGCGCCACTCGCCGTAGGCCGGGTCGCTCGTGTCTTTCGGATCTTGGGGAATCGGGTCCCAGGTCCAAGTGAGCGCTCCGGTGCGGGCATCGTAGGCGCGCACCTCACCGCTCGCCGGGTTGGGCCGGCTGTTGTCCGCGACCGAGGAGCCGGTGATCACCAGGCCGTTCGCCACCGCCGGCGGCGACGTCACCGAATACGCCCCGGGCTCGAACGGCGCGATCCGCAGTCCGGCCTTCAGGTCCACCACGCCTGCGCGGCCGAATCCGGCGCAGGGCCGTCCGTCGCGGGCGTCGAGCGCGATGAGCTGCGACTGCGCCGTCGCCACGAAGATGCGACGGCGGCACACCGCCGCCGCGGGCGCGGTCTCGTCCAGCCAGGTGGAGACGCCCCGGCTCGCGAAGTCCCCATACATCACGTCGCGCTTGATCTTGGGATCGAACACCCAGCGCTCCCGACCGGTGGCGGGGTCGAGCGCGATCACCCGTCCCAGCGGCGTGCCCAGGTACATCGTGCCGTCCACCACCAGCGGCGTGGCTTCGAACGCGGTGGGCTTATCGGTCTTGAACGCGGCGCCGGTCTCGCCGGTGCGGTACGTCCAGGCGATCTGCAGCCCGCCGACGTTGGCTCGGGTTACGCTCGCGGCGGGGGAGTAGCGGGTGCCCTGTGGATCGCGTCCGTAGGCGGGCCAATCCTCCGAGGTGGAGGGCGTCTGGAGCGCGAGCAGCGTGAGCAGCAATGGGGCGGCGGGCACGGGCTTCTCCGGCAGTGAAGGGTCGAGGACCCTACGGGGGCGACCGGAAAACTACGTCAGGCGGGTGTAGCTGTGGCGGCGGCTCTGGGCGGTGTGAGCCGGGAGGGAGGCGGGGAAAGCTAGGGCGGCGGTGTCGTGGTCGACGCGCCCTGCGCGCAAGCGGGCGCGGCTTCGCGCGTGGCCGGGGACAGCGGCGTCGAGCCGACGAACACGGCGCACCGCTCGGTCGTGTTCGGATTCGTCATCAACGCGGTCCACCCGTCGCCCGTCAGCGTGATCGTGGGCGGTCGATTGCCAGCCGAGTAATGGTAGTCCGGGCCCATGTCGGTTGTGTACTTGCCGTGGTCGCCGAGGTAGTTCTCTTCGGCCGTCACGAGATTGCGCAGGTCCGACTTCATGCCCGCAACCAGGGCCCGCTCTTTGGTGTTGATGAGCTTGGGAACGGCGATCGTGGCGACGAGGCCGATAATCGCCACCACGACCAGCAGCTCGATGAGGGTGAAGCCGGTGCGTTTCATGCCGACCAAGTAAGGATGCCGCTTGCCGGGAAAGGTCGCAAGGTGCGTGCCGCCGGTGCTAGATTCAGCCCCCGGCGGCCCCGCGACCGTGGCGGAACTGGCCGGGGGCTGCCCCTATCGACCGAATACCCAGGGAGGGAGACCGCAAATACCGCGATGATCCTCAGTCATCCGAATGATCGCGATAACCGCTCTTTTTCATCCAGCTCGGCACTGGCGGCGTCGGCACGCGCGCCGGCTTGGGAGCGACTCGCTGGGCCGGAGTCGACGCCGGAATCGCGGTAGGGACTTTGGAGCTCGCCGGATAGCTCGCCGGATTCTTGAGAACGCTATCGAGATTGCCGACCTTCATCGGGTGCTGCTGCACCATGGCCGCCAGGGCAGCGGCGAGCTGATCGATTTCCCGCGATCCGATACGACCTAATTGCTGCCAAATCGCCGATCGACCCGCCTGGAGGAAGTCTTCGCGCACGAAGATCAGATTGTCGCCGGTATGAAAACGTTCCCACAGGCTGGCATCCCTCTCCAGCGCCGCCAGCGATAGATAAATGACGAGAGCTGAAAAACGATCAATCTCTTGGCCGTAGTCTTGCCCGCTACGTTCGGGATGTTGGTAGGCACGGTGGCCGATTTCCGTGGCGTCGCGGCCGCT
>WNGC01002442.1_pt1 | contig 11366 bp, 7 predicted proteins | sample 5400051 | NCBI WGS metagenome assembly WNGC01 (sample SAMN13153368, study PRJNA577476) | soil metagenome | isolation source: 20 cm soil or saprolite under grassland replicate 2 | place: USA:California | collected 2016-06-15 | reverse complement strand
GCTCGACGCGCGCATACCGCGCTTCGAGGCCGAGGCGAGGATCGACGGCGTGCTGGACGAGCCGGTGTGGCGCCGCAGCGCCCGGCTCACGGGGTTCTCGCAGTACCGCCCGGTAGACGGGCGTCCCGCCGAAGATTCGACCGAGGTGCTGGTGTGGTACGCGCCCGACGCCATCTACTTCGGCATCCGCGCGTTCGAGCGGCACGGCGGCGCGGTGCGCGCCACCCTCGCCGACCGCGACAACATCGACGCGGACGACCACGTCGCCATTCTGCTCGATACCTATCTCGACCACCGCCGTGCCACGATGTTCGCGGTGAATCCATTGGGGGTGCAGGAGGACGGCGTCTGGAGCGACGGCGTCGCCGCCGGCGCCGCCGGGGGCCCGAGCGCGGGCGGCAGGTTCGACGCGACCATCGACTTGAATCCGGATTACGTGTACGAATCGCGTGGCCATGTGACCGAGCGGGGCTACGAGGTGGAGGTGCGGATCCCCTTCAAGAGCCTGCGCTACCAGAGCGCCGACCCTCAGGACTGGGGCATCCAGGTGCTGCGCTCGGTACAGCACTCGGGCTACGAGGAGACCTGGACCCCAGCGGTGCGCGCCAACGCGAGCTTTCTCATACAGTCGGGCCGCCTGGTCGGCCTGAGCGCCCTGCGGCGGGGTCTCGTGCTCGACCTCACGCCCGAGTTCACCACCAAGGTGGATGGCGCGCCGACCACGCCGGGGTACGACTATCGCGGCACGCCCGAGGTCGCGGGCAACCTGCGCTGGGGCGTCACGCAGAACCTCGGCGCGACGGCGACCGCCAACCCGGACTTCTCCCAGGTCGAGGCCGACATCGGCCAGGTGACCCTGAACCAGCGGTTCGCACTGTTCTACCCGGAGAAGCGGCCGTTCTTTCTGGAGGGGCTCGAGCAGTTCGACACGCCCAACAGCCTCATCTACACGCGCCGCATCGCGCAGCCGGTGTTCGGCGCCAAGCTCGCCGGCAAGGTCGGCGGGACGGGAATCGCCTACCTCGGCGCGGTGGACAACACCGACCAGTCGGCCACGGGCGCGCACCCCATCTACAACATGCTGCGCCTGCGGCGCGACCTGGGCCCGACATCCACCCTCGGCGTGGCCTACACCGATCGCATCGACGGCGACGACTATAACCGCGTGCTGGGCGTCGATGCCCACGTCGTGTGGCGCAAGGTCTGGTTCTCCGAGGTGCAGATCGCGAGCGCGTGGACGCGGGTGGCGGGCGGCGGCCGCGCCGGTAAGCTGTGGACCGTCACCTTCGGTGACCGCACCGGTCGCGCGTACGGCAACCATTTCGAGCTGCTCGGGATCGAGAAGAGCTTCCAGGACACGAGCGGGTTCGTGAATCGCACCGACTTCGTCGCGGGTCGCACCTACAACCGCTTCAGCTGGTACGGCCGCCCCGGTGCGCTGGTCGAGCAGTTCACCGCGATCCTGGGATTCGCGCCGATCTGGCGTTACGCGGACTTCGGCCGCCTGCGCCGCACCATCGAGGACACGCTGCAGACCTTCCTGATCGCGAACCTGCGCGGCGGCTGGCAGGCGCAGGTCACGCTCAGCCTGGATCATGTCGGCTTCGAGGCCGCGGACTACGCGGGCTACACGGCCGGCACGGCGCCCTTTGTCGTGCCGCACGACCTGTACCACCTCCCCGGCGCGACGTTCATCGCGAGCACGCCGAACCGGGCCGTATCGGGCAGCGTGGTGGTGGGCTATTCGGCGGTGCCGATCTTCCCCGAGGCCTCCGAAGGCCACCAGGTCGCCGTGACCACCGCCGCCTCCCTGCGCCCCACGGCGGCGCTCCGGCTCGAGGCGCGCTGGGTGCACCAGCGCCTCACGCGCGCGCGCGACGGCGGCCGTTTCCTCACAGCCAACATCCCCCGGCTCAAGCTCGAGTACCAGCTGACGCGCTCCATTTTCGTGCGCTACATCGGCCAGTACTTCGCGGAGGATCAGGTCGCGCTGCGCGATCCGCGCAGCGGGCAACCGCTGCTCGTGAACGGCGACACGGCGCGAGCCATCGTCACCAACGATTTCCGCAACGACGTCCTGTTTTCCTACAAGCCGACCCCGGGGACCGTCGTCTTCCTTGGTTACGGCGCGTCGCTCACGGAAGCGGACGCGTTCCGGTTCCGCGACCTGAGCCGCACGGCGGACGGGTTCTTCCTCAAGCTGAGCTATCTGTTTCGGATGTGACGCGCGCGTCTCCCGCATGACCGCATCTCTCGCGAAGTGGCCTGGCGTCCTGCTGGCGCTGCTTGCGGTCGCCGCCCAGGACGCCGCCCGCCCGAAGGTCGCGTTCCAATCGGTTTCAGCCGGCGCGAGCCATACGTGCGGCATCGCCACGGGCGGGCTGGCCTATTGCTGGGGCGACAACACGGCCGGCGAGCTCGGCACCGGAGACGGGCGCTCCCACAGACGTCCCGCGGCTGTGACCGGGCACCTTGCCTTCGTGTCGCTCAGCGCGGGCGACGGATTCACCTGCGGGATTACGGACGCGGGGTTGGCTTACTGCTGGGGTCGCAACACTTACCGGCAGCTCGGGAGCTTCGCACCGTTGCGCACCGAGGTGCCCACTCCCGTCGTCGCGGGCGGCGTCGCATTCGTCCAGATCAGCGCCGGGCACGGCCACGCCTGCGCGGTGAGCACCCAACGCGTCGCATACTGCTGGGGCGGCAACGACGACGGCGACCTTGGGACAGGGGACACCGCACACTCTCAGCAGGCACGGCCCGTCGTTGGTGGCGTTTCGTTCCTGGCCGTGAGCGCGGGATGGTCACACACATGCGGCGTCACGCCCGGCGGCACGGCCTATTGCTGGGGCGCCAATGGCGCCGGCCAGCTCGGGAACGGCACCAGGACAAGCAGCCGCATCCCTGTCGCGGTTGTCCACGTAACCGATTTCATATTCGTGAGCGCCGGCGCGCGCCATACCTGTGGCCTCACAGCGCCCGGCGCCGTCTACTGCTGGGGCGACGACTTCACTCACCAGCTCGGCGGTGGCAACGGCGTGGGGAGTCTTGTGCCCGTGGAAGGCGGACCCCCGCCGCGGCGCGTGGCGGCGGTGACGGCCGGGGGCTGTCACACGTGCACGTTGACGCGCGAGACCATCTACCGCGTGACGTGCTGGGGGCTCAACCAGGAGTCCCAACTCGGCGTCCCGGACACTTTGCCCAGCGCCACCGTCACCTCGCGCACTGTGTTCGGTGGCATCCCCTTCGTGCAGCTGGACGCGGGCGACGCGCACACCTGCGGGACGACGGACGATGGTGCCGTGTACTGTTGGGGCCGAAACGACGACGGCGAACTAGGCGACGGGACCACCCACCCGCCGCTCCGGCCGGTCCGTGTGATCGAGCCGGACTCGACGAGCGACTAGGCCGCCACCCTCTACCCGTCGCCCGCGCCGAAGCCCATTTTCCCCTCATGTCCGACGCGGCCAACCTCGCTGAGCAGCTGACCGCCGAAGACCGCACCAAAGAGCGCCAGTACGTTCTATCGAGCACGCGGGGGCGCTGGAGGGTAATCGGTCTCGGCGTGGTGCTGCTCACCGCCATCCGGCTCGCCGGCGTCGTGCCCGTCGCCTGGTCGTTCATTCTCGGATTCGCTGTCGTGTTCGCCGCGGTCAACTACGCCATGGCCCGGGTCGCGCGCAGCGACGAGCTTCCTCCGTGGTACCTGCACGCCACCATGGCGGTGGGCGCCGCCACGATCTCCGCGATCGTGTATGCCGTCGGGCCGACGGGGCATCTCCTGTACGTGGCATATCTTATCGCCCCGCTCCAGGCCGCACTCTACCTGGGCCGGACCGAGGCCTGGCAGGCCCTCGTGATCAACCTGGCGGGTTTCGCGCTCGTCACGGGGATCCGCACCAGTCAGGGCGCCCCCGACTCGGACTGGTCGTGGCCCGCGTTTCTCGAGGAGTCGCTGGTACTGCTCGTCGCCAGCGCCGCGCTCGTGCCGATGCTGTCCCGCATCGTCACGCGGCTGCGCGCCACCCGCACCACGTTCGCGCGACTCGAGGCCGGCGACCTGACCGTGCGAGTGCCGGACGACGCTCCCGACGAGCTCGGGTACCTCGGCGGGAGCGTGAACCGGACGGCGGACGGGATCGCCGCCATCGTGCGGCAGGCGCAGCGCCAGGGTCAGGAGCTCGCCGCCATGGCGCAGCAGCTGTCGGCGTCGGCGCGCCAGCTGCAGGCCGCATCGCAGGGGATCTCGACGACCACGCAGGGCCTCACACGCGGCGTCGAGCGGCAGCGCGAGCTGATCGGGCACGGGCGGGCCGACTCCGAGGCGGCCGCCGCCGTCGCGTCCGAGCTGCACGCCCGCGCCCAGGACGCGGAGCGTCAAATCGCCGGCGTGGCGCAGCAGGCGCGCCGCCACGGTCAGGAGATCGCCCGGGCCAGCGAGCTGCTCGTGTCGCTGGTGGACCACCTCGACCAGGTGTCGCGGGCGGCCGCCACGCTCGAGCTGGGCTCGCGCGAGATCGGGAAGCTGGTGGACGCGATCACGCGTATCGCGAGCCAGACCGATCTGCTCGCCCTGAACGCGGCGATCGAGGCGGCCCGTGCCGGCCAGCATGGGTTGGGGTTTCGCGTCGTGGCCGACGAGGTGCGCAAGCTCGCCGAGCAGAGCGCCCGCTCCGCTGACGAGGTGCGCGCGCGCGTGCGCCAGACGCAGGACCAGATCACCCAGCTGCTCGGCGCCATGGAGCAAGGCCGCCGCACGGCCGAGGGCGTGGGCGCCGTGTCGGCGGCCGTGCGCCAGGCGCTGGACGCCATCTTCGGCGATCTGAACGCGACGGTCCAGTCCGCCGCCGTCCTGGCCGGTGAGACCGAAGGCCAGACGACGCGGATCCGCGACGTGGTGCGGCGCATGGAGGAGGTCGCGGGCATCGCCGAGACGGCGGCGCAGGGGGCGGAGCAGACGTCGGCCGCGACGGAGCGGCAGATCGCCTCGCTCGGCGAGCTCACCACGACATCGCAGCAGCTCGCCGTCGCCGCCGCGAGGCTGACCGAGACGATGCAGCGGTTCAACGTGAACGGCGCGAGCCTACCAGCCCCGGAATAGCGGCGCGTCTCCGAAGTCCCACAACACGAACGCGATTAGCCGCGGATGGCGCGGCTCCGGGCCCGTCGCCGGAAGCTCGGCCCCGAGCGAGCCCGCCACGTGGCCCAGCCGCGAGAGCCGGAACCACACCTGCGGGTAGACCGACAGGACGCGCTCCCCCGCCGTCGGGACCGTCCAACCGGCTTCGAGCATGGGCGCGAAGCGCCCCACCTCGCGGCCCGCGCCGAGCCGGTAGGACATGCCGCTGAACCCGCCGCCCTCTTCCCACGTGCCCACGATCTCGCCCTGGAGCACGAACGCACGAGCAGGGCTGGCGCCGAACGCGAGGAACGGCTCGGCCTCCCACGCGTCCTGACGCCCCAGCGGCGGCGTCGCCTCGAGGCCGACGCTCACGAGTGCGCGCCGCTCGAGACTGTGCCACACGTTGTACTTGAGCGCCGCGGTCACGCCGTCGAATGCGCTCGGCTGCCCGTCCAGCGCCGTGCGCGCGCTGGCCTCGACCTGGAACCGCTTGCCCAGCCGGTGCTCGTAGATGTATTCCTGGCCGCGAGCCTGATCGGCGATGACGACTTCGTCTTCGGGATAGGCCTTCTCCACGAGGAACGCGCGCGGGAAGTTCAGCTCGCCCGGCGGCCAGCCCAGCTCGCCGCACAACGAGCGCGCGTAGCGCACGACCGCACGGATCTGGGCGGGCGTTCCGGCTTCGCCGAAGGCCGGCATGTCGAGCGACAGCCCGAAGGCCGCGCCACCCTGAGCGACGATATTCACCCAGCGATCTTCGGTCTCGGCCGTCGAGCCCTTGCACTCGTGCAGGTCCGCGGGCGGCAGCTCGAGTCGGGTGGTCGCCGCGGGCGTGCCCCGGCCGTCCGCACCATGGCACGACTTGCACCATGACGCGAACAGCGCGGCACCGGAGTCCGGAGGCCCCTGCAGGACCGCCAGCACGAGCGCCACGCCGGCGAGCATCAGCTGAGCCTCGCCAGGCGGTACAGCTCGGCGGCGGCCCGGTCGGCGTCGCGCACGATGTGGTCGACCGGGGCCGTGAGGAGCTCGCGCCCGAGCACGACGGGGCGACCCGCGACGAATACGTCGCGCACGTCGCTCGCGCGGGCCGAGTAGACGATGAGCGAGACCGGGTCGCCCAGCAGGGGATGGAGGTGCGGCTCGGACAGGTCGAGCACGACGAGATCGGCCCGCTTCCCGGGGGCGATGGAGCCGATCTCGTCCTCGAGCCCGAGGGCGCGGGCGCCGCCCAGCGTCGCCAGCTCGAGCACCTGGGCGGCGGGGAGCGCGTCGGCGCCGAGGCGGGGCTTCTGGATCAAGGCGGCGAGGCGCATTTCGGTGAAGGCGTCGAGCCGGTTGTTGCAGGGGGCGCCATCGGCGCCGATGGCCACGCGGCACCCGGCGGCGAGCATCTCGGGAATCTTCGCCACGCCGCTCGCGAGCTTCAAGTTCGAAGACGGGCAGTGCACCACCGTGGTGCCCTGACGGGCCAGGCGATCGATCTCGTGCGTGTCGATCCAGACGCAGTGGGCGAGGGCCGCCCGCCGGCCCGCAATGCCGACCGAGTCGAGGTAGGCGATCTCCTCCAGGCCCGTGGTCCGGAGCACCGTCTCGCGCTCCACGATCGTTTCGGCCGCGTGGGTGTGCAGCTGGGCGTCGAACCGGTCCGCCAGATCGCTCGCCGCCCGAAGCAGGGGCCCGGAGCAGCTGGGGACGAAGCGTGGGGCGAAGCACGCCCGCAGCCGGCCCTCGGCGGCGCCGTGCCAGCGCTGGGCCAGCGCCGCCGCATCCGCCAGCGCGTCGTCGGTCGACTCGGCGAGGTCGACCGGGGCGCCTTCGGGGTGCGTGTCCATCAGGCATTTCCCGACCGTGGCGCGAATGCCGATCCGCTCGAGCGCCCGGAACGCCGCGTCCGTGTGGCGAACGGTCTCCATGTCGAGGATCGCCGTGGTGCCGCCGAGCAGCAGCTCCGCGGCGCCGAGCAGGGCGGAGGCGTACACCGTTTCTTCGGTGTGTGCGGCCTCGAGCGGCCAGATGCGGCGCGCCAGCCAGTCCTCGAGCCGCAGGTCGTCGGCGAGCCCGCGGAACAGCGTCTGGCAGAGATGCACGTGGGCCTGGATGAGACCGGGCATGACCAGGCAGCCGCGGCAGTCACGAACCCGGGGAGGGGAGCGGGTGGGCCCCGTCCCCCGTCCCTCGTCTCCCTTCCCCGCCTTCCCGATCGTCTCAATTCTCCCGTCGCGCACCGTCACGTCCGCCCGCACCACGCGCCAGGTGCCGTCGTGCAGCAGGACATCGCCGCCCGCGAGCCGCAAGTCCGGCAGGTGTTGCTCTGGGGGCGTCAGGTGGTGGCCCGGGGCGCGGCGCTGGTCGAGTCGTCGGGGAGGTCGAAGTAGGCCCGCAGCTCGTCCATCAGGTCCTCGTCCTCGTACACGCCCGTGAGAATCCGCTCGGGGCCGCCCGGATCGATCAGGAGATAGCCGTAGGGATAGTCCAGCCCCGAGAGCAGAATGGTGCGGCGCGTGGCATTGGGGAGCGAGACGTAGACCGTGTCGGCGTTGGTGGCGAGGAGCTCGATGCCGCTCGCCGCGAGGGCGGGCGCCACCTGGGCCGTGTAGTACTTGAGGTCGTCGAACGTGTCGGCCTGGTCGTCGCCCGAGAGCGTGTCCGCCGCGCGCAGCCAGAACAACACGACGCTCGGCGCCGTGATCACCCGCGGCACGACGAGCGAGGTGTCGGTCGACTCGTGGGGCAGGAGCTGGGCGAGATCCACCGAATCGCTTTGCTGCGCGATTCTGCCCCAGGGCCGCGTGCGGCACGCAGCCAGGCACAGGAGCGCTACCAGCGTGCCGATTCGCATGGTGGAAATATATTCCACCCATTGGAGCTGGGCCGACGCAGCCGACAGGCCAATGCGGATTATGCTGCGTGCGCACTATGGCTCGCGGCCTGCAAGGATTGCCTTCGCGCCTACGGGGTTCTTCGTCGAATTAGTTTACGAGCCATCCGGCACTTGCGGTATTTCAACCTGGGCGCGTGTAGCGGGGTTATGTTGCGAGGGAGGCGAGGTTGAGGTGGTCCGATGAGTGCGGATACTATCGGTTAGGCGGCGCAAATGACTGCCGTTACGTTGCTTCGTGCCTGGTGCTTCTGCTTAGCGGCGATAGCCAGTGCTGGTTGCGGTTGTTCTGATATTGCCGCCGAGGTCGAAGCCGGCTTCGTGGAGCATGAAACGATCCTGCAGGTGGGAGACACGGCCACACTTCGCGCCCGAGTACTCAATAGTGGCGACCGCCTTTGCGTGCGCTACGCATCTCTCGCTGGCTATGGTGGTTCTGTCCAGCCGGATCGTTTTACCTATGAATCGTCCAGGCCGGATGTTGCGACGGTCAGTAACCGCGGCCTCGTAACCGCGTTGCAGCCTGGCCTGACCAGCATCACGGCGTCTGCCGAAGGACTCGCCAGCTCACCCATCCAGGTGACGGTACCCGCCCAGCCCGCAGGCAGCGGTCCGGCGCCGCCCGACTAGCCCTTGCTCCTGACAAACACCCCGCGAGCAGCGGTCTCGAGGTCGGTGCGGATGCACGCTGTTCTCTTTGATCTTTACGAGACGCTGGTCAGTGAGCTGAGCGTTCCAGTTCGTAGAGCTTCTTCCCTTGCAACACAGCTAGGCGTCGATGAAGCCGCATACAAGCGCGAATGGAAATCACGACGCCCAGAGATCCTGTTGGGTCACTACACATTTCAAGAGGCTCTCGCGCAGATCCGTGACAAACTCGGTAGTCGAGTGGACCATGCCGTTCTGGAGCAGTTACGTGCCGAACGGGTAGATCAAAAGACCGCCGTCCTCGCCAAGGTGGAACCAGAGGTTCTCGCCGCAATAGCTGAGGTCCGGCGCAGGGGAGTCAAGCTGGCGCTGGTAACCAACTGTCTCCCAGAAGACGTGGAGGGTTGGGAGCGCTCTCCCCTGCATTCGTTCTTTAACGTCACGGTTTTTTCACACGTGGCCGGAGTCATGAAACCCGACCCGGCGATCTACATCGCCACGTGCCGAGAGCTCGATGTTACTCCACAGCATGCGCTTTTCGTTGGAGACGGTACGGATGAGGTAGCCGGAGCGCGCGCCGCCGGTCTCGAGGCAGTGCGAGCACTCTGGTTCGCCTCAAAATGGCCAAATACGACGATCCGCACAGACGAAATCGGGCTTTGGCGCGTCGCCGAGGTGTTGGATCAAGCGGCATGCGCACCTTGAAGGTCGGCATCGTTCTGTTCGCCTTAAGCGCCTGCGAAGGGCGATCGGCCCCTCGACCGGCCGTGCGCCTCGCGGCCGATGCATCAGACACGATCATCATCAACAGCCGCTGGCCGAGGGCGCTCCCGGTCCATGCATTCGACGCCGAGGGCCACATCGTCCCGGGGGCGCCGATCCGCTTCGAGCGAGTGGACGGCGCCACGATTCCGGTCGCCGGAGCGGGCGCAGTGACGTGCTCCAGGTCTGGGGACCTCGACGTGCGCGCGGTCTTGGACAGCCTGACGACTCGGGTGTTCGTCCGGTGTCGGCTGGTGGAGTACGTCATGATCGAGGGGCCGATCCAGTTCGTCCTCGGCGACTCAGCGCTGAGCCGGCCGCGAGAGCTCCAAGTCGGAGCGTACGGCGCCGACAGGCGACCCGTTTCGCTGTTCACCGCCAGCATAGGGCTTGCTGACAAACGCCTCGCTTTGCTCCGCGGCGACACGGTGACTCCACGATTACGGGGGAGTACCGTGGTGGACGTGCACATCGGTGATCGTGATGCGGCCACCGGTGTTCACATCTATCAACGTGTAGACGGATTTGACGCGCTCGACACCCTTCTGCATGTGCACCCTCTGCGGCGAGCCTTTGCGGTCCCGCTCCGCCTCGAGCGCGGCACGCAATATCGTCAGCGCCTACCACCAGGCCACTGGATGCTGGCGCTGCTCCCGCTCGGGGACCACGATACAGCGCCGATCCGGATTCGGGCGGACGGGGCGTCCTGCGCGTCGAACCTCCTCAATGATCCCGGCCGCTTGGGCTGTGACGCAGGCTCCCACGCCAGCGTGGTTATGTACGCCCCGCTCGACCGTCGCGAGTTAGCGGCAACGTCCGCGTATCTCCTCGTCAGGGAATTGTCCTACCCCCAACTGCCGCGCTTCGTCCCGCGGGTCCTAGCCACGCGGGGGAGTCTCGCGTGTGTCAGGCAGTTCCTGGATGAGCGTGGCTACGATGTGCGGGGGGCATCCCCAGGTCAGCCCTTGCTCCGGGCGGAGCGTCGCGAGGAACGAATCGGCACGCCCGCTCGGCGGGAGTGGATCGAGGTTCAACTCGTGCCTGATTCGTCAGAAGGCTCGCTTCGAGGCAGAGCCTGGGCGGTGGATTCCTACCCCGCATTCGATGGCGGGTCTCGTGCGCCGGATGCCACCGTGGTAGAGCCCCTGGAGGCGACCGTCGCGGATGCGCAGGAGGCGTTGCAGACGTGCGGCCACTGACCCAACGTGAACAATTCAGATGGAGGAAGGGCGCCGCAGAGTCAGCCGCGGTCGGCGGCCCATTTGCGCGCACAATCAGGGCAGATGCCGTGACTGAACTCCACGTCGCTGTGGCCGCGCACGTACGACTCGAACTGTTCCCAGCCGCCCTGGTCGGTGAGCACGCGCTTGCAGGTGGCGCAGATCTTGATCAAACCCTGGAGCGTCTTGACCTCCGCGAGTGCGGTCTGGAGCTCGCGTAGCAAGGTCTGCTGATTCTCCTCGGCGATCTTGCGGTCGGTGATGTCCACCGACGTTCCCGCCATACGGACCGCCTTCCCCACTGCGTCGGTCGCCACGACGCTCACCGTGTGCATGTGTCGAATCGCTCCGTCCGACCGCACGAGCCGCCACTCGTACTCCTCTGTCCGACGCTCGGCGAGACCCTGGGTGATGATCCGCTCCACGCGGTCGCGATCCTCGGGGTGCACGCGCGCCACGAACCCGTCGTAGCTGGCGGGCGACCCGACTGGGATGCCGACGAGGCGGCACTGCTCATCCGACCAGGTGACGGCCCCGGTCGCGAGGTCCCACTCCCAGCTGCCGACGTGTGCGATTGCCTGGGCCTCGGCGAGTTGCCGCTCGCGGTTGCGCAGCCGTCGTTCGGTGCGCAACCCTTGCACCAGCGTTCCGTAGGCGCGCTCGTGTTCGCGCCACATGAACCCGGCGAACGCGAGAATCAAGACGAGGGTGGCATTTTCCAGCCGCCGATGTT